>Ga0180429_10000922_pt1 | contig 25379 bp, 13 predicted proteins | sample SS_ome_FD_132428 | JGI IMG/M metagenome (GOLD analysis project Ga0180429, IMG submission 132428) | Hypersaline lake sediment archaeal communities from the Salton Sea, California, USA - SS_1_S_1 metaG | ecosystem: Environmental > Aquatic > Non-marine Saline and Alkaline > Hypersaline > Sediment ...
CGAGAGAGTCAGCCCCTCTTCCTCGAGTTTGTTGGCGACGAATCCATCGATGTCCTTCGCCGATTCCGGCCGCTCCACGGGGAGGAACGACCAATGGGTCAACTCCACTTCCTCGGTCGCGGGACCGTAGGACTCCGGCGTTTCGGCACCGGCGGCGATCCACTTCTCGATTTGCCGGATTTCTTCTTCGGAAAGCGGCGCCCCCTTCGGAGGCATCTCGTAGTCGACCTCCTCGTGCCGAATCGCCTTGACGAGAAAACTGCTCGCCGGGTCGCCCGGAGTCACCGCCGCTTCGCCCGAGTCGCCGCCTTTGAGGAGACTGGCGAGCCGATCAACGCGAAAGGCTCCCTTCGCCTTGTCGGGCCCGTGGCAGTCGAGGCAGTTCTCCCGCAGGAGAGGTTCGATGTCTCTGGCAAAGTCGATCGCGGTCTCCGCCCCATGCAGAGCGGTCGGCACAAGGGCCAGCACCAACGAGAACAAGAGGCCGAGCAGGGTCCTTTTCATTTATTGTATACAATTCGAAGATCCGCTTCGATTCAAGGCGAAATCACGGACTGGATTGCGTGAGCGTTGAACGGGCGGAAGTCACAAGGAAGGGCGGTTTCCTACGGCCCGGTAACTTCGGCCGGCGGTAGGAACCTGCCTCTCCCTGGCTGAGATGGTGCGGGATCACGGGGACGACGACACTACAGAGCGGATTCGGAGCTTTCGGAACTCGAGCGCACCGGCCGTTTCGCCCCCCGGTCCACCCGAGTCGCCCCCGAATCCAAAATTTTCCTTCGGTTCGGCGACGGCAGGGTGGGCGGCCGTCCAGGTGCGGCCGTTGAAGTCGACGGTGATCGTTTCGTCCCGCAACAGGATGCGAACGGGATGCCATTCGCGTTCGGGATCGAGAGTGATCTTCTCGCGGACGAGGTCGACACTTTCGCCCCTGCGGATGTGGGCGATGATGCGAAACTCGCTGCGCTCCATCACCACGTTGAGAATGTGGCCTCGCTCACGAGCGCCGTTGATCGGAAAACTGGAATACGGGGCCTGCCCTTCGAGCCGGAATTCGTAGGAAATGTTTGCCCCGGTGAAGGCAAGGCGACGCAGCTTGACCGGGCCGTGACGACGCGGGCCGGATTCGAAACCACGCAAAACGCCGTCCTTCGCCGTCCACGTGCCGAGGCCCCAGAACCAGTCGTCGGAGAGCTCGGTTTCGAAGGATTCTTCGAGAACGACGTCCGCTTTGTCCCGAGGCGCGGGCAGGGCGGCGAGGTAGCGACGCAACAGTTCGGGCACGAACGTCTGGCCGGAGGGCGTGAGCCTCGGATTGCTCCCGAACCGAACGATGGCCGTGTCCAGTTCCGGCAACACGATGAGGTGTTGTCCTCCCGCTCCGCTCGCGAAGTAGGCACCTGCGAGCCGCGGATCGGAGGCTTCGGTTTCGGCGTTCAATCTCCACCAGTAGTAGCCATACCAGGGCTGGGCGGCGAACTGGTTGCGGGTCGATCGCTTGAGCCAGTCGGCGGGCACGATCCGGCGATCCTGCCAGCGTCCCTCCCGCAGGCAGAGCAAACCGATCCGGGCGAAATCACGAGCGGTCAGGGAGAGCTGCGAACCGCCGTTGATGAGTCCCTGCTCATCCCCGTCCCAGAAGATGGTAGTGATTCCCAAGGGACGGAACAGCTTGTCCCCGGCATACTGATCGAGCGCCTGCCCGGTGGCTTTTCGCAGGATCGCGGAGAGGAGAATCGGGTCGAAGCCCGAATACTGAAACCGCTCGCCCGGCTCGTGGACCGGCTCCTGTGACTGGATGTAGGCGAGCCAGTCCGGCGCGCGATGCATGCCCACCTGGAGTCCCTTGTCGTAGGGCAGTCCGCTCCGCATCGTGAGGAGGTCGGCCAAGGTGGCGGCGCCGACCTTCGACTCGGGAAACCAGGTCGAGACCGGCGTCTCGACACCGGGCAGTTTTCCCTCGTCAACGGCAATGCCGACCAGCAGGCTGGTCACGCTCTTCGCTGCCGAGGCGAGTGGATGCGCGTTCTCCGCCTTCGCATCGCCGAAGTAGTGCTCGCTCTCGAGCCGTCCGTCTCTTACGACAAGCAGAGCAGTCGTGTTCTGCTCTTCCGCGAAACGCAAAACCGGGGCGAGCGATTCCTCGCCCACCGCTCGCTCCTTCGCCGGGACGATTTCCCAGCCCGGCATGGGCCAGGCCTCTTCCGCTCGCGCTCCGGCCAGGACCACCGCGCCGAGAAGTGCCGCAAGACAGAGAGTGGCAGCGGGCCGCCTCATGAAAGGATGTCCTTCACGACGTGGCCGTAAACGTCGGTCAGTCGGAAGTCACGACCGCCGTGACGGTAGGTGAGCCGTTCGTGATCGATCCCCATGAGGTGCAGGATGGTGGCGTGCAGATCGTGGAGGTGAACCTTGCCCTCGACCGCGCGGTAGCCGTATTCGTCGGTCGCGCCGTGGACGAGGCCGCCCTTCACTCCCCCACCCGCGAGCACGGTGGTGAAGCCGTAGGGATTGTGACCACGGCCGTAGTTGGCCATCTTGTTGTTGCCGTTGGAGAGATCCTGCTCGTAAGGAGTCCGACCGAATTCCCCGGTCCAGACGATGAGCGTGTCGTCGAAGAGGCCGCGCGCCTTGAGGTCCCGGATCAGGCCGGCGATGGGCTTGTCCACCTCGGCGCAGTTCTTCGGCAGGGCAGTGCGGATGTTGCCGTGGTGATCCCACCCGCCCGCGTTGAGCTGGATGAAACGCACGCCCGACTCGGCGAGGCGGCGGGCCTGGAGACACTGCCGTCCGAACCAGTCGGTGGATTTCTCGCCGATGCCGTAGAGTTGCTTGGTCGCCTCACTTTCCGAGTCGAGTTGGAAGACTTCCGGCGCCTCGGTCTGCATCCGGAAAGCGAGTTCGTAGGACTGGATCATGCCCTCGAGATTCGTGTCGCTTTCCGAACTGGCGAGGTGGGCGCGGTTTCTCGCCTGGACGAAGTCGAGCTGGCGACGCTGGATCGCGGCGGGCGTCTTGCCGTCCCCGAGATTGCGGAGCTCGGCAGCGGCGCCCTCGTCGCGCGGCATCTCGATCCGGGTGCCCTGAGTGATCGCGGGGAGAAAGGCGCTGGAGTAGTGCTGCGGGCTGCCCCCGTCTCCGCTGATCGGGTGAGAAATCGTGATGTAGCCCGGCAGGCTCGCGTTCTCGGTGCCGAGACCGTAGACCGCCCACGACCCCATCGAGGGACGGACGAGGTTGGTCGCGCCGGTGTGGAGTTGGAGGGAGGCCGGCGCGTGGGCGAGATTGTCGGTGTGCATGCCGTTGAGCACGCAGAGGTCATCGGCCCGTTGCGCGAGATGGGGAAAGAGTTCCGAGATCCACATGCCCGACTCGCCGTGCTGGGCAAAGTCCCAGCCGGAGCCGAAGAGGCGCATCTTCCCGACGCCCGGCTGCTCGACGCGCTCGTCCCGGGCGAAGGGCGAATCCTTGCCGTGATCGGCGTTGAGCTTCGGCTTGTAGTCGAAGGTCTCGACGTGGGAAGGCCCGCCCTGCATGAAAAGGAAGATGACGCGCTTGGCCCGGGCCGGGTGGTGTCCGCCCCGGGGTGCGAGGAGATTTCCGGTGCCGGACGGAGACATCGCCGCTCGCGCATTCTGCTGCAGGAGAGCCGTGAGCGCGGTGTAGCCGAATCCACAGGCGGCCTGCTGGAGAAATCGGCGGCGGGGAGTGAGAAATGGATTCGTCATGGGAAAGTCGTCGTGAGGATGGCTACAGGGCGAGCGGTACATGATCAGTAGAAAACCGCCCCTCCCTCGGGGTTACTGGCGGAAAAGAAATTCGTTCGTCATGAGGATGGCCTGGCCGTAGCGGGCCCAGGCCTCGGTATCGTCGCGAAGTTCATCCGTCATCGCCGAGACGAAAGCGAGGGCGTCTCCGATTTCCGCCGGAGCGGGCGGACGACTGTAGGCGGCGAGGTGGATCGCCTCGATCCGCTCGGCTTCGGGAAGGTCCGCGTAGCGTTTCACGAGCGCGGCTCCGCGCTGCTGCACGAAGGGGGAATTCGTCAGGTAGAGCGCCTGCATCGGGAGGGCCGTGACCGTGCGGCGTCCGGTCTCCTGGTTCGTGTCGGGCAGGTCGAAGGGAGCGATGAAATCGACGGCGAGAAAGGGGCTCTTCCGCTTCTGCGGCAGGTAGAGGGTGCGGCGGTATTTGAGGTCGTCGGGCAGCTTGAGATTGTCCTGCAGGATCCCGGTTCCGTTCGGGCGGAAGTTCCCGGGCACATCGACCGGCAAGCTGGGCCCGCCACGGGTTTGATCGAGTTCCCCGCTCACGTGGAGCATGGCGTCCCGGATCGCTTCCGCCTCGAGTCGACGGCGGTTCGCCCGCCAGAGCAGTCGATTGTCGGGATCCTGCCGCTCGGCGGCGGCGGCGAGTGCCGCGGCATTGGTCGCGGCCTGCTGCCACGTCCGGCTCAGGACGATGCGTCGGATCAGTTCTTTGGTGGACCACCCTTCGGCCATGAATTCGGCGGCAAGGTGATCGAGCAGCTCGGGATGGCTCGGGGTTTCCCCCATCTTGCCGAAGTTGTCCACCGTGCGGACGAGCCCGGCCCCGAAGAGATGATGCCAGACCCGGTTCACCCAGACACGGGCGGTGAGCGGATTTTCCTCGTGCGCGATCCACTCGGCGAGCTGGACGCGACCGCTGCCGCCGCGGGTGAACATCGGCTTTTCCTTCGGGGCGACCTCGGAGAAAAATCCGCGCGGGATCTCCTCGCCAAGCTGGTGGGCATTGCCCCGGATATTGATCGAGCAATCGACCGGCTCCGGCGTGTCGCGAACGGCGAGTGCGAGCGAGCCGGTGCGGTGCGGTTTGATGTAGTTGAGGACGCCGAAGCGAGTGTTGTGTTTACTCAGCTCCGCGTCGGCGGCGACCCGGCGTTCCTCCAGCTTCTCCAGCTCCTCGTGTTTCGGCGTGGGGTCCTCGTTGGTCGAGATCGTCTCGATTTCCTTGCGGAGCGCGGCGATCTGTTTCCCGAGATCCCCGGATTTCTTTCGCGCTTCGGTCCGCTTGCGGCTCACCTCGGCCAGCTCGGCCTGGAAGGCCTTCATGCCCTCCGCGCGTTCCATCAACTCGTCGGGCGACTCGGGGAGGACGGCGTGGTGAATGTCGCTGAAAACCCCGTTGATCCGACCTTCCAGGGTGACGGTGCTCTTGAGAATCCCGGCCATCGCGAAGTAGTCGCGGTGGGAAATGGGATCGAACTTGTGATCGTGGCAGCGAGCGCACTCCATCGACATCCCGAGGAAGGCCTTGCCGATCCGGTTGACCTGTCGATCGACCACGTCCATGCGGAGCTGCTCCTTGTCACCGCTGACGAGTTCCCAGGGACCGATCGCGAGAAAGCCGGTCGCGATGATGCTCTCGGCGGTCGGGTCGGGGCCCTCGGGAACGCCGGGTGCGGAGGGAACCTTGATGTCGCCGGCGATCTGCTGGTGGATGAATTCGTCGAAGGGCTTGTCCTCGTGAAAGGCGTTCACGACATAGTCGCGGTAGCGCCAGGCCTCCAGTGCGGGAATGGCCCGGCCCACCCCGATCGTGTCGGCGTAGGCAGTGAGATCGAGCCAGTGACGGCCCCAGCGGTCACCGAATCCGGGCGAGGCGAGCAGTTCATCGACCTTGGCCTCGACCGCGGCCTCGCGATCACTCGCGGCAGCACCGAGAAAGGTGCGCAACTCCTGCGGTGTCGGCGGCAGGCCGATGAGGTCGAAATGGAGGCGACGGAGGAGGACGGCATCGTCGGCAAGCGGTGCGGGAGCGAGACCGGCCTCGTCGAGCTTCGCCTTCACGAAACGGTCGATCGGGTTTTCTTCCCACTCCGGATCGGCGACCTCGGGCGGATCGGTTTCGCGAAGCGGCTGGAAGGACCAGAGGTCTTCGGCGGAAATCTGCGTGTTCTCTTTCCCGCTCCCGGGATCAGCCTCGCGCGGGTCGGGCGCGCTGCGAGCGATCCACTCCCGCAGGACCTCGATCTCGGCATCGGGAAGCTTCGCCTTCGGCGGCATCTCGTAATCGGGATCGGCGTAGGAGACGGCGGTGATGAGCAGGCTGTCATCCGGCGCTCCGGGCACGATGGCCGTCCCGCTGTCACCGCCCGCCATCCATCCGGCCCGGGAGTCGAGCGCGAGGCCTCCCTTGATCTTTTCCTCGTGGGAATGGCACTGGTAGCAGTTCTCGATGAGGAGAGGCCGGACCTCGTTTTCGAAAAATGCCAGGTCGTCGGGCGAGAGTTCGGCTGCCCGGATCGTGGAGGGCGAAGCGAGGAAGAGCCACAGAAGGCCGAGTGCGCAGCAAATGAAAACCGGCAGCGGAGTGCGGCGGATCGACAGGTTGGGCTTGGCCCGGCTGGTGACTGCGCAATGCATCGGGTTGACTGTATACAATACTATCTTGCCCCTCCTGGCGAGAACGAGATAGTCCCGAAAATGCGGGACACCGGTTCGCGTGATGGGCGGGCTGTCTCTCTTCCAAAACCTCAGCGGAAGGGGTCGACGATGCGAAGGCCGCCGAATTCCTGGTCATGCGAGAGATCTTCCGTGTAGAGCCTGCGGCACCCAAGAATCTGCGCGGCGGCGACGATGGTGGCATCCCAGTGGGAAAGCTGGTGACGACGGCGCAGGGTGGTCGCGAGAATGACGACTTCCAGATCGACGGGTTGCACCGGGACCCGGCTCGCGAGTTCGATCGTGGCGTCGATCACGGATTCCCCGATCCCGAGGGAAGGCTTGCGTAGCGCGTTGGCAATGAATTCCTGCAGCACCTGCGCCGACAGGCCGAAGGCACCCTCGAGGATCAGATCGCCGGCGCACTGTCGTTTCCCGGCATCCTCGGGCGCAGCGGAACAGGCGTAGAGCAGGACATTCGTATCCAGAAAACTCTCAGCGACCATGGGCCTCCTCCCGGGACAGGGGTTTCATGGGCTCGGTATTGGCCGCCCGCATTTCCGAAAGGAGCCGCGCCAGATCCGCTTTCCGCACCTCTTCGGATTCGGCGCGAGAGGATTCGAGAAACCGGTCGAGCGCCGCGGAGATCACTTCTTTCAGCGTCGTCTGCTGCTCGGCTGCGAGCACCTTCGCCTTCCGAAGGGTTTCATCGGGGAGCTCGATCGTCGTTTTCATGAACCCATAAATATGGGAATACGGCAGCAGAGGCAAGAGAATTCGAATCGGGGGCAGTGTGCACGGATCTTCCCTCCCTGATTGGCTTCCTTCGGCGACCTACTCCACGGCCAATGCTGCGATTGGGATCACGGCCAGTTCGGCGCTGTTGAGGTTACCCTTTCGCCCACCGTTGTTCGAGTAGCCGACGTACAGCTTGCCCTCGTGCTCGGTGGCGTACGGGTAGGAAAGACTGAGGCGGTCCGCCGACTCGCCCGGGTGATCGGGATTCTGCGAACGGCGGATCACGAAGACCTGGGAAAACTGGTTCTCGCCGGGACGCGACACCGCGATGGTGAGTGGAGAGCGCCTACCACCGTTGTTCTTCGCCGTGGTGCAGACGAGGTAGCGCTGTCCGGTGCTGAGGATGCCGGCCGCCGGTTTCGAGGTGGCCATGGGCAGGTTCGAGATCGCGGAGGAGGTCCAGGTTCGGCCATAGTCTTCGCTGACCGCGACGAGGGCCTGGGCGCCACCCCCGTAGCGGGCGATGTTGGTGACTTTGGATCCGTCCACGAAAAGGGAGGATTCACCCCACATGCGTCGGATTCCCTCGTCGGCTTCGATCTTGACGAAGTCCCACTTCGTGAAGTCGTCGCCCTGGCTGATCGCGACCGCAGCCGGGAACACGCTGTCATTCGAATAGAGGCCGAACGAACCGCCGGGCATGATCCAGTTGCCGTCGTCCATGCGGACGGGTTGGTTAATGGCCCAGAAACCGTCCTCGACGACCACCCCGAGCTTCTCCCATTCCCCGGTTTCGTCATCGAGCCGGTAGGCGCGCGTGTGGATGTTCTTCATCTTGCCGTAGTAACCTCCCTGAAAGGCCCAGAGGCTGTCTTCGTGCGAGTGGAACACGCCGTGGCTGACGGCGAGATCCTCCTCCTCGCCCGCGTCGATCACCTGCAGCGGGCCCCAGGTTTTTCCACCGTCCTCGCTGACGCGGAACTGGGCTTCCTCGGTCACGGTGTTCTCGGCCCCCTTGTTGTGACCGATCGAGGCGAAGAGTTTGCCCTTGTGCCAGGCAAGGGCGACGCCGTGGAGGAACGTGTAGCCGTCGGCCGGCTTGTCCCATTTCTTGATGACGTGAAATTCGACGTCCTCGAGTTCGGGCAGTTCGTCGGCAACCGGCAGCTCGACACTCTCGTCCCACAGCGGGAAACGAGCAGGCGGCTCCGGGATCGGTAGCGTGGCGTCGACGGGCCGGTAGAGACCGGCGATTTCTTCGGACGGGACCGCCCGCGGTTCATAGCGAAACTCATCCAGTGCGCCGAAGAATGCCTGGCGCACCTTGCCGGCATCCCAGATGCCGCCGAGGGTGATGGGGGCCCTGGTGGCAGGAAGAGGTTCCTCCAAGGCCACGCCCCCCGATGGTTTTCCATTGAGGAAAAGCGTCGCCTGGTCCGTCGACACGACCAGGGTCGCGCAATGCCAGCGGCCCGCCTGCAATGGCTCCTCGCAGGAAATGGTGCGCCAACCACCCTGTCGCAGATGCGCCCTCAGCCTGCCGTTTGGCTCGATCGTGAGCCCCCACTGTCGTTCGTCGAGCGAGTAACGGTTTTTCGCCATCAGCATCTGCTGTCCGGCCTCGAGAGTGAAAGGGTTAAACCACACCGAGGCGGTGAATCCCGCTTCGCCGGAATTGAGATGGGCGGAGTCATTCAGCTCGAGGGTGCTTCGTCCATCCACCTGCAACCCGTGACCCTGCACGCCCTCGATCCGCCGGGCCTCGCCATGCACGATGACCTCCGCCGCGAGGGGCGAGTCCAGTTCCCATTCCCTCTCGGTCGCCGGCTTGGGTTCGATCCGGGTAGTCCCCGCGGCGTCCACCGCCAGCGATGCCACCGGCACGACGGCGAGCTGCGTGGCGAAGCTGCGGGTGTAGCTGACGTAGAGTTTCCCGTCATGCTCCCAGGCGCCGGGATACATCATCGAGCCCACGTCATCGAGCTGGAAGATCCGGGAAAACGACCCCGCTTCCGGTTCACCGACGGCGATGGTCAGCGGGTTGCGCGCGCGCGTCGCGTCGGCCGCGATGGTGTTGATGAGGTAGGGCTGGCCGGTGGAAAGGCGTCCCGCGTAGGGCTTGCTCGTGGTCATGGGCAGGTCGGACGGCGTGCTCGGTTTCCAGGTGCGGCCCCCATCGTCGCTGGTCGCGACGAGCGCGACGTAGTCCGAACCATACCGGGCGATGTTGATGAGCCGATCCCCGTCCCGGATCAGGGCGCTCTCGCCCCACATTTTCCCGATGTTCTCCGCCTGCGGGATGACGACGAGATCCCATTTCGTGAAGTCGTCCCCATGGCTGATCGCCACCGCAGCCGGATGACCGTCGCCGACCCGTGCGCCCGACAGGATCCAATTGCCGTCCGGCAATTTCATCGGCTTCTGCAAGGGCCAGAAACCGCCCCCCACGATCTCGCCCTTTGGCTGCCAGGTCCCGCTTTGTTCATCGAGCAGGAAAGCCAGCGCCCGCACCTTGCCGATCTTGCCGGTGAAGGCGCCGTTGAAAGACCACAGCTCGCCCTCATGCGAGTGGAACACGCCGTGGCTGATCCCGCCTACGTCGTCACCCCGGGCGATGAATCCCAGCTCGCTCCAGGTCTTGCCGCCGTCCTCACTCGTGAGCCAGGCGCAGGATTCACCCGGCGAGTTTTCCCCCTGGTCATCGACCTTGTCGTTGCGGCCGTAGGAGTAGTGCAGCACGCCCTCGTGCCAGATCACGTCCGCCCCCTTGCGCCAGACGCGGCCTCCCGATTCCGACTCCGGCGTGCTCGGAGCAACGGCGTGATGGGTGAGTCCTTCGGGGAAGGTGAGGTCGGCGGTCGCGGGCACGGGATTGTCGCCCGTCCAGAGACGGTGAGGCTCTTCGGCGTGGGCGAGGCACGGCCCGAGCAGGGCGATCGCCATCGAGATCCGGGTCCGTAGTTGCAGTGTCTTCATCGGTTTGCCCTGGTGAACTGGCAGTATGCTCCCATCCCCGGCGTCCTTTCCCCTACCGAAACAAGCTCCGGTTGGACCCCCGAATCGCATCGAGCTGCTTCTTCATGCGATCGACGATCTCGGGGTGGGTCTCGTAGAGGTTGCGCGTTTCCCCGGGATCCTCGCCCAGGTGGTAGAGCTGACCCGGAGGCTGCCCGTCGGCGACGGCGGGAGGGTTCGGGCGAAAGCTGAACGGCTCGTAGCCGCCATCGGGGCGCCGGACGACCACCGCTTCCTGGTCCTTCAGACCAATGGCGAAGCGCTCACGCCCGGAACCGGCACCATCGATGTATTTCCAATCCCCGTCGCGAAGCGCGAAGATACCGGTGATCGAATGATGCACGATGGGACGGCGAATGAAATCCCTTTCCCGGTCGGGATCGATCAGCGGGAGCCAACTGACGCTGTCCGGCGCCTCGGTCTCCGGGAGAGACCGTCCGATGATCTCCGCACAGGTGGCGTAGAAATCGCTCAGGACGACGGTCTCGGCGCTCTCGCTTCCGGCGGGCACCCTGCCCGGCCAGCGAACCAGCAACGGCACTCGATGCCCTCCCTCGTAGATCTCCGCCTTCGTACCTCGCCACGGATCGTTGTTCGCTCCGAAGCCGAGCGAACCGCCGTTGTCGCTCGTCACGGCGATCAGGGTATCGTTGGCCAATTCGAGGCGGTCCAGGGTGCGCAGGATCTGATCGACCGCCCAGTCGAACTCGGCCACGAAACCGTCGTAGAGTCCCTCGAAGTCATCGCCGCGCGCCCTCATGCGAAACGCGGCGTGGGGCGTGATGGGAAAGTGCACGTTCGTCGTAGCGTAGTAGAGAAAGAACGGGCGATCGTGGTTCTCCCGAATGAAGTGGACCGCCGCGTTGGAGAGATCCCCGGCCGTGTTCTCCAGGGAACGGCGGGCGGAGCTGAGACCGACCGGGTCCCAGACCGTCCGGCCCTCCGGAAGCCCGACGATGCGGTCGTTCTCCACGAAGACCTCCATCTCGGGCGACGAGTTGTGGCTGAAAGGCACGCCGAAGAACCAGTCGAAGCCGACCGTATTCGGACCGACGGAGAAGTCGTTGTTCTGATAGGCATCCATCTCGCGCCCGAAACCGAGATGCCATTTCCCGACGCAGGCCGTGCGGTATCCCGCTTCCCTCAGCATCGACGGGAGGGTCGGAGTATCCTCCTCGATCAGCAGAGGCATCCGTTCGCTGAGGACCCAGTTCTGGAGCCAGGAACGCCACGCATACCGGCCCGTCAGCAGGGAGTAGCGGGTCGGGGTGCACACCGCCGACGGCGAATGGGCATCGGTGAACTTCATCCCCTCGGCGGCGATCCTTTCGCATCCCGGTGTCCGCACACCTCCTTTCCGATAGGGAGAAAGATCCCCGTATCCGAGGTCATCCGCCATGATGATGACGATGTTCGGCAGGATCCGATCCGCGGCCGGAACGGGATTGACGAGCCACACGGTCAGGAGGGCGCCGAGGAAGGGACGTATCATCATGGAGGGGAGAAGCCGGCAGAGGCGGAAGGGAGTGGGACGGGCTGGAAGGACGTTCATCCCCGAAACGACGAGTCATTCTCGCCGGCCGTGGACACCAGGCCAGCCAGGAGATCCTAGGCGATGATCTCCTTCATGACGTGGGACTCCTCCACCCCGGTCAATCGCTGGTTGAGTCCGCGAAACTTGAAGGTGAAGCGGCGGTGATCGATTCCCAGGAGATGCAGGATGGTGGCGTTGAAATCCCGGATGTGGACCGGGTCCTCGACGACGTTGTAGGCAAAATCGTCGGTGGCGCCGTAGTCGAAGCCGGCCTTGACGCCTCCCCCGGCCATCCAGGTGGTGAAGCACCGGCCGTGATGGTCGCGCCCCGACGTGGGGGCCTCGAAGACACCCTGGCTGTAGACGGTTCGCCCGAACTCGCCGCCCCAGATGACGAGCGTGTCGTCCAGCATCCCGAGCCGGTCCAGGTCCTTGACCAGCGCCGCCGACGCCTGGTCGACATCCTGACACTGACGCGGCAATTGGTGCCGGATCGAGATGTGCTGATCCCAGCCGCGATGAAAGAGCTGGATGAATCGAACGCCGCACTCGGCCATGCGACGTGCCATGAGGCAGTTCGCCGCGAAGGTGCCGGGGCGGCGCGATTCCTCCCCGTAGAGTTCGAAGGTGGAGTCCGGCTCGTCGGAGAGGTCGGTCGAATCCGGAACGGAGGTCTGCATCCGATAGGCCATCTCGTAGGCTTCGATGCGGGCGAGCGTTTCGGGATCGCCGGCCAGTTCGGCCTGCTGCCGGTTGAGATCACCCAGCGTGTCGAGCAGGCGTCGGCGCGACTCGCGGGAGACTCCGGGAGGATTCTGCAGGAAGAGAACGGGGTTGGCTCCCGGACGCAACATCACTCCCTGGTGACTGGAGGGCAGGTAGCCGCTGCCCCAGAGCCGGGAAAAGAGCGGCTGGCCCGGATTCTTCCCGGTCCCCTGGCTGAGCAGCACCATGTAGGCGGGGAAATTCTCGTTGGCCCGTCCCAGTCCATAGCTGAGCCAGGCGCCCATCGAGGCATGCCCCATCTGCTGGGAGCCGGTGTTGATGTAGGTGACACCGGGATCGTGGTTGATGGCCTCCGTCCACATCGAGCGAATGATGGTGATGTCGTCCGCAATGCCCTGGATGTGGGGAATGATGTCTCCGATCCAGGTCCCGTGCGCGCCGCAGCGCTTCCCGCCCCAGATGGCTTTGACGAGGGGGAAACTCGACTGACGGGCGGTCATCCCGGTGAGCCGCTGGTTCCCGCGCACGGAATCCGGCAGGTTCTCGCCGTGGTGCTTGTCGAGAAAATCCTTGCCGTCGAAGAGATCGACATGGCTGGGGCCACCGGACTGGAAGAGATAGATGACGCGCTTGGCCTTGGGCGCGAAGTGTGGAAGGCCCGGGAGGCCGCCTCCCGATGAAGTCGCCGGAGCGGCCGAGCCGTCGCCGGCCAGCAGGTTGCCGAGGGCGATCCCGCCAAGCCCGGAGGTGGTCTTCCCGAAAAGAGCCCGCCGCGTGTGCAGCTTGCGCCGGTTCTCGTCATAGTGTCGGGCGATGGTTTCCTGTTTCATGGGCGATCAATGGTCGCGTTCTGTCGATCGATTCAGGAGCGGGTCAGGGTCTCGCTGAGGTTGAAGAGAAGGCGGGAAACCTGCGTCCACGAGGCGAGTTCGGCGGCATCGAATCGCGAATCGACCGGCCACTCCCCCACCGCGATGACCCTCTCGGCAGCCGCACGATCCCCTTCGAAGCGCTCCCTCTCGAGCGACAGAAAGGACGCGATGGCACTCCGCTCGGACTGTCGTGGCGGCCTTCCCGTCACCTTGCGGAAGGCGAGATCGATTCGCTCGGCGTCGTTCTGCCCTTCGCTCTCGCCGAGCAGGCGGGCGGCAAAGACGCGGGCCGCCTCGGCGAACTGCGGATCGTTCAGCGTGACGAGCGCCTGCAGCGGGGTATTGGTGACGCCACGCCGGGTGATGCACATCTCGCGGTTCGGCGCATCGAACGCGGCCATGCTCGGATGCGGGCTGGTTCGCTTCACGATCGTGTAGAGGCTGCGGCGATAGAGCTTTTCACCACGATCCTGCACGAAGACCTGCTTCGTGGCCGGCGTGCTGCCGAAATGGCTGACCTCTTTCCAGAGTCCCGGCGGCTGGTAGGGTTGGACGCTCGGTCCACCGATGCGGGGAACGAGCAAGCCACTCACGGCGAGAGCCTGGTCGCGAACGAACTCGGCCGCGAGCCGGAAGCGCGGCCCGCGGGCGAGGAGGCGGTTGTTCGGATCGCCTTCCAGGTGTTCGGCGGTGGCCGAGGAAGACTGGCGGTAGGTCGCGCTGCTGACGATCTTGCGGATCAACGCCTTCTGGTCCCAGCCACTCTCCACGAAATCCACCGCGAGCCAGTCGAGCAACTCGGGATGGCTCGGCCATTCGCCCTGCGACCCGAAATCGGCGGTGGTTGCCACGATACCGGTTCCGAAGAAAATCTGCCAGATCCGGTTCACGGCCACCCGCGCCGTCAGGGGGTGATCCGGACGGGTCATCCACGCGGCGAGATCGAGACGCGTCGCTCCGGGGCCCTCGGTTTCGAGGGAGGGCAGCACCTCGGGCACGCCCGGTCGCACCTTCGTCGTGGGCGCATCATACTGGCCACGATCGAGAATGAAGGTCTCTCGCGGCTGGGAAGCCGAATCCATGACCATCGTGGAATGTTCCCCGGTCAGGACCTCGACCCGCTCTTCCAGGTTGGCCAGGCGAATGCGGATCGGCTCCAGGCTCTCGGCATCCTCGCGGAACACGGCCAGGACCGCTTCGCGCTCTCCCGCGGACCAACTCGATTCGTCCCGGCTCACGATCTCCCCGACACCATCCGGAAACCGGGAGTCCGGGTCCGCACCGGAGAACCCCTCGACCTTCCAGTGGAACGGGAGCGACTGGGCCACGCCATAGAAGACCATCACGGTGAGGTAGGGCGATTCGGCGCCGGAAACCGGTTCCTCGAAGGTCACCGTCAGGTAGGGCGCTTCGTCGTCCGCCTGCGGTTTCCACCAGTGCAGGTTCCGCTCGTCGGAGATGTGAATCGGATCGTGACCGTCGGCGGCACTGGAAGCGGTGACGCGTGCGATGGATTTCTGGTTGTGGAACTCCACCTGCTTGGCCGGAAGATCGCCACTCGATGCCAACACCGTCGTGACCATGGGCACACCCTCCGGAAAGGGCGTGAGCTTTCCGGTTTCTCCGTCCGGGAAAAAGCGCACGCGAATGCCGTCGAGCCGGCGGTCCGAGGGAATTCGGAAGACGTGGCTGAAAGCGTTCAACCCGCGCCCCGGCGTCTCGATCCGGATGCTGCCATCCTCCTGCACCTCGAACGGACCCGGGCGATTCGGGCTCGAGGCATCCCGCGTTTTCAGGGGAAAGGTAGCGAAGCCCTGGCCTCGGCCCCTCTCCTCCGATCGCGCCCGGGCCAACCAGTCCCCGAATCCCTCCGTCGTCGAGGAGAACTTCCTGCGCAGGGCCTCCAGCTCCGCCTCGACCGACCCGAGTTCGTCGGTCGGCAGCACGGTCCTGGCCATCATGTGGGGACGCGCATTGACGCCCCCGTTCCCATCGAGCCCCCGGTCGCTCAATTCGTTGAAGAAGGCGAAGAACCGGTAGTAGTCCCGCATCGAGACGGGGTCGTACTTGTGGTCGTGACACTGCGCGCAGGCCATGGTCAGTCCGAGGAAGACCTCGCTCGTCGTCTTGACGCGGTCGGCCGTGTAGTTGGTCAGGTTCTCCTCCGGGATCGTCCCTCCCTCGTGGGTGATCATGTGATTCCGGCTAAACCCGGTCGCCACGATCTGCGCCGGCGTCGCGTCGGGGAGGAGATCTCCCGCGATCTGCTCGGTCGCGAACCGGTCGAAGGGCATATTGTCGTTGTAGGCGTGAATCACCCAGTCGCGCCAGAGCCACACGTCGCGCCCGCCATCGATCGAGTATCCGTTGGTGTCGGCGTAACGCGCCTGGTCGAGCCAGGGCGTGGCCATGCGCTCGCCGAAGTGCGACGAATCGAGGAGCCGGGTGATCGCGCTCTGCCAGGCGGATTCCGGGTCGAGGGCCTGCTCGGCCAGAAAACTCGCAACCTCGTCTTCCGTGGGAGGCAATCCGGTCAGGTCCAGGGTCAATCGCCGGATCAGCGTGCGCGGATCGGCCTCCGGCGAAGGCTCGAGCCCCTCCCCTTCGAGTCGTTGCCGGATGAACGCATCGATCTCGTTCCCATTCCTCTCCAGGGCGGGAACCTCGGGACGCGTCGGGGGCTGAAATGCCCAGTGCCCCTCGTAGGGAGCGCCTTGCTCGATCCAGCGGCGAATCAGGGCCTTCTGATCCTCGCTGAGGACGAGATTCGACTCCGGCGGCGGCATCAATTCGTCCTCGTCTTCGGAAATGATCCGCCACCAGGCCTCGCTCTCGTCGGGTTTTCCCGGTGCGATCGCCACCGCGCCGCCGAGATCGGAGGTGGCCCCTTCCCGGGAATCGAGGCGCAGCCCGGCCTTTCGTCCGTGCTCGTCGGGACCGTGGCAGTGGAAGCAGGTTTCGGAGAGGATCGGTCGAATGTCGCGATTGAAATGGATCGGTTCGGAGGCGTCCACAGGGAGGATCCACCCGCTCAGGAGGAAAAGGGCGAGAATTCGAGTGGTCAGGGGAATCGTCATGAATTCGTGAGCCGGTCGCTTTTCCACCTATACGCGATGCGGCGGCACCTTCGCAACTCGCTCCCGGCCACGAGATGGACGAGATCGCGGACGCCGTGGACGCTGCGGGCGACGAGTGATTGCAGTGCGCCGGACTCGAAATCCGGCGGAGCGTTCCTGTCCCGCCGTTGTTTCCTCCGCCATGACCGCGCCACGCGACACCCGGCCCTTCACCGTGATAGCTTGTCTCATGGTCTTCCTGCGGAGAATCGCACGTGCCGCGCACATTTTCGCGGTCTCGCTTCCGCTCGCCACCGTCTGCGGGAGCGAGGAGATCTCCTTCAATCGCGACATCCGCCCCATCCTCTCGGACAAGTGCTTCTTCTGCCACGGGTTCGACGAGCACGAGCGAAAGGCCGGGTTGCGACTCGACGTGGCCGAAGGAGCCTTCGCCGACCTCGGTGGCTACGCCGCGGTCGTCCCGGGCCGGCCCGCCGTCTCGGAGCTGGTCCTGCGGATCAACGACGCCGACGATCCCATGCCCCCGGTGGATTCGCACAAGGAACTGACACCGGGAGAGATCGATCTTCTCACCCGCTGGATCGAGCAGGGCGCCGCCTACGCCGAGCCGTGGGCCTACGTGCCACCCCGGGACCATCCCGCGCCTGCGGTACACGGCGAAGACTGGACCCGCAACTGGGTCGATCGCTTCGTCCTCGCCCGCCTCGAGAAAGAAGGGCTCGCACCCTCGCCCGACGCGGATCACGTCACCCTGGTCCGGCGGCTCCACTTCGACCTGACCGGGTTGCCTCCGACACCGGACAGGATCGAGTCCTTTCTCGCCGACGAACGCGACTTCGAGACGGTGTGGGAAGAACTCGTCGACGAGCTGCTCGAGTCGCCCCACTTTGGCGAACGCCTCGCGATCTACTGGCTCGATCTCGTCCGCTACGCCGACACCGTCGGGTATCACGGCGACCAGGACCACAGCATCTCGCCCTACCGCGACTACGTGATCCGCGCCTTCAACGACAACCTGCCCTTCGACTGCTTCACCCGCGAGCAACTCGCTGGCGACCTCGTGCCCGATAGCAGCAAGTGGCAGAAGATCGCCTCGGGCTACAACCGCCTCCTCCAGACCTCCCACGAGGGCGGTGTCCAGGAGAAGGAATACCTCGCCATCTACGCCGCGGACCGCGTCCGCAACCTGTCCGCCGTCTGGATGGGAGCCACCGTCGGCTGCGCCCAGTGTCACGATCACAAGTACGACCCCTACACGATTCGCGACCACTATGCGCTCGCCGCCTTCTTCGCCGATGTCGACGAAAATGCACACCTCAACCCGGTGCGCCGCCGCGGGCTGAACTTCAACACCCTCCCCTCGCCGCGTCCGCCGGAGATGGTGGTCTACTCCGACGTCCAGGAAGCGGAGCTAGCCCGCCTCGACCGCGAGATCGAAACCGTCCTTCCCGCCCCGGTCCGCTCCCGGATCGAGGAACTCGAGACCGAGAAGGGGAAGCTGGCAGAGCAACGCGAAAAGGCGAAGGAACACGACGGAAAGGCCGAGCTCGAGGCGAGAACCACCGAGATCGAACATGCGATCGAAGCCGCCGCGCCCGCGAAGGAACGGCAACGCTGGCGGGAGCTCCTCGCCGCCCGCGCCGCGATCGAAGCGCAGGGGCGCCGCACCATGATCACGGTCGCGCTGGACGAACCGCGCACCATGCGCGTCCTCCCGCGCGGCAACTGGCTCGACGACAGCGGCGAGGTGGTCGAGCCCGCCGTGCCCGCCTTCCTCGGCACTGTCGAACCGCGAGAAGGTGATCGAGCCGACCGCCTCGACCTCGCGAACTGGCTCGTCGATCCCGAAAACGGTGCCGGAGGACTCACCGCGCGCGTCTTCGCGAACCGTTTCTGGTATCTCTTCTTCGGCACCGGCATCTCGCGCTCGCTCGACGACTTCGGCGGCCAGGGCGAACCACCCGCGAATCCCGAACTGCTCGACCGGCTCGCTGTCGCCTTCGTCGAGAGCGGATGGGACGTGAAACACCTGGTGCGCCTCCTCGTGACGAGCCGCGCCTACCGCCAGGCTTCCGTCTCCACTCCGGAGCTCCGCGAACGCGATCCACACAACCAGCTCGTCGCCCGCCAGTGGCGCGGACGGCTTCCCGCCGAACTCGTCCGCGACACTGCCCTCGCCGTGAGCGGGCTCCTCGTGACCGAGCCCGATACGGGAACGATCTTCGACCGTTCCCCGGCCGGACCGAGTGTGAAGCCCTACCAGCCCGCAGGATACTACCGCCATCTCAACTTTCCCCGGCGCACCTACCAGAACCACGAAGACGCTCGGCAGTGGCGTCGCGGCATCTACATCCACTGGCAGCGGATGTTCCTCCATCCCATGCTCAAGGCGATGGACGCACCGTCGCGCGAGGAGTGCACCGCGGAGCGTCCGCGGTCGAATACCCCCAACGCCGCTCTCGTTCTCCTCAACGATCCGACTTTCGTCGAGGCCGCCCGGATCCTCGCCGCCCGGATCCTGGCCGAACACCCGGACGCCGGCTTTTCCGCCCGCCTCGACCGCGCCTACCGCCTCGCCGTCTCCCGCTCGCCCGACGCCGAGGAGATCCGGCTCATGGAAATGCTCTACCGGAAGACCCGCGACGAATATGCCTCGCACGAGGACGAGGCCGCAGCCCTCCTCGAAACAGGGCTCGCACCCGTTCCCGCCAATCTCGATCCGGTCGAGCTCGCCTCCTGGACCGCCGTCACGCGCGCCGTCCTCAATCTGAGCGAAACGATCACGCGAAACTAAATTCTCCACGCCCGAATCTGTGATGATCATCCGTCGTTTCGCCCTCCTCGTACTCTCGGCAACCCTGTTGGCGCCCCGTGCAATGTCCGCGTCGCCCAACGTCGTGTTTCTCATCGCCGACGACCTCGGCTGGGCCGACGTCGGTTTTCACGGGGGCAACGCTCCGACGCCGCACCTCGACCAACTCGCCGGCGAAAGCGTGGAACTGACCCGTCACTACGTGGCCCCCGTCTGCAGTCCCACCCGGGTCGGTCTCCTGACCGGCCGCTGCTGGAGCCGCTTCGGGATCACAACCCCGACAAATGGCCTCGCCCTGCCCTTCGACACGGAGACTCTTCCGAGGGCGCTGAGAAATCAGGGCTACGATACCTGCCTCGTCGGCAAGTGGCATCTCGGCTCGAAGCCGGAGTGGGGGCCGAACCATTTCGGCTTCGATCACAGCTACGGATCCCTCGCCGGCGGCGTCACCGCCTGGACCCACCGTTACAAGAAGGGCGAATTCTCGGTCACCTGGCACCGCAATCACGAGCTGTTGCAGGAAGAGGGACACGTCACCGATCTCCTGACCCGGGAGGCCATTACCTGGATCGCGGAGCGCGACGGAGAGCGGCCCTTCTTTCTCTACGTCCCCTTCACCGCGGTGCACCTGCCCGTCAACGAACCGCAGGAGTGGCTGGACCGGGTCCCCGAATCCATCACCAGCGACATCGGCCGCCATTATGCGGCCTGCATCATGCACCTCGACGACGCGGTCGGCCAAATCCGGTTGGCTCTCGAGGAGAACGGGTTCACGAACAACACCCTGCTCGTCTTCACCAGCGACAACGGTGGCAGCACCGCGACGAACAACACGCAACCGTATCCGGAAGACGACTCGCCGGGCGGGCGCGTGACGGCGAGCAACCATCCCCTACGCGGACAGAAGGGATCCGTCTACGAGGGTGGTATCCGCGTCCCGACCCTCGTCTCGTGGCCGGGCCGGATTGAACCGGGACAACTTTCCACACCGGTTTTCATCGCCGACTGGATGCCGACGATTTGCCATTTCGCCGGATACCAACCGGAGAATGATCTCGCCTGGGACGGCGTCAATCTCGCGAACCTGCTGCTGGACCGGGACGATCTTCCGAAGCGGCCGATCTACATCGCCGGACCGCGCTTGCGGTCCACCGCCCTGTTTTTTGGCGAACGAAAGCTGGTTCTTCACGAGGGCAAACCGGCCGAACTCTATTCCGTCGCCCACGATCCATCCGAGGAACATGACCTCGCACCGGCCGAGCCCGAACGGACCTCGGAAATGCTGGCCCTGCTCGAAGCCCAGCGAGAACGCGACAACGACAGACTTGCCAACCCCTGACGATTTCCCCGGCACCATGAACCTCCCGGACACACCCCGCCGCGCTTTCCTCGGACAAACCGGAGTCGCCCTCGGCTCCGCCGCGCTCTCCACCCTGCTCGGCCGCGACCTCGCCCGTGGCGCAGCTTCCTCTGCAAATCCCAACGCGGCCCACGGCGGCCTCCCCGGCCTGCCTCACTTCGCGGCCAGGGCGAAGCGTGTCATCTTCCTCTGCATGGCGGGCGGACCGTCGCACCTCGAGACCTTCGACTACAAGCCGAAGCTCGACGAACTCGACGGGCAGCCCATGCCCGAGTCCTTCACCGAGGGACAGCCCATCGCCCAGCTCCAGGGGCAGGCGCTCAGGGTCCAGGGGCACCTGACAAACTTCCAACGCCACGGCCGGAGCGGCCAACTCGTCAGCGACTTTCTGCCCTGGACCGCCAAGATGGCCGACGAGATCGCGGTGATCCGGTCGATGGTCACCGAGCAGATCAACCACGACCCGGCCCATACCTTCATGAACACGGGCACCGCGATCAGCGGACGCCCTTCCATGGGTTCATGGGTCAACTACGGCCTCGGGTCGGTGACCGATGACCTGCCCGGCTTCGTCGTCCTCACCAGCGTGGGCGGCCGGAACCCCCAGCCGATCGCCTCGCGCCAGTGGTCCGCCGGCTTCCTCCCGAGCCGCTACCAGGGCGTCGAGTTCAACGCCTCGGGCGACCCGGTGCACTACGTCCGCAATCCGAAGGGCGTCTCGGCGACCCAGCAACGGGCTCTCGTCGATACCGTCTCGGCGCTCGACCGGCGGCGCGATGCCCTCGTCGACAACCCCGAGATCCGCACGCGCATCGCCGCCTACGAGATGGCCTTCCGCATGCAGACCTCGGTCCCCGAGCTGATGGATCTCTCCGACGAGCCGCAGCACGTGCTCGACCTCTACGGCGCCACTCCCGGTGACGGCAGCTACGCGTCGAACTGTCTCCTCGCCCGCCGCCTCGCCGAGCGCGGCACGCGTTTCATCCACCTCTATCACCGGGGCTGGGATCACCACGGCGGTCTCGTGAAGTACATGAACGTCTGCTGCGGCCTGACCGACCGACCCACCTGGGCGCTCCTGACCGACCTGAAGCAGCGCGGCATGCTCGAGGACACGCTCGTGATCTGGGGCGGAGAATTCGGACGCACCCCGATGTTCCAGGGCAAGGGCGGAGCCGGGCGCGACCACCACATCAAGGGTTTCTCCATGTGGATGGCCGGCGGCGGGGTCAAGGGCGGCGTCAGTCACGGCGCCACCGACGAACTCGGCTACCATGCGGTCGAGGATGTCGTCCACGTCCGCGATCTCCACGCCACCATGCTGCACCTGCTCGGCATCGACCCGGGTCGCTTCAGCTATTCCTTCCAGGGACTCGACACCCGCCTCACCGGTGTGGAGCCGGCCCGGGTCGTGAACGACATCCTCGCGTGACGCCGGTTCCAAGACAGCGGCGTCACCCCCCGAACCCGCCTCACGCCGACTCGAGCAGGAAGGCGAGCAGGTCGTGGAAGTCCTCGAGGGACAGCGTTTCCGCAAACCCGGCCGGCATGAGCGAGACACCGAGGACCTGCGACTCCTCGACCTCGCTTTTCCGGATCCGGTGCTCCACGCCCGCGGCGTCGAGGAGACGCAGGACCCGCTCCGTTTCGCTGACGACGAACCCGCCGACCGTCTCGCCGGTGCGCAGGCGCAGGCTGCGGAGGTGAAAGTGCGCGTCGACGTTGCGATTCGGGGCGAGGATGTCCTCCGCGAGGCGGGCCGCCCCGCGGGAGCCTACGCCGTCGAGCTGGGGCCCGACGAGACCGCCCTCGCCTGCGACGCGATGGCAGGCGGCGCAGTGCTGACGGTAGACCATTTCGCCCCGCACCGGATCCGCCTTCTCCCGGTCGAACGCCTCGACCCGCTCCGCGATCAGGCGGTCGAGTTCGGCCTTGCGTTCCGGCGACACCGAAACGACGGGAGCGGACGGGCGCGGCGGCAACCAGGGCGAAAGCCGGTCCCGCAGGGCCGGCGCCGCCACCGGCGCGAGAACGGTGGCGAGATTGCGCAGGGCTTCAGCATCCGCCCGCGAACGGCTGAAAGACTCGACCGAAAGGGGCGAGCCGGATTCGAAACGCCCCACCCCGAGCCAGGCATAGGCCGAGCCGGCGTCGCCATCGACGATCTCGAGCACCACCTCGTCGCCGGCGTGCGCGGAGAGATTCCACTCCACCCGGACGGCCACGTCGTTGCGGGGCGGGTGGACACGGGCGAGTTCCCGTCCGCTTGCCGCCTCGACGAGCCGCACGTGATTCCTGCCATGGGCCAGCTCGCGCGGGAAGCCCCGGTGTCCGCAGATCCAGAAACTCATCCGTGCCGGAGCCGCGAAGGGGCGGCTGCGCAGGACTCCGGTGCGTTGCTCGGCTCCGCGTTCACCACGTCGCAGGCTGGAGATTACCGCGATGGTCGTGTCGTCGGTCGCTTGGCGCTCCTGCACGATCCACGGCGACGGACCGGTTGCATTTCCAAGGAGAGCGTGCTCCGTCCACGCGAAGCCCGCCGCGGGAACCGCATCAAGAAGGCCGCGTGCCTCCCGCTCCGCCCAGCGGCGGGCCTCGTCGTCCAGCACCGGGCTCGTGCGCTCGTTTTCGATCCGTCCCTCGTGCCAGGCGCGAAAAAGTTCCACCCGGCGGCCGAGGGTGAATCCGTTTTCCTCCGCATCGATCCAAGCCAACACCCGGCGCGTGAGAGCGTCGTCCCCGTAGCGTCCCGCGTGGGAGACGACCGCTTCGCCGCCGTTCGTCTCGTCGCTCGACCCGGTCTCGAGACGACGAAGCAGGTACTGCGCCGCCTCCGCCGTCGGAACGGCAAACGCCACCTCGTCCGCGACCCGTTCACCCTCCGCCAACTCCTCGAGGCGCTCGAAGGCGCTCTCCAACTTCAGGGTCTCCCGCAGCGCGAGCCGCAGCGCATGACGCAGGTGGGTATCCTCGTCCGGCGCCGAACCGAGCGCCGCTGCCAGTGCCGGCAGGGCGTCAATCTCGGGTCGATCCTGCACCGCGGCCGCAGCGGCCCGCCGCTCGAACGGGTCCCCGTTCCCGAGCGCCTTCACGGGGTTTTCCACTTCCACCGGCCGGGGCGGCGACGGAGCCCTCACGTCTCCCTCCGTTTTCACGACGCGCCAGATGCGTCCGCGCTCCCGGTCGCGGCCGGGATGATCCAGCGGCACCTCGTAGTGACCGATGATGCGATTGTAGAAGTCCGCGATGTAGAGCGCGCCGTCGGGGCCCACGGTCATGTCGACCGGACGAAACCAGGGATCGTCACTCACGACGAAGTCGGGCCGCTCGATCGCCACGGGGGTCGACCCGCGCCACGCGATGCGGTCGCGATTGACCCGGGAAGTGACCGCGTTGCCGATGAGGACGTGATCGTTCCACTCCGTCCCCCACACTTCTCCGTCGAGAAAGACGATCCCGCAGATCCCGGTGGAGCCGTGGGTGTGCTCGATCATGGTCGGACCGAACCCGAGCCCGTCGTGCGGTTTCCCGAAACTGGGATAGCACGCGCCGCGCAGGAGCTGATAGACGGGCGCGCTGTGACAGTCCGCGCTGTAGAGGTGGCCCCGCCGGTCGAAGGCGAGGCCGAAGGGATTGACCTGCCCCCACGACCAGATCTCGATCCGCGAACCGTCGGGACGAAACCGGTAGACGTTGCCGGACTGCAGGGTCAACTCGGTGCCGGGATCACCGGGCCGGGCCCCGTCGAGATTCTCCTCCCGCACCCGGAAGTGGCTCGTGTTGTTGAATCCGTGCGTGCCGTAGACCCATCCGTCCGGACCGAGCCGGAAGCTGCTGCACATGCCGTGGGTGTCCTTCTCGTAGCCCAACGGTCCGAAGAGCACCTCGCGGTGATCGGCCCTCCCGTCGCCGTCGGTGTCGGCGAAATACCAGATGTTCGGGATGCTCCAGGCGATGCAGCCGGCGTGATGCTCGGGACGCCGCCAGGGAAGCACGCCGGTGGGAATGTTGAGTCCGTCGGCGAAATCCACGACCCGGTCGGCGCGGCCGTCGCCGTCGGTGTCCTCGAGAATCTTGATCGCGTCGCGGCTGTCCCGCACCCGCGAGCCCTCCTCGTCGACCCAGCGTTCACGCCCGGCGGCGAAGGGATACTCCACCGTGGATGAGACCCAGAGCCGCCCCCTTTCGTCGAACGCGAGATTGATCGGCTTGTTGATCTGCGGCTCCGCGGCGAAGAGCCGCACCGCGAATCCCTCCGGCACGTGCAACTTCGCCTCCTGCTCCGCCGGAGAAAGCGGCGGCGACTCGCGGACGAGGCGATCCGGTTCGTCGGCGAAGACAGAGAAGACCGCGACAGGCGGCAACGCGACGAGCCCCGACGCCGTCCGAACAAAACGCAGAAAGTCCATCGCCCAACGGCGTACGATTCAAAAGAGGGAAGCAACCCCGCTACAGCATGCCGCTCGCCCGCAGGATCGCCTCGTGGGTCGCGACGTCGTGGGCACCGTCCCAGGCCAGGTCCTTCTCGCCACGCAGGACTCTCGCGAGATCGCGAAATTCGCCGGCATAGCGGTCCCCCTCGTAGGGCAGGCGCAACTCGTGCGTGCCCTTGGCATACCCTTCCTGGTCACGGTCGAGCCAGAGCCGAAGGTTCCCGCTCTCGAGGGGTTGCAGCTCGATGTGCCCCTGCGTGCCCGTGATCGTGAACTGGCGGCGCGGACCGCCGAAGGGATCGACGTGATTGCAGCGCACCGTCGCGAGCGCCTTCGGGTAGGCGAAGACCGCGAGCTGGTTGTCGGCGAAGGCATCCTGGCCTGGAA
>Ga0180429_10000925_pt1 | contig 25319 bp, 20 predicted proteins | sample SS_ome_FD_132428 | JGI IMG/M metagenome (GOLD analysis project Ga0180429, IMG submission 132428) | Hypersaline lake sediment archaeal communities from the Salton Sea, California, USA - SS_1_S_1 metaG | ecosystem: Environmental > Aquatic > Non-marine Saline and Alkaline > Hypersaline > Sediment ...
CCTTCATCCACGTGCCCCTGATCATTGACGGTGACGTCTACGGTGTTTTCAACATCGGATACACGGAATCGAGACTGTTCGACGACGACGACCTGCGACTCGTGGTGGCTCTTGCCCAACGCGCCGCATCGGCCATCCAGAACGCCCGCCTCTACCGGCAGGCTCAGCAGGCCGCGACGCTCGAGGAGCGCCAGCGGCTCGCCCGAGAGCTCCACGACGCAGTGACCCAGACTCTCTTCTCAGCGAGCATCATCGCCGATGTGCTGCCCCGGCTTTGGGACAGACAACCCGACGAGGCCCGTCGCCGCATCAACGAGCTACGCGAGCTGACCCGAGGCGCGCTGGCCGAAATGCGCACACTCCTGCTGGAGCTACGCCCCACTGCTCTGTCCGAGACCACGATAGACGAGCTCCTCCACCAGCTGGGCGAGGCGACGGTGGGCCGAGGACGCGTGCCGGTCGAGGTCGACGCTGATGTCGCGTGTGGGCTGCCTCTCCAGGTCAAGGTCTCGCTCTACCGCATCGCCCAGGAGGCGCTCAACAACGTCGTCAAGCACGCCAACGCGACAGAGGTCAAGGTCCGTCTGCGGTGCGACGAAGCGGGCGCCGAGCTGAGCATCGACGATGACGGCGTCGGTTTCGACCTCGACAGGACGCGCGCCGACAATCTGGGCCTGAGCATCATGCGCGAGCGTGCCGCTGCGGTGAATGCCGACTTTCGCGTCACCAGCAGGCCCAGCCAAGGCACCTCCATCGCCGCGGTCTGGCACCGCGATCCTTCCGGTCCGACCTCTTAGTTGGGCCGTCAGCAGGCCAGGCCGACCGCCTCCCAACGGGTCGGCCCCCAGATCCTGCAACCTTCCTCAGTCGACTCCGTAGTAATGGCGTAAGGACATTACGCACAAGGAGAGACACAATGACTGACACACGCAAAGCAGCACCCTGGTATCTCTGGCCCTTCGTGGCCATCTGGGATCTCATCACATGGATCTTGAAGATGACCGGCCGGCTCGTTGCCGGCGTCCTGGGGCTCGTCTTCATGATTGTCGGCGCCATCCTCACCGTCACCGTGATCGGCGCAGTGATCGGCATCCCGCTGATCGTCTTCGGCTTCGCCCTGATGGTGCGCAGTATCTTCTAGTCTGCCGGCTGGGGGTGCCATCCGCCTTCGGCGGCGCGTTGCACAGAGCCTGATGCCCGCGTAGAATCTGCGCAACCCAAGCCGAAGGAGCAGACATGCACACCGAGACTATGACCCCAAGGGAGCGCTGGCTGGCCGTGCTGCGCCGCGAACCCGTGGACCGACTGCCGATGGACTACTGGGGCACCGACGAAGCCACACAGCGGGTGATGGCACACCTCGGTGTGGAGGACTACTCCGCCATGTGTCGCGCTCTGCACATCGATCAGCTCATCACCGTCGCCCCGACCTATGTGGGGCCGCCCTTGCCGGCCGACCTGGACATGTACGGCAGGCGTTTCCGCACCGTACGCTACGCCACGGGCGAGTATCGCGAGTGCATTCACAACCCGCTGGCCGGTTACGCCTCGGTCGAGGAGATCGAGCGCAACTACATTTGGCCCACCGCGGACTGGTACGACTACTCGGTCATCCCGTTGCAAGTGGAGGGAATGGAGGACTTCCCGGTCCGTGCTGGCGGCTCGGAGCCCTTCCTCCTCTACTGCCAGCTACGCGGCCTCGAACAGGCATTTGTCGATCTGGCGATGGCCCCCGACATTGTGCACGCCTGCCTCGACCATCTTTTCGAGTTCTGCTACCAGAACACCCTGCGCATCTACGAGGCCATCCCATACCGGGTCAATGTGTCCTACGTCGCGGAGGATCTCGGGTCTCAGACATCCCTGCTATTCTCTCCCAAGCAGATCCATACCTTCCTCATCCCCCGGATGAAGCGCATGATGGAGCTGGTGCACAGCGGCGGCGCCCACGTCTTCTTCCACAGCGATGGCGCCGTGCGGCGGATCATCCCTGATATGATCGAGGCAGGCATCGACGTCCTCAATCCCATCCAGTGGCGGTGCAAGGGGATGGACCGAGAGGGCCTGCAGCGCGACTTCGGAGACGAGATTATCTTCCACGGCGGGGTGGACAACCAACAGACGCTGCCCTTCGGTTCAGCGCAGGACGTCCGGGACGAGGTAGCTGCCAATATCGAGATTCTGGGAGCCGGCGGCGGCTACATCATCGCGCCCTGTCACAACATACAAGCCAACACGCCTCCCGAGAACGTGGTCGCGATGTACGAGACCGGTCGCGCCCGCGGCTGGATGTAGAGGCGCGTCCGGAACAGACCGAGGGGGCTCGGCGCGTGCCGAGCCCCCTCACAAATCGCGGGTTGGTGCCTACGTCCGCCCCTGCTAGTCGTGCCGGTACAGCTCCCACCCGAGGTAGGTGCCCAGGGCTTCCTCCAACACATCGGCCACGTGTCCTCGAACCACGGCGGTGTGATGCTCGAATCCGTTCTTGCACAGGAGGTCCATCAGGTCCTGCAATCCTTCGATGTGCAGCACAGCCGACCCGCCCTGGAAGTTCCCCACGGAGTCGTCCGTCATCTCACCCTCGCCCACATAGCACTTGATCACCCCCAGGGGGTCGTCGGTTGAGGCTCGGAAGTAGGTGATGGGACCCGGCGCAGCCTGCCCCTTGATCGCGCCAAAGCAGCTATCGCCACCCAGTGCGGCGCCCATGATGTCCAGGTTCGACACCTCTACCTCGCGTCCCATGAAACTCTTGGGGAAGCTGCTGCAGTGAGTGTTGATGCACTTGTCGCGGTCGTCGTTGTAGTTGTTGTTCCAGTCTTGGAAGGACGGCGTGTTGCCCGACGCCAGAAGCAGCGCGTACATCGAGACCGCGCCCATCACGTCCACCTCGCACGCGCTGGGGAGCTGCCGATCACCCATCATGGCCATCGACAGACAGGTCGCGCAACCGTAGTTCTTCTGGATCGAGTCCCAGCACTCCACGGCGCTGGCATCGCATTCGTTCTCGTCCATCCACTGGTCGATGGTGACCGAGAGCTTGGCCTGCTTCAGGATGTTCCCCTGGGGGATCGTCTCCGGTATCCTCCCGTAACCGAGGACCTCGCCGACCATCTCACGCACGGCTGGATCATCGTCAGCCAACGACTGGGCACCAAAGATGATCTCCGAGAGATCGACCGGCACCACCGTGACGCCCGCAGTCTGCAGCAACTTCTCGCTGAATCGCACGGTCTGGAAAGCAGCGGGCCTCGCGCCAATCGCTCCGACCCTGGCGCTGCGCAGACCATTCACGACCCGGCAGACCGCGCCGAAGAACCCCAGGTCCGCTACGAACTCCAGACTGTCGATGGGATAGGTATGATAGGTTGTGTTGGTGAACGGGATGCCGTACTGATAGAGGTTATTGCAGACCGACAACTTCCCACAGAAAGCGTCACGCCGCTCGGTGATCGTCAGCTTGTCCACCTCGTCGTCGCACGCCTGCACCAGCACCGGGACGTCCAAGCCCGACATCTGGATGGTCTCCACGACGCCAAGCTCGTCGCCGAAGTTCGGCAGCACCACGATGATGCCGTCGATCCTGTCGGCCTCTTGTCTGAATAGCTCAGCCGCGATCTTCGCGTGATCTCGTGTCTCGATGGCGCCGCACGGCGTCGCATCCTCGGGCGTGATGACGTAGTCATAGCCGTTGGTCTCGAGGACCTCCAACAGGCGGGCCCGCACGCCAACCGCCAGATCGGCATTGAAAAAGCCGCGGGTGCCGACAATGAGGGCGAAACAGGTCTTCTTCTCGATCGTACGCATAGTCGCTATCTCCTGTGTGATGGAATGCTTGCACCGGGCAGCAGCTGCCCGGATCTGATGTGATCAGGTGGGGGGCGAGGTCCGTCTTCAGTCGTGCAGGTGTGTGGCAACCGAGGGCTCGCTCCCAGGCACATACCAGCCCACCTCGTATTCACCCGATGCGTCGTCCAGATTCAGCACCAGCTCCCAAGCGCCGGCTGCCAGTTCGATACAGTGGCTGACATGATACACCCGGGTACCCTCGGCAGTCCCATCGCCCCGGGCGTTCTGCGTTTCAGGCCCCAGTAGATGCCACGAAACGCTCCCCCTTCGGACACGGATGCTCATGCAGAGCTTTTGCGGGAGATCGCCAACCGCCACGGAGAAGGTTTCGGTCCGGACAGAGGTCTGGTCCTCGAAGATCGCGCGAGCCCGCCTCGAGACACCGTCATCGCCCAGGAGCGACGGGGGCTTTCCCGTGCACCCGGAGAAGACGGCCATGCACCCCATCAACGCACAGATCGCTGCCCCCAGTCGGTGACGCCTGGTCTCCAAGTCGCTGCCTCCGTCGGTCAGGGTTCCCTCGATGTCGGTGATGGTGGATTTCAGCGGGCCGATCGCCTACGCGCGATGCAACAGCGGGGCCAGGGTCGGGTACACCTCAGTGTACAGGGCATACCGGTCTTCGTACTGCGCGGACCGTCTCGCGTTCGGCTCGAACCGCCGCTCCAGATGGACAGCTTCGGATGCCCAGATCGCTAGGTCATCCCGGCGCCCCGCTCCGGCGCCCGCGAGGAGGGCGGCGCCCCAGCACGCCGCGTCGGTGAGGCGCGGCTTCACCACCGGGATGCCCGTGATGTCGGCCTTCAGCTGCAGCCACACATCGGACCGCGCCCCGCCGCCGATGGCGCGCAACTCGTCGATGGCAATGCCGGCGGTCTGGAGCAGATCGAGGTTCGTCCTCAGCTCGAAGGTCACGCCCTCCAGGACGGCTTTCGCCATCTCCGATCGCGTCGTCCCAAAGGTGAGACCCAAGATAGCTCCCTTCGACGCAGTGTCGAAGGTCGGCGTGCCACTCCCCGCAAAGTGCGGGAGCAGTAGCAGACCCGTAGGATCCTCAGGCACGTCGGCCAGAAGGAGGTCATAGGGATCGGGGCCGCTCGCGATCGCGTGCTCCACGACGTCCTTCCCCAACGTGTCACGGAACCACCGGAGGAGTAGCCCGCCGCTGTGGTTGAGGGTCATGGCCAGATGGAGGCCGGACACCGTGTGCGCGTATATGGAGATATTCCCCTCATACAGGGTCTCGTTCACCACAGGGGCGCCCAGGGCGACCTCGACGACTTCCGCGGTCCCCGTCGAGACCATGGCCAGACCGGGCTGCGTGAGGCCCACACCGAGGGCCCCGCATGCCTGGTCATGTCCCCCGGTCACGACCAACGGCGGCCTCGCGAACCCCAAGTCGGCTGCCAGATCAGTGCGCATACGTGCCACAGGCCGACCCGACTCGGTGACCGGCGCGAGGCGCTCTGGCGTCAGGCCGACTGTGCCAAGCAAGGTCTCGTCCCATGCACCCGTGTGCAGGTCGCAGAGCTGCGTCCGCGAGGCCAGACAGCGACTGATGGCTGCTTGGCCGGTCATCTTGTTGATGATGTAGTCCTCATAGAGCAGGAACCTGTCGGCCGAAGACCAGAGGGCCGGCTCGTGTTCGCGGAGCCACAGCAGTTTCGGCAGCGTGTTGATTGTGTGGACGGGCATGCCCGTTTGATCGAACAGCGCGCGGGCACCAAGCTGCTCCACCAGCCTGCGGTTCTGCGGACTGGTTCTGGTATCCATACCCAGGATCGCCGGGCGCAGGGCGAGCCCCGCGGCATCCACCGGCATCACCGCCTCACCTTGGACCGACAGTCCGATGGCCTCGATCTCGTCGCCGCACGCCCAGTCTTCGGCGATGCCGGCGATCACCTCCCGGAGCGCGTCCTGCGCCAGACGCCACACGAGCTCGGCGTCCTGCTCGGCCCAGCTTGGCTGTGGGATGTCGACCGCGTATTCCCTGCGCGCACTGCCCACCAGCGTACCATCTTCCTCGAAGAGGGCCGCCTTGCATCCGGTCGTGCCGATGTCTAGTCCGATCAGTCGCATAGGTTCTCCAGCCTACAGGGCATCCATCTCCGTCAGCAGATCACGGTCGCTGAGATCGCCGGCCATCCATCTGTCCTGCAACCGTCGCAGGTCCAACACCGTGGAGGGCTCGTGGAGCTTGACGTCGTCGAGAGTGATCGGGGTGTCGATGGCCACGGGTCTGACCAGCTCGGCCCGCGCCGCCAGCCCAATCGGCAGCAAGCGTTCATCGCGGGCAGTCTCGTAGAGGTCAATGAGACTGTAGTAGGTGGTGCCGCCGATTCCGTCCAGGACCTCACCGGCTGAGAGGTCGCGCTTGGCCACAGCGAAGACCTCCGAGACCAGTCGGTCCAGCGGGACCATATTGGAGGACCGGCGGATGGCCAGCATCGCGCAGGTCAACGGGACCTCGATGCTGCACAGGTGGTACGGCCGAAAGAGCGTATAGTACGGGCCCTTCCCCATATCGCGCAGGATCATGGCTTCACGCAGCCGGGGATGGTCGGTGTGCACGACCAGGAAGACCCCGGGCGCGACTTTGCCCACCCCGAAGTCCACCACGCCCATCTGGCTCAGGATGCCGCCATCCGCCTCAAGTCTGAAAACGCGCTCGAGGATTTCGCGGTGTGTGACGGGGCCGTGCATCCCACGCGCATCCGGGACCAGCCCGGTGGCGTTGGAGACGGCAGCCATCTCGACCATCGTCTTGCTTCCATCGACGAACTCGATCAGCATATTGGGGCTTAGCCCTCGACGAGCGGCCTCCTTGGCCCAAGCCTCGTCCGTGGGTTTCGCATGACGGTCCAGGGGATTGTTCTTGCCCTTGCCGGCCGCCACGATGGTGAAGCCCAGCGCGTCGGCGAAGTCGTAGAGCTCCTTGCAGGCCGCCGGCTCGTCGCCGGCTGCGAGGGCATAGAGCACGCCCTTCTGCTCCGCATACCAGCGCAGAACCGGGCCGACCGTGATGTCGGTCTCCACATTCATCATGGCCAGGTCCTGACCCTGACGGATACCGCGTAGCGCGGCCCGGGAGCCAATCTCCGGCACGCCGGTGGCCTCTAGGAGGACATCGATCTCCACCATGTCGCAGATAATCCTGTAGTCGGTGGCGCACACCCGCTTGCCGGCCTTCACCGCGGCATCAGCCGCCGCGGCCGTCTGCACCACGACGACGTCACCGTCGACACCACCGACCACATAGGCGTCCCGTGCCCGATCCGCATCGATGTCTGCCGTCGCTACCACCTCAGTGCCCTTCATCATCGTCGTCTCTGCAACGACGTCGGTGCCCATCTGACCGGCGCCGATCAGGCCGATGCGCACGGGGCGTCCTTCAGCCTCGCGGACAGCCAGCTCCTCATTGAGTCCTATCATTGGGTTGCCTCTCCTCTAGGGGGTGATGACGACCTTGAGTCCGCGGCCGCTCGCGGCGGTCTCGAAGGCCTCGGCGACGCTGTCCAACGGAAACGTGTGCGTGACAAGGTCGTCCGCGGGGATCAACCCGCGAGCCAGCACATCCAGAGCCAGCTCGTGCTGGATGGGATGGTAAGAGAACGCACCCACCACCTCGATGTCACCGTAGTGGATGACATTGCTGTCAAGTGTCGTGCTGGGGTCAGCTTTGGGGAGTCCGCCGAAGAGCACCACACGCCCACCCTTCCGCACCGCGCGGACGGCATCGGCCTGCGTCGCGGCCACGGGATTGGCGCAGATCACCAGATCCGCGCCGCGACCCTCGGTCAGATCGCGCACCCTCGAGACGAAGTCCTCCGAGAACGGATCGATGACGGCGTCCGGTTGAGCAGCCGCCGCGAGGGCGCGCCGCTGCGCGCTGGGCTCGGAGATGATCGCGCGTGCCCCGCGAGCCTTCGAGATCGACACGTGCAGGCAACCTATTGGCCCCGCACCGATCACCACGACTGTGTCATCCAGCCCCGTGCCCGCCTTGTCGTGACAGGCCAGCACAGAACTCAACGGCTCCGACAGTGCAGCGCGGATGCTAGAGAGCCCCTCGGGCATGGAGTGCACGCATCCTAGGGTCAGCACCTCGTGAGTCAATAGGATCCTCTCCGCCAGCCCGCCGGGGTAACCGGGCGAGATGCCCAGGTAGTGGGGTGAGTCACACAGGTTCACCAGCCCACGCTGACAGAACCAGCATGTGCCACACCGGATGTCCGGCGCGAGGGCCAATCGATCCCCAAGGTCGTAGCCGGTGACCTCGGGGCCCACCTCGACCACGGTCCCCGCGATCTCATGACCGGCGACGATGCCGGACTGACCGGGAAAGCTTCCCTCCCCCGCCGGCGGCCCCTCTCGCCACCGGCGCAGGTCGCTGCCACACACGCCGCAGGCCTCCACCGCCAGCACGAGCCCGTCAGGGGGGGCAACCGGTGCCGGTACCTCCCGTACCTCGTGCCGGCGTTCACCAACCAGGAACGCTGCCTTCACGTCTCCTCCTCTTCGCTTGTCTCAGCCAGCTTGTGTCCGACGGCGCCAGCGGGATGGGTCTCGCTGAAGGCTTCTCTGGAATACCCCCGTAGTTCGAGCAACAACACGCATAGCGCATCGCCCGCTGCGCCGTTGACCAACGAACTGCCGGTGGCCACCATGCCGTAGGAGTCGACGTCTCCCTGGGTCACCACCTTGAGAATCGCGTCACTCTTCGCTGCCAGGAGTGAGTCGAGGTTCTCGGTCTGCGCCACGATCCTGGCCCCCCGCGACCTGGCGATGCTCACGAGCTGGTTCACCTCGGCGCTACGCCCCCCCTTGGAGATGACATAGAGCACATCGCCCTCACGGATCGCGCCCGATCCGCCGTGCAGACCGTCGGCGGCGCTGATGCAGAGCGCCGGTGTCCCCGAGCACGACAGGAGGTGGGCCAGACGCTGCGCCATCGCGTGCGATGTCCCAGCGCCCGTGATCAACACATGTCCCGGACAGTCGAGCAGCACCTGCACCACGTCAACGATCCCGCTATCAAACTGCTCCGCCAAAGCAGCCACGGCCTCTGCCTCCCGCCGCACCACATCACGCGCGCGAGCGTTCCAGTCTTCCTCAGCAAGGTCTATCGACACATTCTCCCCCTATTGGGCAATCCAGGTCCCGAGCCTCTGCCCCTGGCACTCCAGCCAACTCGTTGCCGCGCGACCTGGCCCGAGCCGCACCAACATCACTCATCGCTCGTGACTCATCACACCGCACTCTAGCCCCCCACCCCCCGCCTGTCAAGCAGCGGAACTGCTGTACACTGTGCCTACCGGTGAGCCTACACAGAGGAGGCTGGGACGTGGATTTCTGCTTCATACCACACGTAGTCGACACCTCGTTGCCCGATGCAAACTATGCTCAGGCAGCGTTGGCCGACGTCAACAACGATGGTCATCTCGAATACATCGTCGGGCAGCAGTACGGCGACATCTTCTGGTACAAGGTGAACGGTCCGGACGCCTGGACTCGCCACCTGCTTGGGCGCGACTCCCCCTCTGATGTCGGCGGGATCGCACTCGATGTCGACGGCGACGGCTGGATGGACTTCGTCACCGGCGGCGCGTGGTACCGCAACAGCCGCAGTGAGGGCGAGCCCTTCACCCGTATGATCTTCGACCCGGAGCTCACGGGCGTTCACGACATCCTTGCCGCCGACATCAATGGCGACGGCCGCGTCGAGGTGCTGACGATGTCGGATCAGAACGACCTGCGCTGGTATGCCATTCCCGAGGACCCCACATCCCCGTGGCCGGTCACCCACGTCTGGGAGGCGGTCCACGCCGGCATTTCCGTCGGAGACATCAACGGCAGTGGACACCTGGACATTGTGCGCACCGACATCTGGCTCGAGAACGTCACCGGCGACGGCATCGCGTGGATCGCGCACGCCATCGGCCCGAACTCGCCGCCCCCCGCGGACTTCCGCCCATACTTCGCCTTCGATGCCACCCACAATGTCGTACTCGATATGAACGGCAACGGCTTCAACGACATCGTATTCACAGATGCGGAGATACCAGGCGGCAAGGTCTGGTGGGTGGAGAACACCGATGGCACAGGGGATGCCTGGCGTCGCCGCTGTATCTACCTGCGGGACCCGGCGACCGAGCCGCGGCGAGGCGCCTACCACAGCCTCTACTGCGGCGACATCGACGGCGACGGCGACATCGACGTCTTGAGCTGTGAGATGGAGGCCGTGGGCGGCGAGGCGCCGCCGCGGTGGTATGTCTGGGAGAACGTCGACGGGAAGGGACTTGAGTGGCGGGAGCACGTCATTCTCGATGCCAACCTGGGCGGGCACGCGACGGTGGTCGGCGACATCACGGGCAACGGCCTGCTGGACGTCGTCTCCAAGCCGTGGCGCGCACAGCCCACCAACGCCGTCGGCGGCAAGACCTACATCTGCTTCCTGGAGAACGTCAGTAGTGGCTGATAGATAGGAACCAGTGATACGGGGGCCGGCGTCTCGCCGAGCCCCTTCCCCACCAAAGGAGGCACCCATGCCCGTCCCACTGCCGTCTGATTACGCGGAGCGCGTCTACGCCGGCGTCCTCGGCAAGATCATCGGCGTCTACCTGGGCCGCCCTTTCGAGGGCTGGGCCTACGACCGCATCATGGCCGAACTCGGCGAGATCAACTACTACGTCCACGAGCAGCTGAACAAGCCCCTGATCGTCACCGACGACGACATCTCGGGCACCTTCACCTTTATCCGCGCACTGGCCGACTACGGCTACGACCCGAACATCACGCCAGCCCAGGTCGGCCAAACGTGGCTCAACTATCTCATCGACCGGCGCACGGTGCTATGGTGGGGAGGGCTGGGCACGTCCACCGAGCACACGGCCTATCTGCGCCTCGTCGACGGCATCGAAGCGCCGCGCAGCGGCTCAATGGCGCTCAACGGCAAGGTGGTGGCCGAGCAGATCGGCGCCCAGATCTTCATCGACGGTTGGGCGATGGTCGCACCGGGCGATCCGGTCCTCGCCGCCGACCTGGCCCGGCGTGCCGGCAGCGTCAGTCACGATGGCGAGGCCATCTACGGCGCCCAGGTCCTTGCCGCCATGGAGGCCCAGGCCTTTGTGGAGCCCGACCTGGATGCTCTCTTCGACACAGGCCTGAGCGTCATCCCCGGAAACTCGGTGATCGCGCGGATGATCCGCGAGCTCCGCGGCCTGCGAGCTCGCGAGAATGACTGGCGCGCGGCCCGTGACTGGTTGGACGCCGAGTACGGCTACGCGAGGTACGGTGGCGGCTGCCATATGGTGCCAAATCACGGGCTGATGGCGCTGAGCCTTCTCTGGGGCGACGATGACTTCCGGCGCACGATGATGATCGTCAACACCGGGGGATGGGACACCGACTGCAATGCGGGCAACATCGGCTGTCTGATGGGCATCAAGAATGGCCTGGCAGGCCTATCCACGGGGCCCGACTACCGCGGACCGGTGGCTGACCGGATGTACCTGCCGACCGCCGATGGCGGACGAGCCGTCACCGACGCGGTCATCGAGACGTACCACCTGGTCAACGCCGGACGCGGTTTGCAGGGGCTCGATCCCATCTGGCCCAAACAGGGGGCGCGCTTCAACTTCGATCTTCCGGGCGCCGTCCAGGGGTTCGTGCCCGACAACGGCACAGACGCGCGCGGGGCGTTGACGTTGCAGAACGTGTCGGGTCACAGCGCGTCGGGAGGCCGCAGTCTCGCCTTCCGCTACACCGGCGTGGCGACCGGTCGCGTCGCTCGAGCCGGCACGCCCACCTTCATCTCACCCGAGGCTGCCAAGATGCCGGGCTACGGGCTGATCTGCTCCCCCACCCTCTATGCGGGGCAAACGGTGAAGGCGCGCGTGGAGGCCGATGCTGGGGATACAGCCCCCATCACGTGCAACCTCTACACTCGCCACTACAGCGCGGGGGACGAGCTGGTGCTGCGGCGCAGCCCGACCCAGACCCTCGCCCCAGGCGAGGAGACGGTCTTCGAGTGGAACATCGAGGCCACCGATGGTGATCCCATCGCCGAGATCGGATTGGAGATTCGCTCAAACCCGCGGGCCGACGGCACCGCCTATCTCGACTACCTCACCTGGGCAGGGGCTCCGGACGTATCGCTCACCAAGCCTACCCACGACGGCACGATGTGGCACCAAGCCTGGGTGGACGGCGTCGACCACTTCGCACCGTGGGGCGGCCTAAGAGTCGGTCAGAACCGTGGCACCGGTCTGGTCGCGCAGGGTTCGGCGGACTGGATCGACTATGTGGCCACGGCGACGGTCGCTCCGCACCTCGTCAAGAGATGCGGACTCGCCGTTCGCGTCCAGGGCATGCGTCGGTACTACGCCCTGCTGCTGTGTGACGGACAGCGCCTCAGCCTGGTCAAGGCCCTTGACGGCGACACAACCATGTCCGAGATAGACTTCCCATGGCAGTATGACAAGACCTATGAGCTCGGGCTGTGCGTGATCGGCACCCGCCTCGTGGCGACGGTCGACGGGAAGCGGGTTTTTGACGTAATGGACCCTGATCTGCAGCTCACCTCCGGCGGCGTGGCGCTCGTGATCGATGAGGGTCGTATGGACGTGGGGTCGGTGCACGTGAGACCCGTGCAATAGCCAGCTGCCGCCGGTCTGCAGCCCAACCCGCTCAACCAACAGGAGGATTCACAGATGACCAAGAGGATCGCGCTCTTCGCCTTCAACGGTGACCCTATGTGCTTCGTCCACGTCCTGCTCAACGCCTTGGACATGGCCGAACGTGGCTATGACATCAAGGTCGTCATCGAGGGCAGCGCCACGAAGACAGTGAACCAGCTGAATGCACCGGACGCACAGTTCCACCAGCTCTACGTTCAGGTGAAGGAAGGGGGCCTCATCGACTGCGTCTGCAGGGCGTGCGCGGCCAAGATGGGCGCGCTTCAGGGCGTGGAGTCTCAGGGTCTCCCGCTCTGTGGCGAGTTGAAGGGCCATCCAAGCATGGCACGGTACATCGATGAGGGCTACGACGTCATCACGTTCTAGTTGACTTCCGGCCGGTCTTGTGCTAAAGTCCTCTTAGTGGCAGCCGGTCTGAAGGATACACCCACGATGACAGCCAAGCAGGTTACCCGAGAGCCTAATAAGCCGCCCCGCCCGTCCCGGCGGAGAGGTTGATGCTGTTCGGATAGCCCGAAACCAGAGCCAGACCAGCCAGCCTACCGCAAGTAGGCTGGCTCTTTCTGTACCTGGCTTGGGGCAGGTGCCCGTTCAACCGGGCACGGTAACGGGTGCCACTCAGTGGTGGGGGCCACGTGAGAGGAGGAGACGATGACATCGAAGACCTATGCTGATCTAGTGCGAGCCACGACCGACGACACGTCGACATCGGAGACAGCCGACGCGGAGGGAGATACGAGGCGCGGCCAGACTGCCGTCCAGAAGGGGCTGGCAGGGATCGTCATAGCCAAGAGCGAAATCTGCTCTGTAAATGGGGAGCGTGGATCGCTCAGCTACCGCGGCTATGACATCGGCGATATGGCACTGCACGCTACGTTCGAAGAGACCGTCTACCTGCTCTGGCATCGGGAGCTGCCGACGCGCGAGCAACTCGATGGCTTCTCTGCCGCCCTGGCCGAAGAGCGGGACATCGACGACACAACCTACAGCATTCTCACCGTGCTTCCGAACGATGTCGAGCCGATGGACGCCCTGCGCACCACGGTCTCTGCCCTCTCGTGTGCGGACGCTGATGACGGCGACCGGTGCCCGGACGCCAATCTTCTCAAGGCGCGCAAGCTGGTCGCCAAGTTCCCCACCATCGTCGCCAACTACTACCGCCACCAGCGCGGATGGCGCCGCATCCACCCGGACCCCGAGCTGGGTCACGCGTCCAACTTCCTATTCATGCTGCGTGGCAAGGCCCCGAGCGAGAGGCAGACGCAGTCGATGAATCTGGCCATGCTGCTGATGGCCGAACACGGCTTCAACGCATCCACCTTCGCCGCACGCGTCACGGCCGCGACGCTCTCCGATATGTACTCCGCGGTCACGACGGCCATCGGCACCCTCAAGGGGCCGCTCCACGGTGGCGCAAACGTACGCGCCATGAAGATGATGCTGGAGATTGGCCACGTAGACAACGTCGAGCCCTACATCCGGGCCGCTCTCGCCCGCAAGCAGCGCATCATGGGCTTCGGCCATCGCGTGTACAAGACGGCGCCTGATCCACGCTCCGCCTACCTCCGCGGCAGGCTCTTTGAACTGTGCGAGGAGAAGGGCGACCTTCACTACTACAGAATCGCGACGGCGGTGGCCGAGACGATGGAAGCCACCAAGGGACTCTACCCCAACGTCGACTTCTACGCGGCACCAGTGCTCTATCTGCTGGGTATTCCCCTCGAGCTCTTCGTGCCTGTCTTTGCTATCAGCCGTATCCCAGGCTGGACGACACAGGTGATGGAGCAGTACGCCAACAATCGCCTGATCCGCCCGCTGGCTCAGTACGTGGGCCCCGCTCACCGTCCGTACAAACCGATAGACGCCCGGTAGGCAACCGCAGCCGGCCACAGACCCGTCGCAGACGCCCCTGTGAGTCGTCTGTACTGCCGGTCACAGCACTTGGAGGCACAATGCCCAAGAATCTAGCCGAGAAGATCATCGCCGCACACCTGGTCGACGGCGAAATGACGCCGGGCTGTGAGATCGGCTTACGGATCGACCACACCCTCACGCAGGATGCCACCGGCACGATGGCTTGGCTGCAGTTCGAAGCAATGGGCTTGGACCGGGTCCGCACCGCGCGGTCGGTGAGCTACGTCGATCACAACATGCTTCAGGCCGACTTCCGCAACGCTGACGACCATCGCTACCTGCAGAGCGCGGCCGCTCGATTCGGCGCCTACTTCTCGCGACCGGGCAACGGCATCTGCCACCAGGTACAGCTCGAACGCTTCAGCGAGCCCGGCAAGACGCTTCTGGGCTCCGACAGCCACACCCCGAACTCCGGTGGACTGGGCACGCTTGCCATCGGCGCCGGCGGCCTCGATGTCGCCGTCGCGATGGGCGGCGGCGCGTTCTACACGACGATGCCGTCGGTCATCGGCGTCGCTCTTGCGGGAGCATTGGGCCCGTGGGTCACCGCGAAGGATGTGATCCTGGAGTTGCTCCGTCGCCTCACGGTGAAAGGCGGTGTGGGCAAGATCATCGAGTACTTCGGGCCGGGCGTGGCGACCCTCACCGTCGACCAGCGCGCCACGATCTGCAACATGGGTGCCGAGCTTGGGTCCACTTCTTCGATCTTCCCCAGCGACGTGAACACGCGCAGCTACCTGGCGGCTCAGGGGCGCGAGTCTGCCTGGACGCCTCTCTACGCCGACCCAGATGCCGCCTACGCAGAGGTAATCGAGCTGGATCTTGGGACGCTGGTGCCACTGATCGCGCAGCCTTCGATGCCGGACCGTGTAGTGCCGGTGACCGACATCGCCGGGAAACCTGTGGCGCAGGTCTGCGTGGGATCGTGCGTGAACTCGTCCTTTGGGGACCTAATGGTCGTCGCGGCCATCCTGAAAGGCAAGCGCGTGCACCCCAGCATCAGCATGACGGCCACGCCGGGGAGTAAGCAGGTCTACACGATGATCGCTAGGAACGGCGCCTTGGCCGACCTGATCGACGCCGGCGTGCGCGTGCTCGAGTCTGCCTGCGGGCCCTGCCTGGGCATCGGTCAGGCACCCGCTAGCGGCATAGCCACCGTCCGTGCGTTCAACCGGAACTTCAAGGGACGCAGCGGCACAGCCGACGACTTCTCCTATTTGGCCAGCCCAGAGACGTGTGCGGCAACCGCACTGGCGGGCGAGATCGCGGACCCGCGCACTCTGGGGTCGGCCTTCACGTTCGCTCCGCCGTCGACCTATCCCACCAACGACAATATGGTCATCCCGCCTCTACCGCCGGCCGAGGCCGCGAAGGTCGAGATCGTGCGCGGCCCCAACATCGCCGGCGTGCCGGTCGGAGAACCCGTGGGCGACAGCATCGATGGACGTGTACTCATCAAGGTCGGTGACAACATCACCACAGATCACATCATGCCGGCGGGAGCCCAGATCCTGCCACTGCGATCCAACATCCCCGCCATCTCCGAGTATGTGTTCGCGCGGGTGGATACCGATTTCGTGGGTCGCGCCAGGGCGTGGCAAGGGGGCATTCTGGTCGGGGGCACCAACTACGGACAGGGCTCGAGCCGCGAGCACGCCGCCCTGGCACCAATGTACCTGGGCGTCAACGCCGTGATCGTCAAGTCTTTCTCCCGAATCCACCATGCCAATCTCATCAATGCCGGCATCGTGCCGTTGACCTTCGCCAACGATGGCGACTACGAGACGCTCGACCAGGGTGATCAGCTCGTGCTGGCGGACGTGCGCGAAGCCCTAGGGTCCGGCGGACCCGTCTCGGCGCGCAACGCGACCAAGGGACTGACGTACACCCTCAAGGCGACACTGTCGGAGCGGGAGCGTTCCGCTCTCCTTGCCGGGGGTTTGCTCGCCCACATCCGGGCGCAGGGAGGCGCAGCATGACCGGCGCCACCCCCATCACGCTCATCCCGGGCGATGGCATCGGGCCGGAGGTTACGCGCGCGGCGTGCCGTGTCCTCGAAGCCACCGGCGTGCCGCTGGCGTGGGATATCCACCACGCCGGCGCATCGGTCGTGGAGGCCGAGGGCACGCCCCTGCCATCATCCGTCCTCGACGCCGTCCGGACCACCGGCATCGCGCTGAAGGGCCCCATCACCACGCCGGTGGGGTCCGGTTTCCGAAGCGTCAACGTCGCCATCCGCAAGGCGCTCAACCTATACGCCAACGTCCGGCCGGCCAGGTCACTCGAGGGCCTCCCGCGCGCCCGGCCCGGCGTGGATGTCGTCGTGGTACGCGAGAACACCGAGGGCCTGTACGTGGGCATCGAACACGAGGTCGTCGCCGGCGAAGCAGCCGAGGCGATCCGCATCATCACGCGTGCGGCCTCTGAACGCGTCGTGCGCTACGCCTTCGAGTATGCCCGGCGGAATGGTCGCCGGCAGGTCACCGCCGTCCACAAGGCGAACATCCTCAAGATCACGGACGGGCTCTTCCTGCGCACAGCTCGCGAGGTCGCGACCGACTACCCGGACATCGGCTTCCAGGACCTCATCGTCGACAATATGTGTATGCAGCTCGCACTCCAGCCTGAGGTCTACGACGTGCTGGTCCTCCCGAATCTCTACGGCGACATCGTCAGTGACCTCTGCGCGGGGCTCATCGGTGGACTGGGCGTCATCCCAGGCGCCAACATCGGTGACGATCTCGCCGTCTTCGAGCCGGTTCACGGCTCGGCCCCCGACATCGCGGGTCACGACAAGGCGAATCCCATCGCCGAAATCCTTACCGGCGCGCTGATGTTGCGCCATATGGGCGAGACCGACGCTGCCGTGCGCGTCGAGGCCGCGGTCGCCGCGGTCCTGGCCGATGGCCAGGTCGTGACACCGGACCTCAAGCCCGGTCGTCCCGACGCCCGCGTCGTCGGCACGCAGGCGCTCGCGGACGCGATCATCGACCGCGTGGGATAGGATCTCAAGCCCCCCAGACGGGGCAGAGGGCTGAGATTCCCCCGGGATATCCTTCAGTACCGTCCCGCTTAGCGCCTTGCCCCTGCCCCAACCCCTAGGCACACGTCACTGCCCCACCACTAGCCCTGGGACAGTTTCCGTCTACAATCGGGGGAATACCAGACAGGAGGGGAGACGGCCCATGCCCAATGATGAGCTGTTCGCGCAGCAGGAAGCCCTGACCTTCGACGATCTCCTGATCGTCCCCGGCTACACGGAAGTACTGCCGGCCGAGACCGATATCAGCGCCCGATTGACCGATGAGATCAACCTGGCGGTTCCCCTACTCTCCGCCGCAATGGACACCGTCACCACCTCCGCAATGGCCATCGCCCTGGCCCGCGAGGGGGGGCTGGGCATCATCCACCGCAACATGTCGCCCCAGGACCAGGCTACCGAGGTCGCCAAGGTCAAACGGTCACAGTCCGGCATGATTGTGGATCCGATCACGCTCCCACCGACGGCAACCCTCCACGACGCCGAGGACATCATGTCCACGTACCACATCAGCGGCGTGCCCATCACAGAGGCGGACAACCGCCTTGTCGGTATCCTCACCAATCGTGACTTCCGCTTCGTCGACCCCGAGGACCTTGACCATCCCGTGACGGAGTTCATGACGTCGGAAAACATCGTTTCCGCCCCGGTCGACATCGGGATCGAGGATGCCAAGCGGCTGCTCCACCAGCACCGTATCGAGAAGCTAGTCCTCGTGGACGACGACTTCGTCCTGCAGGGCTTGATCACGGTCAAGGATATTCAGAAGGCGCGTGACTTCCCCCACGCTACGTCTGACAGCCAGGGCCGGCTTGTCTGCGGCGCCGCTGTGGGCGTCGGCGCCGACCTCGAAGAGCGCATAGGCCTGATGAGGGCGTCCGGCCTCGACATCGTGGTGATCGATACGGCGCACGGCCACTCAGCCGGCGTGCTCCAGGCCATCCGACGCATCCGCGTCGCCGCTCCCGAACTCCCCATTGTCGCCGGCAATGTGGTCACGACCGAGGGCACGGTCGCGCTAATCGAGGCGGGCGCCAGCGTGGTCAAAGTGGGCGTGGGTGCCGGCTCCATCTGCACCACGCGCATCGTCTCGGGCGCAGGAAGGCCCCAGATGACCGCCATCTACCAGTGCGCGAAGGCTGCAGACCCCTACGGCGTCCCTATCATCGCCGACGGCGGCATCAAGTACAGCGGCGACGTAGTCAAGGCCATCGCCGCGGGGGCCCGAGTCGTGATGCTGGGCAGCATGCTAGCCGGTATGAACGAGTCACCCGGCGAGGTCGTCTTCTACGACGGTAGACGCTTCAAGGAATACCGAGGCATGGGTAGCCTGGGAGCGATGCGTGGCTACGGTCGCGACCGCTATGGCACCGGCCAGGGCGGCAGCGGCAAGCTGGTGCCCGAGGGGGTCGAGGCGCGCGTACCTTACAAGGGGCCGCTCCATGACTACGTCTTCCAGCTCGTCGGCGGGATTCGCTCGGGTATGGGCTACGCGGGCGCCGCGAACCTCCGTGAGCTGCGTGCCAAGGCACAGTTCACGCGCATCACCAGCGCGGGCCTCATCGAGAGCCACCCCCACAGCGTCGTGATGACCAAAGAGCCGCCCAACTACCAGATCAGCTAGTAGCGCACACAGACAGCGGGGCCAGGCACAGTGTGCCTGGCCCCGCTGTGCTCAGCCGCACCTAGACGAGTCCGTGGCGACGGAGCGCCGACTGGAGTGCCGGCACGATCTGGTCGCGAATGGCCGTGTTGGCATACCCTACCCAGGCGACGTCTGGTTCGACCGATAGAGGGGCATCCAGCGCGGACCCACCGGGGGCCGTCACGACGATGCCCAGCGCTTCCGCAATCAGCAATGTGCAGATGTCGTAAGGGTGACAACACAGCCCCAGCGAGCGGCCCTGTGCAGCGAGGTGCCGCTCGGTCAGTGGGCGCAGGTCAGCGACAAAGCGGTCATGTCCCACCATAAGCTCGTAGAGCTGGCCCCCGGTCGAGATGTACTGGTCCTCGAAGCACTGAGCCTTGCCCGGCTGTACGGGGCCCAGCACCTCTGCCACGATCTCGTCGTCGATGGCAGCCAGCACCTCACGCGCGCCGGGGAAGAAGCGGGCGACCGTGGCGAACCCGTGCGCTATCGTGGTCGCAGCGGACGCTGCAAGGCCGAGGGGTGTCCGATCGCCCGTGGTGCGGTCGAACCGCTCTGCCTGCACAGGCTCATCGCGGACGGCCCAGATCTGATCGGTGAGGTGCTGCTTGACCAGCGGCACCTCGGTCTGGATTGCGAAGACGATGTCGCGCAATGACGTGCTGGGCCCACGGTTGGGGGCGACGCCGGTGAGTATCCACGCACTGCGCTTCTGGTACATCAGCCCACGGGTGCCGTCGATGGGGTCGACGATGATGCGCCAGACGGCGTCCGCAGCCGGCGTGCCACGCGGGAGCACAACCTCGCCGCCGTCGGGTAGACCCTCGGCGATCAGCACGATGGGCGCGACGCGGGCGACCGTGGTCTCGAATGCGTGGATGAGCGCCTCTTCGCTGACACGGTCGATGGCGTAGATCGTGTCGCCGGTCGCATCGTGGGCGATGCGGGAGAGGTCCTCGACCGCGGCGGCCTCAGTCTCAGCGACAACGGCGTCGCGCATCTCGTCGTGGATGGCGCGTATGGGTTCGACTAGGTCGTGGATATCGTGCATGGGTACTCCTGCGCCCCCTGCTGACAAGGTTGCGCCACAGAAATGGGTGTGCAGTCAACCGCAAGTTTGACACGGCCATCGCAGGATATAAGATTGGCGCATCGCTGTCAATAGCACACAAGGAGTGCACAATGAAGAACATCGTCACCTTTGGTGAGATCATGCTTCGCCTGGCGCCGCCGGGCTTCCAGCGCTTCACGCAGGCTCGCAGCTTCGACGTCATCTATGGCGGCGGCGAGGCCAACGTGGCCGTCTCGTGCGCCAACTATGGCCTGCCCGTGACCTATATCAGCCGCTTGCCGCAGAACGACATCGGCGATGCATGCCTCAACTTCATCCGCCAGTGGGGCGTGGACACGTCCCATATGGTCCGTGGTGGCGATCGCTTGGGCATCTACTTCCTCGAGACCGGCGCCGTGCAGCGTGGCAGCAAGGTGATCTACGACCGCGCCGGGTCGTCGCTCGCCACGATCGAGACGGGCATGGTGGACTGGGACGCTGCCTTCGCGAATGCCGACTGGTTCCACTGGACCGGCATCACGCCTGCCATCTCAGAGGGTGCGGCCGCCGCCTGTCTGGAGGGCGTCAAGGCTGCCAGGAAGGCCGGCGTGACCATTTCCTGCGATCTCAACTACCGCAGCAAGCTGTGGAAGTGGGGTAAGCAGCCCGGCGAGGTGATGGAGGAGCTTGTCAGCCACACCGACGTGGCCATCGGCAACGAGGAGGACGCCGCCAAGGTCTTTGGCGTCCACGCGCCGGAGGTCGACGTCACATCCGGCAATGTTGCCGCAGATGCCTACGTCTACGTCTGCAACACGCTCAACATCCGCTTCCCCAACCTGAAGACCATCGCCATCACGCTCCGCGGCTCCCTGTCAGCCAGCCACAACACGTGGAGCGCCGTGCTGTGGGACAAGGGCGACATCTACACCGCGCCGCGCTACGACATCACGCACATCGTTGACCGCGTCGGCGGCGGTGACAGCTTTATGGGTGGACTGATCTATGGCCTCAACTCCTACGAGTCCAGGCAGGACGCCATCGACTTCGCGGTCGCGGCCTCCGCGCTCAAGCACAGCATCAAGGGCGACTTCAACCTCGTCAGCGTCGCCGAGGTCGAAAAGCTGATGGGAGGCGACGCATCCGGTCGCGTCAGCCGGTAGGTACCCAACCAGTGCTTGGGGCCTTTCTCAAGGCCCAAAGCGCTCCCAATCAAGGAGACACACAATGGCACGGCACGATCGACTCACAGTTCTCACCACGATGATGGATGTGGGACTGGTCCCACTCTTCTACAACGACGACGTCGAGGTCTGCAAGAAGGTCATTCACGCGCTAGTCAAGGGCGGCGCGCGGGTGATGGAGTTCACCAACCGCGGCGATCAGGCCCTGGAGGTTTTCAAGGAGCTGGTGCCCTACTTCGCAGAGGCGGAGCCCGACCTCGTCATGGGCGTCGGCTCCATCGTGGACGGGCCGACCGCGGCGCTGGCTATCTCGTACGGCGCAGAGTTCGTCGTCGGGCCGATGCTCAACGCCGAGGTCGCCAAGATCTGCAACCGCCGCAAGATCGCCTACATGCCGGGGTGCGGCACCGTGAGCGAGATCTCAGCCGCCGAGGAACTGGGCTGCGAGATATGCAAGGTCTTCCCCGGCACACAGGTCGGTGGGCCAGGCTTCATCAAGGCCGTCACCGCCCCGATGCCGTGGACTAGGCTGATGCCCACCGGCGGCGTCTCGGCTGAGGAGGACAACATCAAGGGCTGGATCACCGCAGGCGCGATCTGTGTCGGCATGGGCTCCAGGATGGTCCGCAAGGACTGGCTCGCCGCGGGCGAGTACGACAAGATCTCGGCCAACGCCGCGCAGGTCCTCCAATGGATCCGCGAGGCCCGGGCGTAGGTGACACCATGACCAAGATCTCCTTTCTCGGGGCCGGCAGTACGATCTTCGCCAAGAACCTGATGGGTGACCTGCTGAGTTTCCCGGAACTTGCGGAGTGCACACTCAGCCTGCACGACATCGATGAGACGCGTCTCAGGACATCGGAGACGGTCGCGCACCACGTCGCGGCAGCCCTGGACGCCCACCCCACGATCGAGGCGACACTCGACCGTCGCGCGTCGCTCGAGGGGGCAGACTACGCAATCGGGATGTTCCAGATCGGTGGCTATGAGCCGTCGACCGTGGTGGACTTCGAGGTGCCCAAGACCTACGGCTTGCGGCAGACCATCGCCGACACGCTGGGTATCGGGGGCATCATGCGTGGGCTGCGCACCATTCCCGTGATGCTCGACATGTGCAAGGATATGGAGGAGGTCGGGCAGCCTGACATCGCCTTCCTCAACTACGTCAATCCGATGGCGATGAACTGCTGGGGTGTCTTCCGCGGCTCATCAGTCAACACCATCGGGCTCTGCCACAGCGTCCAGGGCACGGCGGAGCAGCTGGCCCGCGACATCGGCGTGCCCATCGAAGAGATCAACTACCTCTGCGCGGGCATCAACCATATGGCCTACTACCTGCGCTTCGAGCGTCAGACCGACCAGGGCTTCGAGGATCTCTATCCCCTGATTCGCCAGGTCGTCGCCGATGGGCGTGTCCCGGACTGGAACCGCGTCCGCTACGAGATGCTGACGCGTGTGGGCTACTTCGTGACCGAGTCCAGCGAGCACTTCGCGGAGTACACGCCGTGGTTCATCAAGCGCGACCGGCCGGATCTCATCGAGAAGTACCATATCCCGCTCGATGAATACCCCAGGCGCTGCGTCAACCAGATCGCTGGATGGGAGGCCCTCCGTGAACAGCTGGAGGCAGGCGGGGAAATCCAGGTGCGCCGCAGCAAGGAGTATGGCTCGTTGATCGTCCACAGCATGGAGACTGGCACCCCCCGCGTCGTCTACGGCAGTGTCCCCAACCACGGCATCATCGACAACCTGCCACAGGGATGCGCCGTCGAGGTACCGGTGCTCGTGGACAAGAATGGCATCCAACCCACGCGTATTGGATCGCTGCCGCCTCAACTGGCCGCCCTGATGCGCACCAACATCAACGTCCAGGAACTGACCGTCGAAGCTGCCCTCATGGGCAAGCGCGAGCACATCTACCACGCCGCCATGCTCGACCCCCACACCGCCGCAGAGCTGGACCTTGACCAGATCTATGCGCTGGTGGACGACCTGATCGAAGCGCATGGGGAGTGGTTGCCAGAATACCACTAGACGCAGAGGTTACGCACAATCGGGCAGATCAGGAATCAGGAGTCAGGAGTCATGCTCTCTCAGGAAAGGTGCGACCGCGGAAGCACCACACGACTGAGGATATGACGTAGGACTCAAGCTTCCCTGCTTCATCCGCGAAAGGTGTAACACGTGACAGAACTCACCACCCACGAGCGCATGCGCCGGATGTACACCCACGAGGAGGCCGACCGCGTGCCGGTCACCGACAGTCCCTGGGGCGCCACGATCGAGCGTTGGCAGCGCGAGGGGATGCCTGCCGATGTCAGCTATGTCGACTTCTTCAACCTAGACAGGATCGCGCACTTCGGCGTGGACAATAGCCCGCAGTATCCCGTCACGGTTGTGGAGGAGACCGAGGACTACATCACCAACACCACCACCTGGGGCGCCACACTCAAGAACTGGAAGCACATCGCCTCTACGCCCGACTTCGTGGACTTCATCATCAAGACACCCGACGACTGGCGCGAGGCCAAGGCGCGGATGGTGCCCAGCGACGACCGCATCCCGTGGGACCTGCTCAGGGCGAACTACGGTCGATGGCGGGACGAGGGCTACTGGATCCAGGCCGGGCTGTGGTTCGGCTTTGACGTCACGCACTCCTGGACCGTCGGTACCGAACGACTGCTGATGGCCCTGCTGGACGATCCGGAGTGGTGCGTTGATATGTTCAACCACTTCCTGGATGTCGACATCGCCCTGCTGGACAGGGTATGGGACGCCGGCTACCACTTCGATGAGGTCAACTGGCCCGATGATATGGGCTACAAACAGAACCAGTTCTTCTCGGTGCGCACCTACCGGCGTCTGCTCAAGCCCGTGCACAAACGCGCGGCGGACTGGGCCCACGCCAAGGGCGTCAAGGTACGCCTGCACTCGTGTGGCGACATCCGCCCCTTCATCCCAGAGCTGATCGAGATCGGCATCGACGGGCTCAACCCGCTCGAGGTCAAGGCCGGGGTAGACCCGATCGCGGTCAAACAGACCTACGGCGACGACCTGCTCCTGCACGGGGGGATCAACGCCGTGCTGTGGGATGACAAGACCGCCATCGAGGAGGAGATGCGACGCGTGATCCCGGTCGTCAAGGAGAGTGGCGGTTACATCTTCTCGTCAGATCACTCCGTACCCTCAGCCGTGAGCCTGGCCAACTTCCGCTACATCACGGACCTGGCCAAGGAGCTCGGCCGCTACGACTGAGGAACTCTGCAGCGACGTTGTCTGGGGGGGCCGGACCCTTGTGCCCGGCCCTTCAGACAACAGGACCTACTTCACGAGCGTCTCCGCCGCCGTGGCCGCGCCGATGATGCCGGCCTCGTTCAACAACTGCGCCGGCACGACCTCCGTCGGCACCGTCAGCACACTCTCAAACCTCTCCATCTTCTGGCTCGCGCCCCCACCCAGGATGATCAAGTCGGGCCAGAAGAGCGCGTGGACCAGGTTCAGGTACTGGTCGAAGCGCTTGCCCCAGGCCTTCCACTTCAGGTCATACCGCTTACGAGCCGCGTCCGAGGCCTGCCACTCCGCATCTTCGCCATTCATCTCAAGGTGCCCAAGCTCGGTGTTGGGAACCAGCACTCCGTCCGTGAAGACGGCCGTGCCCAGGCCTGTGCCAATGGTGATGATGAACACCACGCCGTCTCTGTCACGGCCGGCACCGAACCGCATCTCGCCGATTCCCGCCACGTCCGCATCATTGAGAACGCGCACGGGGCAGCCCGTGGCCTCGGAAAACAGCTCCTCGGCGTTCTTCCCGATCCACTTCTTCGACACATTGGCTGCCGTACGAGCCACGCCCCTCTGGATAGCGGCGGGGAAGCCGCACCCGATAGGCCCTTTCCAGTCGAAGTGAGCGGCAACCTGGGCCACAACCTCAGCGATA
>Ga0180429_10000930_pt1 | contig 25259 bp, 26 predicted proteins | sample SS_ome_FD_132428 | JGI IMG/M metagenome (GOLD analysis project Ga0180429, IMG submission 132428) | Hypersaline lake sediment archaeal communities from the Salton Sea, California, USA - SS_1_S_1 metaG | ecosystem: Environmental > Aquatic > Non-marine Saline and Alkaline > Hypersaline > Sediment ...
CATCCTCTCGTTCATGACATGGCTCACTCTCCAGGGCATGGCTCACCTCCGAGCCCTCCCTTTCTCAAAAAGTGTCACCCATGTCCTCGGTACTTTCTGTAACCTATGTATCCGGTTCGGACCGTTACGGCTTGGGTGTTCACAAGCCTGTAAACGGTTTCTTCGTCCGGGCTCCGCTTTTTGGCGGAAAGTTCGCTGCCTGTGCGCTAAGGGGGAGGGCTGTCATGCATCTGCAGATCAACACATTAAAACCGCTCGCGGGGCCCGGCCTTTTGCCTTTGGTGACCGTGCAGCACATTGGAATCTTCGCGTCCGCATACCGGCCGGGTTGCGGCAGGGCACATCTGAAGTTCGCCGGGTCGGATGTGGGTCATTCCCTCTCCTCCACGGCGCGGCTCTTTGCCGAGCGCTCGCCGATCCGCGCGCCGCTTGCGGCCATGGCCACGGGCGGCTCGTCCTCGACGGACGGCGCGGGCGCGCCGCCGGGCGGCTCCGGCGCCGGCGGGGGCGACGACGGGGACGATGACGACGTCTCCTTCGAGAGCCTAGCGGGCCTCGCCGCCATCCTCGTCCAATTCGACGGACCACGCGCCGGCTTCGCCATACAGGTGGCCATCTCGACCGCGCTGGAGAGGCTAGCCAGCCCGGACGCGCAGGAGAATCAGAAGGGCATCGAGACGTTCATAAAGCTCGAGGAGAATGGCGGCTATGCCGTACCGTCGTTAATAGCGGCGTTGGACGGCGATGAGCCCAAGGCGCGGGAGAACTCCTTTCGCATCGCGGCGGTCATGGCGCTGTATGAGATCGGCTTGATGCTCGCCCCGCCCCGGGACATGATCCTCGAGGCGCTGGAGAGGATGGCGCCTGCCGAGGCCAACTCGTTCGTCCGCAAGCTGATGGAGAACTCCATAGTGGACATCAGGATCCTGGGCCCGGATGAATAGGGGACGAAATCAACAGCTGTTTCGCTCCATGAGATCCAGCAGGGCCCGGGCGGCCTCCTCGGGGCCCCTGGTCTCGTAGCCCGGCACGCCCAGCCTGGTCCTCAGCTGCCCGACCCAGACGCCGGATTTCAGCGCCGCGCCGAAGGTCCTCTCGGCCAGCGGATCGTGAAGCTCCCTGTACTGCTGCGGCCCGAAGATGTTCGCGAAGTAGCTGTGCCCGAGCCCCTTGGAGGTCGTGGTGCCCTTGGCCACCGCCGCCCCCTCGCGGAAGACCGCCAGCGCCCCGTCGCTCTCGTCGAGCCGCTCCAGTATCGGGTGGGCCTCGTCCACCTCCTCGTAGTTGTTCGCGTACAGCAGGTAGTTGACCGGGTAGCCTCGAAGGACCTCCTCGATAGTCGTCACCGGCAGGACCACACGCGCGTTGACGCGCTGGGGGCTCATGATGATCGATCGGTCGATCTGCCTGAAAGCGTACCCCTGCTGCAGATCGTCCAGGCGGATGAAGGCGCCGATCTCGGTGCCGTAGCCCAGTATTCGCCCTTCCTCGTCGACCTCCATGGAGCCCATGTCGTCGGCGATGACGACCATCTCGCGTATGCCGGCGTCGCCTATGACGCGAAAGGCCTCGAGCGTCTCGGACTTGCCGGTCGCCGTGTCGCCGATGATGAGGATGTTTCCCTCCTCGCCGTTCCGCATGAGGATGTGGACCAGGGCCCCGTGAAACGGCATAAGCCCTCGCTTCATCATGATGGCGTTGTGCAGCGTGAGCATCATCTTCTTGAGGTACCCGAAATATCCGAAGCGGTCCTCCCCGGGCACCGCGGCCACCAGAAGGCCCGCGGCTTCGTCGTCGTGGAACACTGTGGGCAGCTCGCCGAAGCCCGCCAGCCGGTCGGGCGGGACGCCGTAGAGGTATATCGCGTCGGGCCCGGCGGCGATCTGCTCGTCCGTGGCCAGCTCGAAGAGGTTGGAGAGCGCGCAGCCCAGACCGATGAAGCGCTGATGGAAGTAGACGAAGATGACCAGCGGCCCGACCCTGGCCGGGTAGCAGAGCCACTCCTCGCCCAGCGGGGGCAGCGAGGAGACCGGATTGTCCTCCACCTTCTGGAACTGCCCGGTCCTCCTGTTCATGGGGGGGTCGAATATCATCGGAGGGTCGATCCACATCTGCCGCATGAACGGCACGTCGCCTGCGATCCGCCTGTACGGATCCGGCAGCTTCGACTCCTTCGGGACCGCGATGATCCCCATGTCGCACCCGGCCGCGACCTGGCGATAGATCCTCGGGTGATCGCCGGTTATGTTCTCGCATATATCCCGATAGGTCGAACGGACGAGGTGGGTGAACTGCTCTATCGAGAGGTTGAAGGCGCGGTAGGGCCGCTGATCGAGGCCGCCGGAGCCGGACTCCGAATGGAGGACGATGAATCGGTCGAACGAGCGCCAGAAGTCGTAGAGCCCCTCTACGAACTCGTGCAGGGCGATTTTCTCGGCCTCCCCATCGAAGCGCTCGGCGCCCGGCAGGTCCTTCGCCATGCCCTCTATCGGTCTTTCGCTGAGTCCGCGCAGCAGGCCCAGCAGCAGATCGTCCTGGTCCTTCGAACCACCGTCTATGCCCAGCGCCGCAGCCAGCGGCGCCGAGTGCTCGCGCAGGCCCTGCACGTACAGGCCGTAGACCTGCTCGAACACCTCGCTGCTCAGAAGCTCCTGCTTGGTCGCGCAGACGCCGCCGTCGGTGTGGACGATGAACTGGTTGCCCTCCCGCTTGAACCTCTTTATCCCCATAGGATCCTTCCCCTCTGCGCCCGCCACTCCTATTATCGGATAGTGCCTAAGTCAATCGCGGCCGGCAAGGCACGGCGATAACTTGTAAACCCCCGATAATCAATCCTAAACGGGCGATGCAGAAAGGGCGCAACAGATCGGCGCCTGCGCCGATAAGCACCTGCGATGAACACGAACCCATTCACGATTCCGGCCTTCGCCCCCGGCGCGGGCACGCCGGCGCTGCGCAGCGCGATCGGCCAGGTTATCGCAACAGAGCCGATGGCGCGGACCTCGGACGGGACCGGCTTCATAAAGCCCGATCCGATCTTCGACAACTACAGGCCGAACGTGGTCGCCGACATGGACGACATCCGAGCCGGGCGGCTGCACTTCCCGAGGCTCGCGGGCGTCCACCGACTGCTCGCCGAACAGTTCTGCTCGGAGCGCGTCACGGCGCTGGAGAACGGCCCTGACGTCATCCCCCACAACGCGGCTACCATGCTGGAGCTGGGCGCCATGGTGGTCATAAAGGAGACCGACAAGTGGGCCGCGGGCGAGCACAACTTCTTCCTCACCCACCACCACCGCGACCTGCTCCGGGTCGGGCGGGTGAAGTACATGAGCGGCCCGGAGATGGTGAGGGAGACGATCGAGGCGCATATCTCGTACTGGGTGAGCCCCACGCCCCAGATCAGGCGGGACAACGGGCGGCACGGGACCCTCGACTACCTAGGCCGGGACGTGGTGGCGGGCGGCTTTCTCGTCGTGCAGAGCGACTGGGCCAGCTTCGACGAGCTCGACTACGACAGTTCGAAGTGGGAGCAGGTCTTCTCCACGATGCTGGACGCCTACGGGACCGGTCTCGTCATGGTGACCTCGTTCGCGGGGGGCGAGCACTCGTTCAACGTCTTTCGCAGGCTGGCGGAACAGCAGCACAGTTAATGCGGTTTTTCGAAGTCCCTTGCGCCGGGGCGGACGCGCTGTTATGCGCGTGGTGAGGAGGAGATGCATGGTGAGGTTCAACTGCAGGCGGATGTCGGTGGAGGCCTTCAACGAGCTGGGCCGGTCGCAGGGCGTCGCCGTGGAGAGCCGCGACGGCTGGGTGGACAGGCGCGACAAGTTCGTGCGCGAGGACGCGGAGGGAGCGCGCAGGCTCAACTACCGCAGCGAGGACGTGCGCTCCATCATGAGGATCTGGCGCTCCGACTGCGCGGCGCTCAAGAGGCGTGCGAAGCTGCCGGAGATAAAGAGGGTCGCCCGCGTCTTCAGGGTGGTGCTGGGGCCACCGGTCACCCCTCCTGAGGGCGATGCGGAGCGCTTCGGCGTATATAAAGGGAGAAGGCACCTCTTCGACGTGGACGCATCAGAGGGGGCGGGCGAGGGACAGCCCGGCATCGCGGTGCAGTTCACCAAGAGGCAGCTGGCTCACCTCATCGCCGCGAAGCTCGATCGAGAGGTCCCCCCGCCGTATCGCGCGCGCATCGCCGTCGCCGACGGCGACGAGCAGAGGCTCGCGGCGATGGGCGTCGCCTTCGACGAGGGCCGCGAGGAGATCGTGGGCCCCTCGGGCGAGCGCTTCGGCTACGGCGGCAGCGTCTCATCGGGCTACACCAGGATAGCCAGGGTCGACGTGGTCTCCGACACCTCGCTGAAGGTGACGATGCACACCGAGGACGGAGACCACCACGAATCGCTCTTTCCCCTGAAGCCCCGCGGGCAGGCGCCCGCCGAGGAGCGCGTCCCGGCAGAGGATCTGCTCGCCGAAAGCCCCTACGCCGACGAGGGGGCCGAGGCGCAGGAGAACATACGTCCGCCCGCCGAGCGCGGGACGAAGAAGCGCACGATCCGCGGCCCCGGCATCAGCATCACGGTATATGAATGAGTTTGACGGATTCTACTGGCTGAGTGCGATCAGGATCCGCCCTCCGGCATCCTCTCGCGCGTGGTCGGCTCATCGTCCTGGGCGCCTTCGTCGCCGGACTTCTTCGAGGGCTGGTGCACGGGCACTATGCTGGCCGTGCTGAACTCCTCCAGCTCCTTTATTAGCCTCTGAATGACCTCTTGCAGGACCACCCTCACCACCCCCTCTAGGACATTATCGGCAGATTTCCTCGTAAGTTGCGCGGGAAGTGGAAAAAATGTCGCAGGGGGTCGGCGGAGGCCTATTTCCTGGGAAACTTGAAGATTATTGCCGCGGTGCCAGCGACGGCCAGCGCCATCGGGTACCAGGCGTAGGGGATAACCTTGAAGGGCGAGACCTTCGCGAGCCCCCCTATCAGGAGCAGCTGCGCCCCGTAGGGCAGCACCCCCTGCCAGACGCAGGAGAAGATGTCGAGCACGCTGGCGACCCTGCGGGGCGCGATGGCGAACTTCTGCGCGATGTTCTTCGCCATCTTTCCGCTGATGATTATGGCGACGGTGTTGTTCGCGGTGCAGACGTCGGCGATCGACACCAGCCCCGCCATCCCGATCTCCGCCGAGCGCTTGCCCCTTATGAGCTTCCAGAACTTGCCCAGCACCCAGCCCAGGCCGCCCTGTTCGCTGGCCATGCCCGCAAGACCCGCGACGAGGACGGTGAGGAAGAATACCTCCGCCATGGAGAGGAACCCCTGGTACACCTCGCCGCCGAAATCGACGAAGGTGAACGAGCCCGCGGCGATGCCGATTATGGCGGCGAGCGCTATGCCGATCATGAGAACGCCCACGACGTGCACGCCCAGTATGGCCAGCGAGATGACCGTCAGATAGGGCAGCGTCCTTATGAACGAGAACTCGAAGTCGCCGTTTAACTGAGCCGGCTTCGAGAAGACGGCGAGCAGTATCGTCACGACGATCGCCGCCGGGATCGCGATCTTCGCGTTCATGATCATCTTGTCGCGCATCCTGCAGCCCTGGGTGCTCGTCGCGGCTATCGTGGTGTCGGAGATCACGGAGAGGTTGTCGCCGAACATCGCGCCGCCCAGGACCGCGCCCATGGTTATGGGCAACGGCAGCCCCGCCTTCGCGGCGAGCCCGACGGCGATCGGCGTGACCGCGCCGATGGTGCCCATCGACGTCCCCATCGCCATCGATATGAAGCAGGCGATCATGAAGATGCCGGGCAGGATGAGCCTGCCGGGGAGCACGGCCAGCCCCATGTTGACGGTGGCGTCGACCCCGCCCATCGCCTTTGTGACCGCCGCGAACGCGCCGGCGAGCATGAAGATGAGACACATGAGGATGACCGTGTCCTCCTTGATGCCGCGTACGAATGTGGAGACGTGGCCGTGGAGGTCGCGCCAGCCGATGATGAGCGCGGCGCCGAACCCTATCAGCGCGCAGGTGGGCGCCGGGAACTTGTAGAAGGCGAACTCCTCCCCCTTGAATGTGAGGTAGATCCCGATCGCGAGGTACAGGACCAGAAACACGACGAACGGTATGAGCGAGTTTATTACCCTCTTCATGGTGCCCTCCGGGTTTCGGGGGAAACTAGATCAAGGGCGCCCAAAGTCAAGCCGCCGCGGCCCCTACCAGTAACTACCTGCTTCTTACTGGTAAGTCCGTTACCAGTAAGAAGCAGGTAGTTACTGGTATTCAATCTATCCTGTTGACATCGTTGGGGAAATGTCAGTAAAAGGACCGATATGTCGCATAAGGTGCGGAGGCAACGATGAAGAGGATCCACTCCCCGATGACCGTGCACCGACCGTCGCTGGTCAGCCGCAAGGCCAGGGCCAGGGGGGCGTGCCGCCTCCGCCACCGCGACGACTCCACGTACACGCCGTCCGGGTCCAAGGCGTCTCTCATGGCCCTGCTCCCGCTGGCGAACTCCCTTCAGGTTCCGATAGTCGCGAGGAAGTCCCCGGACGCGAGCGAGGGTGCGGCAGGGGAGGGCGTCGAACCCGGCATCATAGCTCCGATAGGCGTGGGTGTGGCGGGTGCGGTCATCATCGGCGTTGCGCTGTACTTGGTGAACGCGATCGCGAAGCTGCAGGCGACGCGCGCGATGATGGACACGGCGATGGACAGGTTTCCCCAGATAAGCGAGGACGTGGCCTCGGCGCTCAAGGACTACAGGATGAGGGAGGCGATCGACACGGAGCTCCCCTCCGAGGTGCGCGACCCGAAGTCGTGGCCGCTGCCCGGCCTTTCGCGGGGCTTCGTCACGCTCGCCAGGGATCTGAGCGACATCATCGACGCGGACATGGAGTCGCAGGGTCTGTTGGGGCGCGTGGGCCCCACGGTTTTGCTCTCCAATTACGGCCTGTCCGAGCTCGTCGTGGGCAGGCACGGCCGCATGAGGCTGGCAGCGCAGCTGGCTCACGGCGAGTCCGAGGGCTTCGGTGCTGTGCAGAAGAAGCACCTCGACGAGATCTTCTTCGGCACGCCGTTCAAGAGTTTCAGCGCCGGGATAGGCGAGAACGATCTGGTGCTGGGCAAGCTCGTACGCGAGCACGAGACGGTGGCGCGCGCCAAGCCCGTGAGCGGAAGCGCGCGCACCTCGGAGCTGGACCTCGCCAGGGGTGCGCACCTGATCGCGGCGGCGATGATGCTTCGCAGGCGCGGCCGCCTGCTGGATTCGCATGCCGACAGGACGGACGACTTCGCCAGGGCGAGGAGAAACCTCGACGAGGCGCAGCGCCTCTTCGATACCGCACGCGACGCCCACCCCGAGTGGTTCAAGCGGGACTGCTCCAGCGTCGGCAGGCTGGGCATGCATCTGAACGCGCTAAAGAAAGCGGCCCAGTTCGACATGATCACCTCCGACATGCCTCCGCCGCCCAGCCGGATAGGGTCGTGGGACGGCCGCCCGCAAGGGCCCGACGACACCCAGCCGCCCACGGCGGCCTTCATGGGGCTCGGGGCGTCGCAGGCGTTCTTTCAATCGAGGCCGATATTTCAGCCGTTATAATCGTTTCCTTGACCCGACGGGGCTTTGCTAATAGAAGCGTAATCCGTTGACTGGAGGCGCTTTTCCGGGTTAAGCGTCGTATAAATATAGGGGGCTCGGATGGCTGAGAGACGTACGTTTGAGAAGGCGATGGGCGAGCTCGAGGGGGTGGTCAAGAGGCTGGAGGCCGGCGAGCTGACGCTCGACGAGTCGCTCGCCGCCTTCGAGAAGGGCGTGTCGCTCGCGCGCGAGTGCGAGGGCAAGCTCGGCGAGGCCAAGGGCAAGATCGAGAAGCTCATCTCCGATTCTCAGGGCGAGCTCTCGACACAATCTTTCGAGGCGAAAGGATAGGATGGATCTCAAGAACTATCTCAGGGAGCGCGCGGAGTGGCTCGTGGCCGCGATGACGCGCTCGATCGAGGACGAGTCGATACCGGAGACGCTCAGGCGCGCGATGCGCTACAGCCTGGAGGCGGGCGGAAAGCGCCTGCGTCCCACGCTTTGCTTCGCCGGCGCCGAGGCGGTGGGCGGCAGTGCCGACCGCGTGATGCCGGTAGCGGTGGCCATCGAGATGGTCCACACCTTCTCGCTCATCCACGACGACCTTCCCGCGATGGACGACGACTCGCTCAGGCGAGGCAAGCCCACCAGCCACAAGGTCTTCGGCGAGGGCGTGGCGATACTGGCGGGCGACGGGCTCCTGGCGGAGGCCTTTTACGTGCTCTCCGAGCTGCACGGCGGCGTGGGCCCCGACGTCCTGCTCGCAACGATACACGATATCGCCCGCGCCGCGGGCGGCCGCGGCATGACCGGCGGCCAGGTGATAGACATCGAGTCCACCGGCCAGGGCCTGGGCGAGGCTCAGCTGGCCAGGCTCCACCGCTACAAGACCGGCGCGCTCATCAAGGTGTCGGCCACCGCGGGCGCGAGGGTCAGCGGGGCGACGCAGGATCAGATCGATTCGCTCGCCAGGTACGGCGAGTGCGTGGGGCTGGCCTTCCAGATCGCCGACGACATACTGGACGTCGAGGGCGACGAGGAGCTTTTGGGCAAGGACGTCGGCTCCGACGAGGGCAAGTGCAAGTCGACCTACCCCGCGGCGATCGGGCTGGACGCCTCGCGCGGGCAGATGAAGGCCCTGGTGGCGCAGGCGCAGGCGGCGCTGACAGGCTTCGGAGACGCGGCGGAGCCGCTCAGGCTCATCGCGCAGTACGCCGTCGAGAGGAACAGATGAAGAGCTTCACGCAGGAGATAACGCTCGCGACCAGCGAGCCCATGGAGTTCGTCGACATCACCGGCCGAGTGCGCGACGCCTTCGCCGCCAGCGGAATCGCCGACGGAACGCTCACGGTCTTCACGCACCACACGACCACCGCGGTCAAGGTCAACGAGCGGTGCGAGAGGCTGCAGCGCGACATGCGCAGGATCCTGGAGGGCGCGGTGCCGGCGGCCGGCTACGAGCACGACGAGGGCACGGTCGACGGCAGGCCCAACGGACGAGGCCACCTGATGGCGATGTTTCTGGGCGCCTCCGAGACGATACCGGTCTCCGGCGGCGAGCTCGGGCTCGGCCCGTGGCAGTCGGTCTTCTTCGTGGAGCTCGACGGTCCGCGGCCCGGCCGCAGGATAACGCTCAAGATAGTGGGGGAGTGACTTCGGAGGTTATATGGATCGCACTGAGATGCAGGGCTTCTACGCCGACGAGGCGGCGATCGATCGCGAGTCTCACCTCATATTCGTCTACGCGATAGAGACGGCCGGCGACCCCCAGGTGGCCGCCGCCGCGCTCGCCAAGGAGCAGTCGACGGCGCAGTGGAGGCGGCCGGGCGTGGACGAGGATTTGAGGACGGAGTTCGCCGCCAAGGTGGTGAGCGTCGAGGAAGTGGAGCGCACGGACGTCGGCGCCTTCGGCGCACGGGCGGATGGACAGGGCTTCACCAGGGCGCGCGTGAGGATCGCGCACCCGCACCGCAACTTCGGCGCGCGCATCCCGAACCTGCTCACCGCGGCGATGGGCGAGGGCGCCTTCTTCTGCCCCGGAGTCGCCTCGATCAAGCTCATGGATATCGAATTCCCCGGCGAGTACCTCTCGCGCTTCGAGGGGCCCAGGCTCGGGACGCAGGGGATGAGGGAGATGCTCGGCGTCTTCGATCGGCCGCTCTTCTTCGGCGTGGTCAAGCCCAACGTGGGGCTGGATCCCGAGAGCTTTGCCGCGATCGCCAAGGAGGCGTGGCTCGGCGGGCTGGACGTGGCCAAGGACGACGAGATGCTGGCCGATCCGGACTACTCGCCCCTGGCCGAGCGCGCGAGCCTCGTGGGCAGGGCCAGGATCGAGGCTGAACAGCTCACCGGCGAGGCGAAGATGTTCATCGCCAACATCACCGACGAGGTCGCGAGGATCTGCGAGCTGGCCGAGACGGCGGTCGCCGCCGGCGTCAACGCGGTGATGCTCAACGTCATGGCGGTGGGGCTCTCGGCCGTGCGCATGCTGCGCGAGCGCGTGGACGTCCCGATAGTGGCCCACTTCGACTGCATCGCGCCTATGTCCAGGCACCCTCACTTCGGCGTGTCGAGCGCGCTCATCACGAAGCTGCAGCGCCTGTGCGGATGCGACGCGATAATCATGCCCGGCTTCGGCGAGAGGATGATGACCTCGGACGAGGAGGTCTTGGCCAACGCGGCGGCCTGCTCGCAGTCGCTGGGCGCTCTCAAGTCGGCGCTGCCGGTCCCCGGCGGCAGCGACTGGGCCGGCACGCTCGCGCAGATGTACGAGAAGCTTCGGACCCCCGACTTCGCGATGGTGCCCGGCCGCGGCGTCTTCGGCCACCCGGACGGTCCCAGGGCTGGGGCGGCGAGCCTCAGGCAGGCCTGGGACGCCATCGCCTCGCGCACCGACATCGGAACATTCGCCGAGCACTGTCCCGAGCTCAGGCGGGCCATCGAGGCCTTCGGAGATGCGAAGCCGGCGGACGGCGACGTCTCGGCGCCGGCCTATGCGGTCAAGGGCTTCACCGGCGTGCCGATCATCTTCCAGAGGAGCTGATATGCGCTCGATCAGGAAATTGTCATTCGCGGTAGTCGTGTTGCTCGCGTCATCGGCCCTGGCGTCGTCGGCTTCGGCTAAGCTGCCAGACAAGGTGCTCGCAGAGGTCCTGAGCGCGTATCCGCCCGCGGTGGACAGCAAGGGTCTGCACACTGCCCACGATAAGATCGACCCGACCAAGATGCGCGGCTACGTCGTGGTGGAGAGGGCGGGCATCCCCGCCGAGAGGGCGCGCTTCTTCATAAGCTGGTCCGACTACGACTACCGCGGCGTCGTGGTGCACGTGGGCGAGGAAGGGCGAATGACCACCCGCCGCGGCACGCCCTACACCTACCTCAAGCGCGGCGACGTGATGGCGGTGACCGGCGTGAAGGAGTTCCGCGATACGATCTACCTCAAGCTCATGTCGGCGGATGTCTACGTCCCCGCCAACAGGCAGAAGGACAAGAGGCACTCCCGCGTGACCGTCATGCTGGGCTTCAAGTTTCCCAAGTCCATGTTCGATTCCGGCGATGCGAGCGGGGCCCTGGGGGTGATGGAGCGGTGGGTCAAGCCCTTCAAGGACAAGGGCGCGGCCGAAGCCTATGCGACGATGCTTCGGGACGAGGCGGCCGTCGTGGCCGCCGATGCCCCGCGGCCCGAGGGGAAGGCCGACGAGGAGCAGGAGAGGATACAGTCCCTCGAGGACAAGATAGATGCGGCCAAGAAGGACCTCGAGGAGGCCGAGAGGGAGCTGGGGGAGATAAAGGAGTCCAAGGGCAAGTGAGGGGGAGGGTCCTTATGAAGAGGTTCACGGGTCTTGCGATAGTCATCTGCGCATTCGTCGCATTCGTCGGCTGCGGCTATAGCCCGGGCAATTCGCCGGGCGTCACCTTCACCGTGAGCCCCCCGGACGGCTCGATAGATCAGGCGCTGGACGTGGCGGTGACCGTGGACTTCGCCGACGAGATAAGCGAGCCGGCCGACTGGATGAGCGCCTTCATGCTCAAGGAGGGCATCGAGGGGGATACGCTGTGCAGCGACGTGTACTACAGCGCCCAGGGCAAGCGCGCCACCTGCGAGCACGCGAATTTGCAGCCCTTCACCGACTACAGCGTGATCGTCACGGGGATCGTCGCGGTCAGCGGCGACATCACGACCTTCAGGACAGTCGAATAGATTCGTAGAGGCGGCGGTGAGTACTAAAGCCGGCTCCCTAACTCAGCAGACGGAGCGCTTCGGGGAACTTTTCTCGCTATCCCTCCTCGCCTCAGACGCCGGCTCGTCGGGGGCTTTCGTCGGCCGGTGCATGTAGGCTTAGAATCCGGCCTCCTCGAGCCACGCTGCGAAAAGTCCCTCCGAAGCGCTCCGTCAAAGCGGCACATAGAGTCATTTTGTATTTGTTAAGGCGGCCTCCGTGGTGGGGGCCGACGCGAGCGAAAAAAAGTGCCTCCTTTTTACAGGTTCATCGGAAAAAGGAGGACTTTTTTTCGCGGGAGTCGGCGCAGGATGCTTCCGCCGCTGCACTCTATTTCTTGAGGAACTCGTCGAGGATGCCGGCGAGGTTCGGCTCGCCGATCTCCTCGAGCTCGTAGCGGACCCTCATCGACGGCTTGTCGACCTTGATGACGCGCCTTATGTCGATGGGGCTGCCGATGAGCACCAGGTCGCACGGGGTCGCCTTGATGGAGGCCTCCAGGTCCTTGAGCTGGTCCTCGTAGTAGCCGAGCGCCGGGATGAGCTTGCCCAGGTTGGGGTACTTCTCGTAGGCCTCCTTTATGGAGCCCACCGCGTACGGCCTTGGGTCCACGACCTCGGCCGCGCCGTACTCGTCGGCCGCCACCATGCCGGCGCCGAAGCTCATGCCGCCGTGGGTGAGCGTCGGGCCGTCCTCGATCACGAGCACCTTTTTGCCCTTTATCCCGGATGGATCGTCCACCGTGACCTTCGATGCGCCCTTTACAACCTCGGCGCCGGGGTTGTGCTCCTTGATGTTGGTCAGCACGGCGTCGTGCTGGTCGGTCGAGGCCTGCAGGTACTTGTTGATGACGAGCACGTCCGCGGTGAGGAAGTTGGTCTCGCCTGGATAATAGATGCGCTCGTGGCCGGCGCGCAGGGGGTCGAGCACCGTTATCTCCAGGCCGGGCTTGAGAAACGAGGCGTCGTTGTTGCCGCCGTCCCAGATGATCAGGTCGGCCTCCTTCTCCGCCCGCCTCGTTATCGCCTCGTAGTCCACGCCCGCGTAGACCACCAGCCCCCGGTCGATGTAGGGCTCGTACTCCTCGCGCTCCTCGATCGTGCAGTTGTGCTCGTCCAAATCGTCGTAGGAGGCGAAGCGCTGCACCGCCTGCTTGGTCAGATCGCCGTAGGGCATCGGGTGGCGTATCGCGACGACGCGCTTTCCTCGCCGTTTGAGCAGGCTCACGAGCTTGCGGGAGGTCTGGCTCTTGCCGCATCCGGTGCGAATCGCGCACACCGATATCACCGGAACGCTCGACTCGATCTGCGTGAAGGCGGGCGCGAGCAACATGTAGTTGGCGCCGGCCGCCATCACCTGCGAGCCCTTCTGCATCACGTACTCGTGGCTGACGTCGCTGTAGGAGAAGACCACCGTGTGTATCCCCTCCTTGCGGATTATGTCGGTCAGATCCTCCTCGGGGAGGATGGGTATTCCGTCGGGGTATCCGTCGCCGGCCAGCTCCGCCGGGTAGCGGCGCCCCTCGATGTTGGGTATCTGCGTGGCGGTGAAGGCCACCACCTCGAACTCCGGCTTCCCCTTGAAGTAGGTGTTGAAGTTGTGGAAGTCGCGGCCCGCGGCCCCCATGATGAGAATCCTCTGCCTGGACATGATCCCTCCGATATGCGCCTCAGCGGACATACATAGCCGGAGGGCATATCCTTGTAAATAGTCTCTGTGTCATGCGGTCAGAAGCGGAAGAGCAGGTGCGGGCCGCCCGATATGAGGAAGTAGTTCTCGTCGAAGGCCACGTAGTGCGCCTTCATCTGTATGCCCCAGCCCACGTTGGGGTGGAAGTAGTAGTCGAAGCCCGCGCCCACGTTGACGCCTATGTCGACTGCATCGCGGGCGGTGTTGAAGTACCCCCCCGCCGGGACCTGGGCGGCGGAGACGTCGGTTATGTACGGGCCCACGGCGAGCGAGAAGAAGTAGCGCGAGCGGTTGAGGATACTGGTGTTACCCAGCGGCTCCTGGTCGTCGAGGATCACCGCGTACTTCACGCCGAAGGTCGGCGCATAGATGTTCATCCCTCCGCCCTGCGCCGAGTCTTCCCACTTTGTATGTGCGTACATGAACGAGCCCGTCGCGAACCAGCGCTTGTAGATCTGGACGTCCACCTCCGTGTCGAACATGAGGTAGACGAAGTTCTTGATGTTCAGATCGTCGCCGGTTGGCGCCATGTAGGCGATCATCGGCGAGATGCGCGCCGAGACCTCGCGCCTGAGCGCCAGCGTCTGGGGGCGCATGTCCAGCGACTCGGCCCACATCTTGCGCTGCTCAGGCCTGGTGTCCAGGTAGCTCGGGTCGATGGTGAGCGCGTTGTCGAATGAGTAGCGCGCCTCGAAGTAGCGCTGCGTGAGATACGCGTCCACGCCCCTGTTGCCCCACGCCTCGGCCATCTGTATGTCGAGGTCGCACGCCTTGCGGTAGGCATGCAGCGCCTTGGAGTATTTGCCCTTCTCGTCGTAGGCCACGCCGATGTTGTAGAAGATCTTGGGGTTCTGCGGGTCCAGCTTCTTGGCCTTGAGAAAGGCCTGCATGGCCTCGTCGTTTCTATCGAGTTCGCCCAGCGCAACGCCCATGTAGAGATAGACGCGGGCCAGCTCCTCGTCCGATATCCAATCGGGCACCATCGTGAGCGCGGCCTGACAGGCGTCGAGCGCCGACTCGCGCGAGTAGTCCTGGCAGAGCCTGGACTGGACGTCCCAGCCGGTCTGCGCGCGAGCCGGCATCGAAAAACTCAACAGGATCAATAATATGCAGAGGGTCAGCGCCTTGGCGGATCTCATGGTTCCCCCGTAAATACTTGTATTTACGGCACTTATACCAGATTCCGCAGGGTGCGTAAAGCGAGAAAGCCGTTGCCTGCGGAGCCAATGTCGTATAAGAGGTAAGCTGATGCAACCATTCGGTGCGAAGCTGGACGATGGCCAGGGCATGAGGCGCATCCTCGAGGGTGCTGCCCAGGAATTGGCGCACTCGATGGCCCCCGACGACGTCGGCCGTGCCGACGCCTACCAGCTGCTCATAGATAGCATCCCCAGGCTCTACGAGCTGCACCTCGCCCGCGGGGGGCCCGCCGGAAACCTCTCCATATTTGCACTGTCCTTCACCGAGTTCACAAAACGCGTCAGATCGAGAAACATGTTCGAAGGCATCGTTTTGAACGACGATCTCATCGAGGCGGCCTTCGACGCCCACTGCAGGGGCGGAGAGCTCTTCGTGTTCAGCGGGGGGGACGAGCGGCCTTCGGGGGTCCCCGTTTCGAAAGCGGACATAGAGATCATGCACGGTCTCGATGTCGATTCGCTGGACACGATCTTGTCCGAGGGGCTCGGGATCATCTCAGATCTGCACGCGATCTCGACGATGCCAAGCATGAGGGGCAATCTCGGCGAAAACTCCGCCCTCCTCTCGGATGCGCGGCCGCTCTTTCGGCAGGGCGACGTCCCCAGCATGGCGCTCTTGGCCAAGATGCTCCTCAGCGACGGCATGCGCATAGGCTTGCAGGGGTTCATGGACCGCTTCGAGGAGTGGTTCCTCGTGGATCTGAGCGACATCATGCTCGCGGGGGCCCAGGCCACGCTCGAACAGACGGAGAAGGGCGATCTCGAAGGCACGATTTCGGAGGTCGAGGAACTCCTGGAGAGGGTGGGAGAGGGCAGCCAAGCGATCAAGCAGTTCGCGTGCCTGTGCAAGGAGTTGAAAGGGGTGCTGGGCGTTTTGGCTCCGAAGGAGGACGGCTCCGACCCCTGGCCCGAACATGAACGATGGAAGTCCTTTCTGGAGTTCGTCTCGATGTTCACGCACGACTACGCCAACATGCTGGGCAAGGTCATAGGTTCCGTACAGCTCATGGATGCGAAGCTGTCGCTCAGCATGAGGGGTTCGGGCGATGGCTTGAGCGAGGTCGACAAGTACTTCCGCGATGCGCTGCGCCTTTTCGATTCATCGGAGGTGTCGACGCTGATGCGCCTGGTGAAGTGGATGCTCAAGAAGAGGTCCGGAGGCAAGATCGTAGTAGGGGTCGGGGAGGTGGGTTCGCTGCAGATTCCCCCGCAGGTCCGTCGCCCGCTCTTTCGGATCCTCTTCGAACTCGGCCACAACGCGGCCAAGTACAGTGTACCGGGCACGCGGGAGCACAGGATAGACCTTGGTGCCAGGCAGGAGGGGCAGTGGCTCAACTTCAGCGTGGAGGACAACGGCGTCGGCATCGAGGACGTCGAGAAGGTGATGTCGCTGGGCGTCCGAGAGAGGCCGGATTTGGCCGATGGCACCGGGACGGGGCTCGCGAGCGTGATGGATCTCGCCGACGGCATCGGCGCCCGGGTTAGTATGGACTCCGTGCTGGGAGCGGGCACGAGGGTCACCGTGAGCATCGACTCCTCGGGCTGGAGCAGGGGTGGATCAAACGGGGGAGGGTGCATCGGGGGTGGATCGGGCGGGGGCGCGGGCCGGTTGACGATCACCCGGCAGGCGGTGCTCCCCCGCACGATGGCCTTCGGCGCAAACAGCTTCCACACGCCGTTCAGGCCGTTTCTCACCGCTTTGCCTTGACTGTTTGGCTCTACCCACATAAGTGAACCCCTCACATCTCAAAGGGGGAATCATGTCTGAGTTTCAGCTTCCGCAGGCCACCAGGGGCAGGGTAATCGTCGTAGTCGTGGTTGTAGCCTTGTTGCTATTGCTCTTGAAGTCGGTCGTAGTAGTGCCCGCGGGGCACGTCGGCGTAAAGGTCCTGTTCGGCAACGTCAAGAAGGACACGCTCGATGCGGGCATACACGTCGTCAACCCGCTGTACAAGATCCACGACATGAACGTGCGGACCCAGCAGATCTCGGAGGAGGCCAACGTGCCCTCCCGGGAGGGGCTGATAGTCAACCTGGACGTCACCGTCCTGTATTCGCTGGATCCCAGGGAGGCCGCCGACGTCTATCGCACTATAGGCATCGACTACGAGAACGTCGTCATAGTGCCATCGCTTCGTTCGGTCGTGAGGGGGGTGACCGCGGGCTACGATGCGAAGGCTCTGTACACCGCCGAACGCGAGGCCCTGGCGACGCAGATGTTCGAGCAGCTCAAGCCCATGATCGAGGGCAGGGGGATCACGCTCGAGAAGATGATGCTCCGCTCGGTGAAGCTCCCGGAGATACTGTCCACGGCCATAGAGAAGAAGCTGGAGGCCGAGCAGCAGGCCGAGCAGATGAAGTTCGTTCTAGATCGTGAGAGGCAGGAGGCCGAGCGCAAGCGCATCGAGGCCAAGGGCATAAGCGACTACAACCAGGAGGTCGCCAGGGGGCTGACCGACGGCATCCTCAAGCTGCGCGGCATAGAGGCGACGAACAAGCTGGCCGAGAGCGGCAACGCGAAAATCGTCGTCGTGGGGGGCGGGAAGGACGGACTGCCGCTCATACTGGGCAACCAGTAGCCGCTAGACCCCGAACGATGTTCCCAGCGCCTTTGCTGTCTTGACGAGCACATCCTCCGGCGTGACGAGCTTGAGCCCCGCGGTGGCCTCCGAGAGCGGTACCGGCACCAGGTCCTTGCCCTTGAGCGCCACCATGTTCCCGAACTTCCCCTCGCTGGCGAACTCCACGGCGGCCGTGCCGCAGCCGGTCGCCAGTATGCGGTCGAAGAAGGAGGGCGAGCCGCCGCGCTGCAGATGTCCCAGGACCGTGACGCGCGACTCGTGGCCGGTCTCGCTCTCCACGAAATCCGCGATCCGCTGGCCGATCCCCCCCAGCCTCACAGGGTCCGGGCTGTCCTTGACGACCTCCCTCACCGTCAGCTTCTCGCCCTCGGCGTGTGCGCCCTCGGAGACGACGATGATGGAGGAACGCCTGCCTCGCCTGGTGCGGTCGGCGATCGCCTCAACGATTTTCTCCCTCTTGAAGGGCATCTCGGGCAGCAGTATGACGTCGCCGCCGCCGGCCAGCCCGCCCTGCAGCGCGATCCATCCGGCGTAGCGGCCCATCACCTCGACCACCATCACCCTGTGGTGGGCATCGGCGGTGGAGTGCAGCCTGTCCAGCGCGTCGGTGACGAAGGTGCAGGCCGTGTTGAAGCCAAAGGTCTGGTCCGTGCACATGAGGTCGTTGTCGATGGTCTTGGGCAGCCCGATCACGTTGGGCCACATCTCGCTCAGCTTGTTGGCGATGGTGAGCGTCCCGTCGCCGCCTATGCAGAAGAGGGCGTCGAGCTTCCACCTGTCGATGTTGGCCAGTGCCTTGCCGGTCCTGTCCGTCTCCTTCTCCTCGCCGTCCACCAGGTCGAAGGGGCTGGCCTTGTTGGAGGTCCCGAGGATCGTCCCCCCCCTGGAGAGGATGTTGGAGACGTCGTCGGAGCCGAGCTTTTTGGAGCGACCGTGTATCAGGCCCTCGTAGCCGTCGTGTATCCCGTGCACCTCCCAGCCCAATGAGATGCCCTTCCTCGTTATGGCGCGTATGGCCGGGTTGAGCCCGGGGCAGTCGCCCCCGCCGGTCAGCACGCCGATCTTCCTTATAGCCATATTTCCTCCTTATAGTCGTTCCAGGTCGTCCGTGGGCGTCGGCTCGTCCGGAGGCATGTCGGGCAGCGTGACGCTGAAGGTGCTGCCCTCCCCGTAGACGCTATGCACGTCGATGTTGCCACCGTGCCTCTCGACCATGAGCTTGCAGATCGAGAGCCCAAGTCCCGAGCCCTCGCTGGCCTTGGCCTTGCCTTCGACGATCTGCCGGAAGGGCTCGAAGAGCTTCGGCATATCGTCCTCCTTTATGCCGGCGCCGGTGTCCTGGACGTCTATCCGGACGCCGTCCGGAAGGATCTCCTCGCGGAGATAAATGGCCCCTCCCTCGGAGGTAAACTTCGTGGCGTTGTTGAGGAGGTTGATCACCGTCTGCTTTATCTTGTCGGGGTCGCAGACGACGCTCTTGTGCTCCTGCGGCAGGTGCAGCCCGAAGTCGATGCCCTCCGCATCCATGCCGGACTTCATGAGGGTGTAAACGTCGGCCAGCAGTTCGTTGATATCGGCCTCCTCGAAGTTCATCTCGATCCTGCCGGTCTCCAGCCTGGTTAGGCTCAGCAGGTCGTTGGTCAGCCTCACCAGGCGGTCCACGTTTCTCTTGGCTATGCCCAGGCGCTGCCTCTGTTTGTCGTTGAGCTCGCCGTCGATACCCTCCTGTACGAGTTCGATGGCCTGCTTTATCGTTCCAAGAGGGGTGCGCAGCTCGTGCGAGACGATCGACGTGAATTCAGTCTTCGTGGCGTTGGCCCTGGTGAGCTGCTCGTTGATCTCCCGTATCTGCTCGTTCGAGCGCTTGATCCTCGCGAGCATGTCGTTTATGCCCCTGCCGAGATCGGCGATCTCGTCGGAGCCCTTTACTTCCACTCGCATCGTCTTGCCTTCTCCGGCCGAGATCTCGCCAACCTCCGCGCTGAGCTGAAGGATGCGCGCCAGCACCGTCCTCTCCGCCGCCACGGCGATGATGGCCCAGAAGAGCAGGCCGAAGGCGAAGAGCGCCGCCACGAAGTACAACATGCCGCTTCGGGCCTGAAGGTATATGTTGCGGGGCATCTGCATCCTGATCAGGATATCGGCCCTGTCGGCGAGATCGCCCTGCAGCTTGTAACCGGCTATCTTATCGGCGCTCAACGGGCTCGTCAGGACGGCGCCGTCCCCGGACAGCTCGCGTATGGCGCGCTCGACGTCCGGAGGATTGTCCTCCGCGCCGGCCACGAAGACTTCGATCTGTTCTCGGAGCGAGCTCTGCCAGCGCTCGATCCTGGACCGGTCGACCGCCATGGCCATTATCATCGTGCCGTGCGTTGGGCCCCTCCTCTCGCTGGTCAGGATCTGCCTTGCTGAGATCAGATACGGGGTCTCCCCGATGACCATCATGCCCTTGGTGTCGGCGAGGTAGTTGGCAGGCCTGAAGAAGGGGGCGAAGCCCTCGACGGAGTCCTGCCATCCCTCCGGGAGCGAGGCGGCCCTGCCGCTCCATGGGTCGACGGCGTGAGCCGCTATGAGCCTGTCGTTCGAATCGTAGATGGCTATGAAGTCGATCCCGAGTGCCGCCAGGGAGAGCGGGTCGAGGTTGTCCTCAACGAACGCCTCGTCCTCGTCGACGGCGTACCGGTAAGCTTCTCCCCAGTAAGCCCAGTCCTCCAGTTGCGAGTCCAGGCCCTTGAGGCTGTGGGCTATGACGTTGAGCGCGCGTACGATCCCGTCCTCGGCGCAGGCGCTCTCGATCCTCCTGAACTTGTCGAGCATGATAACCCGTGCCGAGTAGGCGGAGAACATGGCCAAGACCAGGAGGATGCCTGCTGAGAAGAGATAGACGCGCGCGCGAAGCTTCATGGAGCGAGATCCTATATCTTTAGCTTTTAAAAAACAATAGCTTACTGCCTCGGATCGAGGCCTTGACCAGAGCGGCCCATGGCATTAGAAATGGCTGAACGAAGGGAGACCGACATGAGAACGAAAACCAGCGGCATCGCGGCGGCAGTCATTTTCGTGGCCGCCTTCGCCTTCATCATGGCCGTGGCGTCTTACGCTCACGGAGTGAAGCCGCCTTCGGCCAGGGATCGCGCACACAACAGCCAGAGCAAGTACGAATGGTCGGATCTCAAGCCGGGGAAGAAGGCCTACACCAAAGGCGGCAAGTTTTGCGAGTGCGGCGTGAGCAGCACCGATCCCAATACGTGCTATTATCCGAAGCCGGGACAGTACTGCTGCAATCCCAAGACCGGGGAGTGCCGCATGCTGAAGCTGGGCGACGTGAACACCCCCTGGAAGTGAACCGGTCGGAAAGGAACCCGAGATGGCTGAGAACATAGACGAGATAACAATAAACTGGACCGACGAGACCGACGGAAAGCAGAAGGTCAAGGAGATCAAAAAGGAGGTCCTGACCAGGGGCTCTTGGACCACCATCATGTTCCTGTACCAGGACCTGGACAACAAGACCGGCGACTTCGGCCCGCCCAAGATACGCATACAGCGCTATCAGAAGAGGGGCGGCGAGTTCAGGCCCCAGAGCAAGTTCAACATATCCAACGCCAAGCAGGCCTACCAGATAGTGGACGTCATCAAGCAGTGGTTCCCCGACGGCCCCGCTGCAGACGAGCCCACCCAGAAGTGACGGGCGTCACTTCGTCTTGTCCGTGAACATCTTGATCATGTCGATGGGGATGGGGAAGACCGTCGTCGAGTTGTTCTCGCTGGCGATGTCGACCAGCGTCTGCAGGTAGCGCATCTGCAGGGCCATCGGGTGCTCCTGCATCATGCTGGCGGCCTGGACGAGCTTCTCGGCGGCCTGGAACTCGCCCTCGGCGTTTATCACCTTGGCGCGGCGCTCGCGCTCGGCCTCCGCCTGGCGGGCCATCGCGCGCTTGAGCTCCTCGGTCAGGTCGACGTGCTTGACCTCGACGTTGGAGACCTTGATGCCCCAAGGGTCGGTCTGCTTGTCCAGGATGTCCTGTATGCGGTCGTTTATCTCCTCGCGCTCGGAGAGCAGAGCGTCGAGCTCGCGCTGGCCGATAATGCTGCGCAGAGTGGTCTGCGACATCTGGCTGGTAGCGAAGGCGTAGTTCTCCACCTCCGTTATCGCCTTGTTGGCGTCCATCACGCGGAAGTAGACGACCGCGTTGACCTGAACTGAGACGTTGTCCTTGGTGATGATGTCCTGCGGCGGCACGTCGAGGGTGACGGTCCGCAGGCTCACCCTGACGAGCTTATCGATCGGCTTGAATACGAAGATGATGCCCGGCCCCTTGGGGTTGGCCAAGAGTCTCCCGAGCCTGAAGATGACGCCCCGCTCGTACTCCTTGAGGATCTTGATGCACGACAGCATGTACAGGACGATGAATCCTATAAAGATGTAGAGCGGCGATACCGACATACAGCCTCCTTTATCGGCGGGCCCCCTCTTCGAGGGCCTTGATTTTCAGAATCATCCCTTCCTCACTGACTACCTCGATATCGTCCCCCTCTGCAAGCCCCTCGGGGCCCTCGGCGCTCCAGGTCTCGCCGTGGACGAAGACCTTTCCGCTTCCCGCGCGCCAGGACTTCACCTTGCCGCGGCTGCCTACCATTCCCTCGGAGCCCGTCCTGGCGCGCATCCTGTGCGAGCGTGCGGCCAGCCAAGCGAGGAAGCCCGCCACCGCGAGCGTCGAGAGGGTGAACGCCGCGACGATCGGGATCGAGACGCGCATGAAGTCGTGCGGCGACTTGAAGAGGATGAGCGACCCGGTCAGGAAAGAGACGATGCCGCCCAGCGTCAAAAAGCCGTAGCTCGTGATCTTGATCTCGGCGATGAACAGCGCCACCGCGATCGCGATGAGCGCGACCCCGGCGTAGCTGGTCGGGAGCACCTGCAGGCCGAAGAAGGAGAGCACTATGCAGATCGCACCGGCTATGCCGGGGAAGCCGACGCCGGGGTTTGTGAACTCGAAGATGAGGCCGTAGAAGCCCAGCATCAGCAGGATGTATGCGATGTTCGGGTGCGCGAGCACGGTAAGTATCGCCAGGCGCACGCCCTTCTCGACCTCGACGACATCACTCCCCGTCGTGTCCAGCGTCACCCGCTCTCCGCCCCGCCTCACCGTCCTGCCGTCGATCCTGTCGAGGAGATCGTCCGTGTCGTCAGCGATCAGGTCGATGACCCCCAGCTTGAGCGCCCTCTCGGCGGTCACCGAGGCGCTCTCCTCGACCGCCTTCACGGCCCACGCGGTGTTACGCCCGCGCTCCTCCGCCAGCGCGCGGGCCCACGCGGTGGTGTCGCTGAGTATCTTCTGCTCCATCGTCTCGCGCGGCTTATCCTTCTCGTTCTTCTCGTCGAGCGGTCCGAAGATTCGTTCGAGTATCCGGGTGATGTTGTCCTTCGCGCGCGGCTTCTCGCCCACCTGGACCGGATGGGCGGCGCCGATGTTCGTGGAGGGGGCCATCGCGGCGATGTCGCCGGCGATCGTTATGAACACACCCGCCGAGCCGGCCCTGGCTCCCTTGGGACCCACGAAGGTGACGACGGGAACCTTGGCGTTGAGCATCCTCTTCACGATCCTCCTCGTGGAGGCGAGAAGCCCCCCGGGGGTATCTATCTCCACGACGAGGCAGTCGGCCTGGGCGGCCTCGGCCTGCTCTATTGCGGAGATGAGGTACTCCGCCGTCGGCGGGTTTATGATGTCGTCGTCCAGTACGGCCCGGTATACCTCGCGCCCCTCGGCGGCGCCGGCCGAAAGACAGAGCGCCGCCAGCGAGACTATCGTGATCAATGCCCTGGCCGTTCGCATGGTGCAGTTATGTAGCGAGCGAAGCCCTCTGTCAAACTGTATAAGTTATTGATAAATAATGATAAATATGACGCAACTTGTTCGCGAAGCTGTCGATAATTAATATAGGGGGCGAGGAAGGCTTTCCATGAGGAGATTGGTCATCATAGCTGCGATAGCCCTGTCGGCGTTGCCGCAGATCGCCCTGGCCAGGGGCGCCTGTCCCACCAGGATGGACAACCTTGACGACTTCGCCCACTGCATGGAGCCGCTCAAGGGCACGGTGGGAACGGCTGCGGTCTACGCCTCCGGCGACTACGAGGAGAGCCACCGCAAACTCGCGCGCGCCATGGCGCTTAGCAACGTCACGCCGCCGCAGGTTATGCCGGCGGCCGTGCCCGCGATAGGCTACTACAGCCCCTACTTCGCCATAGGCAACGCGATGCTCGCCGGCTACTACGGCGTTAGCGCCCCATACGCCGTCAATCCCTACTGGTACGGCTACAGGCGTTAGCCGCCGATTCATCCGCTTGCCGCGGAACGATCCGCCCTGTATAATCATAAAGTTGGGGAACCCGTGATTCCCTGCCGCCGATCTATGCGACCGATCAAACCGTTCAAGCTTGTACCGGGCGACCGCGTGGGCATCGTGGCGCCGGCCTCGTCCTTCAAGCGCAGGGGCTTAAAGCGTGGCATCGACAAGCTCAGGTGGTGGGGCTTCGACCCGATGGTTCCCGATACGGTGCTGGAGCACGCAAGGCGACCCTCAGACAGGCAGCGCTCCAGGCGCTATGAGGAGAAGGCCGCAGAGATCGTTCGCATGTTCCGAAACCCCTCCGTGAGCGCCATATTCTGCGCGGAGGCGGGATACGGTTCAATAGCGGTGATACCGCATCTGGAGCGCTTCGACCTCTCGGCGCACCCGAAGATATTCGTGGGCTTCTCCGACATCACGCTTTTGCTTCTGTACTTCTACAGGCGCTACGGTTGGGTGACCTTCCACGGCCCCACGGTGTCGCAGGAGCTCTACAAGGGGATGCCTCCGAGCACGGAGCTGGCTCTCCAGGAGGCGATAACGAAGAGCACGAGGCTGGGCGACGTCTACGGCAAGGACCTCGAGGTCATCGTCCCCGGCCAGGCGCGTGGCAGGATCGTTGGCGGCAACCTCTCGCGCATGCTCCAGACGCTGGGCACCCCCTTCGAGATAGACACGAGGGACCGCATCCTCTTCATCGAGGAGGTCGACGAGGGGCACATCGCCATAGACGGAAACCTCAACCACCTCAAGCTCGCAGGCAAGTTCGACCGTATAAGGGGGATAGTCTTTTCCGAGATGGTGGGCTGCATGGGAGGCGACCGCAGGGCCATGCGCCGCTATCTCAGGCGCTACTTCAAGGATGCGCTGTATCCGGTCGTGATGGGCCTTCCTTCAGGGCACGGCCTGGACAACATCACCATCCCCATAGGGGTCAGGGCCAGGATTACCGAAAACCCATCAAGGCTCTTGATCGAGGAGGGTGGAGTGCGGTAGAGGCAGGGTGTAGGGTCTAGGGCATAGGGATCACGGATTACGGATCACGGATTACGGATATGGGTCAGCAGATCAAACAGGCGCTTCTGAACGCGGGGCTCGTGAGCAAGGACAAGCTCAAGGAGATCGAGCGCGAGAAGGTCAAGAAGCGTCACCTCAAGAAGGGCGGGAAGATCCGCAAGGATCACCTTCGGATCGTCTGCGAGGCCTGCGAGAAGAGCGCGCCCGACGTCGAGCGCTACATGCACAGAAACCGCCTCATCGATGGCAAGGAGTGGCTCTGCCTCATGTGTGCGGACGAGTATCAGATCGACGACGAGTGCCGGGTCACCCACCAGAGCACGCAGGCGAAACAGGGCCTGTTCATAAGGCGCTACGGCCGTACAAAAAATTCTAAATCCTAAATACTGAATCCTAAACAAATCCAAATCCGAATTTCTAAATTCAAAACAAAATAGATGGAACTGTTTAGGACATTAAGATTTAGAATTTAGATATTGTTTAGAACTTAGGATTTAGAGTTTAGAAAACCGGCCAGAACCCCCCGGGCTTTTAAGCCCGGGGATGAATGGCCGCCCGGAGCGAAGCGGAGGCCATTCGGGCATGTCCGATAGACATGCCACACGGCCAACCCCGCGGGC
>Ga0180429_10000931_pt1 | contig 25246 bp, 14 predicted proteins | sample SS_ome_FD_132428 | JGI IMG/M metagenome (GOLD analysis project Ga0180429, IMG submission 132428) | Hypersaline lake sediment archaeal communities from the Salton Sea, California, USA - SS_1_S_1 metaG | ecosystem: Environmental > Aquatic > Non-marine Saline and Alkaline > Hypersaline > Sediment ...
ACACGCGCCGAAGGCGGCCAATCCGACCTCGATCGACACCGGCCCCGGGGCAGCCCGCACCTCTGGGCTGCCCATCTCCTCGCCGCGGCACTCGTGGTAAGCGCCTGGGGACTGACCGCCCCTGTGCCCGCGGCGGGGCGCGCATCGGGTCTCGCCGGTGACACGATCGAGAATCCGATCTGGATCGCGTCCCTGCCCGCCGATCTGACCGGGGAGACCTGCAGCTACGCCGACGACTACTCCGAAGCGTGCCCGTATTCAGGCTCGACCTCACCCGATGTGGTCTATGCCTTTGCCCCGGACCACTACTACGAGGTCTCAATCGACCTCTGCGCCTCCGACTACGATACGCAGGTCTACGTCTACGAAAACGTCGCCACCCCCGGATCCTACTGGGCTTGTGACGACGACGGCTGCCCCAGCGGCTCGATCTACCGCTCGTTGATTGAAACGACCGCTTTCTATCCGGGGCAGATCTACTACATCGTCGTCGACGGCTACGGGGGCGAGTGCGGCGAGTATCGGATGCAGATCGACGAGTACACGATTCCCTGCAACTACTGCCTGCACGAAACGCTGCCCGAAGGGGAAGCAACCTGCTACGACGAGTACGAGGACCACTACAACGCTGGCTGCCCCCTCGACCCACCGCCGGTCGTCCGCCTCGATCCGAGTGAGGAGCTGCTCCTGGTCAAGGGCAACACCGGCACGTACGAACTCGACGGGGAACCGGTCGCCGATCGCGACGTCTACGAAATCCGGCTCGCCGTGCCGGTGGAGATTCACTGGGCCGCGTGGAGCGTGCTCTTCGGACCCCTGCGGATCGAGCTCTTCGACGGCAACGCCGGCTGCGAAGGCATCACGCTATTGGCGACTGAGCTCTCGGCCGGCTACTGCGCCGCGGCACAGATCACCGCCGATCTCGAACCCGGCCGCTACTGGCTGCGTCTGGCGCCAGAGACGATCCCCGGTCAGGCGTGCGACAGCGACTACACCGACTACGTTTTCCGCCTTGATGGCTACACCCCGGCCGCGTCCGCGCTGCCCGCGGGCCGCGGCCAGCCCCGCGCAACGGGTTGTCCGCACCTGCGCTGTTGGCCCAACCCGTGCCTGGCGACCGCGCAGCTGCACTTCCGCCTCGCACATAGTGGACCGGTGACGGTGTCGGTGTTCGATCCAGCCGGACGCCTCATCGACCGCCCCTTGGCGCAGACGTATCTCCCGGCCGGGACGCACCAGCTCGCCTGGCGCCCGCCTGCAGCCGGCGCCGGCCGGGTCGGATGCGGGCTCTACCTCGTGCATCTGGAGACCGAGCGTCAGACCGCGGTTCAGCGGCTGATCCGTCTGGAGTAGGTCGCAGCGCGAGTCCAGCAGGTGTCAGGCGGCCGCGCAAGATCGCGCGCGGGGGCGACCGGCCGACGGCCGGTCGCCCCCTGGCGTCATGCGAACCTCGCCGCTAGCGGCTGAGGACGAGTGTGCGCGTCGCGTCAAAGTCCGGCGTGCGCATCCGGACGTAGTAGATCCCCGCGCCGAGCGCCTGGCCGCGATTGTCCCGTCCATCCCAGGCGATGGCGTGCGCCCCCGCGTCAAAGCGCTCGTCGGCCAGCCGGCGCAGAGCACGCCCGGTGACGTCAAAGACCGTCAGCTCGACCGCTGCCGGTGCCGGCACTTCGAAGCGGATCTCCGTCGGTCCCGTAACCGGGTTGGAACGGCTGCCATGGAGCGCATAGCGCAGCTCGGTCGCCGTCTCTTCCGGCGTACTCGAGAAGCCGAGCTCGACGAGCAGGACGAAGTCGTCGACGCCAGCTTCGACCAGCGAGCCGGAGTTGAGATCGCTGGCGATGAACTTCAACTGCACTTCACCGATCTCCGTCCCGAAGCGCGCGTAGAGGTCATCGTTGCGTTCGACCCAGCTGTTCTGATCGTTCTGATTGCTCTCGATCGTCTGCCAAGCGCCGCCGTTGTTGCGCACCTGCACGGTCCAGATGTCGTTGTTCGGATCGGCGCCCTTGTCGTTCGAGTACCAACGCCAGAAGCGGACGCTCGCCGCCGTCGCATCGGTCAGGTCGTAGACGGCCGAGTAGAGGGTCGTCGTACCGCCGTCGATGTCGTTGTCGCCGGCGCCGCCACCCGGCTCGCCCTGACCGGTGATCCAGCACATGCGGCCGGGGTCGACGGTATGGTCGTTCTCGGGCTGCGCGGACGTGCCAATCGGGTCGACGCGCTCCCAGATGCCGGTTTCGGCATCGTCGTCGCCCTCGAGATTGACCGACCAGGCATTCGGCTGCTCCTGCGGGTCATAGACCGAGGCGATCGCGAAACCGTGCAGCTCGGCAGGCGCGTCGCGCGGTTCAGCTTGCGAATTGCCGATCACATCCTCACCGTAGAGGTAGTACTCGATCTCCGCCGGCTGCGTCAGGTTCGGGATCGTCGCCGTGTACTCATCGGCGCCACCCGTCGGCGTCATCGGCACTTCGGTGAAGCCGGGATCGCCGACGTGCCGCCAGTAGAGCACCGGAGAGGTCGCATTGAGCGCTCCCTCGGTCGACCAGACGGTCGCCGTCACTTCGACGTCTCCCTCCTCTTCCCGCGTGGCGACCGGCGTATGGTCGATAATCACGCCGAGCAGAATCTCGGGGCACTCGAAACCGTGGTTCTCCGCCGCCGCGCAGAGCTGCGAGTAGTGCGGCGTGCCATTGTCGAGATTGCCATCGTCATCATCCGCAATGAAGTAGCTGAGCACCTGATCGGGCTGGATCGTCGGGTGTTGGAGCACGCGCCCGTAGTGCCACAGCGAGGCGGCCTCGATCTCGCCCAGTTCGTCGCCGTAGAGCGCCTGCAGGCCGCGCATCGTGTCCCAGTGGAACCCGGAGACGATCTGGCCGTCGTGGTGCACCGAGCCCGTGAGGTCATCCGGATAGATCAGCGAGTTGTCCGAGTCCCGAATCCCACTCGTGCAGTTGTCAATGTAGAACCCGCGGCCGATGATCGATTCATCGGTCATCATGTTGGCGAGAATATCGGAGTTGCCCTCGCCGAGACCTTCATCGCCCTGCCAGCCGAGGATGTGGTCTTGCACACCGTGGCCGTACTCGTGATGAGCGACGCCCTGAATCTCGCCCGTGTTGGCGTAGCTGCCGCCGGCCGCGCAGAAGTTGATCGTGCCGTTCCACCAGGCGTTGCCTGGGCAATAGCCGTCGGAGCGACTGACATAGGCGCTGATGCGCTGATTCGTGTAGCCGAAGCCGGGGGCGAACAGCTCGAAGAAGTCGTGGATGTCATTGATCGCATCAAACACGTCGCGCTCGTCCTGCTGCGCGTTGCCATCGTCGAAGTGCACGTCGAGCGGAGCCCCGGGCGCCGCCGTCGTCGCGAAGTAGGCCTCCGCGCCGGCGACATTGTTCATGTCGATGTAGGGGCCGTAGAGGTCGGCGTGCACGAGGTTCGAGCTGCTGCCGCCATAAGGGATCGTCCAGTCGCCGTTGGCATCGCTCGTCGTCTGGCCGACCCCGTCGATCTCGATCCGCAGATGCGGAGCCGAATCCGTGGCTTCGCCATTGCACCAGGTGGCGAACTGGACATCGCTGTGAGCCGTGCCCTCGTAGTCAATGAAGTGCACGTCGTTGTAGCGCCATAGGATCTCGCCGCTGTGGGCGTCGACGTGCGTGACCCATTCCCCGAGCGGATCTTGGGTCGTCACGCGGACCCGCCAAACGAGCGCATGGGCGACACCGCCGCGCCCGTCGGCAAAGGGCAGCACGAGCAACTCGCCACCAGGGGCAACCGCATCGCGGCGCGGGTCGAAGGGCAGGGCAGCGCGGGCGATCGCCTGGGCCTGCTCGCGTGACAGCGCGGGGCGCGGGTCGAGGTCGATACCGGCGAAGCAGCTCGAGCCGAGCACGAAGAGGCGTCCCGACTCGGTGAACGTCGCCCGGGCTCTGGCGCCCCAGACATCCAGTCCGGCGTACGTCTGCTGGAAGTGAACCGTCACCTTGCCCAGGCCGCGCGTCGTCGCTGCGTGACGCAGCTCATCGGCGTTGACACGGAACAACGTCGGCTGCGTCGCGATGACGCGCTGCGCCGCCTCGAGGGCGGCCGCATCGGTCGTCAGGGACGGCGCAACGTCGCTGCCGCCGCCATAGAGATGGCGCGGGCTATCGTCGAGCGCGTTCCATCCATAGAGACGCCAGGTTCCGCCGTAGCTGCGCGCGGCCGTAGCGCAGGCCGCCTCGGCCGCCACAGAAGCGTGCGCGGCGCGCAGGGCCGCCGGCGGACTCGCCGGCAATGGAATCTCGTAGCTTGCCACCGAAGGGACGGGTTCGAACGCTGCCGCCAAACCTGCGCCAGCCGCCAGCAGTACTCCGATCACCGCCCCAAGACCGAATGCTCTCCGCAGGGAACCTCGTCTCATCTCCGTCTCCTTTCTGCCCGCAGGCCTCCTGCCTGCCCCACCACCTCGCGCCCGCCGCTCCCGGGCGGGCGGCGCTCGATGCGAGCGAGTGCCTGGCTGACGGGTCCGGGGGAGCGGAATGAGAACGAGCGCCCCGTTGCGCGGTCACGCTGCGTCGACCCCTGGTGTCGTCCCCGACATCCATAGACTGGTTAATCATAGCAGATTGCGTCCCGCGCGGCGGGCTAGAAGACGCCCGGCAGGACAGAAGGGCCTGATTCTCGCGGCGGCCCGCAAGAGAATTGCAGGCCCCGGCCGGCCGCAGCTTCAGGGCAGGGCCAGGACAAGGCGTCCCGGTGCGGGGCCGTCGCCCCCCCCCGCAGCGCCACGCGCCCGCGGCGGTCGCATTCCAGGTAAATCCACCATGTGTCCGGCACGGGCCGGTCGAAGGCGAGCCCGACCTCGCCGCCCTCCCCCGCCCGGGGGCCCGAGCGCTTCTCCGCACAGATGGGCCGCCCCCTTGTCGGTGAAGATGAACTCGCGCGGCCGAATCGGTGAGACGAGGGGCTCCAGTGCCTCGAGCGCGGGATACGCGTCTGCCATGGCTACTCCGCTACCATGGATGGCGCCAGCCCTGCCACGTGTAGAAAGCGCCCGTATCGCGCAGCGTCAAGCCGGCGATCACCGTACGCATGCCGCGCACTGATTGCACCGGATCGAGGTCCGCCTCCGACCCACCCATGTCAGTGCGCACCCAGCCCGGATGGAGCGCGCAAACAACAATGCCGTCCGCTTTGAGATCATGGGCCGCCGTGCGGGTCAGCATGTTCAGAGCGGCCTTGCTGCTGCAATAGCTGTAGTGGCGGCCGCTGCGCTTGAGCGCCAGTGAGCCCATCATCGAGGAGACATTGATCACCCTGGGCGAGCGGCCGGCGCACAGCAGCTCGTGGAAGTGCCGGGCGACAAGGAGCGGCGCGATCGCGTTGACTCGCAGGGTCGCCAGCATCGTATCCGCCTCGAGGTTCTCCCACCGCTCGCCACGCGGGGAAATGCCGGCGTTGTTGATCAGCAGGTCGAGACCGCCGGCGACGGCGCGCACGCGCGTGACCGCCCGCTTGATCCCTTCGTCACTGGTGACGTCGAGCACAAGCCGGTGCAGGCGTTCGCCGTGTTCGGTCTGCAGTGCCGCCAGTGGATCGCTACCCCGCCGCGCTGCCGCGAAAAGAAGCGCTCCTGGCTCAGTCAAGTACTGGCGCACGAACTCGAGCCCCAGGCCACGATTGGCGCCAGTCACGAGTATCCGCTGCATCGGCTCCCCCCTCCGGCGCGAGCCTACACCAGGCGAGTGTTCAATCAGCCGCGCTCTGGCATCAAGGTTTGGCCGCCTCGGGCTGGAAGGCCGCCAGTACGCCGCCCTGGGGATCGGCGAAGACCGCGAAACGCCCGATGCTCGGAATACCGGCCGGACCGTGCAGCAGTCTGCCGCCAAGGGCGGCCGCCTTCTGAGCGGTCGCGTCGACGTCATCGACCTGCACATAGAGCAGCCAATGCGGCGGCGCTTCCACCCCCGCCGGCATCGGTTGGACGCCGGCCACCTGCTTCTCGCCCGCCCGGAACACCGTGTAGGCGGCACCGTTCTCCATCGGCATCGTGTCGAGCCTCCAGCCGAAGAGCTCGGTGTAGTATTCCTGCGCTGCGTCCGGCCGCGGGGTCAGCAACTCGTACCAGCAGAAGGTTCCCGGCCCCTGGGGCTCAGGTATCTCGCGCTCCGGATGAGCGGTCTTGAAGGGGGCAATCACGGCCCCCTCCGGATCCATGATCGCAGCGAAACGACCGATTCCGGGAATGTCCTGCCCGCCAACGAGTGTACGCCCCCCCAGTTCCTCTGCCCGTTGCGCCCGCGCGTCGACGTCATCGACGCTTACGTACGGGACCCAGGCCGGGTGCGCCTCCTCGTTTGCCTTGGGATCGGCGTAGATCCCGCCGACGTATTGCTCTCCCGCCTTCAGCATGCGATACGACGTGCCGCCGATTTCGGCCGTTTCGCTCTCCCAGCCGAAGAGCTGCGTGTAGAATTCTGTTGCGCCCGCCGCATCGGTCGTCATCAACTCGTTCCAGATAAACCTCCCCGGTGCATGGCTCATACCTTCCTCCCATTCTGTGAACGACCGCGTTCGGCCGTCTTGGGTCGCGGATCTGCCATCGCCCGCGGCGCGGAAGCCGCTGCCGGCCGGCCCGACAGAAGATCCTCGCCCTCGAGCTCGTGGCAGCCTTCCAGCTCTTGGCCGCACGGGCAGCCATAGCCGCGCTGCTCGCGCGGAACCATCATGCAGCCGCGTGGGCTGCAGTAGCGGCCGACGTAGTAGGCGCGCGGCCGGTAGATCGTTGCCTTCGGCTGCGCTTCGGCGAGCTGTTCTTCGATCACGTGCGCGCACCAGCCGACAACGCGCGAGACCGCGAAGAACGCAGGGAACATCTCGGTGGGAATGCCGAGGGAATAGAGAATCGGCCCCGAGTAGAAGTCGACGTTGGGGTAGAGCGCGAGCCCACGCTCGGCCAGCAACAAGCGGCGTCCGACGACCTCCACCTCTCGCGCCAACTCGAGCCAGCGCTGTTGCTGGAAACCGGTCAAGGTCTGCTCCGCGACACCCCTCAGAATCCCGGCCCGCGGATCCTCAGTCCGATAGACGGCGTGGCCGAGGCCCATCACGCGCTGCCCGGCGGCAATGCGCTCGCGGATCCAGGGCTCGACGCGCCCGACCTCGCCGATCTCGAGCAGCATGCGCATGACGCGCGCGTTGGCCCCACCGTGCAGCTTGCCGCCCAGTGCGCCCACTGCGGCCGAAACCGCCGCGTAGAGGTGGGCGCGGGTCGAGGCGACCTGTCGCGCGGCGAAGGTCGACGCATTGAATGTGTGCTCGGCATGCAGAATGAGCAGCGTATCCATCAAGCGCACTTCGCTGTCCGTCACGTCACGGCCCAGCAGCATCTGCATGAAAGCACCGGCATGCGTCGCGCCCGAATCCGGGATGACGAGCGGGCGCCCCTTGCGCAGGTGGCGCCAGGTCGTCAGCAGCGTCGCCAGCCTGCTCGTCAGCCGCATCGCGGCCCGTACGAGCGCCGGGCGCCCGGGACGCGTCAGGTCGGGGTCGTGATCGGCGAGCACGGCGACTGCGCCCTGCAGCACGTCCATGCTGTCGGCATCCGTGCGCCGCGTCCGCAAATAGGCGATCACCTCCGGCGGCAGCCGGCGGTCACGCGCCATGCGTCCGCGCACCGCTTCCGTCTCTTCCTGCGTCGGCAAACGCCCCATCAACAGCAGGAAGGCGACCTCCTCGTACGTCGCCACGGCAGCCAGGTCCTGGATGCTGTAGCCGCGATAGAGGAGCGTCCCCTGCTCTCCATCGACCAAACTGACGCGGGTGTCAGCCACGGTCACGCCGCGCAGCCCGATGTTCTTGATCTCGGTCGGGTTCATGGGGCGATCCTCCCTGCCTTCCCCTCGTGGCCCAGGCGCGCGCGAACGGCTGCGCCGAAGGCAGCGGTCCCGAGCGGCCTGACGTTCCGGCGACCGGCGGCAAGATCCACCGTCAGACAGCCGTCGTGCAGTGCGGTCGCCAGGGCGCGGCGTACAGCCGTCGCGGCCTGCGACCACTCGAGATGGTCCAGCATCATCGCCCCGGACAAGAGCAGGGAGCTCGGATTGGCACGGTCCTGCCCCGCCAGATCGGGCGCGGTCCCGTGCACCGCCTCGAACAGCGCCGTCTCCGCGCCCAGATTCGCGCCCGGTGCCAGACCGAGTCCGCCCACCGCGGCCGCGGCGGCATCCGAAAGGTAGTCTCCGTTCAGATTCGGCGTGGCGAGCACGTCGTATGCTTCAGGACGCAAGAGCAGCTCCTGGAACATCGCATCGGCGATGCGATCGCGGATCAGCAACCGCCCCGCAACCGAAGCGCCTGCTGCCACCTGCTCCTCGGTCACCGTCTGTGCCGGAAAATCGCGCTGCGCGACGTCGTAGCCCCAGCGACAGAAGGCACCCTCTGTCGCCTTCATGATGTTGCCCTTGTGCACCAGCGTCACCGACCGGCGGCCCGTGGCTAGAGCAAAGCGGATTGCATCTCGGACGAGCCGCTCGCTGCGCGCGCGCGACATCGGTTTGATTCCGATCGCCGACCCATCCAGAACGCGCGCACCGCGCTCTTCCAACCAGCCGATCAAGTCCTCGGCCGCTTGCGTCCCAGCCTCAAACTCGATCCCGGCGTAGACGTCCTCGACGTTCTCGCGGAAGATGACCAGGTCGACGCGCTCGGGATGGCGGAGGGGCGATGCCACGCCCGGCCAGTGCCGCACCGGGCGCACGTTGGCGTAGAGATCGAGCGCTTGGCGCAAGGCGACATTGAGGCTGCGATGCCCCGCTCCTACCGGAGTTGTCAGCGGCCCCTTGAGCGCCACGCCGTGGGAGGCAATGGCGGCGATCGTCGCCTCCGGCAGGGGCGCTTGCCCCGCGGCCACTGCCGCGGCGCCGGCCAACAGCGGCCGCCACTCGATCTGGCGGCTCCCGGCGTAGGCGCTCGCGACCGCCGCATCGAGCACCGTGCGGGTGACGGCCATGATCTCCGGTCCGATTCCATCCCCGGCAATGAACGGGATGATCTGCAGCTGGGACTGAGCACGATTGGCGGCGGACGCATTCATCGACTCACCTTCCTCCCGCATTGCGCACAGAACCGATGATCCGCCGCCAGGACCGCCCCGCAGCTTGAGCACGCCTCCCCGGCATCCGCCAGCTCGATCAGTAGCTGCCCTTTGACGACCGGCACCATCCTGCGGTCTCGACGGTAGTCGGCCTGCACGAGCACGCGCGAAACGGTCCCGTCGACCGGCGCGACAACGGCCGTCTCCATCTTCATCAGCGAGAGGTTTAGGACCTCCTCTCCCGCAGTGACCGGATCGCCGGCGCGTTTGTGCACCACCCACAGCTCGGCATCGAACGGCGCCGCGATGTGACGCGGGTTTTCCGGATTGGCAAGCTCGACGTCGCCCGTCATCGCTTGCGCCGCAGCGACTTGAACTGCATGTTCGAAGACTTCGTGGTCGAGTTCGTAGCGTACCGTGCGCTGGCCACGCTGATCCGGCTCGGGGCTAACCGCGACGACGCGCACCGTGTGCACCTTGCCGTCACTGCAGCGAAACTCCCGCGGCACGTCGATCTCGAGCCCCTCGAACCAGATGTCGTCCGGAATCTGATTCGGTTCGCCGAAGCGCTCCAGACGCCGGATCAGCTCGAGCGCATCGCCCGGATGATTGAGATAGTTGATCACTTCGGCTTCCGTCGGCTCCCGCCCGATGTGCCCGCGCAGGTCCTCGCCCACGGCTGCGAGGTCGACCTCCGGCAGTGCCGCCAGCGGGCTCGCCGCAGTGCGTGTCGCCAGCTTCTCGCGCCAGTCCTCGCCAAACGCAGACTGGTAGACCCAATCGGGGGGCCACCCGAGCGGCAGGCGACCGAACTTGCCGAGCAGCAAGTTGCGCAGCGAGTCGTTCGCATGTTCGAAGATCACCAATCGCTCCCGGCGCTGTTCGTCACTGAGCTCCGCCTCCGGCGTCGTATGCACCGTGCGCAGGATCCCGATCAAGCGGCGCACTTCCTCCAACCCGCCACGCTCGTACGCGCGCACAGCGGCCATGTATCCGTTGGTCCACGTGATCTGGGAACCCGGCGTGACGTCGTGGTAGCGGATGAGTCGACGCACGTGCTCGAGAATCTCGAGGATGTAGGGCAGCAGGAACGCATAGCCTTGCTTGACCGCCGCCTCCTGAGAGCTCGATGTGGCCCCGCCCGGCAGACCGTGATGAACGACATCGTGATCGGGGCCAAGGAAACGCGGGCGCACGTAGCGATCGTAGAGCGGCATGATCTGCTTCAGGACGAATCCCGCCTCGCGCACGCGCGCCCTGTCGATGCGCGTGGTCAAGCCGAGCTCACCCTCGAGATAGGCGACCACGGGAAGGACCGCCGGCTGACCGTAGAAGCGCACCGCCGGCCCATCGCCGACGTCGAGGATGCGCGCTCCGGCAACGGCCGCCGCCCCCAAGGCGGGGACTCCAAGGCCGTCGGTGTTGTGCCGGTGGTACTGGATCACCAGATCAGGATAGCGATCGCGGAATGCCGTGACCACGTCGCGAATGAAGCGGGGCGGAGCAACACCGGCCATATCCTTGATCACGAGAACGATCTCGCGCGCCGCCGCCCTCCGGCCGGCGGCCCCCTCATCCGCGCCCAGGACGCGCGCGATCATCGCCAGGATCTCGTCCAGCACGCCCAGGTAGTGCTGGCGATCGAACCCCTCCGCCCAGCTGAAGCTGATCGCCGGGGCGAAGATCCGCTGTGGATGCGCCAAGACGATCTCTGCCAGCGGTTCCATGTTCTCTACATGGTTGAGGAAGTCGAAGCAGCGGACTACCTGGTAGTGGCGCACGATCATTTCGGTCGTGCGCTGCATCACCTCGCGTCCCTGCGGCGCATAGCCGAGCAGATTGGTGGATCGCACGAGGATCATCTTCTGCGTGAACGGCGCGAAGCAGTTCCACTCCTCGGCTTCATGCCACGGGTCGGTCATGTTCCCCAGCATGTTGACGTGGTAGTGCGCTCCACCTCCCGTCTCGAGCTGCACGTAACCACACTGGTCGATCAGCGGCCCGTAGCGTCGGTCGTCGTGCAGTCGCATGCGGTTGCTCGACTCGGACTGGGTTATGTCGCGTGCGGTCGTGTTGCAGAGCTCGATGTGCGGAGATGCCCGCAGTGTCTCTAGGACTTCGCTGCGAGCGGCCAAGGGGTGGAAGGGCGGCGTGTACCCGCGGGCGAGCATCTGCGCCACCCCGGTTGCGCGGACGATTTCGGCACAGGACGCGTCGGCCCCCAAGGCCTGCGCCTCCGCATCGACGGGCCGAGCCAGCACGGGCGCGTCGTCGGCGCCGTGGTGCGGGTAGGTCACCGGCTGCCCCCCCTCGGGCTTGTCCCCGAAGCGGCGGTAGGCGCCCAGCCCCAGATACGGGTTGTAGCCATGGGCGGTGATCTCCGCCATCAGATAGGCTAGGCGAATGTGCTCCGGCTCCCGTTCGCGATAGTCCATCAGCGCCGGCGTCCGTTCGATGTACTTCGTGTCGAAGGCGCCCCCACGCAAGCCCGGATCGGCCAGCAATTGGCGGTGGAACGGGATCGTCGTCTTCGGCCCGGTGATGATGTACTCCGAAAGCGCGCGTTCCATCACCGCGCACGCTTTGCTCCATGTCGCCGCGTGCGCCATCAGCAGCGCCCCGGCCGAATCGTAGGCGGTCGGGAACTCGTAGCCGCCGAAGACGCACGAATCGAGACGCACCCCCTCTCCCCCGGGAGAGAGGTAGCGCAGGATACGTCCCGCATTCGGGCGAAAACCGGTGGTGGGATCCTCGAAGTTAATCCGGCACTGAAGCGCGTGTCCGCGCGGTTCGAGCGGCGCCGGCAAAGCGAGCGGCTGGTCGCACGCAATGCGGATCATCTGCTCGACGATATCGATGTCGTAGAGCAACTCGCTGATGCCGTGCTCGACTTGCAGGCGCGTGTTTGCCTCAATGAAGTAGAATTCTCCATCCTCAGTGACGAGGAACTCGATCGTGGCGATCGAGTCGTAGTCGCACGCTTCGACCAGCGCGATTGAGGCCTCCTTGAGCCCCTGGCGGAGGCGCGGCGTCATCCCGGGCCAGGGACTGGGCGTCACCTCCAGCAGCTTCTGATTCTTCCGCTGCAGCGAGCAATCGCGCTCGTCGAGCGCAACCACGTGCCCATGTCGATCGCGCAGAACTTGGATTTCCAGATGCCGCACCCGCTCGAGGAACTTCTCGATGAAGAGGTTTGGATTGCCGAAGCTCGCTTCGGCCATGGCACCCGCGGTCCTGAAGTGTCGCTCGAGTTCACCTTCGTCACGAACGAGTACGATTCCACGCCCACCGCCGCCACCTTCGCTCTTGATCAGCACCGGATAGCCGAGCTGCCCCGCGACGGTGCGCGCGCGGTCCAGGTCGACCGCCCCATCCGAACCGGGCACGACCGGCACGCCCGCTTCGCGGGCCGTTCGAATGGCGCTCACCTTGTTCCCGAGATGGCGCATCGCTTCGGCGGAAGGACCGATGAAGATGATCCCGGACTCACGACACATGCGCGGGAAGCGATCGTCTTCGGCCGCGAACCCCCAGCCCGGATGCAATGCCTGCACATCGTGCTCGCGTGCCAAACGGAGGATCTCGTCCAACGCCAGGTAGCTGTTGCCGGTCAACTCGAGCGCGCGATCGGCCTTTGCCACGTGGGGCGCCATCTTGTCGCTCGCCGTATAGAAGGCAACGTAGACGGCCTGCATCTCGCGAATCGTGCGTCCGATGCGCAGAGCGGGAATGCCGCGATTCGCAACGCCGATGCGCATGCCCTCGAAAAGACGCATCGTATTCACCTCGCGATCTGGCTTGGGCACTGCAATCCGACTCGACATGAAGCGGCGGTCGGTTTATAAAGGTGAATGATATGGAAAAGTTCCCCGCATGCAATCCGGGGTCGTCCGTCGCATTCCCGCTTGTCGCACAAAGCTCCGCAACAGGCCTGCGTCTGGCCCCAACCAAGCGCCCGGCGCGGCACGCCGCTGTAACAAGGAGTGCGTCTCGATGAGTAGCGACACCCCACGCGACGCGTTTGGCGCCCGCACCGAGATCGCAACGCCCGCCGGCCCGATCATCATCCATCGACTTGGCCGCTTGGAGGAGCTCGGGCTGCTGACCCTCGCGCGCCTGCCCTATTCGATCCGGATCCTGTTGGAGGCGGTTCTCCGTCATGAAGATGGAGCGACGATCGACTCCGCGGCCGTCGAGGGCCTGGCTCGCTACGACCCCACCCGACCGCAGGGCATCGAGGTTCCCTTTCGGCCCGCGCGCGTGCTGCTGCAAGACTTCACCGGCGTACCATGCCTCGTCGATCTGGCGGCGATGCGCAGTGCCATGAAGCGGCTTGGCGGCGACCCGGCCATGATCAATCCGCGCATTCCGGTCGATCTCGTCATCGACCATAGCGTGCAGGTCGAGTCCTTCGCGTGCCCGGAGGCACTGCGTGAGAACGCGCGCATCGAGTTCGCGCGCAATCGCGAGCGCTACGAGTTCCTCCGGTGGGGTCAAGAGGCATTCAACAACCTGCGCGTCGTCCCCCCCGCGAGTGGGATTTGTCATCAGGTCAATCTGGAGTACCTGGCGCGCGTCGTGCAACTCGAGCCGCGAGCCGCTCGGTCGGCGCCGACGGCCTATCCGGACACGCTGGTCGGCACGGATTCGCACACGCCGATGGTCAATGGCATCGGCGTCCTCGGTTGGGGCGTGGGCGGGATCGAGGCCGAGGCGGCGCTGCTCGGGCAACCGCTTTTCATGCCCGCGCCCGCGGTGGTTGGTGTGCGCCTGACCGGCGCCTTGCGCCCGGGGGCAACCGCGACCGATCTCGTGCTGACGGTCACCGAACGGCTGCGGCGCATCGGCGTCGTCGGCAAGTTCGTCGAGTTCTTCGGGCCGGGGCTCGCTTCGCTTTCGGTACCGGATCGGGCAACGGTGGCCAACATGGCGCCGGAGTACGGGGCGACGGTCGGCTTCTTCCCGGTCGATGAGCAGACGTTCGCCTATCTACGCGCTTCCGGCCGCTCGCTGGAGCAGGTCGAACTCGCCCACGCGTACTGCCGCGCGCAGCACTTGCTGCGCACCCCGGAGTGCGAGGAGCCAGACTACGAGCAGACGGTCACGCTGGAGCTCGAGGCGGTCGAGCGCTGCGTGGCCGGGCCGAAGCGTCCTCAGGACCGGGTTCCCCTGACCCAGCTCCCCGCCCGCTGGCACGCGGCACTGGCCGCCTCCCCGCGCGAGGGCGGGTTCGGCGTACCGGCCGAGCGTCAGGCGGAGCGGATCGCGATCGAGCGCGCTGAGCTCGAGGCCTTTCAGCCGTGCGCCCGCACGCACGACGCTCCCGCGCCCGGGGCGCTCTCACACAGAGACGACCGGGAGGCCCCCCCGCCGCCCCGGGCGAAGGCCGAGGGCCTGGCCGAGAGCGCGGTCCCGCTCGGCCACGGCGCGGTGGTGATCGCCGCGATCACGAGTTGCACGAATACGAGCAATCCGAGCGTGATGCTCGGCGCGGGGCTCCTGGCCCGCCGTGCGGTCGAAGCGGGCTTGCGTCCCCGGCCATGGGTCAAGACGAGCTTGGCTCCGGGATCCAAGGTCGTGACCGATTATCTGGCGCGGGCCGGGCTGACCCCGTACTTGGAGCAGCTCGGTTTCCACGTTGTCGGCTATGGGTGTACGACCTGCATCGGCAACAGCGGGCCGCTGCCCCCTCCGGTCGCCACCGCCGTTCGCTCGGGGGAACTCGTCGCCGCGGCGGTTCTGTCGGGCAATCGCAACTTCGAGGGTCGAATCAACCCGGATGCCCAGGCCGCCTACCTCATGTCGCCGATGCTCGTCATCGCCTTCGCGCTGGCCGGTACGATCGATATCGACTTGACGCGCGAGCCCTTGGGTCAGGGCCGCGACGGTCGTCCCGTCTTCCTGGCCGACCTCTGGCCGTCGACGGAGGAGATCGAGGCCTTCGTCGAGAGCTCGGTCAACGCAGAGATGTTCGCGCATGAGTATGGGCGCATTCTGCAGGGCGACGCTGACTGGCAAGCGATCGCGGTGACGCGGGCCCCCCTCTACCGCTGGCGCGCCGAAAGCACCTACATTCTGGAGCCGCCGTTCTTCCAGCAGATGTCGGCCGCTCGCCCCCCGCTGCGCCAGCGGATCGAGGGGGCGCGCTTGCTCGTCTGGTGTGGTGACAGCGTGACCACGGACCACATCAGTCCCGCCGGCGCGATCCCCGCGGCGAGCCCGGCGGGGCAGCATCTCATCGCGCGCGGCGTTGCGCCCGACGACTTCAATTCGTACGGCAGCCGCCGCGGCAACCATGATGTGATGACGCGCGGTACGTTCGCCAACATCCGCTTCCAGAATCTGCTCACACCGGACCGCCAAGGCGGCTGGACGCGTCACCACCCGAGCGGCGAGGTGGTGCCGATCTTCACGGCCGCCGAGCGCTACCGCGACGCCGGCACGCCGACCCTCGTCATCGGCGGCCGCGACTACGGCATGGGCAGCAGCCGCGACTGGGCCTCCAAGGGCACCCAGCTGCTGGGCGTCGCCGCCGTCCTGGCCGAATCGTTCGAGCGCATCCACCGCAGCAATTTGGTCGGCATGGGAGTCTTGCCGCTCCAGTTCCGCCCCGGCGAAAGCGCTACCTCGCTCCGCTTGACCGGCGACGAGGTCTTTCGCCTCGAGCTGCCCGACCCGCTCGCGCCGCAGGCGCCCGTGAAACTCGAGTTCTCCCGCCAAAGCCTTGATTGGCAATCGGTTGAGGTAATCGCCCGCTTCGATGCGCCGATCGAGATCGACTACTACCGCCAGGGTGGGATCTTGCCCGCCGTGCTGCGCGGTTTTCTGCAACAAGAAGCCGAATAGGCGCAATTTGATGGAACTTGAGCAGGATGATTGACGTGTATGAAGGTGCATGTCTATTGTGTCGATAGACTTTATTGATTGTCAATCGACCATCAGCCATAAAGGAGTTGCCCATGAGTACGCTTGACACTCGTCCCCTCGCCGCACCGGCCGCCGCCGCCGAGGGACTGGCGCCCGAAGCCGCCTCGAAGATGCTGCGCAAGGTAGGTCTCAAGGTCACCCGTTCGCGTCTCGCGATGCTCGATCTGCTCGCCCGGCGTCAGACGCACATGTCGGCCGATGAGATCACCGACACGCTGCGTGAAGAGGGGCATGCCGTGGACCGCGTGACCGTCTATCGCAACCTCGACAAGATGCTCGACCGCGACTTGCTCGCGATGGTCTACATCCCGGGGCGGGCGATGCGCGTCGGCCTGCGCCGCAATCCGGGCTCGCCGCACCACCACTTCATCGTCTGCGAGAAGACGGGCCGCGTCGAGGAGCTCGATACCTGCTTCCTGCAGGAATGCTGGGACTACGCGGCGCAGCGCATCCAGGAAAAGAGCGGCTGGGAACTGACCGGCCACGTGATGCAGTACGTTGGCGTCGCGCCCGATTCGGCCGGAGGCAATGGCAAGTCGCAGTCGCGGTAGCCGCGCCGGCGCCGGCTTGGATCAAGCTTGAGTTGGATCGAGCTCGCGCCGCCTCTTCAAACTCAACAGGGTCATTCCACCGCTGGCTCGAGAAGGGCAATCGCTGGGGGCCGGGCTGGATCCCGGCCCCCAGCCGCCCACGGACCGAGGTGTGGCGCTACAGCCGCCAGCTCCCCACCCGATCCCACTACCCTCGCGGGACCGGCGACGTCCGCGGGCGATCATCGAAAGCGCGCCTTCAACGCCCCCCAGCTCTCCGCGTCGACCGGCGTCGGCGCGTCTCCATTCGTGCGGAAGCAGGAGAAGGCAAAATCGATCGCGTCGTTGCTCTCGCTCTGCTGTACGACTTCGAACTCGATTCGATCGACGTCGCTGAAATCGACCCCGGCGAAATCGGCGAAGGGATACGTGTACGTGCCCACCGCGATCAGGTCTTGCGTCACGGTGGCACTGCCGCTCCCACTCCAGACCCGGATCGTGAGCGGAGTCGGGCGTGGCCCTGACCACATGTCCCCGCTGTGCAGCTCGACCTCGAATGCGCTACCGCCCTCCGCGGTCAGGTCGAATCCGAGCTCACGCCCCGCGCCGTAGGCGACCGTCCAGATCGCGTTGCAGCCGAAGTTCGAATTGTAGCTGACGAGCCCGGGCACCCCGGCGACGCCATGGACATAGGGCTGGGTTCCCGACCCGCTCAGCTTCTGCAGCTTTACATCGCGCCGGCCACCGAGGATCGCGCTCCCGGTCGAATCGACCTGAGTCGCGGCGACGGTCTGCGGCGGGATCCCGCCCTCCCGACCGAGCAGGAATGCTCCCACGGTGAAGTCGTCGATCACGAGTCCCGCCGCGTCTCCGGATCCCCAGAGCCCGACGATGGCCAGGATTCCCACCAGAATGCGCATCGTGCCACCTCCCTCCCTTGCGTTCGGCGGTGGCACGCGGCATCCCAAGCCGGCGATCGGCTGCAGGCTCGATCGCCGGTCCCCCGGCGGGCAGACCGGCGATCGAGAAGCCTAGGACCGAATCGTAAGCGGCTTCCTAGGGAGGAGTTCCATCCCTGCTAGCGACGCGCCTCCTCCAGGCCGAGGCGGTCGAAGAGGAAGGCATACTCGAAGGCGAGCTGCCGGAGGTAGTCGTAGCGACCCGAAGCGCCCATATGGCCGGACATGTCCGTCTTCAGCAGCAGCCACTCGTCTCCGAGCTTCTCCTGGCGCAGGCGCGCCACCCACTTGGCCGGCTCCCAGTAGCCGACGCGCGGATCATGCAATCCGGCCGTGACGAGCATCGTCGGGTAGCGCTGGCGGCGGACATTCGTATAGGGGTCCCACGAACGCATGTACTCGAAGTGCTCGCGTAGGTTCGGGTTGCCGAGCTCGGTGTAGTGGAAGACCGTGCCGGGGATCGTCGGATCGAGCATCGTGTGGAGCATGTCGACGGCCGGCACGTTGGCGATGACGATCTCGAACAAGTCGGGCCGCATGTTCGCCACCGCGCCCATCAACATGCCACCGGCGCTGCCGCCGTTGATGACGAGTCGGTCGGAAGAGGTGTAGTTCAAGCGGATCAGGTACTCGGCGCAGTCGATGAAGTCATAGAAGGTGTTCTTCTTGTTCAACAGCTTGCCCTGATCATGCCACGCCTTGCCCATCTCGTCCCCGCCGCGGATGTGGGCGATGACGTAGATGAATCCCCGATCGAGCAGGCTAAGCCGCACACTCGAGAAGTAGACCGCTGACCCCATCCCATAGCTGCCATAGGCGTACAGGTAGAGTGGGTTGCTACCGTCCGCGCGGAAGCGGTCACGCCGGTAGACGATCGACATCGGAATCTGTGCCCCGTCGCGCCCCTGCGCGAAAAAGTACTCGGAACGGTAGTCGTGCGGATCGAAGCCACCGCGCACTTCGCTCTGCTTGAGCAGCTCCATCTCCCGCGTGGCGAAATCATAGTCATACACCGAGCGCGGCGTTACGAGCGAGAAGTAGGTGAAACGGTACTTCTCGCTCTCGTAGTTGGGATTGCCGCGCGTGAAAAAGCTATAGGTCGGCTCGGGGAATGAAACGTAGTGCTCCGCGCCGGAGCGCATATCGATCACCCGGATCTTCTCGAGTCCGCGCACGCGTTCATGGATCGCAAACCAGTTCTTGAAGACATCGAAGCCCGTGATGTAGACGGCATCGCGATGTCCGATGAACTCCCGCCAATGCTCCGGCTCCGGATGATCGATTGCCGTGCGCATGATCTTGAAGTTCTTGGCTCCGTCGCCGTTGGTCAGAAAGAAGAACTCCTCCTCCCAGTGATGCACGCTGTACTCGACTCCAGGATCACGCGGCTGGAGCATGCGGAACTCTCCGCGCGGGTTGTCGGCGGGAAGGAAGCGCCACTCCGCTGTCTCGTTGTCGCCCGCCAGCAAGAAGATGTAGGCGTCACTGCGCGACTTGGTTACACCGAGTCCATAGGCGAGATCGTCCTCCTGATAGATCAGCTCATCGCGCGACTGCGGGTCGCGCAAGTGGTGGCGAAAGCACTGGTACGGGCTCTCGATCTCGGGATCCAGCTTGCGCACGTAGAAGATCGTCTGATTGTCGTTGGCCCAGACGAACGAAAAGAGAGGATAGACGTCGTCCGGCAGGAACTCGCCGGTCTGCAGATCCTTGACGCGCAGCGAGTAGCGCTCCGCCCCCGTCGTGTCGACGGTGAAGGCGACGAAACGGTGATCCGGGCTGTAGTCGACATCACCGACCTGGTAGAACTCACGCCCCGCTGCGAGCACGTTGACGTCTAGCGTCACTTCTTCCGCCGCGTCGAGGCTGCCGCGCTTGCGGCAGTAGATCGGGTAGTCCTCACCCTCTTGCGTGCGGGCGTAGTAGTAGTACTCGTCTTCCTGGACCGGCACGCTCAAGTCGGTCTCCTTGATCCGTGCCCGCATCTCCCGGAAGAGATCCTCCTGCAACTCCTCGGTAGGGCGCATGCGCGCCTCGGTGTAGGCATTCTCCGCTTCGACGTAGGCGATCGTCTGGGGGTCGTCGCGACCCATGTCCATCATCCAGGCATAGGGATCAACCCACGTGTAGCCGTGCATCTCGAGCGTGTCGGGCGCCACGGGGGCGACCGGCGGCTGCAACTGAACGGCGCGGGCGGGGGCCGGGCGAAGTCCCCCCTCGGCCGGCCGGCAGCCCGTCCCGCCGGTGAGCATGATGACGAGCGCGGCAAGCCCGGCGGCGACCGTCAAGAACCCAAGCCAAATGCGATTGATCTGCATCATTTTCCTCTCCTCTCACCCAAGCGCTTCCTCCGCGGGAGGCAATAACCCGTTAGCATGCCACCCGGCCCGGGTGACGTCGAGCCCTTGTCGCGCGGCTGGCCCAGAAACGCCATCGGCGGCCCATCCCCCCGTCCCTCTAGCCCTGGCCGGCACAAGAAGTTGCCCCCGCGGATTGCAAACTGCACTCCCCATGCGCGTAACATATTTCCGAATTGTATTTTAGGCGACTGATTGCGCTAGAATTAAGGGGCACTTGCGTCGCGTCCGGCGGGAGCGCCGGACACGGATCCTGACGCAGAGCAAAGGGAGGTCTCGCACGATGCCCGACCAGACAATGACGTTTTCGGGTTGCGGCCCGCGATTCTTGGCCCTGCTGGCGCTGCTCAGCTTCGCGACCGCGCCGGCATTTGCCACCGAGCTCGCCTGGGAGGAAAGCGATTGGTCCCAGGGCGCCTACGATTCCACGAACGGCATCGACCCAGAAATCGCACCCGGGCGCCTGGTACTCGCGGCGCAACTCGACGACTTCCGCTACCTTGCGAGTCCAACCGGCTTCCAGGGTATCTACTGCATGGCCGTCTACCACGACACGCTCTGGCTTGCGTGCAGCGACTACCCGTTCGTCTACGACGGAGCCGATGTGCTCTCCTACGACTACCCGACGCAGGCGTTCGACCTCGCCTACCAGCCGTACGAGTCGGGGCTCAACGTGATCAAGATCTTCGGCGACACGCTCTACATCCCCGGCCCCGATTCGATGGATCCCTGGGGCACACCGGGAAGCATCTATACGTATGATGGGCACTCCTGGCTCGAGAAGGCGACGATCGATAGCGCCGTTCATGTGTGCGATATCGAGATCATCGACGACATCATGGTCGTGACGACCGGGCAGCGGGATCACTCGGGCGGTGTCTGGACGAGTTTCGATTCCGGTGACACGTTCACCCAAGTCCTCTCGATCGAACCGACGGCAGAACAGACAACGCGTCGCTTCTTTGGCGCCGGTCAGCATCAGGGCCACTTCTTCGTCCAGCCCGACGGGTTCGCCCCCGAGGGCCGCGTGCTCTACTCCTCTGCCAACGGCCTCGACTGGACTGAGGTACCGCTGGACGGCATGCCGACCGACAAGCAGGCGACCTTCTTCGCCTGGAATGCCGATACCTTGCTGGCGGCGATCAGCAACAAGCTCTTCCTCTACGACGGCCAGACGTGGGATTGGGAGTACCTGCCCTTCAGCGGCTGGCGCTGGTGTCGCGGTTTCTGCGTCCGCGACGGTGAGCTCTTCGCGGGCGGCAACACGTGCCGGATCTACCGCTGGCTGGGGGGAGCCGATTGGGCAGAGGAGGCGCAGATGGCCCTCGACCCCTCGACCGAGGAGATCGAGTCGATCGTCAACTACTACGGGCGCGTCTACGTATCGACCTCGCGCCCGGATCCCGGGCCTCCCGCGCGTCTCTACGTCTCCGCCTGCGCCTCCGAAGGCCGTCTTGTCTCCAAGATCCATGACTTCGCAACCCCCGTCGGCAACGGGGAGCTGAGCTGGGAGGCGCACCTCCCGGCGGCCAGCAGCGCAGTCCGTTTTCAGATCCGCTCCGCGGCAAGCCTGCTCGACCTGGCAGAGCGCCCCTTCGTCGGGCCGGATGGCTCGCCGGCGACCCATTACACGGAGTCAGGGGCGATCTTGCCGGCGGAGCATGACGAGGATCGCTTCTTCCAGTACGCGGTCGAGTTGCTCTGTCCGGACGGAGAGTCGATGCCGGTCCTGGAGCGTGTCACCCTGCGAGTCGACAGCCTGGGCGCGCAATCGCTCCCTGAGTCGGACCACGCCGTGACCGCCGGCGAGCCGGCTGGGCCGGCGCTGCGCCTGCGGGTCCCGGCCGCGGCGTCGCTGGCGGCCGCAGGGGACGTGCGCCTGCAGCTGCACGCTGCCGACTACGCGCCGGGTCAGGCGATCCGCGTGCGCATCCTCGACCCGACGGGACGGACGCTGCGCCGAACCGAGCTGACACTCGATGAGCGTGGCTCCGCCATCTGGCGCTGGGATCTGCGGGACCAGCGCGGCCGCCGCGTTGCGAGCGGGCATTACGTCGCCGTCGCAGCGCCAGTGGGCGCGCCGCGGCAGCGATCGGCGGCGTGCGGATTCGTGCTCGTGCACTAGCTTGCGCTCGAGGCGCAAGCTGCGGGGCGCCCCGGCACGCCGAGCCCTATGCCTGCGGCACGTGCTAACCGCGTGCAGTCGGCAACGGAGTTGCGGTAGTCGGCGATCAGACCTCTGGCGCCATCAGCGCTTCTGGTACACTGGGCTTAGAATCGAATTTTGGCCCGACCCATAGATGGAGATGACAACATGACATTGGCACACTGGATTCATCGCTTGGCTCCCGCATCGCCCTGTTCGCGGCGTGCGGTGGCGACCGCAATCGCGCTCGTGCTGACCCTGGCCGGCTCGCTCGCCGGCGCCCAGTCCTTGATCTGGACGGACGATGACTGGGCCGACGGAAACTACGCCCTCGCCGAAGACGTCAATCCCGAGATCGAGCCCGGCATGCTCGTGCTCGAAGACGACCTGAGCGACATGCGCTACCTTTCGACGCCCACGACCTGGCAGGGCATCTACTGCTTGCATGCCTACCGCGACACCCTCTACCTGGCAACAAGCCACCAGCCGTATGAGATCGACGGTGCGGAAGTGCTCGCCTACGACTATCTGACCGACACGGTCAGTTCCGCCTACGAGCCGTACGAAGAGGGCCTCTTGCTGATCAAGCAGTTCGGCGACACGATGTGGATCCCTGGTCCCGACTATCAGGGCCTCTGGATCGATCCCGGTCGGCTCTACGGCTACAACGGCGACGAGTGGTTCGAGCAGGCCGCGATGGACAGCTCGATCCACGTCAATGACGTCGAAGTCGTCAATGGCATCATGTATACGACCGCGGGCCAGAAAGACGGACTCGCCCGCACGTGGGTCAGCTTCGACATGGGCGAAACCTGCACTGCGGCCCTGTCGATGGACCACTCGCCGGACTCCTGGACGCGCCGCTTCTTTGGCGCCGGGCAGTTCAATGGGCGCGTCTACATCCAGCCCGACGGCTACCCGCCGGAGGGCCGCGTCCTGTACAGCTCCGCCGATGGCGTGAACTGGGATACGCTTGCCGTCGAGGGCATGCCGGTCGACAAAATGGCGACGTTCGTCGATCTGGGCGACTCGCTCTTCATGGCGATCAACCACAAGTACTTCATCTACGATGGCGAGGAGTGGAGCTGGTATTACCTGCCCTTCAATGCCTGGCGTTGGTGCCGCGGCTACCACGTTCGCGAGGGCAACTTCTATGGCGGGGGCAGCAGCTGCCGGCTGTTCCGTTGGCTGGGGGGCCCGGACTGGGAAGAGGTCGCCGTCCTGCCGGCGGATGCGGCGACGGAGGAAATCGAGTCGATCGTGACTTACCACGGACGGCTCTACGTCTCCACATCGCGCCCCGACTCGACCCTCGATGGCAAGCTCTACGTCTCGGCCGCCAAGAGCTATGGCCGCTTGCTGTCACAAGTGCACGACTTCGGTTACCCGACGCAAGACGCCCTTCTCGAATTCGATCATTTCGCTGCCTATGCGGGATCGCCGGTGCGGTTTCAGGTGCGATCCGCGGCCAGCGCCGCCGAGATCGAAAGCCGGGCTTTCGTCGGACCCGACGGCACGGTTGGCACTTACTACGTCGCCTCGGGGACCGAGCTCTCCGCCGTGCATGATGGCGACCGGTATTTCCAGTACTCCGCCGAGCTCTTCTGCCCCGATCAGATGCGCGCGCCGATGCTCTACAGCGTCACCCTTGCCGCCGACAGTTTGGCTGGCGGCATGGACCTCGCGCCCGCCGAAGATCCGATCGCCGCGCTCTCTGGCGCCCTGCGAGTCACTTCGCCGCAGCCGACCCTCGGATCGCGCGGAGTGGACTTCGAAGTCCGCCTGCAGGCACCGGACCCGGCTGCTTCCAGGGCCACCAGACTATGCATTTTCGATGCGCAAGGCCGCCTGATTCGCTCGGCGCCACTGCGCAACGAATCGGGCCCCTCGTTCGCCTGGCATTGGGACTTGCGTGACGACCAGGGTCGCCGCGTACCGAGCGGCGTCTACTCGGCCATCCTCGATGGGTCGCCGGTGGGCGAGGGCGAGGCCGTTCGCCCGGTAGTGCTGATACGGTAGCCGGCGGGTACGCCGCTGCGCGCGAACGGGATCCGGCCGATGTCTGCGGCCATGCCAAACGGGCTGTTCCCATCGGAGCAGCCCGCTTTGAACTCGTGTGTCTGCTTTGCTCGGCTTCTCCCCTACTGCCGCACCCCGATGCCCGCCCTGTGCAGCAGGGATTCCGCCAAGCACCAGCGGGTCAGCGAGGACTGCAAGAGATTCAGCCCCACGAAGGCGGCCAACAAGAAGCCATAGGGTGATACGAACCAGCCGAGAGCCAAACCGCTAAGCACGAGCGTCCCGGCCAGCGCACGGATGATGTGTTCCCTCGTCATTGCCTTATCTCCTCTGAACCCAAGTCCCGTGGTTAGAAGCTGTAGCGCAGCCGCGCATAGACATTGGCGTTGTCGCGGAATTGGCCGAACATCGTGTGCGGCTGCTCGCCATCGATCAGATTGGCGCCCAAGGTCGCGCCGACCGCATCGGTCAGCTTGTAGCTCACCGACGGGCGCAGGTGCCAGTCTTCGTCGCTCACGCCCCAGTAGGCGAAAAGGGAGAGCTGGAGCGTTTGGTTCATCATCATCTTGCGCAGTCGCATGGTCAGCGTCGAACGCAGCTCGTCGTAGAGCGGGTCTTGCTGCTCGAAGCCGGCCTTATAGGAAGCGTAGTCGAGCATGTATTCCCCATAGTACTGAACCCCAACCGTCACATCTCCCCCCAGGCTGCGCTCGACGCCAGCCAGCCCACGAACCTGCGAGTTGGCGACGAAGGGATCGTCCCCATCCGGATCGTCGTTCGAGAGATAGGCCGCCCCCTCGATGTTGACCAGCCAGGGGCCAAGAGGCCCGCGCAGGCTCGCCCCTCCGGCGGTCAGACGCGGGTAGACGAGTTGCCCGCCGTCGACCGTCGGGACTACGCCCTGCGGAGTCGGCCAGAAACCGCGGTACCCGTAGAATGCCCATTCGAAGCTGCCTTGATAGCCGTGCACGCGGGCGAAGAGCTCGCCATGGGCGAGATCTCGCGGCGGTCGGCGGACCTCCGGCGCCTGCGCCGCGCCGACGCTCGTCCCCATGAGCGGATTGTAGAATGAGAGGCGCGTGCCCGACGGCAGTTCGTCAGGGGTGAAGTAGGGTGACGCCGCCAACTCCGCCGTCACTGAACCGAGGTAGAGCGACGCGCGCACGAGATCCTGGGGCGGCTTCAAGTAGCTGTCATCAAGCCCGGTGAAGAATGCGACCCAA
>Ga0180429_10000933_pt1 | contig 25177 bp, 22 predicted proteins | sample SS_ome_FD_132428 | JGI IMG/M metagenome (GOLD analysis project Ga0180429, IMG submission 132428) | Hypersaline lake sediment archaeal communities from the Salton Sea, California, USA - SS_1_S_1 metaG | ecosystem: Environmental > Aquatic > Non-marine Saline and Alkaline > Hypersaline > Sediment ...
TGGCCAGGGACGGCGTGACCGACGAGGAGGCCGAACTCCTGTGGGCCATGCTCGTGCGCGCCTACGATCCCTGCATCTCCTGCTCGGTCCACTGAGGATCGGCTGCAGCCCCGCATCTCGAACCGCTTGCTTCGTTCGACTCCATTGGGCGAAATCGACCCTCGGGTCCGCGGGGGAAATGGCAGAAATGCCGGGAATATGATTCAATTCCCCTTTGCCCGGGTGTCTCGCGGGATTCCGGGCGGAGCCGGCGGTGTCCACGTAGGGATGGGGAATTCCCGGACATGGCGAAGAACAGCGAGAACATCCTGATCCTGGGTCTCGGCGGCGTGGGGTACTACCTCGCGCGCCGGCTGGCGCACGAGGGGTACGCCATCACCGCCATCGAGACGGATCGCGAGAAGCTCCGGCGGGCCGACGCCGAGGTGGACATCCGCCTGATTCGGGGCGACGCCATGAACTTCGCGACCTGGAAGGAGGCCGACGCCAAGAGCATGGACTATCTGATCGCGGTTACCGACAACGACGCCGTGAACATGATGTCCTCGCTCATCGCACACCGCCTGGGCATCCAGCGCAAGATCGTGCGGGTCCGGTCCCTGGAGATCTGGGAGAGGCGGGCGTTCCTGACGCCGGAGGATCTCCATATCGATCTGGTCATCCGCCCCGAGGAACTCACCGCGCAGGAGATGGTCCGGCTGATTAAGATCTGTGCCGGGAACGTAATCTTCGATATCGCCGACAGCACGATGCAGGTCATCGGCACCGACATCGGAGAGGAATCCGCGCTGGCCCGTATGCAGATCAAGGACATCTCATGCAGGTACGACGACTTCTACTTCCGCGTCGTCTCCATCGCGCGGGGCATCCAGACTCTCATCCCCACGGGAGACGACGAGATCCTGCCCCAGGACCACGTCTACATCCTCGTCCGGAAGCGGGACGTGCCCAGGCTCATGGAACTGGTGGGGGTGTCGCGAAGGCGCCGCCACCGCGTCATGGTCGTGGGGGGCGGAAAGATCGGCAGCCGCGTCGCCCAACTCCTGGAGGGGACCCAGCCGGTGCGCATCATCGAGCGGAACGAACGGCGCGCGGAGGCCCTCTCCTTCCGCCTGAACAAGACCGAGATCCTTCATGGGGACGGCTCGGACGCCGACACCCTGATTCAGGCCGGGCTGCTGGACATGGACACCATCATCACCGCCACCGAGGACAACGAGACGAACATCATGACGAGCGCCCTCGCCAAGCATCTCATCCGGAGCCAGGAGGGCGGCGTCGTCGGCACCGAAGGCAAGACCATCACCCTCGTGAAGAAGATGGAGTATCCGGTCCTCGCGGCGACGATGGGCTCGGACATCGTCCTCAACAAGAAGTCCCTCGCCGGGAACGAAATCATCAAATACATCCGGCGGGGCAAACTGCTCTCCGTGGTGCACCTCCACGGATTCGAGGCGGAAGTCGTGGAACTCGTCGCCGGCAAGGATGCCCCCATCACGAAGAAACCCCTCTCCAACCTGGATGTCATGAAGGGGAAGATCATCATCGGGGGTTTCTGCCGGAAGGGCAAGTGGGAAATCGCCGTCGGGAACACTCGGATCCATCCGGGGGACAAGGTTCTGGCAATCTGCACCTCCTCCCACCTCAAGGACCTGCAGGGATTGATCCTCGCATGAGATCCGCGGTTTCCTCCGTCAAGGGACGGTTCGGATGGGCATGAACCTGCGGGCCATCGCCCGCGTCATGGGAACGCTGCTGCTCGTCACGGCGGCCTTCATGCTGCTGCCCGCCTTCTGCGCCCTCCTCTACGGGGAGGGGGATCTTCCGGCCATCCTCATTTCCGCGGCCGTCACGGCCCTCATCGGATGGCCCCTCTGGATGTGTTTTCCCAACGAGGGTGAGCTCGGCACCCGCGGTGCGATCTTCATCGCCGTCTTGGGATGGATGGCCGTGTCCGCCGTTTCGGCCCTCCCGTTCCTGATCCACGGGTCGATTCCCTCTTTCACCGACGGTTTCTTCGAGATGATGTCGGGGTACACGACCACCGGCGCCACTATTCTCACGGACATCGAGGCCGTGCCCCACGGCCTGCTGATGTGGCGTTCCACGACCCACTTCCTCGGGGGGATGGGCTTCCTGACGCTCACGGTCATCTTCCTGCCCCACGGCATGGGCGGGCTGCGCATCTTCCGGGCCGAATCGAGCCCGGGGCAGGTTCTCACGAAGGAGCGCTTCCTGCCTCGAAACCGGGACACGATGATCTGGCTTTGGGGCATTTACATCGTTTTGAACCTGCTGGAGATCCTGTTCCTGTGCCTCGGGGGCATGTCCCTGTTCGACGCGGCCTGCCACGCCTTCGGCACGGTCTCGACCTCAGGGTACTCGCCTTACAACGCCAGCATCGGGCACTACGGGAGCGCCTACTTCGACTGGGTCATCATCGTGTTCATGTTCCTGGGGGGGACGACCTTCATGCTTTTCTACCACACCGTGATGGGCCACTGGCGGGTGCTCCGGATCAACACGGAGTTTCGGTGGTATGTGGGGTTCCTGCTCTTCTTCTGCGGGATGGTCGCCTGGATCCTCTGGAAGGAGGGGACCTACGGTTTCATCGATTCCCTGCGGTACGGCACCTTCCAGGTCATGTCGCTCCTCACGACCACGGGGTTCACCACGGCCGACTACGAACTGTGGCCGCAGGCGGCCCAGATGTTCCTCTACGCGGCCTGTTTTGTGGGCGCCTGCGCGGGATCCACGACGAGCGGCATCAAGGTCGTTCATTACGTGATCATCGTCAAATTCATGGCCGGCGCCGTGAAGAAGATTTTCTTCCAGCCCCTGACGGTGCTGTCGGTTCGCGTCGATCGCCAGCCGGTGAGCAGGATGGTCGTCAACCTTGCGATCTGCTACTTCATCGTCAACATCTTCCTCGTCCTCGGCGGCGGCTGCTTCATGGTCCTCACCGACGACATGGACTACTTGACGGCCATGAGTTCGGTCATCGCGACCCTCATGAACATCGGGCCGGGTTTCGGCGACGTGGGCCCCTCGGAGAACTACGCCTTCATCTCCGATGCCGGCAAGTGGTTCCTGTCTTACATGATGCTCGTCGGCCGCCTGGAGATGTTCTCGGCCCTGGTCATCTTCTACCCGTCGTTCTGGCGGAAGTAGGCTTAGGGCCGTACCTCTCAGCAGCGACCGGCTGCAAGCACGCTTTTCCCCCCGCCTGCTTCGTCATGCTCGCTCGGCCTTCCTAGGAGCAGCCTCCGGCTACGCCGTCGTCGCCCTCAATCGCCTTCCTCGCATGCGGCAGCAACGGCGTGCTTTCGATGCGATCGCTGCTTCAAGGCCCGGCCCTCAAGGAAAGGGACGAGTATGGAGAAGACGAGAAAAAAACGCATGACCCGAATCGTCATGCATCCGTTCCCGCAATACGCGGGCGTCCCTACGGCTGCGAAGAGGCCTCCTGCTTCGGGGAGGGGCCCTGCTTGCCGGTCATGGATTCGATGCGGATGCGGAGGATGCAAACGCCCTTGATCGCTCCCGGCTTGAGGGTGCGCTCCTCCACAGGCCCCGGATCGGCCTCCAGGGCACGGATCATGGTCCTGAGGGCGTGCTCCTTCTCGGAGAGATCCTCCACGAACTCGCAGCGGCCCCGGATGTGCACGGTGCGGTAGGCGTGGTCGCACTGTCCGTGCAGGTACCCCCGATCCTCGAGTACCTGTCCGAATACCCTCGGATTCTTGCGGAGGATGTCGATTTTCCGGCCCCTCTGCGCGCAGTGTAGGTAGAGGCAACGCTCCTGCTCGTCGAAGCCGTGGTTCATCGTGACCAGGTAGGGCTCCCTACCGTCACTGAAGGCGAGGGACACGGTTCGGCCGTTGCGGACGATCTCATCGAGCACGGAGGGATCGGTGATCTCGCTGTCGGGGCGCCGGGGCCCCGACGCCGTGCCGTGCACGCTCTCGTTCTCCATGCCGCCCTCCGTCTCGGCGAATGCTTGCCCCGGGAGGGCAAGACGGGGTACGTTATAGCACAAGAGGAGGACCGTCATGTTCCGCGAGGCCGTGGCCCTGATTCCCGAGGAGGGGTTCCAGATCCTCCTCGTGCTGTTTCTCTCCTTCCTCATCGGCCTCTCTCGGGAAGAGAAGAAGAGCGACCGGAGAGATTACTACGTTTTCGGCGGCGTCCGCACCTTCCCGCTCATCGGCCTCCTCGGCTACGGCTGCGCGCTGCTGTCGGGAGACCAGCTCCTGCCACTCGCCTTCGCCTTCGCCGTCGTGGGCTCCTTCCTTCTGGTGTCCTTTCTCCACAAGCTGCAGTTCGCGGAGAGCGCGGGCATCACCACGGAGATGTCGGGTCTCATCACCTTCGTCCTGGGCGTCTTGGTTCAGCGGGAGCTGTATTGGATCGCCTCCACGATCGTCGTGATCAGCCTGCTCCTCCTGGAACTCAAACAGTTCCTGGAAGGACTCAGCGACAGGATCCGGCCCCAGGAGATCATCACCTTCACGAAGTTCCTCCTGCTGACCGTGGTGATCCTCCCGGTGGTGCCCAATCAGGATTTCACCGCTTTCAAGATCAACCCTTTCAAGACCTGGGTCGTGGTCGTCGCCGTGAGCACCGTCTCCTACGGAAGCTACGTCGTGCAGAAGCTCACGAAGGGGAAGGGCGGGGTTCTCCTGTCGGCGATCCTGGGCGGCGCGTACTCCTCCACCGTCACCACGGTGGTGCTGGCGAAGAAGGCAGCCAAGCAGGGCAGGCCCAACCTCTACGCCGGGGCCATCCTGCTCGCATCGGGGCTCATGTATCTGCGCCTGGTGATCCTGGTGGGCCTCTTCAATCGGGCCCTCATGGGTCTCATCATCGTTCCGTTCCTGGTTCTCTCTGCCTCCGCGGTCTTCGGAGGATGGCTCGTCTCCAGGATCGGGGAGGCCGCAGACTCCGCCGAATCGGACGATCACGAGCATCGCAATCCGCTCGAGTTTCGGGCGGCCTTCCTCTTCGCCGCGATCTTCCTCATTGTGCTCGTCGTGACGGAGTGGGTCTTCGAGACCCTGGGCACGAGCGGCGTGTCCCTGCTCGCCTTTGTCATGGGCATCGCCGACGTCGACCCCTTCATCCTGGGTCTCACCAACGCGGCGGGCGTCACGGCCCCACTGCAGGCGGCGGCCGCGGGGATCATCATCGCCGCCGCGAGCAACAACGCGGCCAAAGGGGCCTACGCCTTCATTTTCGCGGACCGCCCGACGGGCATCCGCTGCCTCGCCCTCCTGGGCGGCCTCGCGGGGGCGGGCTTCCTGCCCCTCCTCCTGGTGTTATGAAACGGTTGCTGCAGATCCTGATGTCGTCGGCGGTTTTGGTCCTGTGCCTTCCCTCGGGGGCGGAGGGGGCGCCGAAACCGGGGGAACTGAAGGAGATCCAGGACGATTCCGGGCGGATCGCGGCGCTCATTCTCCATCCCGGAACGGTCCGGGGAGAAGGCGATCTTCGGTTGGGCCTGGAGTGGAACGATTCCATGGCCGACGGGCACCTGCGGCTCGTCGCCACGGCGGCGGGCTTCATGGATGTTTTGCCGGGGCCGTCGCTGCATTTCCGGATCGACGGCGCCTTCGTGAGCCTTACGCCCGATAGGCCGGCGCCCGGACGCCCCGGTCGAGTCGGCCGAAGTTACAGCATCCCCGTGAGCTTCGTTGAGGATCTCCTGGAGGCCGAGGAAGTGGAGGTCCGCCTCGACCTCGAGGGGCTCTTCGCCGAGGGCGACTTCCGCAAGTGCCGCAGGGGCTCCGCCTGCCGGGGGTTCAAGCAGTTCCTGAAACGCCTGCGCAGGATCCGGAAACAGCGGGAGCCGTCACAGCAAGAGAAATAGCGCCAGGGATGCCGCGGCGAGCAGCAGGGCCGTCGGGGCCAGGCCGAGGATGGGGAGCAGCAGGAGGCTGGCGGTGAGGGAGCCGACGCAGCCTCCGAGGAGGTCCGCGGCCACGAGCGGCGAAATGGCCCGGGCCTGCCTCTCCACGTCCTTCAGCCCGGCGTATGCGAAGAGCCCCCCCGTGAGCATGCCCGAGGCGAAGAGCAGGACACCGGTCACCGGCAGCCCACCCCGGCCCTCCCCGTAGACGTGCCATGCGGTCGCCAGGCTCAGGGCGACGGTCCCGGTAGCGAACATCGAGCCCCAGCGCCGGAGGGCGCGGTGCTCCCTGCCTTTCCGCGATGCCCGGTCCAGGCAGACGGCCCCCGCGCCGAGGCCGGCCATGAACAGGGTGAGCAGGATGCCGAGGTCCTGGTACAGGACGCCGCTCCGGCTCTGATACGCCAGGATGAGCATGCCCTCCAGAATCATGCCGGCGCAGCCGGCCGCGAAGACGAGGAGCGCCAGGCGAATCCCGCGAAAGCGGCGCAGCACCAGAACCGGAACCAGGACGGCGACCCACAACCCCCCGATTCCCGCGAGGCCGGAGGGGGCGGAGAGGTCCGGCGGAGAGAACGTGCCCTGAGCCAGGTCCGGGTAGAAGCGTGACAGCCAATGCACGAGAGTGAGGAAGTAGCAGACGGGCCGGGAATCGGCATTCGAAGGGACGTCCGTCTCGACCAGGCGCCGTTCGAAATCCGTCCGACGGTCATTCGTCAGCAGGTAGCGGATGTACGCCTGTGAGACCAGCCTCGCCTCGATGCCGCGGCGCGCCATTCTGGAGGAGAGAACGTCCGGATCTCTCACGAGGGGTGCGTCTGAGGCCAGGATGATGTTCACCGTGCCCGGCAGGACGAGCACATCTTCGAAGACGTCGCGCAGGGCCCGGTGGATGCCGGCCGTGCGCTGCAGGAGGACGGGCGTCCACAGGTTTTCCGCGGAGCGCAGGCGCAGGGCCAGCACGCCGTCGGGATTCATGGCGCGCCGGCAGGCGGCGAACGCCTCACGGGTGTAGTGGCGGTTCGATTGGCCCGATGAGGGTTCGGGGGCGCCCGAGAGGATGAGATCGAAACCTCGCGACGAATTCAGCACGTTGCGGGTGTCCGCAATTACCTGTGTCACGCGGTGGTTCCTGAACGCGTCGCGGGATTCGGGAGGCAGATGGGGCATCACCTTGCGGAGGGCGGCCGCATCGAGTTCCACGTGGACGATCTCGCGGGGCCCGTGCTTCAGCGCCTCCGCAAGCAAGCCCTCCGGTCCGCCTCCGAGGAGAAGCACCCTCTGCGGCTCTTTCACCTGTAGTGCGGCCATGTGCGCGAATTCCTCGGCCGATGTCCCGTGGCTTTCCCAGGACAGGGCGCCGTTGTCGAAGACGGAGACCTGGCCCTCCGCATCCGCCACCGTGAGGCGCCCGTACGGGGTGTCGATGGTGTCGACGGCCCCGTGGTGGTTCCAGGAAGTGAGGGTTTCGTCGAGATGGTGCGAGGAAGCGATCCCGAGCAGGATGAGAAGGAACACGGGGAGCGCCGCGGCCGTCCAGCGTTTTCCGGCGCCTGTCCTGTCGGGGAGTGCGCAGGCGGCCGATGCCAGCAGGGCGGAAACCAGGCCGGAGGCCAGGTTCTGAACTCCGGCTGCGATGAGAATCGTCGCCGCGCAGCCGCCGAAGAGCCCGCCCACGCTCTCCACGGCGTAGGCGGAGGGGAGGCTGCGTCCGCGTGTGACGTGCAGCAGCGCGGTTCGCTGGAACAGGAAGCCGGACAGGAGGCCGAATGGAAGCAGGGCCAGGGCCATGCCCCCGATCTGCTGGCCGAAGGGAAGGAAGGCGCCGGGGGTCTCGGAAAAGACGATGCGCAGGCCCCGAATGAACACGATGAGCGCGGGAACCAGCAGGGACAAGGCCAGGAAGCACCACCGGATCTGGCCCGGCAGGCCGCTCGTGAACCAGCGGCCCGCGAAGGCGCCGCCGGCTGTCCCCAGCAGCAGAAGCCCGAGCGAGAGCAGCACGATCAGTTCGACGCCGTAGAAGGCCACCACCAGTTCGCGCAAGAGGACGACCTGGGCGAGTATGGTGACGGCCCCCGTGATCAGAAGCCACGGGATGGCGGGGGGGGCTCCGTGGACCGGCTCAATGATCCTCAGATTCACTGAACACGACGGCCTGGAAGGTCTGGAAGCGAGTGCCGGAGCGCCAGCAGCCGGCGGACAGGCCCGCTTTTCGGCAGAGGTGGTCGAGCATCTCGTTCCGGTTCCAGCCCTGCTCCGTAGCCACGTGAGGCAGGAAGACCGCCCGGTTCCCCCCCTTCTGGATCACCACGCCGTCCCGGCCCACGGTGACGGCTTCCGGGCCCGGCACGGCCTTGAGGGGCGTGAGGACGGAAATTTCGATTTTGATCGCGTCGAGTTCCTCTTCGGTGACCGGGCGGAACCGGCGGTCGTTCAGGGCGGCCTGCAGGGCCATGCGGGCCACCGTTAAGGCGAGGGGTGTGTCCTCGGCCATGTGGCCGATGCACCCCCGGAGGGCGCCCCGCTTCTTGAGGGTGACGAAGGCCCCCTGATCGGCCCTCAGACGCGGAGAGTCGATGCGGGGCAGGGGGACGGTTCCCGTCTCGAAGTATCGCTTCAGCGTGCGCCGCGCGACGGTGAGCAGCCACGTCCGGTCCGCCTTGGAGAGGGGATCGTCGCCGCTCCCCGTGGGAAGGGGGATGAGCGCATCCGCGTCCGTTCCGCCGCGTGCCGCGGTGAAGGCTGCCGCGCCGTATCCCACGACCCGATCCGGCTCTCCGAAGATCGTGTCTCCCGAATTGGCGTAGCTCAAGATGACGCCCCTGCGCGCCCCAAGGCTCCTGGCGGCCTGGACTGCGGCTAGGATTGGCCCTTCTCCGCAGGCGCAGGTAGAGAGCCCCGAAGGCCCCTTTCGGAGTTCCTCCGCGAGCACCTTGGAGATTCGGGACGGATCCATGGAGACGATGGCCCGCAGCGAGGCCGAGTCCGTCTCCACCGCGCTCCCGTATTCGGGATAGTGGGAGAGGTCCGTAGAGGAGACGATGAGGGGGCGCCGCTCGCCGAGGGCCTTGATCAGCGCGTTGGAGAATCGCCGGGCCAGGCCGGGATCCGGGCGGCCGACCACGGCGGCCAGGATGGGCGTTTTCGGGAAAGCGACCTGAATGAATGGAACCTGGACCTCCACCGAGTGCTCTCTCGCGTGTACCTTCGGCCGGAAGGCGAAGGACGGGTGGGATTCGGACAGGGAATCGGCCAGGTCGCGGTCGATGGGGCAGATTCCGAGAGGCGTCCGGTAGCCCAGGCCCGTGTGCACGGAGACGCCGTCGAAAGGGGAAGCAGTGTGGTTCGTTCCGAGAATCACGATGACGTCGTAGTCGTGGCCCAGCGCCTGACGGTACGCATCGGCGGCGATCTGCCCCGAGAAGACATATCCGGCATGGGGACACACCAGGGCCAGGGGGCGTTCCTTCCGGTCCGGGACCGCTTCGGCGAGAAAGGCCTCGACAGCGGCTCGGAGCCGGTGCGCCTCCGCCGGATAGAACCTGCCCGCTACCGCGGGTTCTCGGATCGAACCGGAGGGGTCCGCGGCCGCGCAGGCCGCGGGCCAGAGGATCAGCAGCATGGCGATCAGATGGTGAAGCCGGATGCCCATGGCGAAATCCCCCGATCGTTTACTTCCAGACGCCGGCCACCGGGGCCTTGCAGTGGCCGCAGCGGCCGTTTCGGATGTGTTCGTCCACGACGAAGAAGCCCTTGCGCTCGATGAGGATCTTGCCGCAGGCGTGGCAGTAGGTATGGTTGCCCGGATGGCCGGGGACGTTGCCGACGAAGGCGTATCGGATCCCCTGCTCCATGGCGATCTCCCGGGCCTTCTCCAGCGTGGAGACGGGCGTAGGCGGGAGGTTGAGGAGCCTGAAGTCGGGATGGAACCTCGTGAAGTGGACCGGGACGTCGGGGCCCAGCTCCCCCGCGACCCATTTGCACAGGTCCGTGAGATCCTTTCGGGAGTCGTTCAGCGTGGGGACGACGAGGTTCACGAGTTCGAGGTGCTTGCCGGCCGAGGCGATCTGGCGGATGCTGCGGAGGACCGGCCCGAGTTCGGACTTGGTGACCTTCCGGTAGAACTCCTCGGAGTAACCCTTCAGGTCGATCTTGAAGGCATCCAGGACGTCGATCATTTCCCGGAGTGGATCCTCGTTCATGAAACCGCAGGAGATGATGACCGACCGGAGGCCGAGGGCCCGGGCCTCCCGCGCGATGTCGGTGAGGTATTCGGTGAAGACCGTGGGCTCGTTGTAGGTGAAGGCGACGACGGGCGCCTTGCGGGATCGTGCGCGCAGCGCCATGTCCTCCGCCGACCTGTAGGAGACGTGGTAGTCTTCGGGACTCGCCTGGGAGATCTCCCAGTTCTGGCAGAATTGGCAGCGCAGGGGGCACCCGGACGTGGCGAGGGAGTAGGCCTCGGATCCGGGCAGGAAGTGATAGAAGGGCTTCTTCTCGATGGGATCGACGTGTTCGGAGATGGGGCGTCCGTAGACGAGGGTGCGGAGCGTGCCCCCGACGTTGACCCGCGTCCGGCACCGCCCGCGTTCCCCGTCGGCTATGAGGCACTCGTGGGCGCACAGGAGGCACTTCACGGCGGCGGGGCTGTGGCGAAACTTCTTCCGGCCCTTGATGTCGGCGGCTTCGTGGCAGGTCGTGCACGAGGCTCCCTCGTGAGCAGAGGAAATCCAGTACCTCGCTGCCGGAGCGTGCTTGATCAGCGCGTCCAGGGACTCGGCCGCGTACGCCTCTTCCGGGGCAAGGCCCGTGAGCCGTCCGAGGCCCGGGCACGCGGCGAGGAGGCCGGCGCCCCCGGCTGAGAGCCCCAGCCGGGTCAGCATTTCGAGAAATTCGCGGCGGGAGGGGCCTTCACGGTCCATGGAACAGCCTCGCAGGAAGGGGGGCATCCCCTCAGTGAACGTATGCGAGGAATCCCGCCCTGTCAAGCCGTACCGCGCCTGCCCGGCAGGCCTCGAGGCGTGCGGGGACCCGTCCCGAGCCGCGGGAGGGGCGGGGCGGCGGGAGAGGCGAGGATGCTCGTCACGCGGCGCAGAGGAAATCGACGCCTTCTCGCAGGCCCCGCCGCGCCAGTTCCTCGCGGATCATGGCCCGGCCGGCGGCCGAAGCCACCGCGGAGAGGAGAAACGGCGAAGAGGCCTCCTCCCATAGTAAGGACCACTCTTCGGGTCCGATGACGGGCACTCCGCGGAGCATCCCTCCGATCTTCTCTTCCAGGATGTCGATGTGGGCCTCGGCCTTCCAGCCGTTCCGCTCGAGATGCTTGGCGAGCCTGCGGCCCGTCTTCCCTGCCCCCCAGATGAACAGGGCGTCGTGGCCACGAAGGGGACCCCTGGCGAGATAGTGCGCCTTGGCGCGGATGAAATTCTCCACCGAACAGCGGGGATCGCGCCTCGTGATGCGGGCCGGCGATTCGCGCCAGTCGAGGAGCACCTCCGGGACCTTCCCGAAGTGTCGTCCCTCAAGATGGTAGCGCAGCCAGAGATCGTAATCCTCCACCCAGCCGGGGTTCCGGTAGCCGCCGACCACCAGGAGTTCCTCCCGCCGCATCATGGCCGAGGGGTGGGCGACGGGGCTCTCCACGAAGATGTCGCGGGCGATCTGCTCGTGGGTGAGGAGGCCGTTGAGCCAGGCCTCGTATTGGCGCATGCCCTCGGGCACCGCGCCGTCGGCGAAGATGCGGACTCGCGACCCCAGAACGCTCACATCGGGCCTCTCCATCATCCGGGCCGCCTGCAGCTCCAGCCGGCGCGGGCGCATTCGGTCGTCGGCGTCCATCCTTGCGATGAGTTCGCCCCGGCACCGGCCGAGCCCCTCGTTCAGCGTGGAAATCAGGCCGCGGTGTTCGCGGGTGAACGCTCGGATGCGGGAGTCTTTCAGGGCGCGATCCCGCAGGATCTCGGCGCTCTCGTCACCGGAGCCGTCATCGACGGCGACCACCTCGTATTCACCGAACGTCTGCGCGGCGATGCTGTCCAAGGCCTCCCCCAGCGTGGCGGCGGCGTTGTACACTGGTATCAGGACGGAGACGGGCGTTGCGGCCATGGCACGGATCCTCAAGGACCCATGACGACGCAGGGCGCGCCCGATGTCAAGCCCCTGCGAGAATGACCGGGACGCTGTTCCCGTAATGATAGGTGAGGGGGCACACCCCCCGAAGAGACAGGAGGAATCGATGGCGGTACCCGAACTCGGCCTGCACGAAGAGATTATGCTGCTCGCACTCCGGGAGGAGGAAGGCACCGTGCATTCCTCGGCGAGCTACCATTTTGCCCTGTCCGCCGCGGCGCTCGCCGAGCTGCTGCTGCGCGGCGTCGTCGAGCTGGACGAAGGGACGAAGCGAAGGCTCGTGACCCTCCCGAAGAAGGAGGCGCAGGGGGATCCCCTCCTGGACGAGTGCATCGGCCGACTCGAATCTGCCAAGCGCCGGGCCTCGCTCCAGGACTGGGTCTGGAAACTGAGCGGCATCAAGGGGATCAAGGACAAGGTGGCCCTGGAACTCTGCCGCAAGGGGGTCCTTCGCGCCGACGAGGACAAGGTCCTCCTGATCTTCAGCCGGAAGATCTACCCCGAGAGGGATCCGCGGCCCGAAAAGAACATCCGGGAGCGCATGCGCCGGGCGATCTTCGGGACCTCGGCCTCGGTGGTGCCGCGGACGGCGATCCTCATTTCGCTGGCACATTCCACGGGACTGCTGAACACCTGCTTCGACAAGAAGAAACTCCGGGCCCGGAAGAGGCGCATCGAGCAGATCGCCGCAGGGGACCGCATGGGAAAGGCGGCCAAGGAGGCCATCGATGCGGCCCATGCTGCGCTGGTCGTCACGACCTGCATCGTACCCATGATCGTCGCGTCGTAGCGGACGCTACCAGGTTGGAGTCCAGCGGATCGAGACGACCGCGTTGATGCCCGGCTCGTCCCACCGGCTGTGGGCCTGGCGGTAGCGCTTGTCGAGGAAGTTCTCCACGCCGAGGATCACCTCCAGGTCCCGGCCGATGCGGAACCCGCCCCTCAAATCGAATACCGAGTACCCCGGAAGGCCGTAGGGCCGCACCAGCGGAGAGGCCGGGTCCTGCGGGTCGCTGCGATATCCGGGATCGTCGAGGAGGCGATCGGAGGCGATGCGGGTGAACCGTCCCACGAAGGCCGTCGTAAGCCTCACCCAGGGGCGGGAAGGCAGGTCGGGGCGCTCCCAGAGGATCTTCAGCCGCCCCTCGGCGGGCTGGGTGTGGCGCAGGGGTTCGCCGAGCGAGGTGATCTCGCCGCGGTTCCAGGCGAAACCCGCACCGAGGGAGAATCCCTTCGGAATGGAGAAGCGGCGCGAAAGGTCCGCCTCCGCCTCCAACTCGACGCCGTAGACGCGGGCGCTGCCGGCCGGGACGGTCTGGTAGACGGTCTCGGAGGATCCCCGCCGGCCGTCGCCGTCGAAGTCGTACCAGTCGCTTCCCTGAAAGGTCGCGGGTTTCGTGGTCTGCCAGTCGTCGAAGCGGGTGTGGTAGGCGAAGCCGGAGCCTCGGAACCATCCGCCTTGTGCCTTGATGCCGATTTCGAAGGTATCTCCGGTCACCGGATCCAGGAGGCCCGAGGGGATCACGACACCCTCCCCCCGCTGGGTGAGTCCGAACTGGGGGGCCCAGAGGCGGTATCCCCGGCCGTAGTTGGCGACGAGGTTCGCGGTTCCGGAGAGGCGGACGGCCACCCCCAGGCCGCCCGTCAAGGCGGTCTGCTTCTCGGAAATGTCGTCGCGGGCCGGGTCCCAGCCTCCTGGCGGATGGTAGTGTTCATCCGGATCGGCGTCGAAGAGGAAGCGGTCGATGCGCAGGGCGCCCACGAAACCGAAGCGCTGAGACAGGCGCCACTCGTCCTGGACGAAGAAACCGAAGCCCTGCCAGCGGGTGTCGGGAGAAGCCTTCTCGACCCGGCCGTCCGGGTACCGGAGCGTGAACTGTTCGTCGTCAGCGCTCTCGCCCCAGTCCGATTCGTACTGCAGGCCGTAGGTCACGTCGTGGCGCCGGGCGGTGCTCCTGAAGGCGCGGTACGCGAAGGAGAGGGTTTTCGTCTTCGCCGTGCCGACGATTCCCTGCGACAGGAAACGCCTGCGGTCCTCCTTTTTCTGGGCGTAGGCCCGCACTTCGCAGGCGTCCGCGAAAGCGGAAGGGCCGCTCCAGATCAGAGAGAGGGCCTCCCGGTCGTTCACGTTGTCCTGCTCGGGGCGGTAGAAGCGGTAGACCGGATTCCGATGGACATCCTGGGCCGCGAGGATGAGCCGTCCGCCCCCCGCGAGGAGCCACTCGGCCTTTCCGTCCCAGTTGGCCTCTTCGGCGCCCGTGGGGATCTGGCGTCCCCCCTCCCCGGGACGCACGTCGCCCACGTCGCGCACCGAAGCCCCGAGGAGGAACCGGAAGCCGGGCGTCGCCCCGAAGAACTCCTGCCGAAACCGGCGCTCCCGGGCCGCAGATGCGTAGCCGGGGCGCAGGCTCGCTCCCCAGCGCGCTCCCCGCCGGGGAAACTCGAGGGGACAGGAGCGTGTGATGAAGCTGAGCACGCCTCCCAGGGCATTTGTGCCGTAGAGGACCGAGCGCGGCCCGCGGATCACCTCGATACGCTCGACAGACTCGGGATCGATCTTCCCATACATGTCGTCCCCGGCGTCGCCGCCCTCGCCCCAGAAGGTACTCAGCGTGTTCCCGTCCACCAGCGCGAGGATGTTGCTGCCCGAGAGGCCGCGCATGACGGGATCCCCCGTCGAGGTCGTGCGCTTTTCGATCCAGACGCCGATGCGGTCGTCGAGGGCGTCCACGAGCGACAGCGATGCGGCCCGCGCGATTTCCTCTTCGTCCGCCACCGTGACGGCGACCGGCAACTCGAACGCCTGCCGCTCACGGAGGGTGGGTGTGACGACAATCTCTTCATGGAAGGGCGGATATCCTTCCTGTGAGTGGGCGTCACTCCCCGCCGGGATGAACAGCAACGCGAACAAAAGGGTTCGAACCATGAAGGCGCCCTCCCATCGGGTCGCAGGAATCAAGATTACGGCAAGATCAGACGGCGATCAAGCGAGAGCGGCGTTGTGCGGGCGGGCCCGCAAGGCTACAATGGGAACAGGCGCGACGGCCGCCCGAGGGCGGCCTGCGGGGGAAGTGATGGCGTGGATCCGATTCAAACGACGATGTCCGAAATGCGGCGCCGGTGCGTTTCGGCGCGTCCGCCGCAAGAGATGGATGCGGATCTCCGGCAAGTTGAAATACTACTCCTGCGACAAGTGTGATACCCGCTTCATCTGCTGGAACAAGCGAATCTCCGTCCGCTGGGGCGAGGAGACCGGCTGAGAACCCGGCACGCAGTTTGCCGGTACCGTCGTGACCGGCTTCATGTGCAGCGGCGCACGTTTATCGAGATTCGTCCCGAATGGGATCGAGGCCCATCCACTTCAGCCACTCCTGGTGGTCCCTGAGATCGCTCTCGTGGAGTTCCCGGAGGGTCGCTTCGCTGCAGCTCTGGGACTGCATGGAGACATGGGAGGGGTACTCCGCCATCGAGATGACGTCGTGGGAATCGGCGATGGCCTGGTTCACCCTTGTTTTCAGTTCGTCGAGATCGCCTCCGGACAGCTTCAGGGCGGCGAGGTGGACACGCGCCCGTACACCGGAATCCGCGTGGCCGCCGTACCGGTCCAGGACGGCCAGAACCTCCTTCGAGAGGGACTCTCCGAACAGGCGGAGCACGGCCTGCCGGACATCGTTTCGGCTGTATGAAGCGGACATGGCTTTCACATCCTCCAGGCTGCGGGCCGCTCACTCTTCCCTGTAGGAGAGGGACTGGAGCAGGTCCCGGGCGAAGCGCTTCGTCAGTCTTCCATGGGAGACGGGATCGGCTAGTTTCTGCAAGACGTCCTCGATGACGTAGGCGTGGTTCGGGGGAAACTGGATGTCCGATCGGCTTAGAACGACGGCGGCCCAGTCCTCGATGTCCGATGGATCCAGCATCCCGCCGAGGTATCTCTTGATGATGGAAGCGAGTTGATAACGCTGCAGGAAGATGGGGTTGTTGGGGTCCTGGGGGATCGGGCGGAGCAGATCGATGTACTGTCTGCAGTTCGCTCCGAGTTTGAGCAGGGAGGTGAGCAGTTGGATTCTCTCGCTCAACGGCAGCCTCTTCCGTGGGGCGGCCTGTTCGCTGCGTCGCGGACGGAGGACGGGTTCCTAGTCGGCGGAAGGCAACTGCGCCCCGCACGGCGGCTGGCATTCCTGCCGGATGGACAGGGTCATGTCGCGCGCCTCGTCCTCGTAGGGCGTGTAGTGCACGAAGAGACAGGGCTTGTTCCGGACGTAGATGGCCCAGCACCCTTTTCGTCCCTGCATCTCCATGGCGGTCCGCACGTCCCGGGTCTTTTCCACATCGACGACGACGAGGTTCTCCCCGTCGTCGTCGCAGAGCAGGAAGACCCCCGCACGGTTCTTCAAGTCTCCGATGTCGTGAACTGGACCGTCAAATTCATATTCACAAAACTTCATGGCATCTGATCTCTCCCCTATAGTGTAAGGAATCTCGCCGACAATTGCACCTGGTGGCCTCGGAGTGCCCTCCCCATGCCAGGAAATCCCGCGATGGGGGGCTGCGGACACTCGCGCTTCCGATTATCGACCGTTTTCCTCATTGACACTTTCTTCGTTCCACCCTATCCTGTATTCAGCGATATCAGGCGAACCATTTCGGCACTCCCGGTCTCTGCGACAGGTCCGGCATGCACCGTTTGTTGCGTTCCCGAACGGCATCGGGGGCGGCGGATCATGCCACTGATTCAACCAGGAGAGAAACCCACCCATGAAACTGCTCTTGATCAATCCATCCAATCCGCTGGTCGCCATCGTCAAGGTTCAGGAGAGCCGCTGGAATCGATCCCGTGTTTGGAAGCCCCTCGGTCTGATGGCCCTGGCCGGCCTGACCCCTCGGGAATGGGACACCACGATCATCGATGAGAACCTGGGCACCCCGGACTACGGCGCCATGCCCCTGCCCGATTTGGTGGGCATCACCGCCTTCACCTCACAGGCGAATCGCGCCTACGAGGTGGCCGCCCATTTCCGGGACCGGGGGGTGCCCGTCGTCATGGGCGGAATCCACGCCACCATGTGCCTGGAGGAAGTCCAGGATCATGTGGACGCCGTCGTCACGGGAGAGGCGGAGGGCGTCTGGCCCCGGGTGCTCGACGACGTGCGCCGCGGCCGCTTGCAGCCCCGCTACGAGGGGGGGCTTGCGGAGATGGAGGCCATTCCGCCCGCCCGCCACGACCTGCTGCCTCCCGGATACGCCTTCGGCGCCGTTCAGACCACCCGCGGCTGTCCCTTGAATTGCAGTTTCTGCAGCGTGACGGCCTTCAACGGCGCCCACTTCCGGATGCGGCCCATCGATGATGTGGTCGAGGAGTTCCGGCTGATCAAAGAGAGGCGTGTCCTGGTCGTCGACGACAACCTCGTGGGAACGCGCCCCGCGCACATCTCCCGCGCCAAGAATCTCTTCCGCGCCCTGGCGAAAGCCGATCTGAAAAAGGAGTGGGTCGGCCAGGTCACCATCAACTTCGCCGATGACGAGGAACTGCTGGACTTGGCCGTGAAGGCCGGCTGCAGGGGCGTTTTCATCGGCTTCGAGTCGCCGACGCCCGATGGGCTGCTGGAAGTCCGGAAAAAATTCAATCTGCGAAAGAACCGGAACTTCCGGGACTCGGTACGGCGCATCCAGAGCCACGGCATCCTGGTCGTGGGATCTTTCGTGCTGGGGCTGGACGTCGACGAACCGGGCATCGGGAAGCGCATCGCCGCCGCCGCTCGGCAGTACGGTGTCGACCAGCTCAACGTGCTGTACCTGACGCCCCTCCCCGGAACCCGCCTGTGGGACCAGATGAAGGGACAGGGCCGCATTCTCCTCGATCGGTTCCCGGGAGATTGGAAATACTACACGCTCACCTTTCCCGTGGCCCGTTTCCGGCACCTGACGATCAATGCCGTCCGCGAGGAGCTGCTCGCCTGCCACCGGGCCTTCTATTCCATCCCGCACATCCTGCTCCGGGTCTGGTCCAGTTGGTGGGGGCGCCGCCAGCCGCTCATCAGCCTGGTGGGCAACTTCTCCTTCCGGAAGAACCTCCGGCTGAGCCGCGGCGCCTTCGCGGAGTTCAAACGACACCTGGGCGACCGGCAAGGGGATTCCATCGGGAGCGGCGACCTGACGCCATGTCATCCGGCCGACGGGGGCTGACGGCAGATGCCGAATGAACCGATCCCCTGAAAAGGCATCCCCTTCCTTCGCTGCCCCGCCCCCCGTCTGATGAAACTCTCGAGGGGCTTCCGGTGTATCTCCCAATGTCCCGACCGACTGCACGCCCATGGGAAATATGCGCCCTTCGTGGGTGATATTGCACCCTTCATGGCGCCCTTCGTGGGAGGTGCGATCAGGCCGTGCGCCGATTTCGTTTTATGGAAACGGCACGAATCATGGTGGACCGAAAAAGGAAAGCCGCTACTCCGCCTTCCAGAGGCCGTGCAGGTTGCAGTACTCCCGGGCGGTGAGATCGCCGGCCATGGATTCGAAGGCCGCCTCGGGGGACTCGCCCGGCTTGAGGAACTTTCTGCGGATCTCCTCGCCCCGGATCACCTCGATCCACTCGATGTAGTGGTCGTCGCCCATGGGATGGGCCACGCTTCCAACACGCACGGTCACGTTGCCGTCCGCGGACTCGATGACGGGGACGTGCTTCTCCGTGGCGGCGTCGGTGGTGTTCTCGGCGAGCAGGTTCATGGGCTGGCCGCAGCACACCAGCTGGCCGGCGCCTGCGTGGAGCACCTCCACGATGTTTCCACACATGGGGCAGCGGTACACTTGGAGTCTCTCGGTCATGGTTCACCTCCTGAATCGGTCAAGGGTCCTTCGTCGCGTCGGAAGCGGCCGGAAGCGCCTCCTCCTCTGAAGAACCGGTTTCGAAAGAGGTTCATTGTACTAGAACGCCCCCCCGAATGCCTGTATCGTACCGCCGAAGGCAGCGGCGCGGTGCCTGCCGATGCAGATCAGTCCTCCATTGGGCGGGAGGAATCCCCGGAAGCGGTCTCGGGATCTTCCGACAGATACACGATATGGGGTCTCAGATCCGGATGCTCTTCGGGGCGGTAAATGGCCCGGCCCCACGAGGCGTACTTCGCGGCGACCCGGTGGCGGATGACCTTCATGGTGGGGGTCAGCTCCCCGGCGTCCACGCCGAGTTGCTTGGGGATGATTGCGAAGGCCTTCACCGCCATGAATTTGGGCTGGAAATCCAGCATGCCGGAGCGAACCTCGTCGGCGATGAGTTCCTGCACGTCGGGGTCCGTGACGAGTTCCCCGTCGTCCGACCATTCCTTTCCGGCCTTCTTCGCCCAGGACGCGACGGACTGGAAATTGGGGAAGATCAGGGCGGAGACCCAGCCCTCGCCCGAACCCATCGCCACGGCGTTCTCGATCCACCGGGCGGAGAGGGTGAGGGCGTTCTCCACGAGCATGGACGAGACCTTCTCGCCGCTGCTGAGCTTGAAGAGGCCGTCCAGGCGGCAGATGATCCGCAGCCCGTAGTCGCTGATTTCTCCGAGGTCGCCGGTGTGGAACCAGCCGCAGCCGTCGATGGCTTCTTTGGTGCGTTCGGGATCCTTGTAGTAGCCCTTCATCACGTTGGGGCCCCGAACGTAGATTTCGTTCTCCTGGTCGGTGACGATCTCACAGCCGGGTATGGGGTCTCCCACGAACGAGTGGACGCGCTCCCGGCCGGGGGCCGTCAGCGTCACGCAGGGGGAGGTCTCCGTGAGGCCCCATCCCTCGAGGACGGCGACGCCGTGGGATTTGAAGTATTCCCCGCACTCTCTGGGCAGAGGCGCCGCCGCCGTGAACACGAATTTCAGGTCGGGGTGGAAGAGGATCTCCCGAATTTCCGGATTGAGGCGGGCCTCCGCGACGAGTTCGACGTAGACCTTGGGCACGGAGAAGAACTGGGTCGGCCGAACGATGCGCCAATTCTGGATGAGGCGGTGGATGTTCTTTCCCAGGGAGTCTTCCAAGTACAGGGTGGCGCATTGGTACAGGGCGGTGAATCGCTCGAACAGGCCTCCGAAGGAGTGATGCCAGGGCAGATAGGAAAGGAACCGGGAATGGCGGCGGATCTCCCAGACCTGTTCGAGGGCGAGTTGCTGGGAGAGGATGTTGCGGTGCCGGAGCATGACTCCCTTGGGATCCCCCGTGGTTCCCGACGTGTACTGAATGAAGGCGACGTCCTCGGGATCCACGCTTCGAACCATGGCTCGAAAGGCCTCGACGGAGCCCCCTTCCAGGATCCGGTCGAAGTGGATGGGCTTCGAAGGGTCTCCCGTCACCAGGGTATGGACGAACTCACGTCCCCGGCAGGCCTCCACGTTCGCCAGCCGACTCTCCCCGTCCACGTAAAGCGCCCCGGGCTCGGAGTGGAGGAGGATGGCCTCCACGCTCCCCCTGCCGTGCCCCGCGTAGATGGGCACCGAGACGGCCCCCATTGCGGTCACGGCCAGCTCCCACACGAGCATGCGGTAGCTGTTGGGACTGTAGACGGCGACGCGGTCCGCCGGATCGATGCCCCGCTCCCGCAGGAAGCAGGCGATGGAGGAAACGTGAGCCAGGAGGGTCTGCCAGGAGACGGCTTCGTAGCCTCTCCCCGGAGCGCGCATGGCGAACACGGGATGCTCGGGCCGGCGCTCGACCCGCCGGAGCAGCATGGTCCCGACGGTGTCGGTGACCCTGCCTGCGGGCAGGTCCGATCCGAGGTACTTCCCGATCATGTCGCATCCCGCGCATACAGTGCTGCGCCCTGGGCCGCCAGGAACTGGGGCCGGGGGGCCTCGTGAACATCGACGGCGTGAACGGCCGAGAAGATCTCCGTGACGGCCGGATGGTGGGCCACGACGCCTCCCGCCAGGTAGAGGGGCGGCTCGAGGGGGGCCATCTCCCCGACGCGTTCGGCGATGGAGGCGTACATGCCCCTCACGAGTTGGGGAAGGGGCACCCTGCGCCGGAGGCAGTCGAGGATCTCGGTGGACGCGAACACCGTGCAGTAGCTGTTGAGGCTCCGGCACTCCCGGGTCTGGGCCGAGAGCCGGGTCATCTCCCCGCAGTCCAGTCCGAGCCGGTAGGCCATGAACTCCAGGTAGCTCCCCGTCCCCGCTGCGCAGCGGCGGTTGAGGTGGTGGGAGGCCAGCCTTCCCCCTTCGATCCGCAGGAGCTTGCAGTCCTGCCCGCCGATGTCGACGACCGTGGCGTCCCGAACGCCCTCGTGGAGAAGGGCCTTCGCGAGGCAGGAGATCTCCGTCTTGCGCACGCCTTCCAAGACCTGCTTCCGGCCGTAGCCCGTGAGGCCCACCCGGGGGACTTCCGCGGGGAACCCGGGGAGGAGGGCCTCCACGGCCTCCCGGTAGTCGTAACCCGTGGGCCGGAGGCCCGACCGTACGATCCGCCCCCCTTCGTCGAGGAGGACCGCCTTCACGTAACTGGATCCCAGATCGACACCCAGGGTGTGCCCTTCAGTCGAGGGATTCAAAGAAGGCCTCCATGCGCAAGGTGAACTCCTCTTCCGAGAAGTGCCTGAGATCGATGAGATCGCCGTGGAAGGGAATGACGGGGAGGTCCGCCTCCGCCTGAAGCCGCTGCGGGAGCGCGTACCTGGTGTTCGTGTTGTGGGGGCAGGTCTTGGCGTCGTGGAAGATCACGGCGTCCGTGTCGAACCGCCGCGCCGCATCCTTCAGCCAGTCGAACTTGACCTCCTGGGAGCGGGCGATGAAAACCTCGGCGTAGGCCGACGCCATGGAGGAAAAGAGGTCGTCTCCGAGGAAGTCGAAGGTCCAGGAGTGGCAGTAGGTGGAGGCGACGACGGAGACGTCGTGCTCGTCGAAGAACTCGGCCAGGAATCGGGTCTTGCCCCAGACGGGCATGCCCTCCCAGAAGAGGCGAAGGCGTTCGTTGAATGCCGATCCATCCATGGAAGCGGCCTCTTCGAGCAACCCCTCGTAGAATGCGACGGCTTCCCGCGTGCCCCTGAGGACGACCACGGGCGCCATGAGGTGGATGTGGTCGAAGAAGGTGTGGGGCGAGGGCCTGCGCCGGGCGGTCTCCAGGAAGCGTTGCCACAGGGTGCAGGCCCGGTGGGACAGCGCGGTGACCTCGGCGAATCGGTCGGGATCGAAGGCGGTGCCGGTGATGCCCTCGATCTCCGAGACGAGCGTCCCCCAGCATCCTTCGAGATAGGCCAGGAGGTCCGGTGTGATTTCATCGATGTTCTGCGGGGTGTGGATGCCCACGAGGGGCGCCTCGAAACGCTTCGCGTAGAAGGAGAGCCACTCTTTCACCTCGCGGCACTGGTTCGTGTTGAAGACGAGGACGTCGGGCCGGGGGACGGCATCGATCCCGGCGTCCTTCAGCGGCGTCTCGCCCGCCAGGAAGGCGCCGATGTCGGCGGTGAGATAGGAGCAGATGTCCGCCGAGTATCCGGCACGGGCGGCGGCGGGGATGTAGCGGCCGCCGAGCCGGCGGGACCCGATGAGCGCGCCGTGGTTTTCCGGGAAGAAGACCCGGCAGCCGAAGGCCCGCAAGAGTTCCGCGGGCCCCACCGAGGTGCACCAGGCCACAGGTCCGGTCCCATCGCAGAGGTCCCGGTGGTAGGCGTGAAGCAGTTCTTTCATGCGGGACTGGGCTTCCAGGGGCCTTCTCATGGGTGGTTCCTTCTGGGGCCAGGCATCCGGCCGGATCGGCGGGAGGGTGGGCGGAAAACAGGCCGCGCCTCAAAGAGGTTGTTTTTCGGCCGGTGCGGCGGGCATCGCTCCCTGTCCGAGTTGGGACTCCTTCGCCTTGACCAGGGCGGTGAGGGCTGTGTTGAGGGCGGACGGGACGTTGCGTCCGTGGCCGTATGCGGCGATTCTCCCGTTGATGAAATCGATTTCGGTGGGGCGGCCGCGCTCCAGGTCGATGAGCATGGAGGGCTTGTGGTTCCCGGCATGGCGGAGGTAGTCCAGGCAATATTCGTGAAATCCCTGGCCGAATTCGTGGCCGACGTTTCGGGCGATCTCGATGCATTCCTGCACGACCAGTTCCACCAGGTGGAAGGTGTCCTCGTTGGACATGACCTCCTCCATCGTCTGACCGAGGATCGCGGCGATGGGGCCGAGAGCTGCGTTGAGGATCGTCTTCCTCCACGCGTGGTGTTTGATGTCGTCCGTGGCGGCGGTGTCCAGCCCCGCGCCGGTCAGCAGGTCCGCGAGGGATGCCGCATCGCGGCACGCTTCGTTTCCACAGATGCATCCCAGATAATTGGGTTTCTGAAAGAAGGTCATGTCGATTTCGCCCGGAGCCCGGATGATCCCCGCGTAGTGGATGGCGGCGCGCAGAATGCGCTTCCCATCCAGATACCGGGCAAGGTAGTCCTCGTTGTCGATCCCGTTCTGAAAAGCCACTACCCGGGAATGTCCCTTCATGGCTGCCACCTCCTGCGTGACGGCCGGCAGGAGGGGGGTCTTCACGGCGATGATGACCCAGTCGAACGAGCGGCTGGAAAACGCATCGATGGAGGTGGCGGCATCCGTCGGCCGAGCCAGGAGCGAATGGAATCCGCCGATGCGGATGCCCGATCGCCGGACGGCCTCGATATGCTCCTTCCAGGGATCGACCCCGAAGACCTCGTGACCGGCCGCGGCCAGGTGCGCGGCCAGGATGCCCCCGTTGGGACCCAGGCCGAGCACGAGAAACCGCATCACGATCCGCCCCTAGACGCCATCGTCTCAGAGTATAGACCAACGTCCGGGTGAGTCAAGACGGCCCATGCGCCGGGAACCCGCCCCCTTGATGCCCGCCGGAGCAAAGGAGCCGGGCGTTTCGAGGCCGACGCGCGGATATCGGCGATGCTGCGGGAATCGGTCCGGTTCGGGAAGAAGGATCAGTGCCCGCCCGGAGGCGTCCTCTCCGGAATCGGTTCCGGCACCGGGATGGATTCCACGGCGCCGCCGTGGGAACGGGCCGGAACGCCTTTTCCGCTCGCCATCTCTTCCTGACGTTCCATTTGGCTGATCTCGAGATCGGCCCGGCCCATCTCGGTGAAGGCGATGACCTCGGCGGTCTTCGAATCCATGGAGAACGCGCCGGTGAAGGTTTGGGCGAGGCGCCTCACGGGCCAGTCCCCGAAGAGGGCGTCCCAGAGGCAGCTCCTCAGGCGGGGGATGTCTTTCGCCGGGAGGGTTCTCAGGATCCGATTGTAACTGTCCCAGAGGCCGCCCTCGTCGATGGGCGTGAAAGATGTGTTGTCGATGAAACGTTTCAACAACAGCGAGCGCTTCTCGTTCCGGTCCAATACGTTCGGCATGGCTCCCCCACGTTCACCCTGACGGCCGCTCGATGCATGGCTCTCGGGGTGGATTCCCGGCGGCGTTGGATTGCGTTCCAAATGATCATACACGCTTTCGCCTCAGGGGTCTACTCGTCCTGCGGGCAGTGCGGCTCAGCGGTAGGACACCAGTTTGAAGAAGCAAAGGAACGTCTTCGCGCATTCGTTGCATTGGTAATAGCGGACGCCCGGAACCCAGTGCATCCAGGGGAGCCGCCTCAGGCGCCGGAAGGTCCCCGATCTGCACGAGGGGCAGCCCATTCCGAACCAGATCATGGAAACACGGTTTCCGATCCGGGGGCGAGAGGTTTCCGAGATGATTCGTCCGGCCGGTCCCAGTCGTGGTCCGGGTCGAGTTGGATCACCACGAAGGTGATGTCGTCGTTCACGGGCTCCCCGCTGCGCCACTCCTCGGCCAGGCGGTTGAAACGATCGATGATCTCCTCGGGAAGGGCCTCTCCCCGCTCCCGGAAGGCCTCCTTGACGCGATGGAATTCCAAGGTCTCGCCGGCGGGATTGAAGAGGTCCGGGAAGCCGTCGGACATGAGAAGCATCGTGTCACCCGGTTCCAGTGTGAATTTCCTGCGGCCCATGGGAAGCCGGAGGTCGAAGCCGAGGAACATGCCCCTGAGGACGATCTCCTCCACTTTCTTCGTGGCCCTCCGGTAAACCAGAATCGGCGGCATGGCGGCCGCCACGGCGGTCACCTTCCTGCCTTGGAACTTGAGGAGCATGAGGGCCATGTAAATGTTTTCCAGCTTCATGCGGGTGAGGATCCGGTCGCACCGCTCCAGGAA
>Ga0180429_10000936_pt1 | contig 25138 bp, 15 predicted proteins | sample SS_ome_FD_132428 | JGI IMG/M metagenome (GOLD analysis project Ga0180429, IMG submission 132428) | Hypersaline lake sediment archaeal communities from the Salton Sea, California, USA - SS_1_S_1 metaG | ecosystem: Environmental > Aquatic > Non-marine Saline and Alkaline > Hypersaline > Sediment ...
TAGCAGGTTCCGAACGCTTGAGATAGAGAAAGTTGACTGACCCTTGAATCCGGTCGGGACAATCCTGTGGGAGAAAATTTTTGCAATCAACTGGCACTTCGCACCCAGCATTGACCTCTCGAGACCAACGCCAAGGTGATTCCTTTTGGTCGTTAGAATAACTGAATGGTGTGACAAGGATTGCCCCGAGAATAGCTGTGTGTGTGAGTAGTCTTTTCATAGTGTTATCGTGATTCAATTTGAAGCAAAGGTCTAACAAACAGAAAGCTCAATCATTAGTGAAATCTGCCACGTAAGTCAACCTTTTTTTTAATACAACTATATTAACAATTTACTGCTAAGGATTTGCTTTTTCGACCCCGCCGCTCCGTCACCGGACATTGCCCCGGGTTGGAGGGGGTGCAGGGGGAGGAAGGGCTGAAAGAGCCTCATTCACCGAGATTTGACCGCATTTCTCCCCTGTCGTCAAGCCTACGCCGGGATGTCGAACGGATTCGTGGGACATCCGCCCGCAATTCACCGACGCGTGGACACACCCCTGCCGCTCCGGCTCGATTCAGTGTCTGAAATCGGCGGGTGCTCTTCCCTGTGTGGTTCTTGCCTCACGTCAGTCCACCCGATAGACGGGCCACTCGTCGGCAGGAAACGGACTATCCTTCGCTCCACTCAGGCTCTGCGGATTGGCTTCGCGTTCAACTGTCCGCTGTCGCGGCATGGCAGTGTCGGCATCGAGAACCAGGACTTGCCCATCGTCGAGCGGGAGTTCGGGCGCCTGCCACTCGAGATCGACATGGCTCCGCCACCAATCCTCGGGCGGCGGCTCGATCTCGTCACTCCAGCTCCACTGCGGCGGCACGTCGAGCGGCTCCATCGTGTCGATATCGAAGGGAGGACGGGGCGGCGGCGGCAGCGCTATAATGCCCTCCCAAAGACCATGGAGGCGCAGAAAGAACTCGACTTCATCCCGCCGGATCATCGTCCCAACTGTCTTCATTGTTCCCTTGCAGCAGGGGCAGATCATCGGATCCTCGCCCCAGATCTTCTCAATCAGATCGCGCCAGAGGGGGCGCAATGCCCGTCGGCTTTTCGGCTCGGGCGGAGGGAGAACGAAGAGGGTTTCGGAGGCAGTCCCCGCCGGTTTCGTACTCGCAGCCTCCCGCATCGTCGGGCGATGCCGCCCCGCGCGGGCGTCCATGCCGCGCCGTTTGTTGGAATAGAGTCCGTAGTATCTCACGGTTTGCTGACCCTTCGGCGGGATGTGCTCGACGGCGGCGGCGAGGAAGTCGGTGACCTCGAAGATCTGGAAGTTTTTCTTGGTGTGCCAGCTGCGCTTGGAGCGGTAGATGACTTTCCGGGACGTTTCGTTCCAGGTGATCTTCTCCAACGAGAACGGCGCGCGAAGAAGATATTCCGCAAGCCGCCGGCGACCGTCGACATCATGGGCAGCCACGGGTTTCTCCCCGGCGTCCAGGCTGAACCCGCTGTGGGTCCAGCCGAGGAGCTGCCGCGCTTTCTTTTCGCTGATGAGCTTTTCCCGGAGCAGTGTCGCGATGAAGCGGTGGCGGAACAGTTCGCTCAGCGGCTCGATCGACTCAACGGGCATGAGGTGAAAGCGTCCATCCCGATCGACCAGCCCGGTCGCGGCCAGGACATGCAGGTGGGGATGAAAGTTCAAGTAATCCCCGAAGGTCTGGACGGCGGCAACGGCAGCGAGCTTTCCATCCGGCAGGTCGAGCCGGGCGCGCATCCAGTCGCGCAGGCACTCGATGCTGACCCGGAAGAGATGGTCGAGAAGCTTTCGGCGCTTGCGGAAGATGCCGCGCAGGGGCCGGGGCATGGTGAAGACGAATTGGCGGTGCGGCACCTCGAAGCAGACCTCGTGGGCGATCCAGTCTCCCAGAGCGCGAACGCGGCGCTGGTGGCAACTGGGGCAGAAATGCCGGGTCTTGCAGGTGAAGGCGAGGAGCTTCTCATGGCCACAGTCGGGGCACTGGAGACGGGTGAATCCGGCGGCAAGGTCGCCGCAGCGGTAGAACTGGTCGACCACCGACACGGTATCCCGGCGCAGCGGGCCGTGAGTCCTGCGATGGCGGGATTCGTAGTGGGCGATGAACTCGTCCCAGGCATCGTGGACGATGTGCCAGAGTGGCGAGGCGCGGGGGCGCCGTGGTCGATAGATGGATGGCATATGTGTTTTTCTGAACACTTTACCCTCCTTCTATCAACACTGTTCACATACGCAGTTGAGGTGTTTTGTAAGCTGAGCAGACCTTCCTGAAATGCTGACTTTCCGGGGTTACAAAATGAGGAAGCCGGAGGCGGCATAGTTGCTGTGAAAATTAAAACGGGTCGGTCGGGCGTTGGGTGGTTAGGGTCGGAGCAGATTCACTTTCAGGTCCGGCAGCCATTCCCGTAGCCCGGCCAGAACCTTCGCATGCTCCGCATCACCCGCGACGTTGTCGTGATTCCAGACATCCCCGGCGCGGTAGAGTTCCTCGCTGCCGTCGGCGTAGCGGAGGTAGCGCCAGTCCTTCGTGGCGATGGCGTGGTTGCCCTCGAGAAAGGTGGTGATCGCGGGTGTCTCGCGGCAGGCTCCGGGATTCTTCAACAGCGGAACGAGACTCTCGCCGTCGAGTCCCGGTTTGGACGGGAGCCCGGCCAGTTCGACGAGGGTCGGGTAGAGGTCGACGAGATCGACCGGGGTGTCGATGCGGGTGCCGGGCTCGGTGACGCCGGGAGCGACGATGACGAGCGGGACGCGGCAGGCCATCTCCCAGAGGGTGAACTTCACCACGCTCTCCTTGTCGCCGAGGTGGTAGCCGTGGTCGGACCAGAGCACGATGACGGTGGCGTCGGCCCGGCCGGTGGCGTCGAGCGCGTCGAGGAGGCGGCCGATCATCTCGTCGGCGTAGCTGGCGGCAGCCTGGTAGCTGCGGACGAGGGTGCGCAGGGGCCCGGGATCGCCGGCGGCGTGGGCATCGAAGAGATCCTGGTTCCAGCTCTTCTGGAAATCGGCGAAGGCGCGTCCGGCGGCGGGGATGTCGTCGAAGTCGTCCCCGGGCATGGGCGGCAGGACGAGCGAGTCGGCCGGGTAGCGGGCGAAATGTTCGGGCCGGGCGTAGTGCGGCAGGTGCGGCGAAAAGATGCCCACGGCCTGGAACTCGGGCGGGGCCTCCGCTTCGCGGATCTCCTTCATCCGCGCGATGGCGAGATCGAGGGTGCGGTCGTCGCTGAGCGGTCCTTCCATTTCCCCCCAGTCGTAGACGAGCTGGTGACCGGCGCCCTTCGTCGGGCCATGCAGCTTGTCGGGCGGGAAGATGATATTCTTCTTCGTGAAGGACTCGAAGATCGGGCGCGGCGGATCGCCGATGGTCTTGGGCTCGCCGTGGAGGATCTTGCCCACGCCCCAGGTGCGGTAGCCGTGCCGCTGGAACCACTGGGGGAGAAAGACGGTCTCGGCATGGTGATCCTCGAGCTTATTGGGATTGTTGTAGAGCCCGCTGGTGGAGGGGTGTTGTCCGCTCATGACCGCGGCGCGCGAGGGGGCGCAGGCGGGAGCGGCGCAGTAGGCGCGGGTGAAGAAAGCCCCGCGCGCGGCGAGTCGTTCGAGGTTCGGCACCTCGATGGGAAAGGCCGGGTCGTAGAGCTTCGACCAGGTGTTGAGGTCGTCGATGGCGACGAAGAGGATGTCGGGGGCGCCCTCGGCAACAGGACGCGTTTTCAAAGAGGGTCGGGTCGATGAGCGAACCGGGTTGGATGACGCCAGATTCGCCGACTTCCCCTTCGCCGGTTTCTTCTTCGAAGCCTCGGCCCGTTTCTTCGGAGCGAGCGAGTCCACCGCATCGCGCGCCTCGACGAAACGCTCCCGCATCCGCTGCACTCGTCCGGGATGCTGCTCCAAAAGGTTCCTGGTCTCGCCGGGATCCGTGCCGAGATCGTAGAGAGCGTGGGGTTTGCCCTCGTTCCCTTTCACGATGAGTTTCCAGTCGCCCTCGCGCACCGCGAAGCCCGCGAAACGGGGCCCGTCCATGATCGGATGCGGCTCGATCTGGCCGATGGGACGGTTGCTGCCCGAGTGGATCAGGGCGTGCTCGCGGGGCTCCGGATTCTTTCCCTCGAACAACGCGGAACGGTCGGCCCCGTCGAAGGGACGGAGTTTTGCGACGTCTTCCGGCCCGGCCACGTAGGTTGCGACGCTGGGAAACCAGTCGACCAGGCTCAGCTCGGTGTCGTTCACCGCCCCGGCCTCGACCCCTCCGGCGGGGTAGCTGAGGATGTAGGGCACGCGATGGCCGCCCTCGAGGATCATGCCCTTGCACCCGGCCCAGGGACCGTTGACGCGATGCCCGACCTCGAGCGCCTCGGTCGCGCCCTGGGCGCCGTTGTCACTGGTGAAGACGACGATGGTGTCCTCGAAGATCCCGAGTTCCTTCAGCTTGTCGACGAAAGCGCCGAGCATGATGTCGGTCTCGACGATGAGTTCGCCGCGCGGGCCGAGCTTGCCGCCGCGGCCCGCGACGGGCTCGCCGTTCAGCGTTTCGTTGGGGAAGAAATCCTTGTGGATCGCGTTCGGGGTGAAGTGGAGGTAGAAGGGCTCGTCCCGGTGATTCGCGTGGTGGTCGTCGAGAAAGGCGAGCGCCTTTTCCATGGGCAGCCGGGTGAGGTCGCGGGGATCCCAGTCCTTCGCCTCCCAGGCGTCGAGGACGATGCCGCGCCGCGGGTGTTTCTCGGTCTTCTTCACCAGCGAACCGGGTGCGACGACGCGATCGTTCTCGATCCAGAAGTCGAGGTGCTGGGCGAGGTCGAAGTTGCCGTTCACCCCGAAGAACTCGTCGAAGCCGTGGTGAGTGGGCCCGTCGACGAGGGGTTGGTGAAAGTCGGGCTCGCCCTCGATGAGGCCCGGTTTCGTGATCGAGTAGTCGCCCGCGAAGCGCAGGCCGATGTGCCATTTCCCGAATAGTGCGGTGCGGTAACCGTAGCGGCGAAGGAACTTGGCGACGACAGGCTGGTTGCGCCGCAGGGCCGGATCGTGGATGCCCTGCAGGGCGCCGCCGACGCCGTCGCGCCACGGGTAGCGCCCGGTGAGCACGCTGTGGCGCGTCGGCGAGCACACGCCGGACGGGCTGTGGGCGTCGGTGAAGCGGGTGCCGGCTTCTGCCAGCGCGTCGATGTGCGGCGTGGGGACGGTGGAGTCGGGGTGGTAGCACTGCACATCGCCGATGCCGAGATCGTCGACCATGAAGAAGACGATGTTGGGCGAGCGGAGGCGTTGCCTGGCTTTGGGTTGACCCTTGGCTTTGGCCTGGCCTTTTCCCTTCACCTTGGGATCCTCCTTCGCAGCGACAGGCTTCGCGGGCGGCTGGGCGAAGGAGTCCTTCTCGGGAGGCAGTTCGAGGGACTGGAGTTCGGCGACGATCTCGGGATGCTTCTCGGCAAGATTGGTGGCCTCGCCAATGTCCTTCTCGAGATGGTAGAGTTCGACCTCGTTGGTCCCGAAATCCTTGGGGTAGGTGCGCCGCTCCATCTCCTTTTCGGACCAGCGGTCCGCCTTGAGCAATTTCCACAGCCCCTTCCGCACGCCGTGGGCCCCGCTGTGGTAGAAGTAGGTGTCGCGATTGCCTTCCTCGGATTCTCCAAGCAGCAAGGCGGTCTGGTTGACGCCGTCGATGACCCGGTCGTCGGGAAGTTCGAAGCCGCAGAGGTGGGCAAAGGTGGGCATGAAATCGAGGGTGGCGAAGATCGCGTCGTTCACCCGCCCTGCGGGAACCTGGCCCGGCCACTTCACGAGGCAGGGCACGCGGGGTCCCGCTTCATAGCTGGAGGCCTTGCCGCCGCGCAGGGGTCCGGGATCACCCCAAGCGATCTCGGGGCCCTCGCTCCAGGGAACCGGGCGGTCGTTGACGAGTGTCCCTTCCTGCTTGGCGTGCTGGTTTTCCTGGTCGTTCGACCAGGGGCCGTTGTCGCTCGTGAAGATGACGAGGGTGTCCTCCGCGATGCCCAGTTCCTCGAGGGCCGCGAGCAATCGTCCGCATTCGTGGTCGAGTTCTTCCAGCGTGTCGGCGTAGAGCCCGTTGCCGGTGCGATCGCGGAACTCCGGCGAAGCGTCGATGACGGTGTGCATCATCGTGTGGCAGAGGTACAACAGGAAGGGTTCGCGGTTTGACTCGGCGCCCCCGCCTCGCCCTCCGGGCTGCCCCTGGCAGTCTGACTCGCTCCGATCGGCTGCAGTTGCCGGTTCGCGGTTGGTTTCGAGGTGGTCCTTGATCCACTCGATGGATTGGTCGGTGAAGCGCCGGCTGAGGGAAGCGAGGTCCTCATCCTTGCCGATGAGTTCGTTGTCCTCGTAGAGGACGACGTGGCCGGCGTCGTTGGCGCCGAGGGGACCCCAGTAGGAATCGAAGCCCTGCGCCAGCGGCATGCGGTCGAGGATGGGTTTCCGATTCGAGACGTCCCACTTGCCGATGCAGGCGGTGGCGTAGCCGGCCTCCTGCATCAGCTCGGCGAAGGTGATCTCGTGGCCCGGCATCCCCCACCCCTTGCTCCGCGACGGGTAGCGACCCGTGAGCAGCGCCGAGCGCGCGGGGCCGCAGACGGGCTGCGAATAGAAAGACGTGAAGCGCGTCCCCTCTGCGGCCATGCGGTCGAGGTGAGGAGTTTTCGCCGTGGTGAGCCCGTAGCTTCCGAGGTCGCCATACCCCTGGTCGTCGGTGAAGATGATGACTACGTTGGGGCGTGGCGGCTCTTCTTCTGCAGCGAACCCGACACAGGAAACCAGAGTGACGATAAGCGCGAGAAGCCAGGTCTTCATGGTTCCTGCTTCGTCGGGCAGATCACGATCTCGCGAATGCAGACGCGCTGCGGCGCCTGGCAGGCATAGAGAATGGCATCGGCGATATCCTCCGGTTCGAGCGGCCCGCCGATGGAGTTGGCGTAGTCCCACCAGCCCTGCTTCGCCTCCTCGTCGGTGGAGTGGTTGACCAGATCCGTGCCGACCATGCCCGGCGCCATCGTGATGAGGCGCACGTTCTTCTGCGAGACTTCCTCGCGGATCGTCTCGGTGATGGCGTGGACGCCGAACTTGGTGCCGCAGTAGACGGAGTGAGCGCCGAAGGTCTTCCGTCCGGCGATGGAGCCGAGGTTGACGATGGTTCCCGACTCGCGCTCGACCATCCCGGGGAGGACCGCGTGAATGCCGTTCATGACGCCCTTGAGATTGATGTCGATCATCTCGTCCCATTCCTCGGGAGATTGCTTCGTGGGGTCGCCGTTGAGCATGATCCCGGCATTGTTGACCAGGTATTCGGCGGGACCGTATTCGGCTTCCGCCTCGGCGACCGCGGCGTCGAGGGCGTCGCGATCGAGGACATCGACGGCGCGGCAGATCGAGAGGGGAAGGTTCAGCGCCTCCATCGGCTCGAGGCGACGGGCGAGAAGGAGAAGAGGGTAGCCGGCCTCGGAAAAGGCTTTCGCGGTGGCGGCTCCGATGCCGGAGCTGGCGCCGGTGATGATGGCGAGTTTGTTCATGGTTTTCGGTTCGCGGTTTTCGGTTCGCGGTTTTCGGTTTGACTCGGCGTGCCCGCCTCGCCTTTCGGGCTGCTTTTGGCAGTCTGTCTCGCTCCGCTCGGCTGCGGTTATTGGTTGTCAGTTCGTTTCGAACTCCTGTCTGCCGAGGACTTTCTCCACCGCGACGAGGGCAATTTCTTCATCGACGTGTGCAGCGGCGCCACTGACTCCGACCCCGCCGACGATGGCGCCGTCGAATTTCACGGGGATGCCGCCCTGGAAGGTAATGGTGCGATCGACCGCCGCGAGGCCGTAGGCGGGTTCACCCGGGAGCGAGATTTCCTGGAGCTTGCCGGTGGTAGCGCGGTAAATGGCGGACGAATAAGCCTTGTCGGTCGCGATCTTCACCACGGCGGGCTTGGCTTCGTCCATGCGGGCGAAGGCGATGAGGTGCCCGCCGAGATCGCAGATCGCGATGGCGATGACTTCCCCGCGCTTTTCGGCTTCGGCGATGGCGGCTTCGACCACCTCGAGGGCCGCGGTTCGGGTGATCTCCGCGCGTTGAAAGGTCGGCTTGTTTTCGTCGGCGTGGACGAGAGTGAGTGTTCCGAGGAAAAAGATGGCGCAGAGGAAGGCGGTGGATTTCATGGGGATTCGGTTCGCGGTTCGCGGTTGGTGGTTTTTGTTTTTTGGTTCGGGGGGTCAGGAAATGAGGTCGTGGACGACGTGTCCTTCCACATCGCTGAGCCGGAAGTCGCGTCCGGCGAAATGGTAGGTGACGTCCTCGTGGTTCAGCCCGAGCTGGTGCTGGATCGTGGCCCAGAGGGAGTAGATGTTGACCTCGTTCTCGACGACGTGATACCCGAACTCGTCGGTCGCTCCGTGAACGTGGCCACCCTTGAAACCGCCGCCCGCGACCCAGAGGCTGAATCCGTAGGGGTCGTGATCGCGCCCGTCGCTGCCCTGGGCGAAGGAGGTGCGGCCGAACTCGCCGCTGAAGAGGACAATGGTGTCGTCCAGCAATCCCCTGCCCTTCAAATCCTGGAGGAGCGCGGCGACCGGCCGGTCGACCTGCTGCGCCATGTCGGCGTGGCCTTCCTTCAGCTTGCCGTGCTGGTCCCACGGATTGATCGGCGGCGCGAACTTTCCGGAACTCTGGAGGCAGGACAGCTCGACGAAGCGCACACCGCGCTCGACGAGTCGGCGGGCAACGAGGCACTGCTTACCGAAGAGGCGCGTCGTCTCGTTCTCGTGCTCCAGTCCGTAGAGGCGGCGGGTCAGTTCAGTCTCCCCTTTCAGGTCGCAGGCATCGGGCACCGAAGCCTGCATCTGGAAGGCGGTCTCGTAATTCTGAATGGCCGCCTCGACCGGGTCGAAGCCACCGAGAGAATCGTTGAAGTTGCGGTCGAGCTTCTTCATCGCCGCGATCTTGTCGAGCTGCCTGGCAGAAGATTCACCCGGTTTCAGGTTCGGCAGCGGCGGGTCGCCGTCCACCTTGAGAAAGGAGGCCTGGTGCTCGGCGGGAAGAAACCCGTTCCCATACATGCTCGCCCCGCCGATCGGGTCGGCCGCGTTGCCGCTGCGAAGAACGACATAGGCGGGGAGGTCCGATGACTCGCTGCCGAGACCGTAGGACATCCAGGCCCCGGCGCTGGGGTGCCCCTGGAAGGAGAAGCCACTGTGGAAAAAGAAGTTCCCCTGCGCGTGCTCGCTGGCCTTGCTCGTCATCGAGCGAACGACGCAGAGGTCGTCGGCCATGGTGGCGATGTGAGGAAAGAGGTCACTCACCGGAAGCCCGCTCTCGCCGCGCGGTTTGAACTCCCACGGCGAGGGCATGATCGTGCCGACGTTGTCGAACATGGTGCCCTTCACCGGGATCGGCATCGGTTCCCCGGCCATCTTGTCGAGCATCGGTTTCGGATCGAAGGAATCGACCTGCGAGAGTCCGCCAGACAAATACACCAGGATGACATTCTTCGCTCTCGGGGCGTGGTGCGTGACGGACATCCGACTGGCATTCGCGAGGCTCTGCAGCCCAAGCATGCCGAAACCGAGTGAGCTGCTTCTGAGAAACGTTCTTCTGTTCATGGGAGTGGGTTTTCGGTTCGCGGTTCGCGGTTCGCGGTTCGCGGTTGGCGGTTGGCGATTATCTGGGATCGGAGACTTTTCGGTGATCGATGTTCCTGGAGAGGTAGTTGATGAAGGAGCCGATCTTCTTCTTGATGAGGTCGATATGAGAGTAGTGTTCGTCGAATTCGTCCTGCGAAATCAATTTCTGATCGATGCAGCGGTAGAGTTGGCTTTGCAGTTCCGAGCAGGAACGTTTCGCATACTGGAGAAAGCGGATGAACTCGCGATTGCTACCGGCATCGAATCCCTCCGCGATGTTGTCCATGATCGAGCCGGAGGATCGAAGCATCTGGTCCTTGAGCGAAAAGTTCCGACACTCGCCCACGAGACGGAACACCGTGTTGCAGACCTCGCGGGCCATCTGCCAGCTTTCAATTTCCTCGAATCTCTGGATACTCATTTCAATAACGGTGAACCGCGAACCGAAAACTGCGAACACTACCGCAGGTAGAGAAATTCTTTCGCATTGAAGAGCAGGTGCGCGGCCTCGGTCATTCCGGCGACGCTTCCACCGTTGTCGCGGGCGAAGTCTGTCAGGGTCTGCATTTCCTCCGCCCCGGGTGGCCGGGTGAAGGCGTGACGCACGAGTTCGCGCAGGCTCTCGTCGATCGGCCGAGCGGCGTTTCCTCCCGCCCACACCTTCGCCTGGTGACGCACGAAAGGCGCGTTCAGCATCGTGATCGCCTGGGACGGGGTCGTGGTGACGTCGCGCTTGCCCCGCGTGGTCGACGGCAGGGGCATGTCGAAGGTGTCGAGAAAACCGTCCCGTCTCTTGCGCCTTCTTTCGAGGTAGACACCCCGGCGCACATCCTTGCCCACGGCGGTATTCGAGACCACGGACGTCCCGAAGAGCTTGGGGTCGAGTTGCCCCGACACGGCGAGGAGGTGATCGCGCACGATCTCGGCATCGAAGCGGCGGACCCGCGCGTGGGTCCAGAGTCGGTTGGCCGGATCGTCCGACCGGGCCAGCGAGGTCGGGGAGCTGGAGAGCTGAAAAAGCTCCGTCGAGACGAGGTAGCGGATCGCGTCCTTGAGATCGTAGCCGGTCGTCCGGATCCGCGCGGCGAGATGATCGAGCAGCTCGGGATGGGTCGGCTCCTGCCCCGTGCGGCCGAAGTTGTCCACCGACGAGACGATTCCTTCCCCGAAGACGTGGGTCCAGATCCGGTTGGCGATGACGCGATGAAAGAGCGGGTTGTCCTCTGCCGTGATCTCGCGGGCGAGTTGGAGCCGACCGGTTTCTTTCTCCAGATCGAAGGGCTCGCCACCGAGGGCGGTGAGAAATCCACGCGGCACCGGATCGGCGGGCTGCAGGTGATTGCCCCGCACGTAGAGCGCCTGGTCGAACCCATCCGACTCGACCACGGCGGGGACGGAACGATGGGCCACGGAGATGAACTCTTTCTCGATGGCACGCAGGGCCGCCAGCTCGGTCGCGACGGCTTTTCCGAGTTCCTCCTCGTCTCCGGAAAGGAGCCCGGCGCGGATACACTCGGTCAGGAAGAGGGCATCCACGTCGGTGAATGCCGCCGTGCGCCAGCGCGAGACCGTTTCGCGAATCACCTCGACATAGCGCCGGGCCAGTTCGTCCCGGTTGGCCGGAGCATCGGCCGTCTCGTCCACGAGGACGGTGGCGGTGAATTCGGCCGGGCGGATGCGATCCTTCTCGCCGCGCAGTCGGCGCACCTCGCGGACGTGAAACCACGAGCCATGAAACTGCGGGCGAGTCGGGATAGGTTTGCCGTCGGGCCCGCGTGGGCTGATGGGAGGAGCCGGCGCCGTTCCGCGGGTCTGGAAATGAAAGTAGGCCCGGTTCCCCTTCCAGAAATCGGTTTCCTCGCCGAACCAGCGAGTCGCACCGTCGTCCCTTGATTCCCCTTGCCGATAAATCCCTCCTCCACCCCGCGGAAAGTTCTGCGGGACGAGACGGAATGACGACCACCCACCACCCGACCAGTCCGCGGCGATGGCGTCGAATCCTTCGACGATGAAGTCCGGAGAAAAGAGCGCCGCCTGCTCGTGGGCGGTGGCGGTATGGGTGATCACTCCCGCGGGGAGAATGCTCTCGACGACCTGTCCCTCTTTGTCCGTACCGATCCCGAGCGCTCCGGAACCAACCGCAGTGACAGTGCCGTCCGTGACCCGCCAGCCTTCCGGAACGCCGCCGCGAAAATCGACGCGGTCCACGGTGATGGACTCGTTGTGAGCCTCCGCCTCGGTCGTCAATTTCTCGAGCCGAGAAGGTAGCCCGGTCCACTGCGCCGCGATCGTGGCGTCCTCCTTCCAGCGGATCCATGGCTCCAGCGCATCGCCGGGCTCGACGAGGAGGTGCCGGGGAATCTCCACCTTCCCCGCGAGGGTTTCGACGGGCTCCTTCGGATTCTCTTCGAGTTGTTCGTGGGTCTTGGTAAAGGCGTCGAGCCGTTCGCGAATCGTGGCGTCGTCGATTTCCTCGAGCCAGCGGGCCTTGACGGACTCGGCCAGCTTCGCCCGCTGCGACACCAGGGCATCGCGACGCTGGTCGATCACACCCGGCGCGAGGACCTGCCGACGCGCCGGACGCGAACTGGCAAAGATACCGAAGAGAGCGTGGTAGTCCGCGTGGCTGATCGCGTCGAATTTGTGATCGTGACAACGGGCGCAGGAGACGGTCAGGCCCATCGTCGCCTTGGTCACGACGTCGATCTGGTTGTCGGTGAACTTCACCAACTCGTCGAGCGCGTCGACGGGGAAGAAGCCGTGCTCGACGAAGCGATACTGCGCCAGCCCGATGATGGACTCGTTCACCATGCCGGCTGGATCGAGCCGGGGCTCCTCGAGCAGGTCGCCGGCGAGATGCTCACGGATGAGCTGATCATAGGGGACGTTGGCGTTCAAAGCCCGGATGAGGTAATCTCGATACACGGTCGCGTTTTCGATGCCCGGGTCACCCTGGCCGCCGTGCCCTTCGGTGTAGCGGTACCAGTCCATCCAGTGCTGGGCCCAGCGTTCGCCGAAGTGGGGAGAATCGAGCAGTTCCTCGGTCCGCTTTGCGATCGCCTTCTCGCGGCCGAGCGTTTCCCAGTCGTCGGCAAAACGTTCCTGCTCCTCGATCGTCGCGGGCAAGCCGGTGAGGACGTAGCGAAGCCGCCGCAGCACGGTCCACCGATCGGCAAGAGGCGAAACGGGTAGCGCATCCTCTCTCCGGGGAACGTCGAGAAATCGATCGACCGGATGCGTGACGCGGTCGCTCTTGGGAATGTCGGGATTTTCCACCGGCTGGAAACTCCACCACTGCGCCCGGCGGGCCGAGATCGCGGACCACTCGGTGTCGCCGGCGATTTCCTCGGCGCTGGACGGTTTGTCCCGCGGGTCGACCGCTCCCTCGGCGATCCATTTCTCGAAATCGGCGAGGACTGAGTCCTCCAGCTTCGCCCCTGCTTTCGGCATCTGCATGTCCTCGTGCTCGTGAGTGATGGTCTGGAGAAGGAGACTGTTCGCCGGATCGCCGGGGATGATGGACGGACCGCTGTCACCACCCGCCTCCCATCCCGGACGGCTGTCGAGTTCGAGGCCGGCCTTCACCTTGTGGCGCTGCGAGTGACACTCGTAGCACTCCTGCGCGAGGATGGGCCGGATCCGTTTTTCGAAGAACTCGACTTTCTCGGCTTCGGACGCCGTCATGCCGGCAACGGAGAGGAACAGGCCACCCATGATTCCAAGAACCAGCCTTCGTTCATGCTGTCCGCAGGACCCTTCCCAGGTAGCTGCGAGCGGCCCGCTCGCAGAAGACGCCTTCATTATCCGCAGAGCCATCAGGGTAAAGTATTGGACCCAACCCGGTTGAATCGAATGTTTGAGGTGCAGAAGAAATCTCATCCCAGAAGTCGTGTTTCGATTTTCTCTTTGGCGGCCTGAAGCTTCTCTATTGTTGCGGGAAAATCCTCTTCCTGCACCCGGCTGGCCGGGGCCATCACGGTGATCGCCCCGACGGGATCGCCGTAGCCGTCGCGAATCACGACCGCGACGCAGTGGATGCCCTCGATGCCCTCGGCGAGGTCGGTGGCGTAGCCACGCACCCGGACCTGATCGAGATTGTCCCTGAGGGCCTTCTTCGTCGAGAGCGTCGTCGGGGTGAACTTCTTCAAGGTGCGTCCGCGTGTCCGAAACCAGGCGTCGAGTTTCTCCTCGCTCCAGGCTCCCAGCATCGCCTTGCCGGGCGCGCAGGAATACATCGGGACCCGCATTCCTACCTGGCCCGATACCTGGAGCGCCTGGAGTCCGCGGAACTGTTCCAGCACCGACATCTTCCCGTCGACTTCGATCAGCAGTTGAACAGTCTCGCCAAGCGCGTCACGGAGCTCGCGAAGCGGCTGGTGGGCGGCAAGGGTGAGACTCTCCTCCCCCACCTGCGGTCCGGCCAGTTGGAGCATCCGGTTGGTGAGAACGTAGGCGGACGAGTCCTCCCGCTGCGCCACCCACCCCAGTTCCGCGAGCGTCCGCAGGATGCGATAGACTAGGTTCGGGGTGAAGCCGAGATCCCGGGTCACCTGCGAGGCGGTGAGGCCCTCGGGATGCCGGGCGAGCAGCTCGATGACGAGGATGGTCTTGGCCCCGGTCGCCGAAGGGAATTCTTCCCAATCGGTTCGGGATGGACTTGGAATACGCATCTCATATAAGGTAACAATCTCATATAGAAATCTACAAACACGCAAACACGGGAGCGAAAGTCCCATAAGAGGGTCGGCTGCGACCAGTCGATCCTCCGGGCCTTTCGACGCCGTTTCGGGATTTCAAAGACTGCGGAACGGCGTCGAGGTGACGACGTATTCGAGGAGGTCGCATAGGCCCAGACCTTCGTCCGTCCAGGCTTTGGCCTCGCGGTGATTCTCGAGCAGTTCACGGATCGTTTTCGCCCCGCGAATGTCCGGCTCGATCGCACGGACGTCGTGCGGAGGCGGGGCCGCCGAACCGAACGATTGCAGACCAAGCTACTGGGCAGTCTCGAAGCAGTGAATGCGGAAACTCCCCAAGTGCGACCGGTGACCGCTCCGAAAAACTCCTGGGCAACAGACTGACAAATCCAGAGGAGCTGTTTTTGTCCCTCACTTCAGGCCCGTGCTCCAGAGGCGCGCATCGGAGCGCTGGGACCATCCCGGAATATCGGAGGTATCAAGATCTGTCGGGGTGCGGTCGGCACCCCAACCTCGTTCTGGAGCAACTGCGAAACAACGAGATCGACTCCGGCGGCGGCGACATGTTCGCGACGATGGTCGATTCCGGCGAATCCAGTCATCGCCCCGGTCCAGTCGTGGACCAGGAAGCCGATGTCCTTCGGGATGTGCAAATTCACCTCCGCGAGCCACTCGGGTATCTGTTGGTCGAAGCTGATCAGCGCATCGGGACGATTGTCTTTCAGCCAGGCGAGAAACGTCGCTTTCCCCGCAGCGACGTCGTTTGTCGGGAAGAGAAAGGGCGGCACGCGATCCTCTTCGGGTAGAGCGTGCTGATAAAGAAACATCGCCGCAGTGTAGGCCTGCTCGGCGCGATCTTCGACCCACCGGGAAAGAGCAAGGCCGATTCGGCGATAGCCACGGTCGCTGAGGGCATCGGTTGCGAGGCGGATCGCCAGAGTCATGTTGCCCGCCGAGCGATGGAGCGACGGCTCACGCAATCCATACCCGAAGGTGGCAGCGGCGAGGTGCGAGTAATCGAGTTCGCTCACGGGCATCCCCGCCGATTGCGGCGAGACAATCACCCCTCTGATTCCACGTGCCTCAAGTATCTGGTTCATTCGCTTCGGTGTCATTCCGTCTCGCCCGAGCCAGAACTCCTCGACGCGAAAGCCGTAGCGCTCGGCCCGCTCGCGGATCGCTTCTGCGGGCACATACTGATAGGTCGGGCTCGGGAGATCCGAGCCCGTCTCGGCCTCGCGGATCACCGCGATGGTTTCGCGCTCGCTAGTGCGACGCCGCTCCTGGAGCTGGGTCATGATGCGTGAAAGCTGCGGGTCGGGCCGATATCCCATTTCCTCCGCGATTCTGAGGATGCGCTCTCTGGTCTCCGCCGCGACACGCGGCTCGTTGCGCAGAGCGCGTGACACCGTCATCGGCGAGACGCCAGCACGCTCGGCGACCCGTTTCAGAGAAAGATGGGGACTCCGCTTTGGCACCATTTGCGTTACGGTAACATTCCGCCACACTCGCGCAAGAGCCGGTCTCCGGACAAAGTTCCCGGCGATGCGACTCCTCATCGACAGCTTGACGCGGCACTATCCCTTCTGGCTGGTGGGGACGGCTCTGCTGGGATTTTTCCTGCCTTCCTCGCTCCTCTGGTTCACCGGAGGATGGATCCAGGGCGCTCTTGCCATCGTGATGCTCGGGATGGGCCTGACTTTGAGTCCGCGGGATTTCAAACGGGTCGGAGAAATGCCACGGGCCACCGTGATGGGATTGCTCTGCCAATTCACGGTCATGCCGATCGTCGGTTGGGGGATCGCGGTCTTGCTCAGACTGGAGGCTGATCTCGCAATCGGGCTGATCCTTCTTGCGGCATGCCCCGGAGGGACTGCGTCGAATATGGTGGCCTACCTCGCGAGAGCAAACGTCGCCCTGTCCGTCGTGCTCACGATGCTCTCGACCTTGGCTTCCTTTCTCCTCACGCCGCTCTGGTGCGAGTGGCTCGCGGGCCGGTACGTGCCGGTGAATGGGTGGGGAATCGCCCTCTCGACCTTGAAGATCGTCATTGCCCCGGTCCTCATCGGAGTGTTTTGCAACTGGCGGTTCCCGCAAGCGGTGCGGCGCATTCAGAGCAGCGGTCCACCCGTGGCGGTGGTCGCGCTTTGCCTCATCACCGGGGCGATCGTCGCGGGGAGTGCCGAAGTGATCGCGCAGTATGCCGGGCAGTTGTTGTTTGCCGCGACTCTGCTGCACGGCCTGGGATTCGTCATTGGCTACGCGGTGACCCGGCTTGTTCGATTTCCGGCCCCGGTCGCGCGCACCGTATCCATCGAAGTCGGGATGCAGAATGGCGGCATGGCGACGGTGCTGGCGAAGACTCATTTCAACACCAATCCACTCGCGGCGATCCCCATGGTGTTCTCAGCGGTCATGCAGAATGTGATCGGTTCCATCGTGGCCGGCTACTGGGCGAAACGCACCGAGAAGGAGGACTGATGAGTCGGGAAGCGATCTACTACTGGAAATGTGATCGTCCCTCGGCCTTCACCACTCCGCCCGGGCGGGATCGCGCTCGGATCGCCCGGCAACTCCTCGCCGCGCTGCGCGACCGCCTCGATGACACGACCATCGAGCTCACTCCCTTCGATGCGCCGGGAAATCATCTCGCCTGGTGTTTCCGACACGAAGGTGGGGAGCGAACCTCCTTCGTCCGGGTCGAGGACGGTCCGGAGGGCGACGATCACCTCTCCGTCGAGTCGTATTTGCTCGACGCGGTTCGACAAGTCGGAGTGCCCACTCCTCGGCCCATCGCGGTCGATACGAGCCGTTCGGTAACGCCTTTCGCCTGGCAGGCGATCGAATGGATCGACGATCCGAGTCTCGATCACCGGCATCGGGCTGGCACTCTCGATCTTCCCGCGATACTGGGGCAGTTGGGGGAAATGCTAGGTAGTCTCCGGCAAGTCTCTGTGACCGGCTTCGGGCCATTCCGCCCGGAGGCCCTTCAGGAGGAGGTGGCTCTCCAAGGTCACCACGCTCATTATCGCGACTACTTTTTCCTCAACCTCGATCAGCATCTCGATGGCCTCGTCCGAGGCGAGTTCCTTAAGGTAGAAATGAGAGATCGGATCTTTGATGTGATGGAGGAATGTCAGGATTTTCTGACAGGATTCCGACCCTCTCTCGTTCACAAGGATACCGCCCTGTGGAATCTGCTGGGGAAGCCGGATCAGATCACCGCCATGATCGATTGGGACGATGCCAGCGGTGGCGATCCGGTCGATGATCTCGCCCTCATCGGGTGTTTCTTTCCTCGAGACCAGGTCGATCTGGCAGTCGAGGGATACACGAGGGTAGCCCCACTGGGTGACGAATTCGAGGTGCGCTATGCCCTCCACCTTCTGCGGAACCTGATTTACAAAGCGCTCATCCGTCTCCGATCAGGGATCTTCGATCTGGCCGGAGCGAGCTTTCTCATCGCACCCGGCACGACCGGTCAGTCGCTGCGGATGGAAACGATGCAGCGGATCGAAAACGCGCTTGCTCAACTGGAGGCGGCAATCTGTTAGCATGAAGAACCCTGACACCATTCGAAGCGGAACCTGGATCTCGACCGGATCTCCAGCAATCGTGGAACTCGCCGCCGAGTGCGGCCTTGATTGGGTGCTGCTCGACCTGGAGCACGGTGAATACGGCGAGAGCGAGATCCCTCATCTGCTCCGTGCCTTGCGAGGCAGTGAAACACTCGGGATCGTGCGGGTCGCCGCGCTTCTGCCGGATCAGATCGGCCGCACGCTCGACTGCGGAGCCGATGGGATCATGGTGCCGCATGTCACCAGCGCGGAGCAGGCGAGGATCGCCGCCCGCGCGATGCGGTATCCTCCGGAGGGCACGAGAGGCGTCTCGCGGACGGTGCGCGCTCATGGATACGGAACCCGCGACCTCGCCACCCGAAACTCTCCCTTCCTGCTCGCCCAGATCGAAGACCCGGGAGGTGTCCGGGCGGCCGAAAGCATTGCCGCCGTCGCAGGAGTCGATGCGCTTTTCATCGGACCCGCCGACCTCCGCCACGCTCTCGCTCACGAGCCAAACGCACCAGGATTCGAGGACTGCGTCGAGACCACTCTCGCAGGTGCACGAGCGCACGGAAAGGCGACTGGCATTCTCATTCGTGAACCGGACGAGCGGGCTCGTCGAGTCGAGAGCGGCATGACCTGGATCGCCTCCGGCAGTGACCTCGGCATCCTGCGCGAGTTTTACCAACACCTGAAAAAACGATGACCATGATTCGTATCTCCCATCTGCCTGCGCTCCTCTGTGGGCTGGCATTGAACCTTGGCGCTCAGGAGGAGGCTGCCTTCACTGACCTCAGCCCCGAGCAAGCTCGTGAGGTCGAACTCAAGACCTTGCGCGCCGTCGCCGACCTCGCGCTGTTGCCCCCGCAGCTCAACACCAATCCTGGTGAAAAGTATGCGGTCAGGAATCTCGACTACGGGATGACGATCGGGATCGAGCGCTCGCCCGGCGGTCGACTTTTCGGAGCCTGGATCGGCGGTGGCGACGATCCCGAGGGACACATGCTCGTGGCGCGGAGCGACGACGACGGGACGACCTGGAGCGATCCGATCCTCGTCATCGACAGTCGGGCGGATCATCTCCCGATCCAGCGCACTGTCATCGTCGGCAATCTCTGGACGGATCCGCAGGGGCGGCTCTGGCTCTTTTTCGATCAGGTCATGGCGCACTATGATGGTCGCGCCGGGCTCTGGGCTACGGTGTGCGAGAATCCCGACGCGGAGACAATCGAGTGGTCAACGCCGCGTCGGCTTTCCCACGGAGTGATGCTCAACAAGCCAATCGTGACGGCGAAGGGAGAGTGGCTCGCCTTTACCTATCTGCTCGAGAATCCGGGTTACCATCAGTTCAAAGCAGGCGTCTTCCCAGAGTTGGATCCGATCCGAGGGGTAAACGTGCTCGTCTCCACCGACGAAGGCGCGACCTGGACGCAGCGGGGAAATGTGAAAACCGGAAACGGGGACTGGCATGAGGCCATGGCCGTCGAGAAAGTCAGCGGCGATCTCTGGATGCTCATCCGCACGTCAGCAGGCCTGGTCCTCAGCGAGTCGACGGACGGCGGACGGACATGGAGTGAGCCTATCCCGTCTCCCGGCATCAGTCATCCGAACGCGCGTTTTTTCCTGAGAAAGCTCGCCTCGGGTCGCTGGCTCCTCGTCAAGCACGGCGACGAAATCGATGCCCACAATGGTCGGATGAAGCTGAGCGCCTGGCTTTCCGAGGATGAAGGCGAAACCTGGCAGGGCGGCCTGGTCTTCGAAGGTCGCGGCGGTGTCAGCTACCCCGATGGCTTCCAGGCGCCGGACGGCTCGATCTACGTCTCCTACGATTGGCAGCGATCCAAGCGCGGTCACATCCTCTTCGCCCAGTTCACCGAGGAGGACATCCTCGCTGGTGAGCTCGTCAGCGACATCGCTCGCGTGAGGCAGCCCATCATGATCCCCGGCAAGCTGAATCCGAATCCCACCAACGACCTCGCCGCGGATCGTGGAGAAACGACCGACGTCTTCGCTCGACATCCGGAAAAGGTAACGGGCTTCCAGCGGAAGATGCGGGATGGGTCCGAGGAGGTCGGCACAGCACACGATTTCCCGTCTCACCATTTTGGCGAAGCTCTGAAATATCGCAAGGGAGCCCGACTCTTCGCGGACCGTGCCTACCAGGCCGGTCAGGTGCCTTCCAACCTGTCCGGCATGGGAATCCATCTCGCCTCGATCGAGGGGGGCGACTTCGAAGTCGTCGCTGGAGGCGAGGTCGTCGCCCTGACGCCATTCGATCCTGCCATCCGATGGAGTCAGGCCAGAAAACTGGAGCACCAGGGCTTCACCCGCGTCGAAGCGATCGACGCCTATCCCGCGTGGCCCGGCCAGCCGGAATCCATGGGCGTGATGCGAAAGACGGTCTCGCCCGGCGAGGTCATTTCCTACACGAAGGTCTGCCTGCTTCTCCTCGGCGAAGGCGTCGCGCTGAAGCCCGTTGACCCGCCCGGCCCGTGGTCGGAGAACCAGGGCGAAGTTCTCTACAACGGCATCACCCTGCCGAAAGTCTGGCCACCACGCCATCTCGATCCGCACTCCACTGAACCGATGCCGGTGCCCTATCTCGAGCATCCTCCCGAAATCATCCCGATCGATGTCGGTCGTCAGTTGTTCGTCGATGATTTTCTGATCGAGTCGACCACGCTGGCACGCACCTTTCACCAGCCCGTCAAAGACCCGCGCAATCCCGTCTTCCGCGCGGAGACTCCCACCGAAATGGCCGGCGACGAGGTCGTCTATCTCGGTCAGGGCGGTCTTTTCTGGGATCCCGTCGATCAGCACTACAAGCTCTTCTACACCGCCGGCTGGCGCGGGCCGATCGCGATGGCGACCAGCACCGACCTGATCCACTGGGAACGTCCCGCCATCGCCGAGGATGGCAGCAATCACCTCCTGCCCGCCGGCACGGTCTGGCAGGGTGTCGAGGGCCGAGTCGCCGGGGGAGACAACGCCGTCTGGTATGACGCCCTCGCCGACGATCCGATGAACCGCATCCGCTTCCTCGCCTGCTGGCTTCACGGAGGAAAAGAGAATCGACCCGAGGGCTTCTCCCACTCCCTCCAGCGCTCTGATGGTGAGACATGGTCCGACGCCGTCCCTGCGAGCATCGCGGGCGACTACGGATCGTTCTTCTACAACCCGTTCCGCCAAAAATGGATTCACAGCATCAAGATGAGTTCGCCGCGTGGGCGCGCGAGACACTACCTCGAGACCGATGAGTTTCTCGACGGCACGGCTTACCCTGCCTCCGTCTACTGGACCAACGCCGACCGACTCGACCTGCCCGAGCCCGCCGACACCTATCCCGGCGATCCGGCGCCCTGTCAGCTCTACAGTCTTGCGGGCGTTGCCTACGAGAGCCTGCTCATCGGGATGCACCAGATCCATCGCGGTCCTCCGAATGGCGTCTGCCACGAGGGACACTTCCCCAAGCTCACCGATCTGGAAGTCGGCTTCAGTCGCGATGGATTTCACTGGCACCGCCCCGATCGCAGTGGCTTCATCCGCGGGGAGCGCACCGAGGGCGCGTGGGATCGCGCCTACGTCCACACCACTACCGGCGTGTTCGTCGTGCACGAGGATGAGCTGGTCTTCCCCTACTGCGCCTACTCGGGGGAGACGTCGACAGGCCACCGTGACGTTTACGCGGGTGCTTCCATCGGACTCGCTCGCTTGCGCCGAGATGGCTTCGCCTCGATGGACGCGGGGAAGCAAGGTGGCGAGTTGACGACCAGACCTGTGCGGTTTTCGGGAAAAGAACTCTTTGTAAATTCCGATGCCCTCGATGGAGAGCTGAGGGTCGAGGTCTTGGATTTGGATGGCACTGTTCTTAGGCAATCCATTCCCTTCGCCCGGGACACCACAGCTGAGCGCATCCTGTGGGAGGAAGAAAGCGATCTCGAGAGTCTCGATGGACATGCCGTCCGTTTTCGGTTTCGCCTTGTCAACGGTTCGCTTTACTCCTTCTGGATCAGCCCCGATGAAAACGGGCACAGTAACGGTTTTCTCGGCGCCGGAGGATCGACGTTCTCCTCGCTGCGTGACGAGCCGACCCCTTGAGTTCGACCCCCGGGGATGGCAAATTTCATGGATATCAAAATGAAAACTCTCACGATTGTTTTCTCCCTACTTTTTCTCCTACGAATCGCCAATTCCGAAGACCAGGCCCGCCCCTTCCTCTTCGCCAACTACTACACTTGGTATCACGACGGCCAGCACGAGGAACGACCGTGGCAAGGCTGGGCGCGCGAAGCTTCCCGCAAGAATCCACGGGCGCTTGCCAGGCAACGCGAGGGCGAGCCGCCCATCTCGTCGGCGGTGCGTCCGCTGGCCGGTCTCTACGACAGCCGCGACCGTGTCGTCGCCGACTGGCACGTGGCCCTAGCGAAGGCCGCCGGGATCGACGCGTTCCTGGTCGATTGGTGGGGCGAGCATCTCCAGCGCGACCGAAATGCGGAGGTGGGCATCATCGCCGCTTGCGAGGAAGGCGATCTGCCGTGGGCGATTCTCGACGAGAGGGCCCAGTTTCATCACGAGCTGGGTGACTACGCAGGCTGGGTCATCGAGGCGATGCAGCGCTATTTTCCAAAGGAGAACTACCTGCGCATCGATGGACGGCCCGTCTGGTATCTTTACCAGGTAGCGGGCGATCCCGGTCTCACCCCGGCCGACTTCACCCGGCTGCGACGCCGGGTCGAACGCGAGGTCGGCCCCGTCTTCTGGATCGTCGACAAGATCGAGCACGATCCTGCGGCAGCAAGAGCGGGCAAGGGCAATCTCGAAAAGCGAATTCCCGCGGAATGGCTCGCGCTCGACGGGGTCGATGCCTTCGGTTTCTACAGCACCTTCTCCAACTTCCGCGCCCACCGCTACGAGCAACTCGTGGGACGCTACCGCCATCTCACGAACTTGGCCCACCGGGTCGGCAAGCGGATGCTGCTGCCGGTCCATCCCGGCCACGACAACTCCCATTTTCGCGATGACTTCTACCGCATGCCCCGCCGCGGCGGAGACACCTTGCGCGACTACCTCCGCGCCGCCGAGGACGCCGGGGCCGAGATCGTGATGATCACGAGCTGGAACGAGTGGCCCGAGACCACCGTGATCGAGCCCGCGCTCGAGTGGGAAGATCCCTACCACTACCTCCGCATCATCGCCGAATGGCGGGGCCGCACCTTCGAACCGCCGCCGTTGCCGGAGGGAGTGGTTACGCCCCGGAGGGAGTGGTTACGCCGTGAGCCGAAGTCGCCTCCCCACGATCGCGTCCGTGTCTCTCCCTAAGGGACTGTTGAAAAACTCCTTCCGACATCTTCTCGCGAATTTCTCGTCTGGACTTCGTTCTGGTTTTTCTTGAGAGCTACGGCTATCAAGAAAAAACACGCCTCGCCAGCCGAAGAATCTGCTTCGAATCCGGCCGGGTTCGTTATTTCAACAGTCCCCTAAAGAACGCCGCCTTTTTTGCAACAGGCATCCCCTTCGCCACGCCCACCCATGATCGTCTTTCCCTTCCGCTACCAGATCCTCGCGGGGCTGTCGCTCTTCGCCGGCCTGGTTTTCACCACGCAGGCCGCCCCGCCAAACATCCTCTTTCTCCTCGCCGACGATCTCGCCTGGTCCGGGACCGGGGTGGCGATGCACCCCGAGTTGCCCGAGACCTCGCGCAACGGCTTCGTCGACACTCCGGCCCTGGCGCGGCTCGCAGAAGAAGGCGTCCGCTTTTCCGACGCCTACAGCCCCGCGCCGATCTGCACCCCGACCCGGCGGAGCATCGTCTGCGGCATGTCCGTGGCCCGCCAGCGCGGAGCCGAGTTTCGCAGCCTCTTCGATCCCTCGCAGCACCCCACGATTCCGCAGGCGCTGAAGCAGGCGAACCCCGCCTACCGCACCGCCCACTTCGGCAAGTGGGGCGAGGCGATGGTAGCCACGCCGGAGCAGTGCGGCTACGACGTCAGCGACGGGGAAACCGGCAACGTCACCGGCGACAGCGCGGATCCCGACGATCCCAAGCTCACCGGGAGCCTGAGCCGTCGCGCCGCCGATTTCATCCGGGAGACGGTTCGCGAAGAGCGCCCCTTCTTCGCCCAGGTCAGCTACTACGCCGTCCACCTCGCGATCCAGGCTCGTCCCGAGACTCTCGCGAAGTACGAGGCCAGGGGCCGCCCGCCACGCAACGCTCCGAGCGAATTTCTCGCCATGCTCGAGGAACTGGACGCCGGCGTCGGTCTGCTCCTCGACACGCTCGACGAACTCGGCGTCGCCGACGACACCTGGGTGATCTTTTCGTCCGACAACGGGGGCCGCGAGTTCGAGAAACGGGGTGCCCGCTACAACGAGAAGCTCCGGCTCCCGACGAAGACGGCACGGCAGGGCCGGAATCCGAAATTTTCACTCCCCGCGGAATACGCGGTCCGCCTCCCCGACAACGAACCGCTTCGCGGCTCCAAGCAACTGCTCTACGAGGGCGGCATCCGCGTGCCCTTTCTCGTCCGCGGTCCCGGCGTGCAGCTCGGAACCTTCCAGCGGCAGCCCATCGTGCTCTACGACCTGCTCCCGACGTTCCACGAGCTGGCCGGAGGAACCGGGCCGCTGCCCGACACGCTCGACGGCAGCAGCCTCGTCCCGGCCTTTCTCGGAGAACCGCTCCCCGATCCCGAGCGCATCGCCCCCGGCCAGGTCTTCCACCGTCCCCGGCCGCTCAACGACACCGGGGAGGGCTACTCCGCGCTCCGTCACCGCAACTACAAGCTCCTTGTCGCCTGGACGCCCGAGGGCGAGGTGAAACGCCGCGAGCTCTACGACCTCCGCCACGACCTCGCCGAGCAGAACGATCTTTCGCGGGTCGATCCCGGCCGGACCGAGCGACTCTTCGCCAAGCTGATGACGTATCTCGAGGAAGTCGACGCGGAGACGGCCACCGAGATTCCGGGGAACAGGCGAGAGTAGATCCGCGTTCCGAGACCTTCGCTTCGAGACAACCCCGACACGCTACTTCCGCCGGAACGCCTCCGACTGCACCAGGGCGTGGATGTAGGCACGCGGCGTGGCTCCCTGCTTTTTCCCCTGCGCCAGGATGGCGTCGGCGAGGTCGTGGTCGGTGAATCCGTAGGGTCGACCGAGGGCGTACTCGATGAGGTGCTCGACGAATCCGCGGGCGAAGGCCTCGTGACGGGCGGCGACCACGTCGCGCAGCTCGAAGAACCCGTCGAACTCGGTCCCATCGGGCAGGGTTCCGGA
>Ga0180429_10000938_pt1 | contig 25126 bp, 22 predicted proteins | sample SS_ome_FD_132428 | JGI IMG/M metagenome (GOLD analysis project Ga0180429, IMG submission 132428) | Hypersaline lake sediment archaeal communities from the Salton Sea, California, USA - SS_1_S_1 metaG | ecosystem: Environmental > Aquatic > Non-marine Saline and Alkaline > Hypersaline > Sediment ...
GGGAGCGGTCCCTCCGCGGCGGGCGGGAGGTCGGCGCCGGACGAGCAGGAGGCGGCGAGGGCCGCGAGCGCGGCCAGAACGGTGAATCGCGAGATGCGCATGGCTTCGATCGTGTGAGGTGGTTCCGGGGGGGGGGTGATCCGAGAGGGTAGCCGTTCGAGTTGGGAGCCGTTCGAGCGGGCATCCGTTCGATCCGGGACCGCCGCGGGGCGGCCGCGGCGATCGCTCGTCCTACTCGACGGTCCAGGTCGCGCCGCCCTTCAGGATGTCGGCCAGGCGGCCGCGGCCCTTGGTCTCGACGACGCGCTCGACCTGGTCGCGCACGGCGCGGTCGTAGGTGGGCGCCTCGACCTGGCGGAAGATGCCGATGGCGGTCGGCGAGTCGTGGTCGGCGTCGAGCTCGGCGAGCAGCTGGGCCGGCGCCGTGGAGGCACGCGTCGGGTCCCACACCTCCGCTTGGTCGGCGGTCGTGAACTCGACACTGAAGCCGTCGAAGCGCACGCCCTTGTCGAGCTCCTTGCCGTAGACGATCGGCTTGCCGGGCTCGAGGTCGAAGGTGCGGTCGTCGCGCACCTTGCGGTTGGCGACCTCGTCGAACGCGCCGTCGTTGAAGATGACGCAGTTCTGGAAGATCTCCACGTACGAGGTGCCCTTGTGGGCCGCCGCCGCCAGGAGCGTCTTCTCCATGTGCTTGGGGTGCGTGTCGATCGTGCGCGCGACGAAGGTGGCGCCCGAGCCGAGCGCGAACGACACCGGGTTGAACGGGCGGTCGACCGACCCGAACGGCGTCGACTTCGTGCGCAGACCGACCGGCGAGGTCGGCGAGTACTGCCCCTTCGTCAGACCGTAGATCTGGTTGTTGAAGAGCAGGACGTTGATGTCGACGTTGCGGCGCAAGAGGTGCGCGGTGTGGTTCGCGCCGATCGACAGCCCGTCGCCGTCACCGGTGATCATCCACACGGACAGGTCCGGGTTCGCGACCTTGATGCCGGTCGCGAAGGCCGGCGCGCGGCCGTGGATCGTGTGGAACCCGTACGTGTTCATGTAGTACGGGAAGCGGCTCGAACACCCGATGCCGCTGATGACGGCGAGGTTCTCGCGCGCGACGCCCAGTTGGGCGAGGACGCCCTGGACCGAGTTGAGGATCGAGTAGTCCCCGCAGCCGGGGCACCAGCGAACCTCCTGATCGGACTTCAGGTCCTTCTTCGTGAGCGGAGCAGCGTTGCTGTCGGTCATGGCTGTTCGGAGGTCTCAGACCAGGTCGTCGATGCGCTCGACGAGTTCGGCGGTCGTGAAGGGCAGGCCCTGCACCTTGGGGTACGAGACGAAGTCGACCCCGGCGTACTCGCTGCGCAACAGGCGCGCGAGCTGCCCGAGGTTGAGCTCCGGCACGAGGACGCGTTCGTAGCGCGCGAAGAGCTCGGCGAGGCCCGGAGCGAACGGCCACATGTGGCGCAGGTGGACGGTGCCGACGCTCTGCCCCTTCGCGCGGGCGATCTCGACCGCGCTCATGATCGAGCCCTTGGTCGAGCCCCACCCGACGATGAGCAGCTTGCCCTCCTCGGCGCCGAACACCTCGGGCGTCGACAGCTCGCGCTGGATGCCGAGGATCTTGTTCGCGCGCAGGTGGGTCATGCGCTCGTGGTTCTCGGGGTCGTACGAGATGTTGCCCGAGTGCTCGTCCTTCTCGAGGCCGCCGATGCGGTGCTCGAGCCCCGGCGTGCCGGGCTTCGCCCAGGGACGCACGAGGCGGTCGTCGCGCAGGAACGGGTGGAAGCCGTCGGTCTCGGTGCGGAACTGGACGCGGAACGGCTCGAGCGACTCGGGATCCGGCACGCGCCACGGCTCGGCGCCGTTGGCGATGTAGCCGTCCGAGAGCAGGATCACCGGCGTCATGTAGCGCACCGCGAGGCGCACGGCCTCGATCGCGCACTCGAACGCGTCGGCCGGCGTGGCGCACGCGATCACGGGCAGCGGCGCGTCGCCGTTGCGACCGAGCACCGCCTGGTAGAGGTCGGACTGCTCCGTCTTGGTCGGCATGCCGGTCGAGGGACCGGCGCGCTGCACGTCGACGAGCACGAGCGGCAGCTCCGTCGAGATCGCCAGGCCGAGTGCCTCGGTCTTGAGCGCGACGCCCGGACCCGAGGTGGTCGTGATGCCGATCATCCCGGCGAAGGAGGCGCCGATCGCGCTGCAGATCGCCGCGATCTCGTCCTCGCACTGCACCGTGACCACGCCGTGGTTCTTGTAGGCGGACAGGTGGTGGAGGATGTCGGAGGCGGGCGTGATCGGGTAGCTGCCCAGGTACAGCTCGAGTCCAGCCAGCTCCGCGCCCGCCACCAGACCCATGGACAACGACTCGTTGCCCATGATGTTGCGGTAGGTGCCCGACGGCAGGGCGTCGCACGGCGGGACCTCGTAGCGGCCCTGGAAGTGCTCGTGGATGTCTCCGGCGTTGAAGCCGGCGCGCATCGCCGTGATGTTGGCCTCGGCCAGCTCGGGGCGCTTGCCGAACTTCGCGTTCAGCCACTTCTCCGTCGGCTCGAGCGGGCGGCTGTAGAGCCAGTACATCAGCCCGAGCGTGTAGAAGTTCTTGCAGCGCTGCACCTCCTTCGGCGACAGCGGCGAGCCCTCGAGCGCTTCCTTCACGCGCTGGTTGATGTCGATCTCGATCAGGCGGTAGCCCTCGAGCGTCCCGTCCTTCAGCGGGTCCGCCTCGAGTCGCGCCTTCTTGAGATCGGTCTCGCCCCAGTTGCCCGTGTTGACGATCACGATGCCGCCGGCCTTCAGGTCGGGCAGGTTCACGACGAGCGCGGCGGGGTTCATCGCCACGAGCACGTCGGGCGAGTCGCCCGGCGTGTGGATGTCGCTCGAGCTGAAGCGCACCTGGAACCCCGACACACCCGGACGCGTGCCGGCGGGCGCGCGGATCTCGGCGGGGAAGTCCGGCAGCGTCGCCAGGTCGTTCCCGGCGATGGCCGAGGTGTTCGTGAACTGGTTGCCGGTGATCTGCATGCCGTCGCCGGAGTCACCGGCGAAGCGGATCACGACGTTCTCCTGCGCCTGGAGCGGCAGGTCGGCACCGGGTTCGATCGTCACGGGCGGATGGGGAGCAGGTCCTGGGAGGGGCAGTGAGGGCTGGGATCGGTGTCCATCGACCGGCGTCCGGGCGGGTGAACAGGCTTCTCGATCCATTGTTCCGAGCCGGACATTGTGCGCCCTGGCGGGGCCCGCTGCACCGGCGATTCGAGCTTCTGACGGCGCCGGGGCGACTCGAGTGCGGCGGAAGACCCGCAACGCGCCGGCTCCTCCGCGCGGACGCGGATTGACGACCGCGAGGTCCACGAGAGATCGCGCGTCCAGCGGCTAGGATCCCGGCCATGCAGCCCTTCTGCGCCGCCCACCTCACCACCGAGCAGGACACCGATCGCGCCCTCGCCGGGGCGCTCGAACGCGTCCGCGCCGAACTCGACGGCCGCTCCGCCGACCTGGTGGTGTGCTTCGTGACGCCCCACCACGCCGCGGGGCTCGACGCGCTGCCCGCGCGGATCGCCGAGGCCCTGCGGACCGACGCGCTGCTCGGCTGCACCGGCGAGTCCGTCCTCGGCGACGAGCGCGAGGTCGAGGAGGGCCCGGCGCTGTCGCTCTTCGCCGCCCACCTGCCCGACACGCGCGTCGCGACCTTCCGCGCGGCGTTCGACGGCAGCCTGCCGCCGGTGCCCGCCGTCGAGGGCGAGCCGCGCGACTCGTCGCTCCTGCTGCTCGCCGATCCCTTCTCGTTCCCCGCGCAGGAGTGGCTCGATCGCATCGCCGAGGTGGCGCCGGGCCTGCCGGTGATCGGCGGCATGGCGAGCGGCGGGATGGGTCCGGGCCAGAACCTGATCTTCGACGCGGACGGGGTGGCCGAGGGCGGCGCGCTGGGCGCGATGATCAGCGGCGCGATCGAGCTGCGGCCCGCCGTGAGCCAGGGCTGCCGGCCCGTCGGCAAGCCGTGGGTCGTGACGGACACCGACGAGGGGCACGTGCTGGCGCTCGGCGGCCGACCGGCGCTCGACGTCCTCATGGAGACGATGGCGGGGATGGAGGCCGACGAGCGCCAGGCCTTCCAGCGCGCGCCGTTCGTCGGCGTCGCGGTCGACCCCACCAAGAGCGCGTTCGGTCGCGACGACTTCCTCGCGCGACTCGTCCAGGGCGCCGACCCGAACAGCAAGGCCGTCGCGGTCGCCGACCACATGCGCAAGGGTCAGACCGTTCAGTTCCTCCTGCGCGACGCGGACTCGGCGGGCGAGGACATCGAGCGCGTGCTCAGCGCGAGCTCCGACGCCGACTGCGCAGGTGCGCTCGTGTTCACCTGCAACGGACGCGGCAGCCGCATGTTCGACGCCGCGCACCACGACGTCGGGCATGTGCAGCGCGCGCTCGGTCCCGACCTGCCCGTGAGCGGGTTCTTCGCGCTGGGCGAGATCGGACCGGTCGGACCGCGCGCGTTCCTCCACGGCTTCACGGCGTCGACCGGGCTCTTCGTCCCGCGCGGCTGAACGCCGCCACCGCCCGCCGCCATGCTCTGCTCCCCCACCACGACGATCGCGTTGATCGGGATGCGCGAGCTCGCGCTGATCGGCGTCGTCGTGTTCGTGATGATCCTCGTCCTGCCGCCGATCGTGCGCGCGATCGAGCGCCGTCGCGGCCTCTGAGCCCTCCCGCGTCCCCACCTCGCAGCACGCGACCCCGTCATGGAGTACTTCGCTCTCTTCTTCGCCGCGCTGGCCTTCGTCGTCGCCCTCAAGGGCGCCAAGTCGGGCGGCGTCTCGCGCGCCGACCTCGACGATGCACGCCGCGACGCGCGACGCGACGCCCAGAACCTGGCGGACGAGGTGCAGCGCGAGCTGGCCCTGACGCGGCGCCTGTTGGCCGAGGTCGCGGCGGGCGCGCGGCTCGACCGCGACCAGATCATCGAGGGGCGCCTGTGGCGCGACGTGGACGCGCGCGAGGGCACCGAGCTCGTCGCGGCGGGCGGCGACCTCCACGTGCTCGACGTGCGCACCGCGGGCGAACAGGCGGCCGGCGTGATCCCGGGCGCGCAGCGGATCCCCGTCGACGAGCTGCCCGCGCGGCTGTCCGAGATCCCCAAGGGCAAGGCGAACACGCTCGTGGTCTGTGCCGGCGGCGGACGCTCGGCCGCGGCGTGCGAGCTGCTCGCGAGCGAGGGCTACGACGGCCTGCTCAACCTCGCCGGTGGGATGGGCGCGTGGAGCGGTCCGGTCCAGAAGCCCACCGACTGACCGCTCGGCGCCAGCGGTTCGGCGCCAGCGGATCGGGGGCCGACGGTTCGGGAGCTGACGGTTCGGGGGCGGCGGCGCGAGCCGTAGAATCCGCCCCATGAGCACCTCCCTCGAGAACGAACTGGCCTTCGCGCGACGCATCGCGCGCGAGGCGGGCGAGCGCGTGTTGGGCCTGCGCGAGTCGGGCCGTTGGACCGAACCGACGATCGTCGGCGACGTGGGCGATCAGGCGGCGGACGCGTACCTGCAGGGCTCGATCCGGGCCGCGTTCCCCGACGACGGGCTCCTGTCGGAGGAGACGAAGGACGATCCGTCGCGCACGCGGAAGTCGCGCACCTGGATCGTCGATCCGCTCGACGGCACGAAGGAGTTCCGCACCGGTCGTGTCGACTGGGCCGTGCACGTGGCGCTCGTGATCGACGGCGAGCCGGCGCTGGGTGTGGTCGCCCTGCCGAGCCTGGGCCTCACGCTGTGGGGCACCTGCGTCGAGGGCGAGCCGAAGCAGCACGGGTTCGACGGCGTGCCCGAGGACGGCACCTCGACGCTGTTGCTCGGCGACAGCGCGACCCCGGGCGCGATGCGGCTGGTGTGCAGCCGCAGCCACACGCCCGAGTGGATGGAGGACTTCGCGAAGACGCTCGGCGAGCACGAGCTCGTGCCGGTGGGCAGCGTCGGCTACAAGGCGAGTCGCCTGCTGTTGGGCGAGGCCGACGCGTACGTGCACAAGACCGGCGTGAAGGAGTGGGACACCTGCGCGCCCGAGTGCGTGGCGCTGGCGCTGGGGTGGCACGTGAGCCGGTTGAACGGGGACAAGCAGGTGTACAACCAGGCGAATCCGCGGAACGACGAGCTGCTGATCTGTCGCCCGGCGGATGCGGAGCGGATCAAGGCGGCGCTGCGCGAGAGCGGTGTGGTCGAGGGGTGATGGGCGAAGGGTGCCGGGGCTGAAGGGCCGAGTCGGCGCTACTTGGGGGCTTCCGGAAGGAGCACAGAGGCGCGCCCTTCGGGCGCTACACAGAGCCGGCGCTGCGCGCCGGAGAGGGCCACAGAGCGCCGAGCGCTTCGCGCTCGGCGAAGAAGCTCGCCCTTCGGGCTCGCCGGACAGGACTCGGGGCGGGCGCGGAGCGCCCGCCGGAACCGGACCCTCTCCTCGTGACGGGCGCGCAGCGCCCGTCGGAACCCGACCGCGGACCGGAGGCATCTGGTCGCTGCAAAGGCCGCTGACCCTCGCTCCGTGTCACCCGTCCGAGCCCACGACCTCCTGTCCGGTTCCCGCGCGCGCGGAGCGCGCGCGTCTTCGTGGAGCACGAAGCGCTCCACCTCTGTGGCCCTCTCCGGCGCGCAGCGCCGGCTCTGTGTAGCGCCCGAAGGGCGCGCCTCTGTGCCCCTCCGGAAGCCACCAAGTGGCCCCGACCACCGACCCCGCCCGCGCGCTCACTCCTCGCCGCAGGCGACCAGGATCCTGACCAACACCTCGCGCAGCGCCCCGGCCAACTCCGGCTCGGTCCGTTCCGCCAACGCGCCCACCATCGCGCGATGCTGCGCCAGCGTCCGATCACGACCACCACTGAACGGCGCCCACGCCGCATCGGTGTCCCCGAGCGACTCGAGGTGCGCCGCGAGACTCGTGAGGTTGTGCAGCACGTCGGCCCCCTTCACCGCGGCGGCGCGGGGCGAGAGGTGCGGCACGTGCTCGAGCGCAGCGGCCTTGCGCTCCTTCCAGCTGCGACTCTTGTCCTCGGTCAGCTCCGCGACCACGTCCGCCACCTCGTGACCGAACGCGCGCGCGAGGCCGCGCAGGTCCCAGTCGTCGGAGTCCTCGGCCACGTCGTGCAACAGCGCGGCCTGCACCGTCGTCTCGTCGGCGCCGAGCTGCGCGAGGAGCAACGCCATGTGCACCGGGTGCACCGCGTAAGGATCGTTGTTGCCTTTGCGCCGATGTTCGGCGTGGGCCTCGATCGCCACCGCGAGCGCGCGTTCGACGCGATTCGAGTACACGAGAGGGCGCGGGCGCGAGCGCCGCTCAGATCTGGATGTTGAGCGGCTTGAGGATCGCGACGCCGGCGATCATCGAGAACACGAGGAAGTAGCCGATGATCCCGAGCGGGCCGTCGATCATCCACGGCAGGCTGCGCGCCGGGTAGTCGAACTTCACCTGGTGCAGCGGTGAGTCGGCGTAGGAGCCCTCGCTCGGCCACAGGAGCTGGTCCTCGAAGCTGGAGCCGCGGATGCCCGACAGCGGCCCGTCGTGGGCGTCGCCGGTGACGATCTGCTTCGTGTCCGTCGTCCCGTCGGGGAAGGTGAAGACGATCTCCGCGTCACCCGCGGCGACCGCGATCACCTCGAAGGCGATCACGCCCTTGCGCTCGTTGCGCACGATCGGCGACTTGAGCTCGAGCGTGTCCGGCAGCGCGACCTCGATGTCGCGCACCTGGCCGCGCGCGTCCTCGTCGAGCGTGGCGACGATCTCGTGCCCCTTGCCCGGCATCCACTCGCCGCGGTTCGCGTTCCACACGGGGATCGGCACGAAGCCGAACCAGACGACCATCTGCGCGGCGACGAGTCCGAACGGGACGAACAGCGGCAGCATCGGCCCGAAGTTGAGCGCCATGTACTGCACGTTGCGCCCGAGGACCTTGCCGACGGCCTTCGTGACGATGGCGAGATCGTTCTGGTAGAGGCGGATCTCGATCATCGCGCCCTTGATCTTGTCCTTCACGCCCTTGATGCCGCCCTGGAAGCTGATCTGCTTGAAGACGAGCAGCGCCAGGATGCCGAAGACGGCGCTGGCGAAGGCGAGGGCACCGAGCCACCCCATCCAGCCGATCGCGCTCATCATGAGCGAGAAGGCCGACGAGGAGAGTCCGTTGACGAAGTCCATCGAGAGGGGGGCGTTCGTGGGGAGAGGAGTCCGCGCGGGCGCGCGGACGGTGTGGCGACCGGCGCGCTCTCACGCTCCGGTCGCCCGCGGGGTCGCGTGTGGGCGAGGGGTCAGCTGATGTAGCCGAGGCCGCGCAGCTTCTCGGTGATGTCCTCGTCGGAGTCGCCGCCCTCGAAGTGCTGCAGCTCGCGTTCGATGATGTGGGCGATGAACTCCTCGTGGCTCGCGTAGCCGGCCACTTCGGAGATGCGCTTCACGCGCTCGATGAGATCGGGGTCCAGTTTGATCTTGTTGCCGCCGCCGAACATGGTGCTGGAGGGGTTGGTGAGGTTGCTTGGGAGAGGAGAAGGTCGAGCCGAGGTGCCGCGCGGCCGAGGGTTCAGTCCTCGAGGACGCGGTGTCCGATCATGCCCTCGATGGGGTCGACGCCGTAGTGCGCGAGCACCTCGACGGTCAGGTCCACGAGTCGATGCTTGCCGTCGCGCACGGGCTTGGTCGACATGAGGATGCCGTTGACCGCGTCGGGGCACATGAGGTGGCTGCCGTTGAAGGTGCCGCCGGTGTTGTCGTCGAGGACGTTGGCCGTGATGCGTCCGAGCGAGGCCTCGTCCGAGTTGCCGTAGCCGAACGCGTAGCCGACGAGGATGTCCGGCGCGTCCGCGAGGCGCTCGTCGTTCTCGTAGAAGTCCTCGGCGATGTCGGCGCGCTCGACGACCTTGCGACCCGTCTTCGGATCGACGATCGCCTCGAGCTCGGCCTTGAGCTGCTCGAGCAGCGCGCGGCGCTCGGCCTGCGTGACCGAGCCGGGGTCGCCCGTCTTCCCGTGGTCGCCGATGCCTTCGCGACCCTCGAGGTTCAGGTAGAGGCCGTTGAAGCCCATGCCGTAGGCCTTGCTCTTCGACCAGTCGACGACGCCGGGCGTGTTGATCATCACCTGCTCGTTGATCGGCAGGTCGCGCGCGCCCTCGACCGGTCGCGCCTCCTTCGCCTTGCCGTCCTGCAGCACCAGGTAGCCGTTCTCGTGCAGCCAGGTGTTGAGCGAGAACTTGCGGGCGTACGGCGCGAAGCCGTGGTCGCTCATCACGACCATGTCCCAGGGCTCGCCGCTCGCGTCCATCCGCTCACGGATGTCCGCGATGATCGGCTCGACGCGCAGGTAGATGTCGTGGACGACGTCCTTCCACTTGCTGCCCTCGCGGCCGCTCCACCACTCGGTCTCGTTCTCCGCGAAGCCGCCGTCGTGGAACGGGTGGTCCGGGTCGGAGTGGCGCCACAGCATGTGGCACATCAGGTCGACCGTGGAGTAGTAGAAGAAGAGCAGGCCGCCCTCCTCCTTGTCGAGGTAGCGCTCGAACGCGTGGTCCATCATCCGCCGGCGCTCGACGTAGACCAGGTCGGCCTGCGCGAGGAACTCGTCGTCGGTGATGATCTCGTTCTTCAGGGCGTTGACGTCCTCCGCCATGCCCTGCGTGTAGTAGGTGCCGATCGCCTGGGCGAGGTTCGCCGAGGCGTCCTCGGGCTGCGAGACCGGCATGGCCGGGTTCTCGGGGTCGATGTTGACCGGCGAGGCGTAGAACGCGACGTGCGGCTCGATCGAGCGCAGGTAGAAGCGCGTGACGCCGCCCAGGCCGCCGTAGTCCACGCTGACGAAGTCGCTCCACTGCCCCGGCTGCAGCACCACCGTGCGCAGGCCGGCCTGGATCGCGACCGCGCCGGTGACCTCACCGGTGCGCGGGTCCTTCGCCTCGCGGTCGACGAAGACGGTCAGTTCGACGCTGCTCTCCTCGTCGCCGATCATCGGCCCCTGGAGCTCGCAGTCGATGACGCCGCCGCGTTCGGTCAGCGTCGCGTCGAGCTTCTTGTAGTCGATGCGCGTGCTCGCGAGCGCGTCGGTCGTGAAGAACGACGCCTCGCCGTACGCCGAGTCGATCGCCGGCGTCATCATGCCGGGGAACGAGACGCCCATCGTCTCCTCCACCGGGTAGTTGATCGGCATGCGCCAGATGTCGGCCGGCACGCCGTTGTCGGCGAGGACCTGCCAGAACGGGCGCCCCGAGCGGTTGCTCTCGGTGTCGCCGCCGAAGAGGCCGAACAGGCTCGTCGGCGTGGTCACGGTCGTCGAGCCGATGACCGCGCGCGTCGCCGGATCGCGGTGCAGGAAGTCGTAGATCCCGTGCCCGCCCGGATCGCGGCCGGTGATGAAGTTCGTCCACGCCACCGGGCTCTGCGGCGGCTGCGAGGTCCCGAGCTGGTGGATGCCGCCCTGTTCGGCGAGCCACTGCAGGTTCTCGGTCCGCTCGGGGAAGCGCTCGATCACCTCGCGCAGGATGTCGGGGTCCATGCCGTCGACGCCGAGGACGACGAGGCGCGGGTGCGCGACGGCGTCGTCGGACGCGGCCGCGCTCGCGACCGGGGCCGCGCTCACGACCGGAGCCCGGCCCGGCATCGCGAGGAACGCACCGCCGACGAGCGCGAGTGCGCCGCCGATCCCGAAGAAGGCGCCGAGGGACTTGGCGTTGGTGACCATCAGACGCGCTCCGGCTCGGCGGCCGGCTTCTCGACGACCGGCTGCTTCTCCGGCGCGGGGTGGGGCTTGGACGGGTACTCCTTCCACTCCTGGTCCTTCACGCGCGGACCGAAGAGCGAGGAGCCCTGCATGTACTTGGGGATGTCGACGCCGAACATGTCCAGCGCGGTGGGCGCGATGTCCATGATGTTCGGGCGCTCGGTGTTGATCTTCCGGTTGCACCAGAAGACGCCGGGCACCAGGCGCGGGTCGACGCAGTGGTCGCCGGACCAGCTCTTCGTGTTGTCGCTGAAGACCTCCTCGCTGACCGAGCCGGTGGCGCAGTCCCACGAGTGGCGGTAGCCGCGCTGGTAGCCGACCAGGATCTCGGGCGCGAGGTCCGCGTAGGGACCGCCGTGGATCTCCTTGGTGATCGCGGCGTCGAGCACGACCGTCTCGCCCGTCTTGGGGTCCTTCAGCTGCTCGAGCTTGCCCTGGATCTCGCGGCACAGGCTGTTGAGCTCCTCACCCGGCTCGACGATGCCGTGCTGCTCGCGGCCCTTGCGGTTGATGAAGATGCCGGTGAGGCCCAGCGTGAACGCCTTGGTGCGCGTCCAGTCGATGTTCTGGAACCAGTCGCCCGAGGTGTTGCTGTCGTCCTTGAGGAACAGGTAGCCCTCGTCGCGCAGCCACGCGTTGATGTTGACGCCGCGCTTGAAGTTGCAGAAGCCGTGGTCGGAGATGACGCAGAAGACGGTCTTGCCGTCGTCGTCCTTCACCTTGGCGCGGACCTCGGCCAGGAAGTCGTCCATCTTCGCGTAGAGGTCGCGGATGGTGTGCTTGTACTTCTCGGTGTCCTTGCCCTCGTTCGCCGGGTGCTCCGGGTCGAGGTAGCGGTAGAACATGTGGCTGATGCGGTCGGTCGTGTCGAACACCACCGTGACGAAGCCCTTCTTCGTCTTCTCGACCACGTCCCACAGCTGCTTCTTGCGCTCCTCGAAGATGAGCCAGGCCTGCTTGAGGAAGGCCTCCTCGTCGACGACGCGCTCGTTCAGCGCCCAGGTGTCCTCGGCCAGGCCCAGCGTCGCGTACGGACCGAGCGTCTTCGCCAGGTAGATCGAGTAGACGAGCGGGTGGCTGATCGGCATCGCCGGCGAGTCCGGATCGATGTTGATCGGCGTCACGTAGATCTCGACGTCGCTCTCGTCCCAGGTCTGGACGTAGAAGCGCGCGATGCCGCGGGCGCCTTTGAACGGGATCCGCATCCAGGGCGTGTACTCGCGGTAGCCCACGGTCGCGGTCTCGCCGTCGACCTCGAAGGTCGCCTCGCGCTTCGCGTCGTCGAAGGTGACCTTGAACGGGCACTTCATCGCGTGCCGGTCCGGCCCGGTCGGGCCCGTCAGGTTCGACTCGACCACGCCGGCCGGGCTCTTGCGGATCACGTACTGCTGACCGCCGATCTGCGCCTCCTTCGGGCGCGGCTTCGTCGAGTAGAAGCTGAAGCTGCCCTGCGTGCCCTGGAGGTCCGGCACGCACATGCCCGACAGCAGCACGCCGTTCTTGAACTCCTGCGCCGGGAAGGTGATCGGCACACGGATGATCGAGCTCCAGACGAAGTTCTTGCCGAGGAGCTTCCAGAAGGGCTGGCTCTTCTGGAGCAGACGCGTGACGACCTTGCTGCCGATCGTGACCTTCTTGAAGCCCAGGTTGAGCGTCTTCGGCATCGTGCTCACGTCGGTCGACGAGAGCGCGGGCAGGTAGTTGCAGGGGTCGCGCGTGAGGAAGTCGTAGATGTTGTGGCGCGAGGCGTCGACGCCCGTCGCGTAGCTCGACCAGGCCACCGGCGAGATCGAGGGGAACGCGGTCTCGAGCGGGCGGAAGCAGCCCTCCTCCTCGAGCTTCGTGAAGTTCGGCATCAGGCCCTCGGCCTTGAACTTCCGGTACAGGTCGGGGTCGAAGCCGTCGAGGCCGACCACGATCATCCGGTCGACCTTGGGCTTGGCCAGGCCACGCATGCGCAGCGCCCGGATGCCGGCCTTGATCGGCCAGATCGCGACGATGGCGAACGCCAGCGCGAAGGTGCCGACCAGCACGAGGGCCGAGCCGGCGGCGGCGAAGCCGGCCCCCGGACCGATGTAGGCGGGCTGGCCCAACACGCCGGACGCGATCGGCGCGGCGTGGGCGCTCGTGACGAGGAGGGCGGCCGCGAGGGCGGCGAAGGCGCCCGACCTGAGGCTGGGAGAGGTCATCCGGTGGTGGGTTTCCGCTGCGCGTCCGACCCCTGGGGCCGGCCGCGGAGGGTCGTGTGATCGTCGCCGGAACCTGCCACGGCGGGCCTGGCTGTCGGTGGAGCCGCCGGTTCCGGAGGAGTTGGAGGCACGCGAGGAGCGCCTGGGCAGCGCGTTCGACCCTGAACTCGCTCCCGGCGCACACGGCGTGCTCCGGTGAGGATACCCCGGAGCGCCGACACCGGTCGCGGGGGGGATCTTCAGAATCCGGTAGATCCGGGGACGATCGGCGGCGCGCGCGGGTTCGCTGGAGGGCACCACGAAGAACGGCCCGGCCCCGCCGGCGTTGGCGGCGGGGCCGGGCCGTCGTGCGGCGCGGGGGTGGAGCGCTCGGTGCGCGCCCCCGGGAGGACGGCTCCGAGCGGTCAGACCTGGAACGGCCTCGAGAAGGCGGGCCTGGAACGGCCTCGAGAAGGCGGGCCTGGAACGGCCTCGAGAAGGCGGGCCTGGAACGGCCTCGAGCAGGCAGGCCTGGAACGGCCTCAAGCAGGCAGCAGGCCCTTCTCGCGCAGGTACGCCAGGATCTTCTCGCCCGACTCCTCGATCGACTCGGCGCCGGTGTGGACCGTGATCTCGGGGTTGGCCGGGGCCTCGTAGGGATCGCTGATGCCGGTGAAGTTCTTGATCTCGCCGGCGCGGGCCTTCTTGTAGAGGCCCTTGGTGTCGCGCTCCTCGACGACCTCGAGCGGCGCCTCCACGTAGATCTCGATGAAGGGGGCCTGCGACATGTCGCGGCACTCCTTGCGGACCGACTCGTAGGGGCTGATGGCGGCCGTGATCGAGCACACGCCGTTGCGGCTGAGCATGTTCGCCACGTAGCCGATGCGGCGGATGTTGGTGTCGCGGTCCTCCTTCGAGAAGCCGAGACCCTTCGAGAGGTTCTCGCGGACCTCGTCGCCGTCGAGCGTCTCGACGGGGACGCCGAGGTCGATCAGCTTGGGGGTGACGTACTGGGCGAGCGTGGACTTGCCCGCACCGGAGAGGCCGGTGAACCAGAGGATGAAGCCTTGCTGGGCCATGACTTGGGGGTCGTGTCTAGGGGGTGGGTGTGGTGGTGTTGAACGGTCGGGCTCGGCCGGCTCCGATCAGCGGATCTTGCCTTCGAGGTAGGGCACCTCGAAGCACTTGCTGTGCATGATCGGCCCGTGGCCGAAGTAGCCCTCTTCGCCGAAGAGCTCGCCGTGGTCGGCGGTCACGACGATGTGCGTGTTCTTCGGGACGAGGTCGTAGAGCTGCTCGAAGACGCCGTCCAGGTAGCGAACGGTGTCGATCTGGCGCTCCTTGAGCTCGTCCATCTTGTCCTGGTCGAAGAACTGGAACTCCTCCTTGAAGTCCGGGCTGTCCGGATCGACCTGGTCGTTCATCTTCTTGAAGACGCCGTTGACGCCCGAGATGCGCGGCCACATCGAGGAGTCCTCGTCCGGCTTGGCGTAGGGGTAGTGCGTCTCCCCCACGTTCAGCATGTAGAAGGACGGGCGGTCGTCGCTGAACTTCATGGTCGGCAGCATGGCCGCCATGTCGTTGTGGCTGTCCATGAGCTGGAACGAGTCGAAGAAGCGGTTGATGCCGGTCTTCGGGTTCAGCACGGGCAGGGAGACGCGCGCCGCGGTGTGGTAGCCGAGCTTGTTGCGCAGGAACTCCGGCAGCCACAGACCCGGCACCATCGCGCCGAAGTCGACCGTCTTCTCACGAGCGCCGAGGCGGTCGTTGTAGTTGAAGAAGTCCTCCTTGTAGTACTCCGACGCGTAGACGTTCGGCGGAGACGTGTGCGGGAACAGGCCCGTCAGGAGGTTGTAGTGCGACGGCGCCGTCCACGACGCGTAGGTGTAGCGCTTCTCGACCTTGCCGCCCGACAGCTTGGGGATCGTCTTCGGCTCGGCGGCCATGAACGCGTCCCAGCGGCACGAGTCGAGCGTGATGACGATGAAGTTGTTGTCGGCCTGCGGCTCGGGGTGCGGCGGCATGCCACCGGCGCGGGGCAGCGGACGCGGCGGGAGCTTCGGCGCCGGCTTGGCCGGCTTCTTCTTGAAGGCGTCGAAGAGACCCATGGCGGTGGTCGATCGGGCGTCTGGGGGGAGATGGAGTTGGAACGCGGACGGCGCGGACGAGGAACCATGCCCCACCCGCGCCGCCCCTGCGGTCAGTTCTTCGTGGCGTAGAAGCCGACGAGGACCTCGGCGGTGGACTCGCGCATGATGCGCGGGTCCGGCTTGTCGCCGTTCACGAGCTGCTCGCGGACCTTGGTGCCGGAGATCGACACCATGGTCTTGTCCTTGTTCTCCTCGACGAGGCCGACCTTGCCGAGCTCCTCGAAGTAGGCCGCGAAGCCGACGTTGACCGTCTTGATCGCGAGGTCGCCGCCGAGCTTGTCGAAGATCTCCTGCGCGTCGAAGTCGCCCCAGATCGGCGTCTTGTCCTCGAACGGCGCGTCGGCGTGCTTGCGGCCGATGATGAAGTGCGTGAAGCCGAGGTTCTGGCGGTAGATCGCGTGCATGACGGCCTCCGCGGGGCCGCCGTAGTACATGCGCATGTCGAGACCGATCAGCTCGAGCTGGTCGTTGAGGTCCTGACCCTTGCCGCTCCACAGCTCCTCGTCCTTGTCGCCCTCACCGAGGAAGCGACCCTCGACGAGGCGCTCGTAGGTCTCCATGCGGGTGGCGGCCGGCACGTCGTCGCCCTTGAGCTGGCCGACGAGCGGGTTCAGCACGACGCCGGTCTTCTTGCCGGTGTCGCGCAGGATGACCTCGGCGCCGTAGACGAGCGCGTACTCGTGGGCGCGGTGCAGCGGGTTGCGCGTCTGGAACGCGATCGACTGCTCCCAGCCCTTCTCGGCGATGAGCGGGCGGGTCTGCGACGGCGACATGACGCGGCCCGCGAAGGGACGGTCGTCCGAGAACGGCTTCAGCGTGATCGTGCCGCCGACGAGCTTGGTGCGCTCGTCACCCAGCCACAGCTTGGCCCCGGGGTGGTCGTGGCGCTCGGTGCCGTAGACGCCCTCGATGAACTTCTGCTTGTCCCAGTCGAAGACGCTCTCGACCTCGAGGGTGCCGAAGGCCTCGCCGCCGAAGTTCAGCACCGCGACGCCGCCCGACGCCAGGGCCTTGGCCTCGACGTCGGTGACGGGCAGGACGATCGGAATGGTCCAGGCCCACTTCTTGCCGTCGCGCTCGATGCAGCCGTTCGCGAGGACCGAGTCGTAGTCGGCCTGACCCATCGGGCCGGTCAGCGGGCTGAGCGTGCCGTCCGCGATGCGGTACAGCGTGGTGCGATCGGTCTCGTCGACCTCGATCGACGCGTTGGCCTTCCCCGTGTCGATCGAGGTGGCGATGCGGTTGACGGGCTCGGACAGTCCTCCGTGGACGGGAGAGACACTGGCGGCGGTAGCGGTCATGTCGGGGGATGCGTTGGCGGGCGACCGCAGCGGGCGGCCCGTCGGGTGGTGTGGGTCGTGAGCACCGCGCGGGCGCGGCGCGACGTGGGGGATGTCGGCGGTCGTCGGCTCCGTTCGGGCCCGTCGTCGCTGGGGCGCGCTACAGGTAGCCGAGGTTCTTGAGCTTGCGCTTCACGTCGTCGAGCTCCTCTTGGCTGAACTCGGCGCGGCCCTCCTCGTCGGCCTCCCCCATCAGGTCGCGCAGGACGTAGACGATGAAGTCCGTCGGCGAGTTGAAGCCCGACCCGTCCACCACCTGCTGGATCTTGCGATACAGCGGGCGCGGGATCTTGACGGTGACCTTGGACTCGCGTTCGGACACGGGGCGGGCGGCCGCGGAGGGCCGTTCGAGGGGGGGAGCCGGGGGCCGTCGGGGCCGCCGGAGAGGGCCGTGGAGCGCACTCGGCACTCCAATCGCACTCCGATCGTACTCCGATCGGAGCCTACACTCCAATCGGAGCCTCGCCGGGACGGCCCCAAGCCCGCCGCCCGGCCGGGGTTGGGCGCCCTCGATCCTGCGCCGCGGCCCGCGCTCGCGCACCGAGTGCCGCCGAAGCGGCGGCGGCACCGCCCCGAGGCCGGGATAGGATCTGGCGCGGGCGCGCTCGGATTCGCCGCGCGCGCCCCCAACCGTCCGCGGGGGCGCCCGTACACGCGCTCATCCGCACCACCGATCACCCGCCGCGCGCCGCCGCGGACGGACCGCCCACCGACGCCCTCCCTCAAGGACCATGCGCACTTCGCTCCGCTTCGCCCTCGCCGCTCCCCTCCTCAGCCTCCTCGCCGCCTGCGGTGGCGGCGCCGACGCCGCCGGCGACCCCTACGAGCGCGGCCTCGACCAGGCCAAGGCCGGCGACCACGCCGCCGCCGTCGAGAGCTACGACGCCGCGCTCGAGGGCATGTCCGCCGACGACGCCATGTACGAAGAGGTGCTGATGGCGAAGGTCGAGTCGATGACCCACACGAACGCCGCCGACGCCGCGATCGCGTTCCTCGCCCACGCCGACGACCACGGCGCCGCGCCCGCCGACTACGCCAAGGTCTTCAACTGGATGGTCGCCGTGCAGGACTGGGGCCAGGGCGGCAAGCTCGCCGCCGCGCTGAAGGACGCGCACCCCGAGGCCGAGGCCGAGGCCAAGATCATGGACGACCGCATCAACGCCGCGATCGCCGCCGGTGAGGTCAGCGCCGAGGAGCGCGAGATGCTCGAGGGCCTCGGCTACCTGTAGGTCCGAAGCCACATGACGCGGATCGACCACGCACGGCGAGTCGAGTCCGCCCGCGCACGACGCGGTCCGCGCTGGGCGTGGGCCGCGTCGTTCGCGTTGGTGCTCGGCGCCGGCGCCTGCACGGACGGCCCGCGCCACACGCTCGACCACGGACGCGAGTTGGCCGCGCGCGGGGACCACGCGGGAGCCATCGCCGTCTACGACCGGGTCCTCGCGGGCCTCGATGCCGCGACGGAACCCGAGCGCTACGAAGAAGCCCTGTTCGCGAAGGTCGCGTCGCTCGTCCTCAGCGACCCGATCGCGTCCGCCGTCGAGTTCCTCGCCCTCGCCGAGGAACACGCGAGCGCGGTCGAACCCACGGACTTCGCGTGCGTCTTCGACCTGCTCGCCGCGACGGAGTCCTTCGAGTCGGGCGACGACGCGTCACTCGACGCGGGCGACAAGGTGCTCCGAGCGCTCGAAGCGGCCCATCCCGACCGCACGCGGGAGTGCGCGGCGATGCGCGAGCGCCTCGTCGACGCGGTGGTCGCGAGGGAGATCGACGCGAAGGAGCTCGAATTGCTGCGGCACATGTAGCCTCGAGCCTTCATCGACCCCGCGGGCCCGACGACGATCGGTGCGCCTGGCGCCGACGAACGCGAACGGGCCGCCGCACCTCTCGATGCGGCGGCCCGTTCGCTCCGAACGACGATCCGATCCGACTCAGTCCTCGCCCTGCGCGAGCGCGTAGGCGCGGGCGCCGTCGTTCTCCATGAGCACCTCGTGGTGGCACATGCGGTAGACCTCGGTCACCTTGCTCATGAGCAGCGCGATGTCGGAGTGCCGCAGGTCCGCGTTCTCGTCGCGGGCGACGAAGCGGCAGCGCCAGTGGTCGACGCAGTCGGTGGGCGCGCCCGTGAGCGGGTACACGACCGTGCCGCGGTTGCTGATGATCTTCAGGCGCAGCGCGGTGCCCTCGGCCAGCTCCTCGAGCTTGGCGCCCAGTTCGCCGGGACCGACGCGACCCTCGAGGAACAGGTCGCAGCCGATGTCGCGGCGCGTCTTCGGCACCGACTCGCACTCGCCCACGTCGGGCAGGACGAGCGGCTTGTGCTCGCGGCGGACCCAGTTCTCCGGCTCCTTGCCGAGGTTGTCGAGCACGGCTTCGGTGAAGGCCTCGGTCCCGACGCCCATGCCCTTCGGCGCGAGGTCGCCGGTGAGCTTGCCCTGCTGCATCGTGAGCGCGATCGCGGCCTCGACCCGGTCGGCGGCGTCGAAGGCGTCGATGTGCCGCAGCATCATCACCGACGACAGGATCGCCGCGGTCGGGTTGGCCATGCCCTTGCCGGCGATGTCCGGCGCGGTGCCGTGGACCGCCTCGAAGATGCAGGCGTGCAGGCCCATGTTCGCGCCCGGCGCGATGCCGAGGCCCCCCACGAGGCCCGACACGAGGTCGGAGAGGATGTCGCCGTTCATGTTGGTCGACACCAGCACCTCGAACTCCTCGGGCACGCGCACGAGCTGGTGCGCGCAGTTGTCCACGAGGATGTACTTGGGCGTGATCTCGGGGTAGTCGGCGGCGACGCGCTCGAAGACACGCTTCAGCATGCCCTCGGTGAGCTTCATGATGTTCGCCTTCGTGACGCAGTGCACCGAACCGCGTCCCTGCGAGCGCGCGACCTCGAACGCCAGGCGCGCGATCTTCTCGCAGCCGCGCTCGCTGACGAGCTTGAGGCACTGGGCGACGCTCGGCGTCTGCATGTGCTCGATGCCCGCGTAGAGGTCCTCGACGTTCTCGCGCACGACGACCATGTCGATCGCGCGGTCGCTGAACGGCGTCTCGATGCCCGGCAGGATCCGCGCGGGACGGATGTTGCCGAAGGTCTCGAGCATCTTTCGCAGCGTGACGTTCGCGCTCTTGCCGCCGAAGCCGATCGGTGTCTCGAGCGGACCCTTCAGCGCGACGCGGTTGCGCTGGATCGAAGCCAGCGTCTCCTCGGGCACGCCCGTCGCGTCGCCCTCCTCGAAGACGGCCTTGCCGGCGCGGCACTCCTCCCATTCGATGCCGAGGTCACAGGCGTCGACGATGCGGCGGGCGGCGTTGATGACCTCGGGGCCGATCCCGTCGCCGGGCAGGAGGGTGACGGTGCGGGAGGTGGACGACATGGGGGTGGAGGCGTCGGAGCTGCTGACAGTCGCGGGTGGACAGCGATGCGGGCAGCCATTGAACGGGCGCCCCACGCCTCGTTCAAGGCGCAGCGGGCGGGATCGGGTCGCGTGCGGCCGACGGCGCGGGCCGCCCCCCACCGGCGGCCGATCCGGCGCGACGACCGACTCGGAACGACGACCGACTCAGAGCGACGGCTCGCCGCCGTCGGGACCGAGTTCGAGGCAGTGCTCGGCCAGGAAGCTCGTCACGTGCTCGTAGGCGTCGTCGACCGAGTCCGTCTTGAAGAACAGGTCGAGGTCGCCCTGGGAGATCGTTCCGAAGTCGACCATCGGCTGGAAGTCGAACACCTGGTTCCAGAACTCCGTCCCGAACAGCACGACCGCGATCTTCTTCTTGATCTTGAAGGTCTGCACGAGCGTCAACAACTCGAACAACTCGTCGAGCGTGCCGAAGCCGCCCGGCATCACGACGAACGCCTTCGCCATGTAGGAGAACCAGAACTTCCGCATGAAGAAGTAGTGGAACTCGAACGACAGACGCCGGGTGATGTACGGGTTGTCCGTCTGCTCGAACGGCAGCGAGATGCCCAGTCCGATGTTCTCGCCCTTCGCCTCGGACGCACCGCGGTTCGCCGCCTCCATGATCCCGGGTCCGCCGCCCGAGCAGACGACGAAGCGCCGGTCGGTCCCCTCGAGGCTCTTCGACCAGTCGGTGAGGCGGTGCGACAGCTCGCGTGTCGCCTCGTAGTACTTGCTCATCTCGAGGTCGCGCTCGGCCTTCGCCACGTCGCCGCCCTCCGCGCGCGTCTTCTCGAGCAGCGCCTCGGCGTCCTCGCGCGACTTGATGCGCGCGGAGCCGAAGATGACGATCGTGTCCTTGATCGACATCTCCTCGAACCGCCGCTGCGGCTCGAGGTACTCGGCGAGGATGCGCAGGGGTCGCGCCTGGGGGCTGCCGAGGAACCCGGCGTTCTTGTAGGCCTTGACGGCGCGGAAACGGCTGTCGCTCATGCGCCTGGTCTACCGGCGGCGCGCGAACGGTTCCAGCCGCGGCCTCACCCACCGGTCGCGCGCGGGACCCACAGCGTCTGGTGGTAGGCGAGCGAGAAGCCGTTGGCCTGGGTCGCCGACTGGCTCGGACCGCGCATCTCGGGCAGGCTGATCGCGACGCGCGCGCCGGCCTCGACCGCCGCTTCGAGTCGCGCGGCGACGAGCGCCTTCTGGTGGCCGCGGCCGCGGTGCTCGGGCAGGGTCGCCGCCATCCCCATCACCGCCACGTCGCCGTCGAGGAACAACGCGGCGGCCGCCACGTCCTCGCCGTCGTCCGACGACAGGAACAGGCGCCACCCCTCTTCGCCGAACTCGTGCGCCAGCCGCTCCGGCCGCCGCTGCTCGTCGTCGAGCGGCAGTTCGAGCGCGCGGACGAGCGTGCGTCGCCACGACTCGAGGTCGCCGGGCAGCGCGCGCCGCACCGACGCGCCGCGCAGCTGGCGCTCGATCGGCAGCGCGAGGTCGCGCCAGAAGACCGCGTCGAGGTCGTCGGGTCGCCAGTCGCGCGCGAGCAGCCGCTCCGCGTGGGCCGCGTGGTCGGCGGTCGGGAGCAGACGCGCGGCCGTGGGCGGATGCGCCGCTGCGAGGGCGAGCGCGTGGTCGAGCTCGCCCTCGCTCGCCGCCTCGATCCCGAACGCGTCGCCGTAGCCGGGTCCGAGCGCGACGACGAGCGCGCCGAACTCGTGCGCGCCCCAGGCCGTGTCGGCGTGCTCCCACGCGCCGAGCGCACGCGTGCGCGCCACGAGCGCGGCCCGCTCGCCGTGGGAGAGGCGCCGGATCCAGTCGTCGGAGAAGGGCGCGGGGAAGTCGACGCCCGTTCGCGACGCGGGCGCGGCGCTCCTTCCGGCGGCGTCGTCCGGGGCGTCGGACGGCACACCGGCGAGGCGCGCGTCGCGATCGCGCACGCGCGACAGGGCCGCCTCGAACGGATCGGGCTCGGCCGCCTCCACCTCGTCGTAGCGCGCGTCGAGGTCGCCCGCGCGCAGTCGCTCCTTCGCGAGCGCCGCCTCGAAGCGATCCTCGCCGCGATCGTGCCGGTCGCTGACGCGCCGCTGCGCGCGGTACCACGCGTCGTCACCCTCGCGCTCCTTCGCCCGCGGCGAGCCCGAGCGGGCCGGCTGCCAGGACAGGACCTTGGCGGTGCGCACGTCCGCCACGAGCCGCGCGCGGCAGGCGGGACACTCCAGGCGCAGTTCCTTGGGAGGCATGGGCGCATGCTACGGACCCGCGGGGGGCGGCTCGCAACCGCCGTCGCGCGCGCGGCCCACCCGGTGGCCCGCGCCGCGATGCACGCCGCGCCCATCCACAGCCCCCACCCGCCCGGGGAGACGCCTCCACCGGCCCGCCCGTTGCAGTTCCCGTCGCGCGAAGTTCCTAGGCTCTGCGGCGTACCGAGGTTGGGCGCGAACGACCGCGCCCCCACCCGCATGAGCGCCCCGTCCCCCTCCGAACCCGATCACGGCGAACCCGATCTCGGCGAACCCGATCACGGCGAACCCGAGCACCGCGAGACCGGCCAGCCCACGACCGGCCAGCGCGACGCCGACCAGCGCGAGCCGCGGGCCGCCGCGCTCGATCCGGCGCCGCGACCGACCGCGCCGCGCACCGGCGACGGGTGGATCCGCTCCTGCCACTGCTGCGGGCTCGCGCACTGGGTCGAGCCACCGCCGCCCGGACTCGCGCGCGTGTGCGCCCGCTGCGCCACGCCGCTGCCGACGCGCGCGCGCCGCGGCGGTCGCAACCGTTGGGCCGTGGCCTGCGCGCTCGCCGCCGTCGCGCTCTACCCGCTCGCGATCGGTCTACCGGTCATGGAGATCGAACAACTCGGACGCTCGCACGCTTCGAGCATCGCGCACGGCACGCTCGCGCTCCTGTCGAAGGGCGAAGTCGCCGTCGGTCTCGCGGTCCTCGTGTGCTCGCTCGTCTTCCCGCTCTTCAAGCTCGCCGGCCTCGTCGTGCTCGGACTCGCACCGGCGCGCGTGCGCTCGGCGAAGCGCCGCGCCCAGGCCTGGCACGCGATCGAGTTCATCGGTCGCTGGGGCACGCTCGACGTGCTGCTCGTCGCGGTGCTCGTCGCCGCACTGAAGCTCGGTGACCTCGTCCAGGTGACGCCCGGCCCCGGCGTCTCCGCGTTCGGCGCGATGGTCGCGCTGAGCCTCGTCGCCTCCACGCTGTTCGACCCGCACGCCATGTGGGCGAGCGAACCCGCCGCGCGCGCCACCGCCGGACACCGAAGCCGATGACCACCTCGCCCGACCGATCCGGCTCGCTCGACCGACCCGGTGACGCCGCCGTCGACGCACCGCACGCCCTGGCCGACGCGCCCCTCGCCGAGCGCGGGGGACTCGGTGCGGCCTGGATCGTCCCCGCACTCGCGCTCGTGCTCGCGATCGCGCTCGGATGGAGCTACTGGTCCCAGCGCGGCGCCGTCGTCGAGGTGCGCTTCGCGGCCGCGCACGGACTCGAGGCCGGATCCGACGTGCGCTTCGCCGGGACCTCGATCGGTGCGGTCGAGTCGGTGCGCCTCGAAGGCGACGGCATCGTCGCGCGCCTGCGTCTGCGCGACGACGCGCTCCACCTGGCGCGCGAAGGGTCGCAGTGGTGGATCCCGCGACCGCGCGTGTCGCTCGCCGGCGTCGACGGGCTCGAGACGCTGCTCGGCGCGCGCTACGTGACGGTGCGACCCGGTCGCGAGGGCGGCGCCGTCGTGCGTCGCTTCGACGGCCTCGACGACGCGCCGGTCGACGTGCCGTGGGAAGGCGGACTGGAACTCGTGCTGGAGAGTGCGCGGCTGGGCGGCCTCGCGCCCGGCGGTCCGGTGCGCTTCCGACAGGTCGATGTGGGGCGCATCACCGCGGTCGAGCTCGCGAGCGACGGCGGGTCGGTGCTCGTGCGCGCGAGCGTGGCGCCGGACTACGCCGAGCTCGTGCGCACGAACTCGGTCTTCTGGAACGCGTCGGGCATCAGCCTCGAAGCCGGCCTCCTCAGCGGGCTCGACTTCTCGGTCGACTCGCTCGAGGCGCTGCTCACCGGCGCGATCGCCTTCGCGACGCCGCCCGCCGCCGCTGCGCCCGCGTCGAACGGTGCGCGCTTCCAGTTGGCGGAGCGCGCGAAGGAGGAATGGACCGAGTGGGTGTCGCACCTGCCCGTCGGCGCGCCCCGATCGGACGCCGTCGCGCCGGTGCCGACGCTCGCCGTGCTCACCTGGGAGCGCGATCGATTGATCGGCACGGCGAAGGAGCGACGCCAGGCCCTGTGCCTGCGACTGCAGGACGGCTGGCTCGCACCGCGCGGCGTGTTCGAGCGGCCCGACGCGTTCGTCGAAGGGACGCTGCGCCTCGTGGTCGGACCGTCGGACCAGGTCGTCCCCGACGGCGCGAGCGACGCGCCGAACCTGCGCTTCCTGCCGGCCGATCGCGACGCGCGCGGATGGCCGCGCGACCGTGTGCGCGCGCCGTTGGACCCCGAGAACTGCCTCGTGCACGGCCCCGACGGCAGCCTGCGCGCGCTCGACGCCACGCGCCTCTCGAGCGCCGACGGTTCGCTGTGGCTGGTGGCGGGCGACGACGCGATCGACGCGTCGTGGCACGGCGCGCCGGTGACCGCGCGCAGCGACGGGCGACTGATCGGGCTCTTGCTCAGCGACGGCGACGGCGCGCGGATCGCCGTGGACGTTCCGGTCGCGCGCTGATTTCGAAGACGGGTGCGCCGCGCGGCGTTCGCGACGGACCGGCTCCGCTCAGCGCAGGACGCCGGCGAGCCGGTCGAGCTGCACGCGCTCCAGGTTCGGCCCGTCGCCGCCTTCGGTCCCCGTCGGGATCTCGGGCAGCACGAACGCGTGGCGCGCCAGTCGCCCGTGCTCGTCGAACCCGAGCCACAGCACGGCGTCGGCGTCGATCCCGGCGTCGACCCAGGCCTGGAGGCGTTCGGTCGCCTCGTCGTCGCCGACCGGCTTCATGAGCGCGGCGGCGCGGGCGCCCGCGAGCAGGTCCTCCTCCTCGACGCCCGCGAGATCGAGGTCGTGCCCCTCGGACACGACGCGGATGCCGAAGTGGTCGCCGAGCGCGCCGACGACGGCGTCGAGTTGGTCGGCCTCGCCGTCCGCGAGGAGTTCGTACGGACGCTCGGTCAACAGGACGATCACTGCGCCCTCGGTCTCGAGGGCGGTCTCGAGGGCGGTCGCGTCGAGGGCGGCGTCCGCCCTCGCGCTCGCGCGCAGCGTCGGGTCGCCCGACCAGGTGGTGCGCCGCGGCGCGGGCGCCGAGGCCTGGTGCTGGTCGACGACAGCGACCGGGCCCGACGCCGAGGCCCA
>Ga0180429_10000939_pt1 | contig 25125 bp, 25 predicted proteins | sample SS_ome_FD_132428 | JGI IMG/M metagenome (GOLD analysis project Ga0180429, IMG submission 132428) | Hypersaline lake sediment archaeal communities from the Salton Sea, California, USA - SS_1_S_1 metaG | ecosystem: Environmental > Aquatic > Non-marine Saline and Alkaline > Hypersaline > Sediment ...
AAGGCGGGGGCCTTCGACTATCTCATGAAACCGATTGATATCGATGAACTGATAGAGAAGATCACGGACGCCGTCGGCAGGGAGAAAGACCAATAGCCATGAGTGGACGACCCCATCTTCGTGCTTGCAGGGAGGAGTTGGCCTTTTTTGGCAAGATCGGAGCAGACGTCACCCACGAAATGAGAAACGTCCTGTCGATCGTAGGCGAGAATGCCGGCCTGCTGGACGACCAACTCGCGCTTGCCGAGAACGGAAAGCCCTTGGATCACGAAAAACTGAAGCAGCTCTCCGCAAGGATAACTCGGCAGGTAGCAAGAGGGACACGGATCATGGAGCGGTTCAGCCGCTTCGCTCACGCCGCGGATGAAGAGGCGGCCTCTTCAGACATGACCGCGATCACCGAAACCGTGGCCGCCATGGCTCAACGGCACGTGGTCCTGGCGGGCTGCAGGCTGGAAGCCGATCTCCCCGATGAGGCGATACACGTAACGGCCAATCCGTTTAGCCTCCAGCATGCCGTGTTTTCCGCTATTGAGTTGATTCTCGATTCCCTGGAAAACGGCCAGGTGGTCACGATCAAGCTTGCCGGCCGGGGGGCTGCCGCCGTGATGTCTGTTTCCGGCAGCGTCACCGGTGGCGGCGAATTGTCCGGTCGAATCTCACGACTTTCCGCCGTGATAAACGAACTGGAAGGGAGCGTCGAGACGTCCAGGGAAAACGGGGTGCTTTCGTTGACCCTCACCATCCCGGCCGGGTGAGGTGCGGGCCGAAGCGGTTTCGGCGGAAGCGCCAAAGAAACGCGGAGACGGGGTATCGCGGCAGCAAAGGAATATTCGTCATGGCAAAAGAAAAAGTGTTGCTGGTGGATGATGAGTTGGAATTCACCCAGGTCCTCTCGGAACGAATGAAAGCCAGAGGTGTCGACGTCGACACCGCGGCAAGCGGACACGAAGCCCTGGAGAAGGTGAAAGGCAGATCCTACGATGCCATTATCCTCGATTTCTCAATGCCGGAAATGGATGGGATTGAAACCCTGAGGCATCTTGTCGAGGATAATCCGGACCTGCAGGTGATTCTGTTGACGGGATACGCCACTCTCGAAAAAGGTATCGAGGCCATCAAGCTCGGGGCCATGGATTTTTTGGAAAAGCCGGCTGAAATCCAGAAGCTCATGGAGAAGATCCAACAGGCCAAAGCAAACAAAATGCTGCTGGTTGAGCAGCAGATGGAAGAGAAGATCAAGGGCATATTGGAGACCAAGTCGTGGTAAGGCCTTCTGAAGGGGAGCGGGGTCAATATGAATAAGAAGCACGTACGGGACATACACGTAGAGGACATAATGGTCCCGCTTGACGAGTATCCTTGCATACCGGAGACGCTCACCCTGCGCGATGCCATCTCGGAGATGTCGGTACAGATCCTGAGGAAAGGGAAATTGTCTCTCCCTCGGGTGGCCCTCGTCTTCGACGACGGTTTCAGTGATCTGCTGGGATTGCTCAGACGGCGGGACATCATGCGAGGACTTGAGCCGAGGTTCCTCGTCGGCGGGTCGCTCGAATACCGGCGAAAACTCTTCGACGTGGAAATCGACCCGAATCTTTCCGAGCTTTCCTATGACAAGACCGTTGCACGCATTTGCAGTCGCGCCGGCCGTCTGGTCAGGGAGTTCTTGATTCCCATCAAGGCGACCATCGATCATGATGATCACATCATGAAGGCCATGAACGAAATGGTTGACCAGAATACCAGCCTGCTTCCCGTGCTCAAGGACGACGGCATCGTCGGGGTGGTGCGTTCAGTGGATGTGCTGAGCGAGATTGCCCTTATCATAAGTTCTTGAGCGATGTGTTCCTGCGTGTTTACCATCATGGCAAGAGACCTCGGTTCCAAGACCGTCCGGGAAATCATCCCCGATACGCCGCCCGTTATCAATGCCGGCGCCAACCTGATGGAGGCTGCTCGTCACAGAGGGCGACGAGATTACCGGGGTAATCCGGGAGCAAGACCTGTTTTTCGAGACGGCAAATACCATCAGTCAATGCAAAACATCAAATGAAGACGAGTAGTAGTCATCCCATGGACGTCACCAAACGAGAATAGCCGTGCCACGATCGATAATCTTCGTTACTCTCCTCGCCTTGACCGCCTGGGCGTATGCATCCGTAGGCTTGGGCGGAGGCACTGCATACCTTAGCATAATGTCCTTCTGGAATTCCGCCCCAACCGTCCTGCGTCCCGTGGCATGGTCGCTTAACATAGTAGCCTCTTCTTGTGCGTTCCTGAACTTCTATCGGCATGGTCATTTCGACGCCCGTCTCGCGTGGCCACTTCTGGCGGGAGGCGTTCTCGGCGCGGCGATTGGAGGAGCTATTCAGGTAGAAACGAAAACCTTCCAGGCAATGTTGGCGATTATTCTCATTTGCGCATCGCTCCAAATGCTGTTTGCGAAGAACAAACCGGAAAGCCGTCCCTCCAAAAAACCTCCGGCCCTGCCCTCGCTGTCATTGGGCATGGCAATCGGTATCATCTCGGGTCTGGTCGGAATCGGAGGAGGTATCGTCCTGGGCCCCGTGCTGATTGCACTGGGATGGGCGGATATGAAAAGACTGGCGCCGATCACCTCGTTATATATTCTGCTCAATTCTTTCGGGGCATTGACTTCCTTTCTATTAAGAGGCGGGAACATCGACCTGCCGCTAACCGGAGTTTTGTGTGTCGCGGTGCTGGCCGGCAGCTTTCTTGGCTCCCGATGGGGGGCGAAGAAGGCATCGGAATTCATGCTCAAGAGAATCTTCGGACTTGTTGCATTGGCCGCCGGTGTTAAGCTCTCGTTCGAATACTTCGGCGCGATAGCTTGAGTGACGAGTCCCAAGCTCCCCCAGGGAAAGCTGCCATGATGAATGACCAAATTCGTGAAGACGACCGCGACAGCGCGTCCGCCACGCCTTCTAATATCCACTTGGCGGGGAAACCCAAGTGGGTCGATTGGAAAAAACATGCCTGGATGTCGGTGGGTGTCGCGCTGTTCTGTATCGTCTACTTCTGCCCCTCGTTTCCGAATGCCGTAGACCCCAATGGAGGACAATTCGAACTGACTCCCCAGGGCAAGGCCGCCTTGGCCCTGTTCTTGTTGGCGGCTACCTGGTGGGTCTTCGAGGTGGTACCGATCGGCGTTACCAGCATCGCCATCGGCGTGATCCAGGTTCTGTTCCTGATCCGACTGGAGAAGGTCGTGACCGAACCGGCGACGGGACTGGTGAAGGAAATCTTGTCGCCCGCAAAGGTGGTTTTCGGCGATTTCATGGATCCGGCGGTCTGGTTTATCATCGGTTCGATTACATTCGGGATGGTCTTCTCCAAGACCGGCCTGACCAAAAGAATGGCCTATCGCATGCTGGTCGTGGTGGGCGAGCGCACCAGCATGATCTACCTCGGCAGCTTTGTGATTACGGCGGGATTGACCTTGATCATGGCACACACGGCAGTGGCCGCCACCATCTATCCGCTGCTGATGGCAATCTATGCCCTCTACACGGAAGAGGAGAAGCCGACAAAATTCGGCAAGGGTCTTTTTGTCGGCATGGCTTTCGTCGCGGGCGCGGGCAGCATCATCACCTTGCTCGGAGCGGCACGCGGCGCCGTGGCCATCGGATTCTATCGAGAGATCGTCGGAGAAGACGTTTCCTTCTTCGAGCTTACGAAGTACATGCTGCCCGTCGGCTGCACCATGGTGATTCTGCTCTGGGTGTACTGTATGATCGTATTCAAGCCCGAGAAGAAAACCATCCCCGGACTCAGGCAGCGGGCAAGATCGCTTCACAAGAGACTCGGACCCATGTCGCGGACCGAAATCCTTGCGTTGGCCATTATTCTTTCAGCCATCGCGGTAATGAGCATGCGATCGTTCATCCCCGCCTTGAAAAGCCTGGACAAGAGTGCCGTTATTCTCGTGGCCACGATTCTGTTCTTCGTTTTCAGAATCCTGACGATCAAGGATCTCGAGAACATCCCCTGGAATATCGTCCTTCTGTTTGGCGGAGCCATGAGCATCGGGTTCTGCTTGTGGGAGACGGGGGCCGCCGAGTGGATGGCAATCCAGTGGCTGGTTCTCTTTCAAGGTGCTCCTTGGTTCGTGTTCGTGATGGGAACGGCCCTCTTCGTGCTGGTGATGACCAACCTGATAATGAACGTGGCCGCCATCGCCATCTCGCTGCCCGTGGCCCTGGTCATTGCCCCCTATCTTGGCGTGTCGGAGGAGGTCATTCTGTTCTCTTCGCTGGTCGCCGCCGGGATGCCTTTCCTGCTGCTGGTCGGCGCGGCACCCAACGCGATTGCCTACGAGAGCAGGCAGTTCACTTCCGGAGAGTTCTTCCTTGCCGGCATTCCCGCCAGCATCCTGCTGATGATTGTACTGGCGCTTTTCGTGTTGCTGATCTGGCCGCTCATGGGTATGCCTGTTGTAGCTTCATGAAAATGGCCGGGTATCCGGCGACATCGAAATCCGGATCCGCTCGGTTCACGGCGTCGAAGCCGATGAGTAGCCGGATGGTAGCCGTCACGCTCCGCGTGACGAAGCCTCTTCTCGCGGAGCGAGACGGCTACTATACGCCGGCGGGCACTAGAGCCGCTTCACCGCGGTCGCCCGATACGTCGGGGCGAACCCCTTCTTCGGGTTCAGCAGATCGAGCTGCCCACGCGCCTCAATGAAATCACCCCGTTCGCAACCGCCCAGCAATGACGGATCGGGGAGTACGACGCTCCCGCCGTAGCGGTCGGTTTCGCCGTCGATCGGTATGTAGCGGAGCTTCCACCGCCGATCGATCCGCGAATACTCGAGCCGACCGCGCAGCCAGGCGTAATCGGCATCGTGGCCGTAGTTCGATTTTGGCGCAAATCCCGTCGCTGTCGTCTTTCCCGGCTCCGTTGCTTCAGCAACGGCCGCGGTCGCAACCGCAACCGAATCACCCGGCGCGCTCGATTGCCCGGACGATACCAGAGGCTGGACAGCGGAAATCAATCGGAAGGCGTCTTGGCCGGGAACCGCAGTTGACCGCTTCGGCGACGTCGGCGTCTGCGCTTTGGGTAGATCCCGGATGTCGATCGCGTCGACGGGAACGTTCAACAGTCGAGGCTCGCGAGGCCGACAGTCAACCGCCGCAACGGGCGTTGCATTGCAAGACACGGCGGCCACCGGTTTCGGCCTCGGCTGCAGGAGCCGAATCACACGTTCACGACCGGCCAGCGGGGCCATCGGCGTCGTGGCAGGTGCCGTCATGCCTGTCGTAGCCACGGTCGGGCCAGGCGTATCCGCCGCCACCGGAGCGTTTTCCTTGGGGGTGGCACGGACTGGAGTCCCGGCGGTCAGCGAAGGCGGCGGTATGCGGATTGTCGGTCCCCGCGATGCCGAGGGGTTGCTGCCGAATCCGGAACCGTTGCGCCGGTCGAACGTACCGGCCGGTGGTGTGTAGCGGTTGTTAGTGCCCGGTGCCATGGGCGAGGTGGCCGGGGTCTGCGGGATCACCGTGTGCGGCGTAATCGCTGGCGATCCTGCCGGCCGAGACATTGCCCCCGCTGCAGACGGGGTTCCGCCGAAGTAGGGGTCGGCGGGTGGGCCCGACATATCGCCCGTGCCCGGCGGCGGGACCCTGGTTCGGCCAAAAAACGGATCGGCGGCAGGCGGCGATTGACTTTGGCAACCAGACAAGGCAACCGCCACGATTATGAGCGTGAGCGGCCATTTCATCAGGCAGACTCCTTTCCACCTTGAGAGAACACCCTGCACCGCGCCGGCGTACTCCCTTGCAGACATGCCGAGACAAGACAAGATCCAAGCCGTATTTCCCGCACGAGAGGGACGTCAGGGTCGGTAGATTAGCGTTTTCTCGGGCTGTGTCCAGCCCGATTTTCCTGGCAGCCCGATACGGGGACGCCACAACGTCGCTTTCGCTCCCGCAGATCCATTGACCTCCGATCGCAAAGGCGTTAAGCTGGAGATAGCCGGCCGCAAGGGCAAGAGTCGAAACGAAGGAGTGGTAAGATGGCAATACGAGGCAGACGTGGCTTCACGCTTGTCGAATTGTTGGTGGTAATCGCCATCATCGGGATCCTGATAGCGTTGCTCCTGCCGGCGGTCCAAGCGGCTCGAGAAGCGGCTCGACAGCGTGAGTGTTCCAACAACCTCAAGCAATTGGGCGCCGGCTGCATAATGCACTTGGACAAGCACAATTATTTCCCCACCGGTGGGTGGGGGCCGGGGTTTACGGGAATACCTGACCAGGGCTTCGGCGTAAATCAGCCGGGTGGGTGGATCTACAACGTCTTGCCATACATCGAGGCGGAGAACCTGCACGATTTGGGGCTGCCAAACACCGGGTACGGTATCTCGGACGGCAGTGCCGAAAGGATCAAGAATGCGCTGTCTTGTCTGTATTGCCCCAGCCGGCGCGTGGCCAGGCCCTACTATCTGAGTACTACACCACAGAACACCGACCCCGTCGACAGCGCCGCTCGAAACGACTACGTCGCCAACGGTGGCAGCATCGACTGGCGCGGCGGAACATGCACAGAGGCCCCCAACGGCATCACGTACGAGAAAAGCCAGGTTCAGAGCGCGCATGTCCGCGACGGCCTGAGCAACACGTACATGGTGGGCGAGAAGTACCTCGATCCGAATCATTACACGACCGGCATGGACCCCGGCGACGACGAGTCGGCTTACGGCGGCGACTGGGAGTGCATCATCCGCTGGGGCGGCATGGTACAGTGCGGAGGAGCAGCGATCCCCAGCCCACCGATACGTGACGAGCAGAGCAACCCCGGCATTCCTCCCAGCGGTTGCTTCGGGAGTTCTCACAGCGCGGGCTGTCATTTCGTTTTCTGCGACGGCTCGGTACATCGGATTAGCTACAACGTCGACTTGTCGACCCACGACCGCCTCTGCCGCCGAAACGACGGTCTACCGGTCGACACCAGCAAGTACTAGCAGCCCATTCGAGAAGCCAAGTGGGACAGGCTGGAAGCCTGCCCCACGGGCAGTCTCCCATTGAAGGAGCGGCCGGTTTCGCGTAACATGGCGGCAGTATCGCTTTCGCATGCCTTCGGAGTCGTACTGTCTCATGTTGCAGCAGCGAATAGGGTTGATCGGGGCCGGCCAAATGGCCACGGCGCTGGGACGGGGTCTTGTCCGCTCGGGGTTGGTTTCGGGCGAGAATCTGACTGCCTCGGACCCGTCCGCCGAGGCCCGGCAACGCTTCGCCGACGCCACCGGAGCCGCGGCCAGCGATGACAATGCCGAGGTTGCTGAGCTTTCGGACGTCGTTTTCCTGGCCGTCAAGCCCCAGCAGATTGTGGCGGTCGCGGCCCAACTGGCCGGAAAAATCACTGCCGGGAAGCTCGTCGTCTCAATTGCCGCCGGTGTGCGCACCGAGACGCTCTGCGACGCCTTGGGAAGCGAAGTCCGACTGGTCCGCGTAATGCCCAACACGCCGTGCCTGGTGGGACAAGGTGCATGCGGTTTCTGCCTCGGCCGGCGGGCCACCGAAGAAGATGCCCATTTGGTCGAACGGTTGCTCGGCGCGGTGGGCACGGCCTACCGCGTGGAAGAGCGGCTCTTGGACGCCGTAACCGGGCTTTCCGGCTCCGGTCCGGCGTTCGTCTACACGGTGATCGAGGCGCTCAGCGACGGCGGCGTGCGTATGGGACTACCCCGAAACGTCGCCACCGCGCTGGCCGCACAGACCGTCCGCGGCGCCGCCGAAATGGTTACGGCCACCGGCGAACACACGGGCGTGCTCCGCGATCGGGTCACCAGTCCCGGCGGCACCACGATTGCTGGTATCCAGGCGCTCGAATCGGCCGGGCTCCGCACGGCGCTGATTGCCGCCGTGGAGGCCGCCACCCGACGCTCTATCGAGTTGGGAGCCGAATCCTGATTCAAAGGGAAACCCCCGTCAGCCATGTCTGTTTTCTGCCAGATCGACGACAAGCACGTTCCGCTGTACCGCATCATGTGGGTGTCGGAAGTACCGCATTTCTGCGGATCGGCCGATTGTCAGCGTGAAGGACTGTACGAGGTGCGTTTGGAACACGGCGAGGCCGTCTGGGCATCGCGAGAGGAACGCAACGAGGTCTTGACCGCGTTGGAGACCTGGCAAGGAGGTGCGCAGTAAGATGTCGATGTTCGAGGATAGCCGATATCGTTGGCGCGAGACGTACTTCGTGCTGTTTCGGTCGGGGGACCGCCCGATGCTGAAAGAAGTGGAAGAAGCTCTCCGCCGCCTGAACGACCGTTACGTACTGGCGAACCATCATGCGGACGACGACGGCCGGTTCGACTCGCTTACGCTGCTCTCACCCGACGATTTCGCCGCCTTGGATATCTCCTACATCGACGGCGAGGAGGTGCTCGAGCAAGGGGCCGAGTTGGCCGAGCAGATGGAACCGGCCGCCTGCGAAGCGGGAGAGACGTCGCCGGTCAGCCGGGTTCGACAATGCGACGGCCGATTCGACGTGCTCCATTTCGAGGAAGTACCCGATCCGGAAGACGAAGACGAAGACGAAATGCTCGATCCCAGCGCGCTTCTGCTCGTGCTCGATGCGCTGGCCGGCATTACCGGCGGACTGGCCATCGACCCGCAGTCGGGCGCACTGGTCTCGGAGGACGACTGACAACATGCTTGCCAAGGAAATAAAACGCGGCCACGTCGTAAACTACAACGATGCCCCCTGCATCATCGAAACCATCAGCGTGCAGACGCCGTCGGCTCGCGGAGCCGCAACAATCTATAAGTATCGGGCACGGAACCTGTCGACCAAACAGAAGGTCGACATCATGCTCAAGGGCGGCGAGTCGCTCGACGAGGCCGACTTCAGCCGCCGCCCGGTCAAATATCTATACGCCGACGGCACCGAGTGGCATTTCATGGACCAGCAAAACTACGAACAGTACGCAATTGCCAAGGAAGACCTCGTCGAGGAGAGCAAGTACGTCACCGAAGAACTGGAAGGCCTGCAAGCGATGATCTACAACGACGAGTGCATCGGGATCCAGTTGCCGCTGACGGTGGAGTTGAAGGTCACGCAATGCGACCCGGGCATCAAAGGCGCTTCGGCCACGGCCCGGACCAAACCGGCCACGCTCGAAACCGGCCTGGTCGTACAGGTGCCCGAGTACCTCGCCGAGGGCGAAGTCATCAAGGTCGACACCCGCTCCGGCGAGTATCTATCGCGGGCATAGCGCTACGGCCCGTCCATCTCCAACTGCCGCATCTTGCGATATAGGTTCGCGCGGTGCAACCCCAGCGTGTCGGCGGCGAGGCTCATGTTGCCGCCCGATTGCTCGACGGCATGGCGGATGCACTCCACCTGAAACTGGGCCGTCGCCTCCGACAGCGTGCCCTCGAACCCGTCGGCCAGTGCCGCGCCGCCACGGGGCGAGAGGATGAATCCCAGGTCCTCCGCCTCGATGCGATCCTCGGTCGAGAGGAACGCCAGCCGTTCCATCATGTTGCGCAGTTCTCGCACGTTGCCCGGCCAATAGTGGCCCAACAGCCGCTTCTTCGCCGCCGTGGTCAACCGTGGAACCCTCCGCCGTGCCCGACGGCAAAAGTCGACCAGGAAATGCTCGGCCAGCAGCAGGACGTCGTCCGAGCGTTCGCGCAACGGCGGCAGTTCGAGCGCTACCACGTTGAGGCGGAAGTAGAGGTCCTCGCGGAACTTCTTCTTCCGCACCATCTCGGCCACGTCCTGGTTGGTGGCCGCCAGCACTCGGGCGTCGGTGTGGATCGGCGTCGAACCGCCCACGCGCACCAGCACCTTCTCCTCCAACACCCTGAGCAGCTTGGCCTGGCAAGCGAGGCTGAGGTCGCCGATTTCGTCGAGAAACAGGGTGCCGCCGTCGGCCAGTTCAAACTTGCCGGCCCTCGACTCGCGGGCGTCGGTGAACGCGCCTTTTTCGTGTCCGAATAATTCGCTTTCGGCCAGCGTGTCGGGAATGGCCGCGCAGTTGACGGCGATGAACGGCTGATCGCGACGCCGGCTGAGGTAGTGGACCGATCGGGCAACCACTTCCTTGCCGGTGCCGTTCTCGCCCAGGATCAGCACGGCCAGATCGGTATCGGCGACGCGGCCGACGATCGACCGCAGTGCCTCGACCGGCGGGCTGTTGCCGATCAACTGCACGCCTTCGGCCGCCTGTTCGGCGATCTGTCGATTGGTCAGCAGCAGTTTCTGCCGGTCCTGGGCGTTTTCCAGGGCGATTGCCGCGTGGGCGGCCATCTCGACCAGTGCCGCTTCGTCTTCATCGGTGAAGTTGCCCGACAGCTTGTTGATGACCTCGAAAGCCCCAAACAGTTCGCCGGAACTTCCGTGCAACGGCACGCAAAGGAGCGTCTTGGTTTGATATTGAAGCTGCTGGTCGACCTGGTGGTCGATGGCCTCCGGCTCGACCGTCTCGTCGACGCGCCGGGGACGGCCGGTCTGAATGACTTCTCCCACAACACCGCGATCGTCGGCGATTCGCAACTCTCCGCCCTCGACGCCAAGCGCCGGCCGGCCGATCAGCAAGTGGTTGGATCGGTCCCAGAGGAAGATACTCGCCCGATCCGAACCCAACAGCCGCTGGGCCGCTTCGGCCATCTGCACCAGCAGCGGTTCCACTTCGAGGGTCTGGTTCCACTGGTTGGCGATTTCGAGGATCGCTTCCAGGCGTCGAATACGCCGCCGCTGGTGTCGACGCCGCCGCACGGCCGCGAGCGCTTCGCGCAGGATGGGCACCAGGCGTTCGACCGCGGCCAGGGCGTTGTCCGCCGCGGCCGAGCGGACCAAGACGACTTCTGCCGAGGTGTTGCGCACGGCCAGCGGCGCCGCGGCCCAATTGCCGCTGCTGGCCGCCTTCTCGCGATCGAGCACATCGGCCAGCAGGTCGGTGGGCAGGGGCCCGGCCCCGCCGGTTTCGGCCGCCGTGGTCCAACGTCCGCCTTCGGCCGAGACCAGGGCGGCGTAATCCGCCCCGGCCACCGCGGCCAGCGACGGCAGTACCGCAAACAGGAAGTCGGCCGCCGCGTCGGTCTGACTTGCCATCCAGAGCATCTCGGCCGCCACGGCGGCGGCGGCCGGGTCGTCTCGCAGGGCGCCGATCGCGCCGCGGTCGGATTCTCGATTCGTTGCCGAATTCATGGTGACATTGCTACCATTCTACCGCTTCCGCCGCTCGACGCCTATCCGGCACTTCTGGCCGCAAGGTGGTTGACGCGATTAAGTTGCCTGTTATAGTGGATGCTGTTGATGTAGACGCTCTGGAGCGTGCCCAACGGCGAGCGGTGCTCGCCCGCTAAACGGTCTCAGCGAGGATCAGCCATGAAAGCGTCCCAGGGACACATAGGTCGGGTATTCGTGATCCGGCTGGAAGACGGCGACCGCGTGCCGCGGTGCATCGAGCAGTTTGCCGAGGAGCAAGGGGTCTCGGTGGGCCACGCGATCATGGTGGGCGGGATCGGCGGCGGACAAATGGTGGTCGGGCCGCGAATCTCCGACCAACGGCCCCCGGACCCGATGCTGCTGCCGGTCGACGGTGCCCACGAGGTCGTCGGCGTCGGTGTGCTGGCACCCGGCGAGGACGGCAAGCCGGTGTTGCACATCCACGCCGCACTGGGCCGCTCCGGCAACACGGTTACCGGCTGCCTGCGACCCGGCGTGAAGACCTGGCTGGTGGGCGAGGTGATCCTCTACGAGATCCTCGGCACCGAGGCGAAGCGGATCATGGACGAGAGCAGCGGCTTCGTGCTGTTGGAGCCCGGGGCGTCCGCTACCCTATGAAGAAGCCGCGGCGGCAACGCGGGGCCGAACTGTCTGCCGCCCGATGCTGGCGTAGGTGAATCCCAGTTCGGCCATCTGCGCCGGATCGTAGAGGTTTCGGCCGTCGATGATGATTGGCCGGTTGAGCAGCCGCCGGAGGACTTCAAAATCGGGGTTACGGAACTCCTGCCATTCGGTGACGATCGCCAGTGCATCGGCCCCTTCGGTTGTGCCGTAGGCTCGATCGCAATAGGTGAGCTGGTCGCCGAATATCTGCTTGACGTTATCGAGTGCTTCGGGATCGAATACCCGAACCGTGGCGCCGGCCTCGAGCAACTGTCGAATCAACACCAGCGAAGGGGCCTCGCGGACGTCGTCGGTGCGAGGTTTGAAGGCCAGTCCCCAAACGGCCACCGTCCGCTCGGCCAGGTTTCCGTCGAACATCGCGAGCAGCTTTCGCATCAAGACGCCCTTCTGGGCTTCATTGACCCGATCCACCGCTTGGAGAATCCGCGCGGGGCTGCCGACCTCTTCAGCAATCGCCACCATTGCGGAGACGTCCTTGGGAAAACACGATCCGCCGTAGCCGACACCGGGGTGCAGAAACTGGAAACCGATCCGGTTGTCGTGCCCGATCCCCTGGCGAACCTCGTTGACGTCGGCCCCGAGACGCTCGCACAGATTAGCCATCTCGTTGATGAACGAGATCTTCGTGGCCAGGCAGCAGTTGGCGACGTACTTGGTCATCTCGGCGCTCTCGGGCGACATCACCAGCAACGGGTGGCCGGAGCGGAGGAACGGTGCGTGCAACTCTTGCAGGACCTCGGCGACCTTTTGGTCACGAACTCCAACCACGACCCGGTCGGGTTTCATGAAGTCGTCGACCGCGCAGCCTTCCTTGAGGAACTCGGGATTGCTCGCCGTGAGATGATCGAGAGAGCCTTCATTGAGAAACCGGCACACCTTGGCATTGGTCCCCACCGGAACGGTGCTCTTGATCACCACGATCTTGGGATCGGCGGCGTGCCGGCGGATCTCGTCGACCACCGCCCAGACGGCCGTCAGATCGGCGGCCCCCGATTCGCTTTGCGGCGTGCCAACGCCGACGAACACCACGCGGCGCTCCTGGATCGCCTCGCGCAGGTTTGTGGAAAACGTAAGTCGCCCGGCGTGCTGATTACGCTCGACAAGTTCTCCCAGGCCGGGCTCGTAGATCGGCAGCACGTTGTTTCTGAGATCCTCGATCTTCTCCCGATCGATATCGACGCAGACGACCTCATTGCCGCTTTCGGCAAGGCAGGTCCCCGTGACCAGCCCCACGTAACCGGTTCCTACGACTGCAATTCGCATGTCGGCGCGTTCCTTTTTGCGTTTTCACGAACGTTCGTGTCCTCAGAAAAACGTAGCATCGAAAAACGGCGTTCGGCGGCGATCAAGGGATCGGGACGGTCGGGGCGATTATCCGGATTCTGCAATCCGAAAAGCTCAACGCGGCTACTGCACGGTCTTCGGAACTGCAAAGCGGAAACTGCCGCTGTTCCGTGCTCATTCTCTGTTTTTTGGGTACTCCGTCGAAACGCCAACCACAGTCTTGCGGATTGCACTGCACCAAAGAAGGGGGTGCCGCCGGGAGCTACACCACCGGAGGGCAATATGTACGGGGATCAAGCTGTCGAGCCGGCCGGATTCTCGTCGGCGTTGTGCGGCACCCCCGGTTCTCAAGCGACGAAGTGGTACTGACCCTTTATTGTTATGACCACGTCGACAATGTCCACGTAGGGACCCAGAGCGCCAAATCTGAGGGTCCTCATCAAGGAATGGATGATCTTCAGGTCGTCAGCCACAATCTGCTCGACGTAGTCGTACTTGGAGATCCCCAGCCCGATCAGGAAGTCCAGCGCGACCTTGTTTGCGTAGGGGGCGAGTTCCTTCGAGTGGGTCCGGATTATTTCCACTCGCTCCTTGCGAGTAAGCTTGAACCAGCCGTCTTTGGAGTTGATGAACACCAGTGCAACGTACGTCTGCCCGTCGTTGTCGAAATCGACCTCCTCGGGCGTGGCGATTTTCGGAAGTTCGCCGGGCGACACGTGTGCCCTGGCGGTATCTGCAAGCTGTGGCAGTTTCGCGCGGCACTTGATGCACAGCACCAGGTCGTCCGGATTGTCCATCCCGCATTCTTCACAGATCTTCGCCTGATATGCGAAATCTTCTCCCGCGGTATTGTCTACCATGATCGACTGTTCCTCCATTCTTGGTGTTTAGGATCAGCGCGGTACTAAGTGTCGTAGCCGGCTGTCAGTCCGCAGAACATAGCCGCCGATGAGAAGAACTCGCGCCGAGGCGTTTTGTCATCCGTTGCAGAAACCGCGTCAGCGGCCATGAGATCGCTCCGTTTCGCGAATCAAAGCAGTAGTTCAACAACAGATTGCCGGCTCTCTTCCACATAGAACGGCCTATTGTCAGACAATACTACCGAAGCTGTCAACCCTCGCCCGGCGGTTTGCTTGCTTATCCACAGTGCCGCGACTTCTGACGACACTTCTGTTCTCGCGACAGAGGAACGACTGTTCCAGGAACTGCTGCCGTCTCGTACAGAACCTCAGATTCCGACTGGCTTCAGTAATACAGTCCGAAGGGCTAGTATGGTTGCCGCTCAACGCACTCTACGGGCCGTGAGGAGGTCCGGACGGGCCGCCGTGTGGTGGCGCATGAGGGCCGCCGTGAGGAGACGCATTGGGACCGCCGTGCGGTGGTTTCTTCGGCGATCCGTGCGGCGGGCGATGGCCGGGCTTGCGGTGAGGACCGTCTTGGCGACCGCCGTGCCGGCCGTCTCCAACGCCGTACGGCCCGCTCCAAGGATAGTAGTAAGGATACCGATTCCAACTGCCGTACGGATTCACCCAGGAATCGAAAGGCAGGGTCCAGGGCCCCTGCGGATTTCCCCAGGGACCGTAGGGCGTCGCCCCGGCCCGGAAGGGTCGCTGCCACTCGCCGTAGGGCCGAATCGCTTCGCCGGCACCCCAACTCTCGACGACGTGCAAACGGTCCACGGAGCCGTCCGCTCCGCGGATTCCGACCCGGTGGTGGCGATAGCCGCTCTGGCGGTAGGTGCTGTCGCTACGCGTGTACGAGACCTTCTCGGGCATGTACTGGTTGACCCGATGGCCGCTGATCGGATCGTGGCTATATGCCGAGGGCTGAAAAATCCAACTGGCGGCGTCGGTTGCCGACGCGGCCGGTGCAATCGCCGTTGCAGCGATCACCATTGCAAGGTGCCGTCTCATGAGAAGTCAACCTGGTGCTTCAGTCGGTGAGAAATCCCGCGACCCGCTGCCGTGGCGAAATGTCAACGTGACGAGGTCGGATGTGTCGAAAAGGCAACGTTTTGGGGGACCCGTCAAGGATACTCGCACATACCGCAATTCACGTACCAAGCACCAAGGACTCGACTACTGGATCACCTCGACAAACAACGGCGGGTCCCGCGGATCGTAGGAACTCGTCGCGGCGGCCTTCTGGGCATCGTAGACGTACCGCTCGTTGCTTGGTATCGCGGGCAACTGTATGCGGTTCGCGCGGATGATCTTCTCCATGAACTCCTCGTGGCTCCGGGGAAAATGCCCGTTGACCGCCTTGTAGAGTTTCATTGCCGAAGCGATCTCCACGTCGAAGACGAGCCGCTGTCGGGTGGAAAAATAAGCGGCCACCGGCGTGGAAATCGGCCCGCTGCCGTAGTCGCGTCCCTCTCGACCCACACCGACCACTGCCGGCTGACGTGGCGGCGGCGGTGGCGGTGGTGGCGGAGGCGCCGGTGCCGGTGACACGGCCGCGGCCTCCGGCGGTTCGGGCGTTGCGTTGTCGTTGCCGCCGTTGCAACCCGAGATGATTGCCATGGCCAGGATCCAGAGGGTGGGTCTATGGGGTGTTTTCATTTGCATTTCCCCGGTGAACAACGACTATAAAACAGGCGCCGGGCTACTTCTTGTCGTATGCAACTCCCTTGCCCATGATTCGCGCGGGGGTGATTTCCGAGACGTCGTCTTGCCCGGCCGGATCAATGTCGTCCAGGCGAAACTGCCACCGCTCCATTTCCGCCAGGACCGCGTCGCGGGTCATGTTGTAATCCAACGGGGTCAGCGTGACGTGTCCCTTGGCCAACGCCGACAGGTCGGTCTCGCGGCCGGGTGTCGCGCTGGGCGGACCGCCGGTTATCCAGTAATACTCGCGGCCCCAGGGGTCGAACCGTTTCTCGTAGCTGTCCTCGTATCGAGTAACGTCCATGGGGACCGTGGCAACGCGGGGCGATCCTTCCAGGGCGGAAGTCGGGATGTTCATGTTGAAAAGCTGCGGCTCGGTGTTCTTCTTCACGAGTATCTGTTCGATGATCGCTCGGGCCAGTTGGGCGGCGACGTCGAACCGGCAATGATCCTCGTACTGCATCGATACGGCCACGCTGGTGATCCCGTAGAAGGCCCCCTCAATCGCAGCCGCCACCGTGCCCGAGTAGAGAACGTTGATCCCCGCGTTCAGTCCGCTGTTGATACCGCTGACGACCAGATCGGGATACCTTGGGCACAACTCGGTGGTGCCGATTTTGACGCAGTCGGCCGGGCTGCCCTCGACGGCCCAGGCCCAGCGCCGGTCACCGCGAAACACTTCCTTGACGATCAGCGGCGTGAGGTACGTGATCGAGTGCCCCACGCCGCTCTGCTCGGTGGCCGGTGCCACCACGTACACCTCGCCCAACACGCTCAACTGTCGCTCCAGGGCCGCCAGCCCGGGGGCGTACACTCCATCATCATTTGTTAGCAGAATAAGCACCCTGGACGATTCTCCTTGGGTTCGAGATAGTCGTTGTTCGCGGAGAGGTTGTGAATCAATGCGTACGATGGGCCTCCACTACTGCCATGATAGTTGCCGCCGCCGACGTTGGCAATGGGGCCGGGCAGTAAGGCGTTGCAAGGCAATGACTTAACGCACCCTCTGGCCCTATTGCCCTCGGGGCTCTATAATTCTGGGTTTTCCCAAAGGATTGCCCAATGAGCAGGATTGCCGACGAGAAGGTACTGGTGCTCGATTTCGGCTCCCAGTACGCCCAACTCATCGCCCGACGGGTCCGACAGCAGCACGTCTACTGCGAAATCGTTCGGCACGACCTACCGGCCGAGCGGATCGAACAGATTGCTCCCAAGGGGTTGATCCTCTCGGGTGGGCCATCGAGCGTTTACGAAGACGGGGCACCTAAGTGCGACCCGGCAATCTTCAAACTCGGCGTGCCCGTGCTGGGTATCTGCTACGGTATGCAACTTGCCTGTGAGGCCCTCGGCGGGAAGGTCGAAAACACTCCTTCGCGCGAGTACGGCCGGGCACATTGCCGAATCGACGTCGCCGACGACCTCTTCGCCGGAGTGCCGCGGCAGACCCAGGTCTGGATGAGCCACGGCGATCAGGTTGCGCAGGTCAGCGACGACTTCCGCCCGCTGGCCTCGACCGACACCTGCCCTTTCGCCGCGGTAAAACATCGGGAACTGCCCATCTATGCCCTGCAATTCCATCCCGAGGTTACCCACACGCCGGAAGGCCCGAAGATCCTCGACAACTTCCTCGCGGCCGCCTGCAAGTGTTCCGGTACCTGGAAGCTGGGTGACTTCGCGCGCGAAACGATCGACGAGATCCGCCGCCGCGTCGGCGACAACCGCGTAATCTGCGGTCTGTCGGGTGGGGTCGATTCATCGGTCGTCGCGGCACTTCTATCCGAGGCCGTCGGGCCGCAACTCTCCTGCATCCTCGTCGACAACGGAGTGCTGCGCAAAGGCGAGGCCGAATCGGTCATCCAGGAGTTCACCGATCACTTCAAGACCGACCTGCACGTAGTACAGGCGGAAGATCGGTTCCTCGAAGCCCTCAAAGGAGTGGTCGAGCCGCAGGAAAAACGCCGCCGGATCGGTCACGAGTTCATCGAGTGTTTCACCGACGAGGCGGCTCGCATCGAGAATGCCGGGTTCCTCGCCCAGGGCACGCTCTACCCCGACGTGATCGAGAGCGGCGGCGCGAGCGACGGCCCGGCCGCCACGATAAAGCTTCACCACAACGTGGGCGGACTGCCCAAGGACCTGGCCTTCGAGTTGATCGAGCCGTTGCGCGACCTGTTCAAGGACGAAGTCCGCAGCCTGGGCAAGGAGTTGGGGTTGCCGGAAGAGATCGTCTGGCGACATCCGTTTCCCGGCCCCGGCTTGGCCGTGCGATGCCTCGGCGAAGTGAGCAAGCCGCGCTTGGACACGCTCCGCGAGGCCGACGCGATCGTGGTCGAGGAGATCAAACAGGCGGGCCTGTATCGCCGGACATCGCAGTCTTTCGCCGTGCTGCTGCCGATCCAAAGCGTCGGCGTGATGGGCGACGCGCGAACCTATGCCGACGCAGTCGCCGTACGCTCGGTCGATTCCGAAGATTTCATGACCGCCGACTGGAGCCATCTGCCCTACGACCTGTTGGCCCGCATCTCCACGCGGATCATCAACGAGGTGTGCGGCGTCAACCGGGTAGTCTACGATATCAGTTCGAAGCCGCCGGCGACGATTGAATGGGAGTAAGAGGTGAGGGGGAGATCTGAAACCGCCAGGAGAACCCGAACGGTGGCAAAGAAAAAGCCCGCGACGCAAACAACCGACCAGCCCAACTTCGAAGACGCGCTGAAGCGGCTCGAGGAGATCGTCCAACTGCTCGAAGAAGGTGAGATCGGGCTGAACGAGGCCCTGGCACGCTACGAAGAGGGGGTGCGGCTGCTACGGCAATCGTACCAACTTCTGCAGCATGCCGAACGGCGAATCGAACTTCTCAGCGGGGTCGATGCCGATGGTAGCCCCTCTGTACAGCCGTTCGATGATCCACCGGCGCCACGCCCCAAGCCGAGTGGCAGGTAAAGGCTTCCCGGTAGCTTCGGTTGCCAGAGCGTGGATCGAGTTGCATTGCACCGTCTGGCGACGGTGGCTACAGGTAGATTCCTTCCGCCGCCTGCCCAAGAAGAGCCCGAAGGGTGGAGCCGGCGGCGATCGATTTCCGGCAATCCTGGAAAAATGGGGGATACCGGTCAGACCGACGTGGACTCGGCCGGGAGCTTATTCTAGAATAGATAGTCGTTGTTCGCTCCGCGAACAACGACTATGGGCCCGTCCCTAACGCCCTGACCTGACCACTGAACCTCGAACTCGTTCCTTCCAGACTGCCATCGAAATGGTCAGAACGTCTCTTCCCGCGTTTACCCAATGTGCCGACGGCCTGCGGCCGCGGATCGATGCGGCGCTTCAGTCCCGGTCTGCGCCGGCCGACGGTTGCCCCGGCGAACTGTGCGAGGCCATTCGGCACAGCCTGTTGGCGCCGGGCAAACGGTTGCGGCCGATGCTGGTGCTGATGGCGGCGGAGTCCTGCGGCGGCACGATCGAGAGGGCAATGCCGGCCGCCTGTGCGGTGGAGATGGTTCACGCCTACTCGCTGATCCACGACGACCTGCCGGCCATGGACGACGACGATCTGCGGCGCGGCCGTCCGAGTTGCCACAAGGCGTTCGGCGAGGCCGTGGCCATATTGGCCGGCGACGCGCTGTTGACCAGGGCGTTCGAGGTGCTCGCAACCGAGATTCGCCCGGCGGAAGTTGCAGCGGCCTGCTGTGCCGCGCTGGCCGAGGCCGCCGGACCTCGCGGGATGGTGGGAGGCCAGGCCGACGACATCGCCGTGGCGGCGGCACCGCATAAGGCGGGGCTTTCGTCGCTCGCGGATCTCGAATCGATCCACCGCCGCAAGACCGGCGCGATGATCGGCGTATCGCTGCGACTGGGTGCGCTGATATCCGACGCCAACGCGGGCCAACTCTCCGCTCTGGAGGCCTACGGCCGCCGGCTCGGATTGGCCTTCCAAATCACCGACGACCTGCTCGACGTGCAAAGCGACGAACAGACCGTCGGCAAACGGGTGGGAAAAGACGCCGACTGCGGCAAACTCACTTTTCCCGGACTGCTCGGACTCGATCGAAGCCGGGACCGGGCCGTACAATTGATCGACGAAGCGTGCGAGGCCCTCGTGCCGTTCGCAGCGAGAGCCGAGGGGCTGGAATCGCTCGCACGCTATGTGCTCGAAAGGAATCGATAATGGACAAACTGCTATCCACGATCAACTCGCCGAACGATCTGCACGGTCTTTCACAAAAGCAACTTGTGCAGTTGGCCGACGAGATGCGCGAAACGCTCTGCCGCCTGGCCGGAAAGCGAACCGCCCATTTCGCCTCGAATCTGGGCGTCGTCGAACTGACCTTGGCCTTGCACACCTCGTTCGATTTCAGCCGCGATCGCTTGATCTGGGACACCGGACACCAGGTCTATCCGCACAAAATGATCACCGGCCGTTACGACGAGTTTCCCACCGTGCGGGCGAAGGGCGGGCTGACGGGATATCCCAATCCGGCCGAGAGCGACTACGATCTGATGATGACCGGCCACGCCGGATGCAGCGTCTCCACCGCGCTGGGGTTCAAGTGCGGCGACGAACTGGTGCGGCCCGACCAACAGCGGCACGCCGTGGCGGTGATCGGCGACGGGGCCTTCCTCTCGGGCATCGTCTTCGAGGCCATGAACAGCGCCGGTGGCCTGAAGAAGAACCTCACCGTGGTGCTCAACGACAACAAGATGGCGATCTGCCCTCGCGTGGGCGGATTGGCCGATTCGCTCGATAAACTGAGGCTCAACCCCTTCTATACCGGCCTCAAGACCGAGGTGCAGAAACTGCTCAACCGCGTGCCGATGATCGGCGATCCGGTCGAACGTTTTCTCTACCAGGTCAAGGACGCGGTCAAGGCCGGCCTGCTGGGCGGGATGTTCTTCGAGGACCTGGGGTTCCGCTACATCGGTCCGGTCGACGGGCACAACATCCGCCAGTTGCAAAAGTACTTGAGACTGGTGCAAAACTTCAGCGAACCGGCCTTGTTGCACGTGGTGACCGAAAAGGGCCACGGCTTCAGGCCGGCCGCCGAGGATCCGGCTTCTTTCCACGCCCCGGCGCCGTTCCAACGCGAGAACGGTTCCGTGGTCTCGTTCACGGCGAGTCGCTCGCGCCCCTATACGCTGGTCGTCCGCGACGCGGTGCTGCGGCAAATGCGCGAGAACGAACGCGTGGTGGCGATCACCGCGGCCATGTGCCAGGGGACGATGCTCGAACCGGCCCGCGAGGAGTTCCCCAAGCGGTTCTTCGACGTCGGCATCTGCGAGTCGCACGCAGTGGCGTTCGCGGCCGGATTGGCCAAGACCGGGCTGCGCCCCGTGGTCGACATCTACAGCACCTTTCTGCAACGCAGCTACGACCAGATCTTCCAGGAGATCTCGCTGCAAGACCTGCCCGTGACGCTGCTGTTGGATCGCGCCGGAGTGGTTGGTCCCGATGGCCCCACGCACCACGGCGTGTTCGACCTGACGTACCTTCGCCCGTTGCCCAACATGGTGGTGATGGCCCCCGGCGACGAACTCGACGTGGCGCCGATGCTCGATTTCGCCCTCGCTCACGACGGCCCAACGGCCATCCGCTATGCCAAGGCGGCGGCCGAAACCGTCTCGCGCGAAGTGGCTCCCGTCGAACTGGGCATCGCCGAAGTGATCAGCCAGGGCACCGACGGCACGATCGTCGCTTGTGGCACGCTGTTGGGTGCGTGCGTCGAGGCGGCCCGGCGGTTGGCCGAGGACGACGTGCAACTGGGGGTGATCAACGCCCGGTTCGTCAAGCCGCTCGACACGGAAACGATCCTGCACGCCGTCGAGCATTCGCCCTTCGTGCTGGTCGTCGAGGAGGGCCAGTTGATGGGCGGTTTCGGCAGCGCCGTGCTGGAAGCGGCTTCCGACGCGGGGCTCGATACCCGCAACATCCGACGCCTCGGCATCGGCGATCATTACGTCGAACACGGCAGCCGGGCCGAGTTGCTCGCCGATCTGGGGCTCGACAGCCACGGCATCGCCAAGACCTGTCGGCAGTTAGCGCACCGTTTAGCGGGCGACACCGTTTAGCGGTCTGTGCAAGTTGATTTTCTGGGTGCCACCCGCGATCTGAGCCATCCCTGGCCTCCTTCCCTCGGCTGAGATTTTCGTAACTCACGCGGCGGAGACACCCCGCCAAACTAGCCACAGTGGGCAAGATAACCGCAGTGGCCGCGGCAAACCAAGGGCAACGTCCGGAATCCGCCGATCGTCGTGCCGAACGATTCAGACCCGCGCACGCTACTTGTGCCGCAACGAGTTGCGCAAAAGATCGGCCACAAGAAACCTCTGCGGGGGGGCATGAGCCGAAATATGCCAAGAAATCCGGCCTTTTGCGGGCTTTCAGCCCGTTGACAACGCCGATTCTTCTGCTCAAGCTAGCAGTAGTCGCCGGGGGGTGGTCCCCGGCAGGTCACGCTGGCTCGCAAGTTTCCGGGGGTTTGCACCTAGAAACGGAAGAGCCGCTCTTACGTTTCGGAAGGACGGTGGCACTCTTCTCGGGTGACAGGTCGCCGAAAAGTCGGTCAGGCACTTACATCCGGCACGGTGTCGTGTAGACTTGGTAAATCTCTACTTTTTTCGACACATGAGCCATCGCCATTGTTGACCGGCTCGTCGGAACCTCATTGGAGTATCACGTGTTCAACATTGACTTCTTACCACAACTCGATGCATTTCGGCGCGATCTCTTTGGGAACATGCCGCATAGCCCTTCGATCCCGTACGAGGACGTCAGCACTTTCACTCAAACGCGTGGACGTGGCCATGGGCGGGAAACGACTGCTGGCTACGCACCGCCTCCCGGGGTAAAACTCCTTATTTGCAAGGAGGACACAAACGGCGAATGGGTGCCGGATTCCGCCGCGCAACCGAGTGCGCGAGATTCGGAAGATCAAACAGACTAAGGAACGGTCGATGAGTGCCGGTAGTAATTTGTTCTGGCTTCGTCTAAGGAGGACGAGCACCAAGACAGATGGCTGTTACCAGAACACTCACGATGTCGCGCTTCTTCCTGACCTAGGCGAGGGTCGGATGAGTTTTGACGGTTCGCCAGCCGGAGGATTCACAGAACGCTGGAGTCCCATGTTCCTTGTGGGGGACCAGGAATCTGTTTCTCAATTTGAGAAGAACATGGACGGTACGATCTGGCTCCTTTTTGACACACGACCCGTCCAACTCGCCGCTCTAATCGACAACCAAATACCGGCTCCGTCATCTTATGGTTTGTTCCTCACCCATGGCATGGCATCCGTTGTTTTGCTCTTGCCACACGACAATCCAGCAATCGATCCGCAATTGGCTTTTCGAGAGCGGACTGCCCTGAGGGCAGTCGAGAAGTGGAGCGTTGAAAGAGGAATAGTAACGGAGAACGCGGTTCTCCGGGACGTCGCGGAACTGGACACCGAGGACGGCGCGTTGGCGTTAGGTTCCACGGTGGACCTTCGGGACATAGTCGCGCATCAAATGCAAGACAACAACTTGGCAATGCAGCGAATCGCCACGTTGTGCGCTAAGTACCGCCCTTCCTTCTGGGGCGATTTCGAGGGCTTGACCAAGAGATCCATGCAACTGTTCAACGAACTGCGCGGGTCACGTGGAACAGGCGCTTTGATGGGCGGCGCCTATTCCCTGATGCACCTGAATTCGATGCTGTCGTATTGCGTGAGCCAAGGTTTGAGCGGCCACCCTCCACTCCTCGAGTATCACGGCTTGCTGCCGACGTACAGCTTATTCGGAGTCGCGACAGCATATCAGGGCGTTTGGAACATCACACACCTCATCGAGCAAGGATTTCACCATTTTGATATTCTTACGGAGATGCAGAATCGATACTTCAATATGCCATCTACAGATTATCGCACGGATGTCTTCCAGCCAGCGCTGGACGAAGTGAAGCCCGGCGGAAATCACACTGCAGCGGGCGATGTGACTACTCTTGGCCATGTGAATCTGTTCAGTGGAAGGCTAGGCTTTCACAGTTCTACTTGGGCCGTTGCCGCGCCAGTACACACACTTTACGCCGCTGCCAACCCGGACTGGAACCTGCTCACGCTGAGTCACGAATTGCTTCACGTTCACGTGGACGGTCTACTTGGGTTCGTTCTTTCTCCAAATCCGAACGAACAACCAGTCATCAGCCAAGACGACTTGTACGTGAAGATGTCCCGCCTGGCGCAGCAGAAGGCTCCGAACGGCCAATTGCCCATCATCGATAGGATCCGCCAGAAAATAGCGAGATATGTTCTTCAGTCAGCCGGTTGTCGCGGGAATGACGCTAGGCCCTCCTCTGAATTGCCCCGCACAAATGACATACAGATTTGCGACGTCCGTGATGCCTCCCACTTTCGAGAAATGCTAAGGACCTATTGGCGACGCTTATCCGAGTATATCGTTCATGTTCTCGACTTTTACTATTTCTATGGCGGAGATATCGAGAGTTCCCTGGCATTGATTTGGAGATCGTGGGACCGGATTCCATCCGTATACGAGGACGTTGGACATTACATAATGCGCTCACTACTTAGCGTGTCGACCCGTGAAATGGAGCCTGAGACGGAACTTGGAACCAGTTTGGTCGAGCCGTTGACATTTGTCGATTCCCTTGCTGCGTTCGAAGCTGGCATCAAGGCTCTAGAGTCGTTGCCAGACGCCCCAGAGATTACGTCCAAGATACATGTATTCCTCGCAGTTCCCGAGAACCGCGAGTATCTTAGGCTCGAGTTTGACCGATCAAAGTCCTTGGCGTGGATGGCCGTGATGTACTTTTACTGTCGGCCATTACGTCTATACTTCGAGATCGGAAGCGACTTCCCCGGAGTTCTATTGGATGATGGGAAACTCTGCCCTGAGTTCAGCCTCGGAGAAGTACAAGAGCGATTACCGATTTCTGCAACGGCATTTCTCCGCAAGTACCTTAACTCGGACTACGTTCAGGCGGACGGTCAAGAGATGTCGGCTGAGGAAGGCTCTCTTTGGCTCTTTTCTTGGCTTTCTTCGTGTGGACCATTGGAAGGAGATAGCGATGCTTCTTGAAAACCGCGTGCTGTGGGGTGCAATCGCTTCAGTTGGTGACCCAAAGGTTTCACTGAAGACCGTCATTGATGGAGCAAAGGACGTTGCTCGCACGTCCATTAAGCGTCCATCCTCAGATGTCCACGCAGCACTGTGCGCCCTCACGACGAGTGTGCAGTACACTCAAGTGTTAGTGGCGGCCCGCGATCGGACAATTTTGGCGGCCAGACCGCCGGATGGCCGCCGCGGGTCGATGGCGGCCATCCGGCCGGCACATTGGCGATCAGAGGAGGCAGCGATTAGTCTGTAG
>Ga0180429_10000941_pt1 | contig 25106 bp, 12 predicted proteins | sample SS_ome_FD_132428 | JGI IMG/M metagenome (GOLD analysis project Ga0180429, IMG submission 132428) | Hypersaline lake sediment archaeal communities from the Salton Sea, California, USA - SS_1_S_1 metaG | ecosystem: Environmental > Aquatic > Non-marine Saline and Alkaline > Hypersaline > Sediment ...
GGCGCCACCGCCGGCTACGAGTTGGGTTATCCGCTCGCCCTTCTCGACATCGTTGCTGAAGATACCGACCAGCGGCCCGGTGCCCGGGGCCCACGCGCCCCATGCCTCGCCGCGTAACAACCGCTGCCAACTTTCCCGATATCGTTCGATGGGCGTGTAGCATAAACCCCGCGACGTGGTGCGGCAGTGGATGCCGATCAACTGGCCCTCGGCCGGGGCGTCGTTGGTTGCAAGAAACAACGGCCCACCGCTGCCGACCGTGCTGATGGTGAAATTGACGCGCCACAGCCCGTCTAACTGGTCGTGAAGATGCGTCAAATTGGCGGCGGGGCGGTCGCCGACCTCGAAACCGGTCCAATGAGCAACGCCTATCAGGAGATGATTGCTCAGGTCCGGAGTCGACTGGCAAAGTCCCACAAACGGGTAGTCGCCCTCGGTGGTGATCTTGATCATCGCCACATCGTTGGCGCGGTCGACGCCCAGCGTTTTGCCCTGAACCTTGCGGCCGTCGTGCAACACGATAAACACGTCGCGCTGCGGGGCCACCGCGACGTGTCCGGCCGTGAGGATGAGCCCCTCGCGACTGACGATCACGCCGCTGAAGAGTTGCTCGCCGTGGCCGATCAACACCGTCGCCGGCAGGGCGCCGTCCAGCGTCACTCGAGTCATCGCCGCGCGCGCCTTCCAGCCGGTCACTTCGGCTGAGTCGCTGCGTTCGACGGGGGGAATATTGAAGTCGGATATCCTTCGGGCAAGGTACACGTGATCGAACAGCACCTCCGTGCCGCCGGTGCAGCTAAGCGTTATGCTGGTCAAATCGCCGGAGAACCGATCGAAGTCGGCGAACAGGTCTCGGGTAACAACGCACCAATGGTCGGGCAGATCGGCGTAGGTCGACCAGACCCATACTCGCTTGGCGTCTTTGTCCGGCGACGCGCCCTTTCCGGCGAAGTACCGCAACGGCTGCTGTTGCTCACCGGCGTGCCCCAGCTCGATTTGAACTTGCCCTCGGCCGCGTTTGCGGAACAAGAAGCGAAGGTAACGATACTCGCCCCAGGTGGGCGTCTCGCGTATCGACACGCGCCGGGGCCCCAGGTCGATCTTCACCCGAGCGCCGGGTGTGATCCGCAGACAGCCGTCGCCCGACCAGGCATCTTCATCGACCAACTCGCCGACCGCGGCGGTCTTGTCCGGATGCAACGTGAAATCGGCGCGATCCTCGAAAACCTCGTGCAACATGGGCAACCGCGGGGCAAACACGATGTTGCGCCAGTCGACCGCGGCAGCTTTCGCTTGCTTGTCGGCCGCGCGCTGGATGATTTCCAGTTTCACGGTACGATCGGACGGCAGATCCAGCGGCACCGCCAGCGGCGACAAATAGTCTCCGCCGTTGTAACCTACGGGAACCTCGTGTTCGGCCGCCGTTTGCCCGTCGATGCGCACTTCGATGTTCGACGCCGGCGTATCGCTATCGGGACGGCCGACGGAAACGATCAGCCACTTTCGCTCAGGTGCGGCGGAAACGGAGCGCGAGAGGACCAGCGGCACGCGGCCCGGCTCGACGCCGAAACGAAAACAGTCACCGTGTGTGTGTCGACTATTCCAGAAACCAAACAGGTTCAGCGAATCGCGGCTGGCGTCGTCGAGCGTCCAGCCTCTTGCGGCGTAGATCGTATTGATCTGCCGCCGGCGGACCTCGCCAGCCAACTGGCCCCGGTCGAGCAGCACCTCGGGATCCAGCCAGTTGAGCGTATCGCGGATGTCCAACGGATCGGCCCCGCGCGGATGACCCTGACAGACCGGATCGACCGAGAGCGTCAAGAGCGAATTCTCCGCCTTCCCGGCCGGTTGAAGTGGAAGATTGCCGGCGTGAAGTACTGTATCCGACCCGATGAGAAGGTCGCTTCGGTAAAGCTGTCGGCGCGGGCCGCCGGCCGTGTCTTCGGAGAAGACCAACGCGCGAACGCACCCGCCGCCGCCGGCCGTTTGGTCGAGTCTTGTCCTTGCGCGAAAATGCCGGGCGGCCGCCGGCATGGGAAAGCTCAACTCGGCCAGCCCGTGGACTCCGAATCCCCATCCCGCGGCGTCTGCGCCGGTTTGCAGCGGCCGGCCGTGAACGCTACGGTTGATCTGCCACGTCCAGCCGGCATGTAACGCCGAGCGATTCTCGGCGCGCAACGGCGCGATCCGCGACAACGGCACCTCGTGCGGCGAGAAATAGCGACGCATACAGATCTCTTCGTGCGGTACGGCGAAAGCGTCGAGACTCCACGCCGGGTGAACCACGTGATACCAGTTCTCCGGCTGATCGCTGCTCAAACTGTAGGAGGTCGCTCGAAACCGCAACTCCGAACTGGTGGCTATCAGGCCGCTGACGGTTTCAAGTTGAAACAGCCGCGTTTTCAAGTCGGGGCTCAGCGCGGTCACCTCGTCGAAATATGCCTCCCAGGGGTCGCTCCGCGGCAGGTGCAACTCGGCGATATCGTCGAAGGGAATCGTTTTCATCCCCGAGGGCATCAGCAGTTGAACTCCCTCGGACTCGAAACGGTGCCGCCGAAACTCCAACCGGCGGCCGTCGCGGCAGAAGACCGTCGCCGGGCAATATCGCTCGGCGGTCAGCCGCCGCCAGACGATCCGCCGGACCGGACCGTCGAGCACGCGCACCTGCTGCAGCAACAGGTTGCGAGTGCTCTTGAGCGTCAGCCGCGGCTCGACCACAAGGTGGTCGGGCACGGCCACCAGCGATGCCAACGGATCGACGCGTTGCATTCCGGCAACCACGCCCGGCAAACGGTCGCCGCTGACAAACTCGACGAACGCGTCCGGCGGCTTCGGCGGCGTGAGCCTGTTGTCGCTCAGCCAGCGCAACGGCGTGGGAGTATCCAGCAGCGGCTCGTTGTCCAACCGGGGCGACGAGTCGGCCTGCCCCCAGCCGGTCAGTTTCTCACCCGCAATCCGCCGATTGTTCACCAACACGGCCGTGTAGCGAGCATCGCCCTCGGCCCGCGCCGCGCGCAACCCGGCCAGACAGATAAGCAAAGCCACGGCATGGGTCGTGCGTAGAGTCATGATCGCAAGACCATCTTTCGGGCTGCCAACGTCATGGGATGCACATAAACACGTATTCTCCAGCCTAACAAAAACCCCCGGCAAGTGCAAACACTACTTGCACGCGTTGATGGTTTTGTTTATCTTCAGAGTTGGAAGTAGCAGGTGGCCGATGAGTAATTTACCAGTTCTTGTCAGGTCGTTTGACCCGAAGTCGTAGGCGAAGGCGCTCAGGAGCGCAGATCCTTCACGGAACAACCGTCGCCTTCGGCTTAGGGTTAAACGAGGAAAAGGAGAAAACCCCCATGACCAAGAGAATCACCAAAGCCGCTGCGTTGCTGATCGTTCTTCAGGCGTGCGTCGTCTTGACCGCCGTTGCGGCCGCTGTCGAGCCGACGAAGGTGGCCTGCATAGGAGACAGCATCACGTTCGGGGCGGGGATCCGCGATCGCGCCGCCAACAACTACCCCGTCCAACTCGGCAAGATGCTCGGCGACAACTGGGAAACGAAAAACTTCGGCGTCAGCGGCGCCACGTTGCTCAAGAAGGGCAACAAGCCCTATTGGAAGGAACGGGCGTGGCAGGCGGCGCTCGACTACAAGCCTGACGTCGTGATAATCAAACTCGGCACCAACGACACCAAACCCGGCAATTGGCAACACAAGGACGAATATGCCGCCGACTACAAGGCGATGATCGAGCAGCTTTCCGGTCTGGAGTCGAAGCCGCGGATTTGGCTCTGTCTGCCCGTGCCCGCCTATGGCGAACGGTGGGGGATTCGCGAGGAGGTCGTGCGGGATGAAGTCGTTCCGATCGTGCGCCAGGTCGCCAAGGATACCGGAGTCAAGATCATCGACCTGTTTACGCCGCTCAGCGACAAGCCGGAGTTGTTTCCCGACCGGATTCACCCCAACGCGGCCGGCGCCACGTTGATGGCCGAGGTGATCTGCCGGGCGTTGACCGGTAAGTGAGCAGCGGAACTTCGCCGGAATGGACATTTCTCCGCCCAATTCGCGATTCCCCGTCCGATTCACCGGCACGCTGCGCCCTTCGCAAGTCGACGCCGTCGAGATTGCCGGCCGCCAACTGGCCAAGGGCCGGCGGCGGATTCACGTTGTCGCGCCGCCGGGCTCCGGCAAGACCGTGTTGGGATTGTACCTCTGGGCCGAGTTCGTCAGGCGGCCGGCCGTGGTCTTCTCACCCAACTCGGCAATCCAGGCACAGTGGGCCACGCGCACAAGCCTTTTCCAAATCGACGGAGGCCACGCCGTCAGCACCGATCCCCGCCGGCCGGGGCTGTTGACTTCGCTCACCTATCAGTCGGTCACGCTGCCCGATCGCGGGGGCGGCGATCTCGACGCCGCGGCGATCGAACTCTGGCAGGATCGGCTCGTCGAGTCGGGCGAGGCCGACGATCCGCAAGAGGCCCGCGTCTGGATCGACGACCTCTTGCGGCACAATCGTGATTACTTTGACGACCGGCTCGCGGCCTATCGCAAGCAGATCCGCGACCGCGCGGCCATTGCCGGCGACGCCCTGCAAACACTGCACGAATCGGCCCTGGCCACGCTGCACCGGCTCCGCGACCGCGGCATCGGGCTGGTGATCCTCGACGAATGCCATCACCTGATGGGCCACTGGGGTCGCGTCCTGGCCGACGCCCGAGAGTTGCTCGAAGAACCGGTTGTCATCGGGCTGACCGCCACGCCGCCCGATCGAAAAGGGAAGGCACCCGAGGACATCGAGCGATACGACGAGTTCTTCGGCCCGATCGATTACGAAACGCCCCTGCCGGCCGTGGTCAAGGACGGGTTCCTCGCGCCCTATCAGGACCTGGTCTACTTCGTGCGGCCCACGGGCGACGAGCTTGCGTACCTGGCCAATGCCGATCGAGAGTTTCACAAGGTGGTCGAAGAATTGTGCGGAACGTCGGCACCGGAGCCCGGCCGGCACGTCTGCGAAGAACCGCTGACCGATTGGGTGACTCGCGTGCTGTCGGAGCGTCGGCTTCCCACGGGCAAGATGAAGGATTGGGCGAGCTTCGAGCGTCGCGACGGCGAGTTTGCCGCCGCCGCCCGGCTCTTCCTGCTTTCCCGCGGCGTCCGTTTGCCGGACGGCGTCCCTCGGCCGGTCGCGCGACCCACGGCCGACGAAATCGACCTTCTCGTGCCCGTGCTCGACCGCTACATCCGCCATCGACTGCGGCGTTCCGACGATCCGGACGATCACCGCTTGGCGGAAAGGGCAATCGCCAAACTGCGCGTCCTGGGCGTGCAGATCACCGAGACGGGGCCCCGGGCCTGTGCCTCGCCCGTCGGACGCGTAATGGCCTATTCACGTGCCAAGACCGACGGATTGTTGCCGGTCATAAAGACGGAATACGTGGCACTCGGCGATCGGATCCGCGCCGTGGTAATCGCCGACTACGAACGGACCTCGGCCGTCGACGCCGAGGTGGCCCACCTGTTGGACGACGAGGCCGGCGGTGCGGTGGCCGCCTTTCGCACTTTGTTGAGCGATCCGAAGACCGACGAACTCGATCCGGTGCTCGTAACCGGCTCGACCGTACTGGTCGACGACGATCTGTTCCCGCGTTTCACCACGGCGATAGACCGTTGGCTCGCCCAGCGGAAGATCGACGTCACGCTGACGCACCGGGAAGAAGACGGTTTCTACCAGCTTTCCGGCCGGGGCGCCGCGTGGTGTCCTCGGGTCTATGTGGCCATGATCACGGAGTTGTTTCAGCAGGGCCTTACCAAGTGTCTGGTCGGGACACGCGGCCTGTTGGGAGAAGGTTGGGACGCTCACAAGGTGAACGTCCTGGTGAACCTCGCCGCGGTAACCACTTCGATGTCGGTCAACCAGTTGCGGGGGCGTTCGATCCGCCTCGACCCGGATGAGCGCGACAAACTGGCCGACAATTGGGACATCGTCTGCCTGGCGCCCGAATTCGCCAAGGGGCTCGACGACTATCGCCGCTTCATCGACCGGCACAAGACGATCTTCGGCCTGACCGACGACGGGGCGATCGAGAAGGGCGTCGGCCACGTGCACGCCGCACTAACGGAGTTGAAACCGGAGGGCGTCGAGGGTAACACCGAAGTGCTCAACGCCGAGATGCTGCGACGCGTCGCCCGGCGTGCCGAGTTCCGCGACCTGTGGCGTATCGGCCAGCCTTATCGCCGCGAGCCGATCAGGGCCGTCGAAATCAAAGGGGGCGGTGCCGGTGGTTTCCCGCCGTTTTCGCGAGCGAAGGAGCCGTGGAGCGAGTCGTCGTTGGCACTGGCTATCGGCCACGCCGTGCTGGGCGCGTTGAATCAGGCGGGGCTTCTGAAGCAGCGCTACGAGTTGCACGTCGGCCAGAGGGCGGGCGGATACGTGCGGCTGTTCGTCGAGAACGCCGGGGAGTCCGACAGCGCGATGTTTGCCCAATCGCTGCACGAGGCGCTCGGGCCGTTGGATCGACCTCGCTACGTGATTGCCCGATATGCCGACGACATTCGCGATACCTGGCTATCGAACGTGCTGCCGGAGATCGTGGGACGCTTTTTTCGCCGCCGCCATCGCCAGATGGTGATGCTGCACGCGGTACCGTCGGCGCTGGCGAAGAAGAAGGAGTTGGCTGCGGTCTATCAACAGCACTGGAATCGTCACGTCAGCCCAGGCGAAGTCCTGTATGCCCATCGCGGCGAGGGCGAGCGGATCGTCGAGCAGGCCCGACGCGACGGCCACGTTCCGGGGGACACGATCCACGATAAGGAAGTCTTCTTGTAGTAGGCATCTCGCTCCGCGAGCAAAACGCTGGTTCGCGGAGAGGTTGTGAATCAATGTGTACGATGGGCCTCCGAGCCCGTCGGGAAGTTGGAAATGCCCTGGATTCGACGGGCTCGGAGGCCCATCGTACAAGCTGTTTTTGAATGATTCGCGATCTTGGAGCGAACGACGACTATCGCGTCGCTTTGCGGCTCTTGTTCTCGAACCACACCGGTCCACCCCACTTGCCGGTGACCACGATATCCAGGTCGCCGTCGGCGTCGATGTCGGCCACCGGGATGTTTATGCCGGAGCCGATCCCTTCGTCGAACGAAACGACGTGCTTGGTCCACTTGGGCAACGGCCCGCGACCGAGTTCGTACCAGTAGACGCCCGGCGGTTCGTTTCCACCCGGGTCGTTGCCGTTGTGGGCAAGGAACCGCTTGCCGGTCACGAGGTCCAGGTCGCCGTCGGCGTCGAGGTCGGCCAGCGTGATGCTGTGGGCCTGGCTCCAAGTGTCGTCGATGGTGTGCTGTTTCCACTCGGGCCCGGCGTGGCCGCGAATCTGCTGGTACCAGTAGATGCCGTACTTGTGTGCGGAACTGGTAACGATGTCGTTCAGTCCGTCACGGTTGACGTCGTAGACGCAGATTTGCGGCGTGTGCTCGGTCCGGCCGTCCTTTCCGCCCAGCGACAGGGGGTGTTCTTTCCAGGTTCCGCCGCGGATATCCTCGGGTGCCTCGAACCAGGCCCCGGGGCGCAGAATGTCGCAGCGACCGTCGCCGTTGACGTCGCCGGCGCCGGCGCCCCAGTCGTGCGGCTTGTCGGAAACGCGCCGCACGAGCATGCCCTGCTTTCCGTCGGGCAGCTTGCCGACTTCGTACCACACGGTTCCCTTGGTGGCGGGCACGATCTCGTCGCGGCGTCCATCGCCGTCGACGTCCCACGGATCGCCGGCCTCGAAGTTGTCTTTCACCTCAATGACCGTCATGGGCCACTCGCCGCCTTCGGTGCCCGTGTTGCGAAACCAAACCGTGCGCTTTTCGTGCCACGAGCAGGAGACGACGTCCAGTAGCCCGTCACCGTCCACATCGAGCGGGACGTTCATAAAGTCGTACATATAGCCGCGTCCTTGCTCGTCGACGCTTCCGCCGAGCGTGCGGATCTTGACCTTATTCCAATCGGGTGCCAGGTAGACGAACGGCCCGGCGACGATGTCGAGCTTCCCGTCGTTGTTGAAATCACCCACGCCGCACGCCTCGCTCCGATAGGTGCCCACGCGATGCGCGACGAATGCCGGCGGCTCGGCCGAGACGATCGTTGCGGCCGATAGGTGGATTGTGAAAAGTAGAATCGAAATCGTGGTAATCCGCATTGTTCGTGCTCCGGGCGAGTTGGTTGTGCTTGCCTTTCCGACGACCCGATACCCAGATTATTGGCGAAGAAGTCGTTTGTGGTCAAGAGGTAGTGGGCTCGACGTTTAGGGGCGGCCGAAGAATGACTTTCCGATTGTGGGCGGTCTTGTAGGAGGCGGCTCCAGCCGCCGCTCAACGTCCCGGCCCATCTGGCCTACCTGCTGTTGCTTGAACCTACGTCAGGATTCTAGCGGCGCGTGCCAGTCCATCCAATCCCCCTCCACTTCCAGCACGAGGTCGATGGCCCTGGTCTTGTCGGTATCTGTCCTGTCGATACCGGTCCCGTCGGTTGACCAGTTCGACCTCGGTCGAGAGAGACCGCCGGTGTCGAGAGGCGAGTGGAGGCCGCTTGTGGCGACCCTGCCTTCGAGGAGTTCGTTCGGGCCGTCGTCGGCTGCATCGTCGTACGAAGAGACGAGGTCGGTCGGTGCGGCATTGATGCCGGTGTCGGCCACATCGGCCGCGGTCGAAGAGAGCCACCGCAGTTCGGAGTGAATGTCGGCCGAGAGCAGGTGGTCGAGACGGCCGAGCGACGTGACCGGTCCGTCTTGCCGTGCAAGAGCCGGGCCAAGCGCGACGTTCGAGACCTCCGGACCGCCGGACGCGCCGCCTATCCGCTGGATACGGATCCCGTCGGCGATTACGAAGTCGTTGGCGTTGTCCGCCAGTTTAACCGCCAGCGTATTGCTCGTGATGGCGAACGTGCCGAGGTTTTTCCAGCCGACGCCCTGGTCGTTGAAGTCGGCGGGGGCCGCTTCCTGATTCACGGCAACGGTTTGCACGGCCGACGCGGCGTCGAAGACCGTAAACGGCGAGTCGGTGGCCCTGTTGCCGCCTTGCAGCCAGGTGGCCGCCACCTGGTAGTCGCCCGGGGCGACGGCGAAGTTCCAGGTCGCCACCTGCGAGCCGTTGCCCTTGAAACTGTAGTGGATATCGTTCTCGAGGCCCTCGCCCCAATACTGGGTCCACCCGGCGGTGGTGCTGAAGCCGGCGTCGCCGTTGTCGATGACCGCGTAGTCGGCCACTCGGCGGATGCGTATGGCGTCGGCGATGACGAAATCGTTGGCGTCGTCCGACAGTTGCACGTTCAGCGTGTCGCCGGTCACGTTGAAGGTGCCGAGCGTCTTCCAGCCGGCGCCCTGATCGGTGAAATCGTTGGGGGCCAGTTCCTGGTTGACGTCGACCGTTGCCAGCGCGGTGTCGCCGTCGAGGACCGTGAACGGCGAATCGGTCGCCCGGTTTCCGCTTTGCAGCCAGGTGGCCGCCACCTCATATTGCCCGGCCGTAACGTCGAACGACCAGGTCGCCACGTTCGAGCCGTTGCCCTTGAAGCTGTAGTGAATATCGTTGTTGTAGCCTTCGTTGGGGAATTGGGTCCATCCGCTGCTCGTGCTGAATCCGGCCTCGCCGTTGTCGACGATTTGTGCCGAGGCCGGCGCGGCGGCCGCGGTGACCGTCCCGCCGATGGTGAAGTCGAAGGTACCTTCATCGGCGTCGTTGTTATTGAACGACAAGGTGCCGGAGTACGTTCCCTCGGCGGTTGCGTCGAGTCTGGCCGAGAAAGTGGTCGACTCGCCGCAGCTCAGCCCCATGACGCTGAACCCCGACGCCACGCTGAAACCCGCGGGCAGCGAGATCCCGCTGGAGAACGTCAGCGGATCGTAGCCCAGGTTCGTTACGGTGAAAGTTTTGGTGACGTCCTGATCGACGACCGTGGTGCCGAAGTCGATGTTGCCGGTGCCGTCGGCCACGTTTGCGCCGTCGACGGTCACCTGAATTTCCGGGCCGGACGGCAGATCGCCGATTCGCTCGATGCGGATTGCGTCGGCGATGACGTACTGGTTGGCATCGTCGGTCAGACGGACCTGGAGCGTGCTGCCGGTGACGTTGAACGTGCCGAGGTTCTTCCAGAGCGCGCCTTGGTCGGTAAAATCATCGGGCGCCAACTCCTGGTTCACGTCGACCGTGCCCAGCGGCGTGGCGCCGTCGAGAATCGTAAACGGCGAGTCGGTTGCCCGATTGCCGCCTTGCAGCCAGGTGGCGGCAACTTGGTATTGTCCGGAGGTAACGTCGAAGCTCCAACTGGAGTAGTCCGATCCAGATCCGGCGGCGCTATAGTGAATGTCGTTCTGGAAACCTTCACCCCAGTATTGCGTCCAGGTGCCGTTCGTATTGAAACCGGCGTCTCCGTTGTCGAGAGTCTGGATCGCCGAGGGGCCGGCGACGGTTCCCGTGACGGTGAAGTTGAAGGGGTTTTCGTCCGAGTCGTTGTTACCCAGCGAGAACTGGCCGGAGTACGTGCCGGGGGCGGCGGCGTCGAGACGCACGGACAAGACGGTCGAATAGCCCGGCGCCAGGGGCGAGCTGTCGAAACCGGATACGCTGAAACCGGAAGGCAGAGCGATTGTGCCGTCGAGCGTCAGCGTGCTGTTGCCGTCGTTGGTTAGAATGACAACCTCGGAGACCGAGTCACCGACGGTCGTGGTGCCGAAGTCTATGCTGCCGGTTCCGTCGACGATGTTCGCTCCGTCGATGGTCACGCGGATTTCCGGTTCCAGCAGGACCTCGCCGACACGCTCGATTTGAATTGCGTCGGCGATAACGAAATCGTTTGCATTGTCCGACAATTTCACGCTCAGCGTATTGCCCGTGATGTTGAACGTGCCGATGTTCTCCCAGGAGACGCCGGCGTCGGTGTAGTCGTTGGGTGCCAACTCCTGGTTCAATTGCACGGTATTCACCACGGTGGCGCCGTCGAGCACGGTGAAGGGCGAGTTGGTGGCGCGGTTACCGCCCTGCAGCCAGGTGGCAGCCACCTGGTATTGGCCGGGCGTAACGTCGAAGGTCCAACTGGCCAGCTCCGAGCCGCTGCCGGAAGGGCTGTAGTGGATGTCGTTCTGGTATCCTTCACCGGCGTACGAGGACCATCCGGCGGTGGCGGAGAAGCCGGCGGCGCCGTTGTCGATGATGGGATTCGTTTCCGGCGGCGGCGGTTGAGACGGCGATTGGGCCAGGGCATCCACCCAGCCGATGTACCAACTGTTGCTTCCGTAGTAGTCCTGCAAATACCAACGGCCGGAGGCGTAACTGATCTCGTAATAGCGTAGCGAGTCCGGCGGACTGGTCGTGTATTTGCTGTCGTCGGAATCGGTAACCCAGATGCCGACGTAGTCCGTCGGGTCCGCGGCGTCGTAGTTGTATCCCCACACGGTAATAGCATGTCCGCCGGGTCCGTAGATTCCGATCGTCGTGCCGCATCCGTTGTGGAGATACTGGTCGATGGACGCCATCGTCTGGGCGTCGTTGCTTTGCGTGAAATGATATTGGGAGAAGTCCTCACTGAGATGAAACCCCCCGCCGGCCACGTCGACCTGCGACCAGCCCGACCATCCCTGGCTCGAGTTGACACCGCTGAACCACCACTCCCAACCGAACTCCATCAGGCCGCCCTGATCGGTCCAATGATCCTGGAAGTAGGCGAAGATCTCGTCGGTATCGGTCATTCCGTCGACGAGTCCCCAGCCGGTCCATTCGAGCATGTTCGAGGCGGCGCCGGCCCAACACATCAGATCGTCTTCCGAGTTGGCAGGGCTCTTTTCGGCGTCGCTCCAGGTTCCGCCCCAGGCGTCGTAGAGCATGTAGCTGACGCCGGTGGGCGTGGCCGCGACAGCCGGGCTGCCGCCGCTGTCGAAATAGGCGGAAGTATCCAGGTCGAAACCGATGCGGTCTTCGTCCAACTCCGCCGTGGGGGCGCTCCAATCGTGGCCGTACTGCCCGGCGACCTCGCCCAGGGGAATCAACTGCTCGGGGTCGTACGACGCCGGTTCGATTCCCGGGGCAACCGATAGCAGGAACCGCTCCTCGAGCGGCTCGATTCTCAGAGAAGAGCGGCCCGGCCGCCGGCGAGCCGGCCGAGCGGAGGGACCGCCTGGTATCCTGCGGATCGATGAGTAACTGGGGCCGAAGAAGCCGTCGCAGTAGCGAAGAATTTGCGCGTATAGCAGGCGACGAGTACTCATCGCGTCTCCCCCTCCCGGCCGTGAAGCCCGGAACCACGGTCAAATGGTGCAAATAGTTCAAGTAGTTGGTTGGAGAGGAGAGCTATCCCTGCCGACGTGTCCCTACGTCTATATCTGAAGTATAGGCCAGATTTCGAACTCAGGCAGGAAAGTCGACTAAGTCAGTCAACACTTGTCCCGCCGGAATTCGGTTTGACAACTATCTGATGACGGAAGCTAAGGTGCCGTGCGTAGCCGTTACCTGCTTGGGTCGACGTGACCGGTGCAGGTTAGATTAGGCGGGGATTTCCACTCCTCGCTCGTTCATTCAAGAATCCTACGTAATGATACTTTCGAGCGTTGGAAAGGTAGGATCAGTCTCGTAGTCCTTGCGAATCGGGCTAGGGCGGAGAATTCGCCTCGCTTCATTTATGATCGTAGCGGCACGGTCGAACTCAAAGCTCGTCATAAGCACTCTTCAAGTCCAATTCGTCGCCGGTCTCCTTCTGAAGCTCGAGCAGGCGGGCGAAAAGCTCCTTCATCAGCGGCCGTTGACGCGGGTCGCCGGCCAGATCGTTCATCTCGTCGGGGTCTTCGGCCACGTGATACAAGCGTACCTTGCTGATCTTCGGGTAAAGCAGCAGCTTGTAGCCGTCCCGCTTGATCGAACGTTGCACATTCAGATATCCGCCGTAGATGGCATCGTGCGGTTGGATCGTCTCGCCGCGGACCAGCGGCATCAGGCTCTTGAACTGCACGTGCTCGGGGTGCTCGATACCGGCCAGTTCCAGCGCGGTCGGCATGATGTCCTGCAGATAGACGGGCGTGCTGTTTCGCTTGCCCTCGGGTACGCCGGGGCCGGTTACCATCAGCGGCACGCGCACGCTGTGATCGTAGAGGTTCTGTTTGCCGAACAGCCCGTGATGACCCACGGCCAGACCGTGGTCGGCGGAAAAGAACACGTAGGTGTTGTCCGTCTTTCCGGAGCGTTGCAGGGCCTCGAGAATGCGGCCCACCTGTGCGTCCATGTGGGTGATGATCGCGTAGTATTCCTGCCGGTGGACCTTGACCGCGTGGTGCGTTCGCGGGAAGGGCCCCAGTTTCTCGTCGCGCAGCCCCTTTCCGCAAGCGATGGCGTCCTTATAGGGATATTCCGGCAGAAAGTTGGCCGGAACCTTCACCTTGTCGAGCGGGTACTTGTCGACGTACTCCTTGGGAGATTGTCGCGGGTCGTGCGGCGCATTGAACGCCAGGTACATGAAAAACGGCTTCTCGCGCCCGGCCGCCTGGCGGATGAAACCGATGGCGTCGTCGCCGAGCACTTCGCTCCAGTGCTTGCCGCCTTTCCAGAAGCCGCCGAACTTCGTATCCCACGGGCACCAGGGGTCCGGCTGTCCGTCGATGGGCCGGTTGTAGCCTTGCGGGGTTTGGTTGGGCATGCCGCCGCGAACGTTTGCGACGAAATCAAAGGCCCTGCTCGGATCTGCCTTGACGTGCCACTTACCGGTCATGTAGGTGTCGTATCCGGCCGTCTTCATGTATTCCGCCCAGAAGCGCCCCGCCTGCCGCTCTTGCTCACAGTTGCGGTCGACGGCCCGTGCCCGCCACAGGAAGCGGCCCGTGTTGAGCATCGTCCGGCTGGCCACGCAAACGGCGCCGGTCCATGAGCCTTGGTTGTGGGCATCGGTGAAGGTAAGCCCCCGGTCGACCAGTCGATCGAGGTTTGGCGTCTCGACTTCTTCGTTTCCCAGCGCGTGGACCGTCTCGAAGCACTGATCGTCGGCAAAGATGAAAACGATGTTCGGCTTCTCCGCGGCTTCGGCCGCCCGCGGCAGAAGTACGGCAAGAAGTGTGATGCCCCACAGGCAATACAGCTTGTTCATAATGTTCCCTCTCGTTGGTCAGGGTTAGTATAGTATGTGGTCAGGCGCGCCAAGGACGTTCGCGAGGCGACTTGTCCTTCAGCAGGCGCAAGGCGAGGTTGCAGTTATCGACGATCTGGAAGTCGAACATGCCCACGCAAATGAAGTCGGCGCCGTTGTCGAAAGCGTACTTGAAGCCGACCCGGGGCTGGATCGCACCGGCGGCCAGGACCTTGAAAGCGATCCACGGTTGCTTCAGGTCCTTCATGTAGGCGATGGTCTCCCGCGGCTGTTCACACCAGATGTTGTCGTGCTTCTGCTCGGATTGTGCCGACCAATAATCGCCGCGGTGGAGGGTCTTCATCCAGAAATCGACGTCGAAACCCTTCTCGACGCAGGCCTTGACGGTCGATAACCGGTGGGCGCCGATGCCGGCAGGAACCTTGTTCTTGCGGATCAGTTCCATCGCCTTACCGATCAAGTCGAACTTGCCGTCGGCCACCAGTCCATCGGCGACGCCGCCCTGGATGTAACAGGCGCACGCGCCGCCGTCGATCGATTTCCGGATCATCGTGAGCACGTCGCTGCCACCGCAATCGGAGATGAACTGGATCTCTCCCCCGCCGTGTTTCCAATAGTCGTTAATCGCATCGCACGTCACGGGGTTGACAATGATCGCATTGACGCCGCACGCTTCGGCCAGCCGAAACGTTTCGAAGAGCTTGTGTCTGTTGTGGTATGCCTTGACCAGCTTCGAGACGTAGATCAGGTCCCGAGCGTGGGCCCAGCCGCCGATCAGGTTGCCGCCGAGAAGCACGCGGCTGAGTTCCAGGTTGCCGATCTTCGCGTGCGGCACCTTGCCTTCGCGATCCTTGAGCCTTGCCCAATTGAAGGTCTTGCTCGGAGTGGTGACCGCGTCGACCTTGGTCTCCTCCTTCTTGGCCGTCTCGGCGGCGAGGTGTTCTTCTTCGAAACATGCCCAGCCTTGCCGCTTGAGCGCGGTCGCCGCAATGGCTCCCACCAGCGGTACGCGGCACAGGCCAGACAGAAGCTGACGTCGCGTGGTTCCTTTGCCGGAGGGCGTGCCCACGGTGTTCGTTTCTTTCTTGTTGGGTGATTGCTCGGCCATGTTTAGTTCTCCCATAGTGGTTGCTCACTCCGCGAACAAGCGTTGGTTCGCGGAGCGAACCACGACTATACGGCCGCGATCACTGCTTTCCCGCGCGGCGACGATACATATCGTACCCCACCGTGCGGCAACTTTCAATGGTTTCCGGATACGGCGAATCGCAGACGTCGAGCAGGCCGATCTGGTAGTTCTCGCCGTCGCCGCGCCCGGTGGTGGCCTGTTCACCGTACTGGAACCAGTGGGTACCGACGATCAATGGGTTGTCGAGTGCCCCCTGCACGTAATTCCGGTACGACTCGGCCCGATGCTGCTGAGAGGTGCAGGGGACCAGCCCGGTGTGTAACATGCCGCGGTCGAGCGCGCCGAAATGGAACTCGCCGATCACTACCGGCTTGTCGACGCCGTCGGGCAGACGGAAATCGGCCACGCTGCGACGGTATCGGTTGTAGCTGACGACGTCGCAGAAGCGGGCCGCGGCCCGGGCGGCCAGATCGTTCACCCAAGCGAAACGGCAGCCGAGGTACAGGCCCTTGGGATCGGCCGACTTGACCGCGTCGCGGCACGCTTTGAAGTACTCTTCGGCAATCGTGGTGTAGAAAGCGGTGAGATCGGCGCGGGCCCGCTTGGCGTCCGGCGGCGTGGTCGCCTTCAGCAACGATTGCCACGATGCGTGGCCGGTACCCCAGATTTCGTTGAGCCGCTCGATCTTCTCGTACTTCCGCCGCAGAACGTCGACGAACTCCCGTTTCGCCGGCTGATCGGCCGGCGAGGCGAGCGCGGCGATGGCCAGCGAGGTGTCGTTACCCCAACTCAACTCGTTGGAGACGAAATAGCCGATGCACCACGGATCGACGGCCTTCTTGCTTTGCTCCGAGGCGAGGTTTTCTCCCAGTGCCCGGGAAAAGCCGGGGGCGAACGGGTCGGGGAACTTCCCCCAGTAGCCCTGGCTGCCTTCGATGTTCCTCGCTCGCGCGTGGACGGTCACCACGTAGGGTGTCTTTCGCATCAGGTAGATTTCGGGATCGGACCAGTTGGCGATGGTGTTCATCCCCCAACTTCGCAGCCGTTGGTGCGTCAGTTCGGCGAATTGGCGTTCCCATTGAGGGCCGTGCTTTCGCAACAGGTTCGCGCCGGTGAGGTTGAAGGTCTCGTAACTCTTGCCCTGGTAGTATCCGTGCGGTGCCCAGTTGCCTTTGCCGTAGAACCGCGCGAACGCCGAGTTCTTCTCGGGCAGATCGGCGAAGAGGTGCTCGCGATCGGTGATCGGGGTGTAGGCCGTGGTCGAACGCACGCAGTCGGTGCCGTGCGACCAAAACAACCGCCCGGCGGGATCGACCAGCCACCACTTGCCTTCGTGTTTCGTAACGCGGAACCGCCCGGTGGCTTCCAACTGGGGCCCGGCCTCCCAGCCGCCATATTGGTTCCATTGCTCCGGGCCGGGCCGGGCCTCCAGATCGGCCGCTTCCCGTTTTTTCCGCTTGGCGAAGTCCGCCTCCGATTTCGTCTTGCCCGGCCAGTCTTTGTGCATGTACTGCCCGAAGCGGTCGATCATGGGAAAGAACTTGCCCGGTGCGTCGTCGTCGGCCGGATATCCCCGCATGCCGAACAGCCGGTCGGGGTCAAAGCTTTTGGTGATGCCCTTCGTCTGCGCATTCGATGTGGATACTAGCAAAGAGACCGCTAAGAACGCGCCGCAGATGTGCGGAAAGGTCGTTCGAGAGCTATTCATTCTTCAACTCCTTGCGAGAAGAGAACGGGGGAGGGCCAAGATGATCCAACATCGCCATTTTAGGGGAGTTGTTGGCCAATGTACAGCCTGTCGAGTGATTGTGCGCCGGTTGACTTATCGGGGCGTCCGACGGATACTCACTTGTAGAGAATCCTGCAAGGGAATGGCGTATGGCTCTAGGCCAGGATCCGGCATAGGGGTCGACGAGAAGCACCACGATCCGCGCGATGGATCACGATCCCAGATTACTATGCTTACCTGCAACAGCGTGAAGACCAGGGGGGTACCGTGGATCAACTGACAAGCCTACTGGCCAACGACGCGACATTGGCCACGAAAACCAGTCAGGTGCGAGTTGGTTTCGGAGAGTCTAGCGTATTAGAATAGGCAGCATCAAGGCACATACGGCTCTGCAGTAAGGAGCCCGCGGGGGAATCCATGACCGAAACCAACAGACCGAACAAGCAGCAAGTTGCAGACCCCGGAATTGTATCGGCACCGGAACCAGAAGCGGAAGACTTTGCCATGGAGCTTTCGCCAGTTCTGATTATTGGAGTCGCTGGTAGGATCGGGAGCGGGGCGTCCTTTGTGCGTGACAAGATACTTCAGAGTTTGCGCACATTTGATTACGAGGTCCACATCGTCGATGTGACCGAGATCATGGAGCGCCTGTCAGTGCAGTTGGACGACGACGAGCGTGAGCGAATTAACTCAGAAGTCACCAAGGCTGAAGAGATACGAACTAACGAGAACGCCAAGAGAGTGCGAAGGCTACAACTGTTGGGCAATTCTTTTCGACGGACTTACGGAAACTCGATTCTTGCTGCTCTCTGCACGATTGAGTTCATTGAAACCGACCTTTCGGAAAGTGAAGAGAAACTGGCGAGCAGGAAGGCGTATATATTGGATAGCCTGAAGCACCCGGAAGAAGCCGCGTTGCTCAGGAGTATTTTCGGGCGCCTTTTTTGGCTGGTGGGAGTTGTCTCCAGTGACGTAACCCGTTCCGATCGGCTCGAACAAATAAAGAGCTTCGACAAGGACACCTTCGAATACTTGTCGGAACAGGACGCCGATGGAGAAGATGAGTTCGACATCGACAACAACAAGAGCAGCGGCCAGCGTACAATCGAAGCTGTTCTCGAAGCTGACTATTTTTTCGCAAACGATTATGCAACCAAGGATGGAATCGAGGCAGAAGCGGCAAGACTAACCCGCCTAATCTTCGGGATCCAAGTCGTTTCTCCAACTTCCGACGAGATAGGAATGAACGAGGCGTTTCAGGCATCACTGCGATCGGCATGTCTTTCTCGCCAGATTGGGGCGGCAATTGTTGCAGAAAGTGGAGAGCTGCTCAGTACAGGATACAATGACGTCCCCAAATACGGTGGAGGGCTGTACGGGCCCGCACCTGCAGACAAGGACCGAAGATGCTGGGCTTGGGGTGCTAAATGTTACAACGACGCAGAAAAGAAGAAAATTACTGAGCAAGTGGTCAGACTTTTGTGTGACAAGGGGTTCATCGACCTGGAGCAGCTTGAAGATGCTGTCACGACACTTCGGAAGTCCAGCAGGATCAAGGGACTGATTGAGTTCACGAGAGCCATACACGCGGAGATGGAAGCGATACTCTCGATCGCCCGGTTAGGAACGCAAGGATTGGTTGGTTCAACGATTTACTCGACTACTTATCCATGCCACAATTGCGCAAAGCACATCGTTGACGCGGGGATCACTAGAGTGGTGTATATGGAGCCATACGAGAAGAGTCTTGCTCGTTCCCTACATCCGGATGCAATCAACGATCCACTTCAGGATAGGTCCCACACGAAGGTTTGCTTCGACAATTATGGGGGCCTGGCGCCGAAAAGGTTCGGTGACTTTTTCAGATCGCCGAATGGGAGGAAGAAGGCTGACGGAGTCTTTGTGGATTCCGACCGAAATCGACACGACCTTTCGCCAACGTTCCGGGAGGAAGTCGCGACGCTTCAAGGAAGGCTGAACAGCCTTCGGGCGTGGTTGGATACGCGATTTCCCCCGGAAGGGAATAGCGGCGAACCCGGTCAACCAGAGACAAACGTCGGGGCCCCCCCACTGGAAGGCCGTGAGTTCAGGGAAGATGAGTGATTTAGGTGAAAAGGAGGGGATTCGAGCCGGCTGAAGTTGCTCCTGAACAGGTCGAAGACGGTTTTAGGGGGATGACGACACCATCGAATTTCGATAGAATCCTCGGAGTTCGTCTCTCTGGACGGATTCCGTAGGCGACTAAGCAACCCAGAGACAAGGAGTGATCTCATGTCCAATAATCAAAATCAACAGCCCCAGGCACAAAAGGCTGCCAACCGAACGGTTTCGGCCACACGAAAGCCTGGAGTTCCAAGTCGTCAGGAAATGTACAAGATTATGAAAGCCCGCTCTCTTCAACTCCAGAGCGGGGAAGCGAAGAGATAGAACAATCCACCGCGTCTGGAACCGAAAGACGCATTGGGATGCAGTCTCTTCTGAAACTTGCTTACTTCGAGACGTTCGTCGAGCCTTTGTTTGCCTCGCAGTTAGAAACGAATTGCCTCTCTGGACTATGCAGTCCCGCCTTGCACGAGAAATCCGGGGCGGCGCATTATGCTACACTTCTGTAGCTGCCTCCGCCGCACACGGCATCGCCGCGGACTTCGCATCCATCCGGCACGTCGATGAAAACTACCTCGCAACCGACCGGTTACGCACGACTTTCTCCGTGGGCTGCCCGCGGCGCGCTGGTCGCGCTGACGCTTGCCGCCGGCTTCTTCCTGGCAGTTGCCTTTTCGCCGTTGCGGCAAAGCAACGTCGGCCGACAGCGCCCCGGCAAGGGCGACGTGGCGCTATATCGGGCGGAAGTCGAGCGAATCCGCGCCGGCGAGGGCTACTACGAAGCGGCGGCGGCCGAGTTGACCGAGCGTGGGTATCCGACGCGAAGCGTTTTCAACTGGCGAACGCCGTTGCCGATGTGGTTGATCGGCCGGCTGCCGGCTGCCGTGTTCGCAAAAGCACTATTGGGGGCGTTTGCGCTGGGTATGATGCTGATCGCCTTCGAGGCCCTGGCCAGGGAAGAAGACAACGCCTTGCGCCGTCCGGTGGCCTGCGCGTTGTTGCTGATCGGTCCCTTGATGCCCTGTGTACTGGCCGACCTGTTCGTGATGCCCGTGCTCTGGGCGGGGGTCTTCATCGGGTTGTCGCTCTGCTGCTACGGGATCGACCGTCCGCGATTGGGCATTGCGTTCGGTCTGGCGGCGGTGTTCTTTCGCGAGTTGGCCTTGCCGTATTGTCTGCTTGCCGCGGCCGTTGCAGTCCGTCGGCGGCAGTGGGGTGAACTGCTCGGCTGGACGGCCGGCCTGGCCGCGTGGTTCGTCTTTTTCGGCTGGCACGCGTTGCGAGTCTCCGCGCTCATCACGCCGGAGGCCCACGCCCACGCGGAAAGCTGGCTCCAGTTCGCCGGGGCGGGATTCGTGATCTCGACCACCCAGACAAACGCCTATCTGCTGGTATTGCCGCATTGGATAACCGCGCTATACCTGGCGGCGGCCCTGTTCGGATTGGCCGGCTGGAACACGTCGTTGGGAACGCGGATCGGACTGACCGCTTGCCTGTTCGCGGTCGGGTTTGCCGCGGTGGGCCAGGAGTTCAATCAGTATTGGGGTTGCCTGACGGCGCCGCTGATGTGCTTCGGCGTGGTGCGATTTCCGGCATCGCTGCGAGACGCATGGCAGGCGGCCTCGATCGTCGGGGCGACTTCATCTTGGAAATCCAAGCGGCGAGCGGTGCTCGCTCGCTAAACGGTTTGAACGAGTAGCCTTCGCACCGAGTCGTCTACACGACTCCAAGCCGTTGCCGTTCCTTCTCCAGAATCTCGGAAATCAGCAGCGCCATGCCGGTGTCGCTTGCGCCGGCCTCAGACGCCTTGGGTTCCCATGCGTGCCGGCCGAACAAGTATCGCGGCCGGTCCATCGGACCATCGTGCCACCATCGCAACGGCAGCTTTTCGGCCAACGCGTTGTTAATCCGGTCGAGGTCTTTGGGAGTCTGGAATTCTCTTATCGTATACAACGGGATATCACAACTGCAACTGAGCACCGAGAACGGTACCCGAATGGGATAGTACTCGTGAAAGAACCGAGAAGCGTGCAAGAACATCGGGTTCTGCTCGACCCGGGCAAGCGTGTACTTGTCGCGAAACAGCGCCGTGTACTCGCTCCAATAGCCGTCGAGCTTTCGCTTGCGTTCCTGCAAATCGAGTGAGAACGGCAACTGGTCCAACTTGGCCTTGACCTGGCGCTGTTCCCCTACAAGGCGATCGGCCATCTTGATGTACTCGGCCCAGTTCTCATCGGCGGGCGTCTCGGGTGAACGGACGAAGTCGCCGTAGTCGAGCATCTTGATTTTGGTGGGCATCTTTTCATACTCCCTGCGGTCTACGGTCGCTCATCGGTCGCTAGCGGAAACACTATCGGCTCGAACGGCCGGTCGGCTGCTTCACCGCTGCTTTCGTGGTCTTCAGAAAGAAACTTGGCCGGCGGCGGAATCGTGCCCGCCTGCAACAGCCGAACTGCCTGCTCCATCAACTCGGCGTAAGGATCGGCTGCCGACTCGTCGTCATCCATTTCGTAGTCGTCGAGAGATGCCTCCGCGCCGGTCGTTACGTTTACGCGCCGGTCGACGACGTACATCGGTCGGCGTCGGACCTGGTCGTAAATGCGGACAACGTATTCGCCGAGAATAGCGATCCCCAAGGCATTTAGCGCCCCGAAGAAACTGCCGGTGAGCAGATGCGACGTCCAGCCGGGAATGGCCAGGTCGGTCAGCAGTTTGCAGTAGAGGGCGAAACAACTCAAGTACATGAAGATCGCCGCCGCCAGAACGCCGATCACATAGAAGACCGTCAACGGGAGCGACGAGAACGAAAAGACGGCCGTCTTGGCCAAACGGAACAGGCCCCGGATCGAAACCCGCGGTTTCTCGTCGTAACGGGCGTTTCGCTCGACCTCGACCCCTTGTTGCCGAAAACCGACCCAGGAGCGCAGGCCGGGAAAGTATCGGTCGCTTTCGCCCAGCGCGAGGATCTCCGCGACGACCCGCCGGTCGATCAGCCCGAAGTTGCCGGCGTCGGCCGGAATCTGGACCGTCGCCATCCGCGACATCAAGCGATGAAACGCGGTGAAGAGAAGTTTCTTCAACCAGCCTTCCTTTCGCTGTGTGCGGACGGCGTAGACCACGTCGAAGCCGGCGCGCCATTGCCGAACGAACTCCGTAATCGCCTCCGGCTCGTCCTGCAGGTCGGAGTCCATCAACACGACGGCGTCGCCCCCAGCGTGTGCGAGCCCGGCCTGTACGGCCGCCTGGTGTCCAAAGTTGCGGGAGAGGTGAATCACGCGGATCCGATCGTCGTCGCCGGCCAGGCGATCGAGCACGCCCGGGCCGTCGTCGGTCGACCCGTCGTCGACGAAGATGATCTCGTAGCTCTCCCGGCCGGCGGTCGCCACCGACCGGAGTCGATCCAACAGAAGCGGGAGCACGCCGGCCTCGTTGTAGACCGGCAGCACCACGCTGATGAGCGTATCCTGTGGTAGAGGCCGCTCGGGAGTCGTGCGATCGTTCATGTCACCTCATCCTCGTATTCGTCTTGCTGGGTCTTCGCTCCGCGGCATCTTCGGTCCGCTGGGGTTCGGTTGAAGCCGGTAGCCGACAAAACAGATCGCCACCAGGCCGAGTCCCAGGCAGGAGACGATTCGCCCGCGATGCAGGCTGCGCGGCCGGAACTCGAGCACCACGACGTGCTCTCCCGCCCCGACCAGACAACCCATGAAATCGCCGTTGATCCGCCACACGCGCGCGGCGGTCTGATCAACTCTAGCTTGCCAACCGGGGTGAAAACTCTCGGCAATCACCAACATTTGGGGAGCCGGGCCCTCGCAGCCGACGACCAACCGGCCCGGGCGATCGTGCAGGAGCCTGGCGCTGCCCGGCTCCGTCTTCGGTAGCGCGATGGGGACCTCGGCCAGGGCGGTCGTCTCGAGGTCGATCCGGCCGAGGTCGCGGGCCGGATTATCGCTACATTCGATGCGACCGACCATCCGCACCCGGTCGAGCGGTCGTGGGACTTCGCGCCACGATTGTCCTCGTGGAATGAGGTTCTCTATCCGTTTGGTAGTCGGTCCGTGCCTGACCCAGCGTACGCCGGCGGCGCGTAGCGCGGGCAGCGAGCGATAATCGAGCAGCCGCCGGGGTTTCAATCCGGCGTAACCGTCGGCCCGATGCCATCCGGCCAACGTCATCTGGTTCCCGGTGTGAGGCCCCGGCTCGTCGAAACGCACCTGCGCGGCCAGTAATCGCCCATCGGTTTCGCCGGGCGGTACGTTGGTCCGGGCCACGTAGTCTTCCAGCAGAGCGGTGCGGGGATAGACGGCATAGCTCAACCCGTACAGGCCCAAATCGGCGGTGGCCAACAAGATCAGTCCGACCGGCGCCCAACGGAACCCGCCGGCGGTCATCGCCGTCAACAGGGCCGCCGCGCCCAACACCAGCGGCCCGGCCAGGATCGCCGGCAACGAGGCGAGTTGCCCGCGACTTTGCCCCAGCATGGCGGCTGACGCCACCACCACGGCGACGCCAACCACGATCCACAACGGTTCGAATCGTCGCCATAGCAAGAGCACTTTTCTGCGCGGCACCTTTCGACGCGGTACAGAGTCGCTCGCTGAAGACCCTCTCGATTTGTCACGACTGCGTTGGTAGTCGCGTATCAGCACGACGAAGCCGATTGCCGCCAGCACGGAGACGGCAAGCTGAAACAACACGAGGTAGCGACACGGATATCGGAAGCTGCCGACGATCGGCAGTTGGGCTTGCAGACGATAGAGCACTCCGTAGCGTCCCAGGGCCATCAGCAACGCCACCGCGGCAAAGATGCCGGCCGCCGTAGCCAGCGGCCGCAAGGGCCCCAGGCTCGCCCGGCGTGCAACCAGCCACGCGACGAGCATCAGCGGAACCGCCCCGACGTAAAGCCCCAGTTCATGGGTGTTCTCGCCGATTACGCGGTGAGGAAACGTGTACGGGGCCACCAACTGGATCAGGTTCAGCGGATGCAGCGAACCGGTGTATGCGAACGCCGCCTCGGCCGATCGCCGGGCGCTGTTGGCCAGGGCGTCTACGGTCGGCAAGAGTTGGACCGCGCCCAGCAACAGGCCGCAACCGAGCGCCACGATCAGCTTCACCCAGGCGCAGCCGTTGTAACCGGTGCAATCACCATGCGCAGCCGACAAACGACTTCCCGGATTCTTGTCGACGCAAGTGCCTCTCACAAAACCGGCATAAGCGACCCCGGCTACCAGCGACAGCCAAACGTATTGCGGATAGCCCAGCAGCAGTTGCGAACCGGTCAGCAAGGCGATGGCGGACTGGGCCATTGCCACCCTGGCACGACGGCAGTCGACGATCACGATGTCGACGGTCCAGAGCAGCCAGGGGATATGGGCAACGATTGCCACGGCGTTGGGATGAAGGAAGTGCAGCAGGTTGAAACTGCAAAAGGTGAACAAGACCGCACCCAGCATGGCCGCATCACGCCGTAGCAGCCGCCGTCGCATAAACAACCACGTGCCGACCAGCATGAACGGATAGGCAGACAACCACTCCAGGCTCGAGGCGGCTCGAAGCGGCAGGTAGCGGTACAGCAACCAGTGCAGCGGATGATACGTGCCGGCCTGGCCTTCGCCGGTCAGGTAGAAACCCGAGTAGAGGTGCGGCATCCAATCGAAGGGCTCGCTGCGGGCGAGTTGCTCGGCATAGAAGGACCTGGTCGGCAGATGGAAGGCCCCCAAGTCGTCGCGAGTATAGACCCGGCCGGCAAAGAACGGGCCGGCCATTGCGGCCAGCAACAGCACGGCGGCCAGCAGGGACCAGGCGAACAGGTCCCGCTGCGTGCGTTCCGCGGTCGATTTGGCAGGTTTCCCAGGTGAACGCCGCATAAGGTCGCCTCCTCACGCAAGAATAGGTCAGAGGCGGGTCGCGAGGAGCAATTCCCTCGTTTAACCCTAAGCCGAAGGAGGCTGTTGGGATAGTAGCGGTGGTATTTCGAGCGGTTACGGCTGGCCGGGGAGGCGGGGGACGCGAATAATAATGAATCGAGGCGGCAATTGGTGCGAA
>Ga0180429_10000944_pt1 | contig 25048 bp, 18 predicted proteins | sample SS_ome_FD_132428 | JGI IMG/M metagenome (GOLD analysis project Ga0180429, IMG submission 132428) | Hypersaline lake sediment archaeal communities from the Salton Sea, California, USA - SS_1_S_1 metaG | ecosystem: Environmental > Aquatic > Non-marine Saline and Alkaline > Hypersaline > Sediment ...
AGGAGGAGTATTACCAGCCCCCCCCCAAGTATCAGTGCCTTTCTCATTTCTTTACCTCCGTGAGTGGAACTTAGTGACTACACCAAATAATCTAGCACATCAAAAGGGGTGCGTCAACCCCCGGTCCGGTTTTTACGGGTAAAATAAAACAAGGGGCTAAAGCCCCTTGCCTCAACGCGAAAACGGCGGGGAGAGGAGTCTCCGTCCTACGTCCGGACATCCCCCCTCGAAAAAAGGCGGGGCCATCACGGCCCCGCCCTCGCGGATACAGCGGCAAGGGGTTTAAACCCCTTGTCTCCTCGTTACTGCGACGTGATGGTGATGATGCGCTCGGCGGAGTTGGCGCGGATGTCGGTGGCGTACATGCCGTAGAGCTGGGTGGGCATGACGTGGTACACGCCGGGCCGCTCGGCGCGCACCCGGTAGCGTATCTCCCGCTCGCCCAGGGGCAGCCGGTCGTAGAAGAAGGCGGTGAGCTGCTCCTTCAGCTCGCGGTACGTCCCGGTCTGCCAGTCCCACCCCGAACGGTCCTTGGGCAGGAACTCGCACCCGGCCACCCGCGGGTCCTCCACCGCCACGTAGTCGAAGTCGTTGGGGCTCTCGATGGTGAGCACCACCTCGATGTAGTCGCCCACCTTCACCGTCCAGTCCTTATCCACCAGGGAGGTCAGGGTAGTCCCGTCGGAGCCGACGAGGTAGAAGTCGCGCTCGCAGCGGACGGTGTCCCAACGGGCCGGAATCATCTCCTCCTTGGAGTAGAACTCCAGGGCGGCGGTGAAGTAGAGCCGGCCCGGACCCGAATCCTTCTCGATGACGAAGGGCAGCTCGCCCGGCTGGACCTGGGCGCCGTAGCGGTCGACGGACACCCCGTCGCCCCACACGTCGCCGGGGTTGAACGGGGTCTGTATGAGCACCTCGCTCCCCAACGACGCCGTGGCCAGGTAGTCGGTGGAAAGCTCGCCGGTGTAGTCCATGTAGTCTATCAGGGCCCAGACACTGAGCGCCGTGTCGATGGTGGACTTCCAGTGGTTGTAGCGGCGGTTGACCAGGAGCCAGTGAGCCGCCTTCTCCATCAGCTCGTGGTCCGGCTCTATCTCCAGCATGGCCTTCAGGGACAGCGCCGTGGTCTCCACGTGGTCCTGCCACCAGTACCAGCACCACTCGTACTCGTGGCCCCAGTAGGCGTCGTCGCGGGTCACGTCGGCGTAGCCCTCCATGTTCTCCACCACCAGGCGGGCCTCACGGTCGTCGCCGTTCTCGTGGAGGAACAGGGCCAAAAGCGCGCGGGAGTAGGAGCCCAGCGTCTCCCGGCGGTCGTAGACGAGCCGCCACTGCTTCTCCGGCACCCCCGCGTCCCACAGCGCCAGGGCGTAGAGGGTGTAGATGTTCAGGGTCGAATCGGCCGGCAGGTCGTCGTAGAGGCTTTCCAGGTAGCGCACGCCGGAATCGGCCATCTCATGCCGCTTGGATTCCAGGTCGGGGTCGATCCAGCCCACGTCGCCCACCTCGTGCAGGGCCACCATGACGTAGCTGGTGATGTGCTCGCTGGAGTATCCGCCGGCCCACCAGGGCCAGCCGCCGTCGGCGTTCTGCTGGCCGTAGAGTCGGGTGATGCCGCGGTTGACGGAATCGGCCGCCGAGCCTTCCACCGCCCCGGCCGGCACCCCGAGCTCGTGCATGGCCTTGGCGAAGATGGCCGCCGGCCAGAAGCGCGACGCCGTCTGCTCTACGCAGTTGTAGGGGTAGTACTGGAGGAAGCTGATGGCGTCCTTGAGGCTCCCGGCCAGGCTCGGGTGGAGCCAGACGCGCAGGTGCGTCTGGGCCGGGTCGATCTCCTCGGGCAGCCGGAAGGTGAAGCGGTAGGGGTCGTCCGCGGCGCGGCCGGACTCGAAGAGGAACGCGGGCGCCCCGTGGGGTACGACCTCCAGGCGCCGGATGAGCGCGTCGGAGCCCCGGTCGGTCTTGGCCGCCCCGGTGAGGGTCACCAGACCGGCTTCTTTGGCCGCCAGGCGGAAGTTGAACGCCTGCTCGCCGCCCGCGGGGATGGAGAGGTTGTACAGGTCCGGGGTGAGTAACTCGACGGCGCCCTCGGCCTCGGCCACCAGCCCGGCCTGGCCCGTGGCCGCCTTGGCCGTGTAGTTGCCCACGTTCAGCGTGAGGGTCGTCTCGTCGCGCTCGGTGAGGTAGCGCGGGTACTGGAGCCGCGCGACGACGGGCAGGACGGTGCGGAAGATCGTCTCGTCCTGGCCCACCCGGTCCTCGTCGAAGGCCCACACCACCACCTGCCAGCCGGTGAGGTCGTCGGGGAGGTCGAAGCTGACGGAGGCGCGGCCCCGGGAGTCGGTCTTTACCTGGGTCTGCCAGTAGGCGGTGTCCTTGAACTCCTCGCGGATGACCCCGGCCAGCTCCTCGATGAGCCCGGTGGCCCCGCCGCTTCCGCGGGCCGCCTCATCGGCAGACCTGGGGACGGCCTCCTCGGCGGTCCTGGCCATCATGGGCTCGGCGGCACCCTCGGCCATCTCCATGTCGCCCGCGAAACCGCCGCCCATGCCGCCGCCGTCGAGGTACATGGTCTGACTGGCGGTCGTGATGTCGGAGAGCTTGTCCATTTCCGTGGTGAGCCCGAGCTGGGAAACCATCCAGCCGTGCGGCAGCCCGCCCGCCGGGCTGGCCCAGTAGTCGAAGAAGTCGTAGTACGTCCAGTAGTCGGCGGAGCTGGCCTGGTAGAGGTAGCCGTAGTTGAAGTTCTTGAAGAAGAAGTTGCGGACGTCGACGTGCTTCTCGGCGCCCAGAACGTAGAGGGCCGTGTCGAAGACGGTCACGGTGAGCCGGGCGTTGGGCACCGACCGGCCGGCCGAGTCGGTGACGGTGAGGTTGAGCGTGGCCTTCTCAGCGGGCGCGTAGCTCGCCCGGGAGGGCTCCACCCCAACGGCGAGCACCTTCTCCTCGGGCACCACGGGCACCGCGACGGTGGCGGTGTACCCCGCCCGCTCGAAGAAGGTCAACAGCCGCAGGGTGGTCAGGGGGGCGTTGGCGCCCTCGAGCCTGACCGACTGCGAGGTTTCCCCCTCGCGGATGGTGACCGGAATCGTCTCGCGGACCAGCCCGCCGCTCTCGACCAACAGGATTCCGCGCACGGTGGACTTGTTCCAACCGATGGTCACCCGGGCGGTGTCGCCCACGGCGTAGAAGTCCTTCTCCGCGGTGAGGGTCAGGCTGGGCAGTATCTCCTCCGGCTCCACCGGCTCCTCGGAGACGTAGGCCCAGGAGAAGTGCTGGCGCTGACCGCTCCACGGATCCTCGAAGTCGGCCACCAGGATGTAGGAGCCGATCTCGATCCCCGAGGTGCCCAGGGCGAAGTCGAAGGCGCCGTCGTCGCCGGTCACGCCGGTGTAGATTTTCAGGTAGCCCTGCAGGTCCGAAGTGTCCCAGTTGTAGTAGTTGTCGGGGACGTAGTTGAGGGTGACGGTCACGCCGACCCCGGCCGCGGGCTCCTCGAAGAGGTCGATGAGGCTGAAGGTGCCGGTGAGGTCGTTCCCGGATTCCACCGTATCGGCTTCCAGGGTCAGGGTGGGCATGTAGAGGTGTCGCGCCGCGTTGGTGCGCGCGGAGCCGTCCACCGCCCGGCCCGAGGAATCCGACACCGTCAGCGACAGGTCGAAGTCGTAGTAGTAGGTGTACCAGCCGTAATCCCAGAACTGCTGGTTCTCGTCGCCCTCGGGCCCGACGAGCATCACCGGGAACTTGGCCGTGCCGTCGGCGTCTAGCTCCACCCGGCTCGTGTAGACCTGCGTCGGGGAGTACCACCACCACCAGTAGTAGTAGTCGTCGTAGTAGCCGGCCTCCTCGAACCAGGACGGTATCGTCTCCTTGTCCTCGTCGGTGATTTCCGGCATCCACCAGCGGGGGGTACGGGTGACGGTGTAGCGGACCTCGCCCGCGCCCACCGGCTCACCGTAGAGGTACTTCGCGGTCACCACGGCCTGGGCCTCGCCGCCCAGGCGCAGGGGGCCCCGCTCCAGGCTGACCGTCACGTCGAACTCCGGCTTCTTGTACTCCTCCAGACGGATGTAGGAGTAACAGACGGAGTACTGGTATTCGTCGGCGTCGGTGTAGTAGGCGTAGAAGTAGATGTAACCGAGCTGGGCGTCCTCGGGGATGTCGAAGGAGCCGCCGGCACGCCCCCGGGAGTCGGTGACGGCTTCGCCCTCGTAGATGGTGTCGCCCGCCGTGACCTGGATATCGAGCCGCAGGTTCTTCACCTGCTCGTAGCCGTAAATCCTGCCCGAGGGCTCTATCTCCCGGCGCACCATGAGCTCCCAGTTGAGCGTGTCGCCGGGCTTGTACAGGGTGCGGTCGGTGATGAGATACCCCACCGGCTGCGTGCCGGAAAGGGCGTTGAACTCGTAGACATCGGCGACGGCGTAGTGCCCGTCCTTCTCCGTCACGGCTATGGGGTACTCCAGGTACTCCTCCGGGGTGGAGAACTCGACCCAGCCGTCGGAGTCGGTGGTCCCCTCGCGGGCGAGCTCCTGGTACCAGGGGGACGCGCCTTCCTCGGCCCAGAGCTCCACGTCGGCGCCGAACGCCGGCGTGCCGTCGTCCAGCCAGGCGCTCCAGACGTAGCCCGCCCCGTCGCCGCCCAGGATCACGCACCCCAGGTCGGTGACGTTGAAGGTGACGGCCGAGGAGATTTCGTCGTCCACGAAGGCGGCCAACAGGTACAGCCCCGGCCCCGGGTTGGGCAGGGTGATTTCACGGTAGAAGGGGTTGTAGTCGTCCTGGCCCGGGAGCTGCTGGGGGTAGACCGCCGCCGGCTCCCAGCCGGTGAGGTCGGGACGGGAGTCATCTTTGGGGTCCACCTTGTCGTAGTAGCCGTCGTAGAAGGCCATCAGCTCTTCGGAGCCGATGGGGTACAGGCGCAGCTCGGCCGAGTCGGCCAGCCGGCTGGTGTACGACAGGGCGACGACCTCGCCGGTGGGCTGCACCCCGTCCACCTGGGGCAGCTGGAGGTGGGGGGTGGTGAGGCGGGTGGCGTTGTCGCGCGCCGAGCCGTAGGAGTCCCAGGTGTCGGCGAAGCGGGCCGCCGCGTCGCGGTATATCCCCAGCGCCTCGGCGGGGGAATCCATGAAGACCTCGAAGTAACCGGCCCGGGCGATGGCGACGTCGTAGGCGGAGCGGCAGTCGGGCCATTTATCCAGCATGGGCTTCCACCGTCGGTCGGCCTGCGCCAGAATCGCGGCGTTCTCGGAGTGCCTCTCGGCCATCAGCTCGCGCCACTCCGGCAGCTTCGGCGGGGTCTCCGGGTACTCCAGGCTGTAAACCGCCGAGAGCTCCCGATTGCCCATGGCGAAGTACGCCTCCTGGGCGATTTCCGGCGAGCAGTCCAGGTCCACCACCCGCTCGTACTTCTCCCACCACCAGTCCTCGGGGTCGAAGTCCTCGACGTAGGAGCCGTCCTCATTCATGAGGTACATGTTGGCGATTTCCATGTAGAGCCGCGCCAGGCGGTCCACGCACTCCTGGTCGTAGGGCGCGTCGAGCCGGCCCTTGACCTTCTCCATGACCGCCGCCGCGTCCAGCTTGAGCTGCTGGATCATGTAGGCGGACTGGTAGTAGGCCAGCTCGGGGTTGCCCCACCAGTAGAGGTTCTCGGAGATTTTGAGCATGGCCAGGGCGCCCCAGTAGGTGTCGGGGTAGTCCTGGGCCAGGCGGAGGAAGTACTCCGAGGTGTGCTCGTAGTCGTAGAGGTACTCCGCCGACATGGCCGCCTTGAAGAGCGCCAGCGGCAGGTACCCGCTCCCCGGGTAGTCGGAGATGAGCTTTTCGTAGGATTCCAGGGCCAGGTGGTAGCTCTTGTCCTCGAAGTGCTCCTCGGCCTCCTCGAAGATGGAGCGTTCACTCGCCCAGGCGCCGCCCGCAAACAGCAGGATGAAAAGCGCCACCAGGAAAAACCGTCGTCCCATCGGTCCTCCTCGGAGGAAGGGGGCAAGGGGTTTAAACCCCTTGTCTCCCCAAAGGGGGAATTGTATTAATACGTTTCGCACGGGCGAAGGGTTGCATGACGCGGAGCCCTCATCCGGGGTGGCCGGAGGAGGAGCCGCGTGGTAAGCTTGGGGTCGGAAATTAATTAATCGAGTATAGCATACGGGGGGTCCGACGGTGCTCCTGCGTGGGAAAGGCGTGGTGGTGGGGCTCTCCGGCGGGGTGGACTCTGCGGTGGCGGCGGCGCGGCTGGTGGAGGCCGGCGCCCGTGTGGCCGCCGTGACCCTCGTGACCGCCGACGCCTCCGACTGCGTGGGCGGCGTGGAGACCGGCTGCTGCACCCGGGCCGAGGCCGACTCCGCCCTCGCCGTCGCGGAGCGCCTGGGCGTCCGCCACTACCGTTACGACGAGCGGGACCGCTTCCGGGCGGAAATTTTCGCCGAGTCGGTGCGGACGGCCTCCCGGGGCGGAACCCCCAGCGTCTGCCCGCTCTGCAACGCCCGCCACAAGCTCCGCGTCCTCTATGAGAAGGCGCGCGTCCTGGGCCTGGAGCACGTCGCCACCGGCCACTACGCCCGCCTGGAAAAACGGCTCGGGCGGACGAGGCTCCTGCGCGGCGCGGTCCGCGAGCGCGACCAGAGCTACTTCCTGTACGCCCTTCCCCTCGAATTGCGGGACATTCTCATCCTGCCCCTGGGGGAGGAGGACAAGGCGACCGTGCGCGCCGAGGCGCTGCGCCGGGGCCTGGACGTCCACGATAAACCGGCCAGCCAGGACCTGTGCCCGGCGCTGGCGCGGGGGCTGGAGCAGGAGTTGAAAAAGGCCGCCCCGCAGATGACCCGGCCCGGGCCCATCCTGGACCACCACGGCCGCGAGCGCGGGACGCACCAAGGGCTCTTCCGCTACACCATCGGCCAGCGGCGCGGGCTGGGCCTGGGCGGGGGGACCGGAGAACCACTGTACGTGATTGGAAAGGATTTTGCGAACCGGGCGCTTCTGGTCGGTCCCGAGGACCGGCTCTGGAGCCGGGAGATGACCGTCGAGCTCGAGGGCCCCGTCGCCGATCCGCTCCCCACGGGCCTCAGTTGCCAGCCGCGGCGCAACCACCCCGGCGCGCCGGTGGAGATTACCTGGCGCGAGGGGGATACCGTCGGTGTCCGCTTCCTGGCGCCGCAGCGGGCGCTCACGCCGGGGCAGGCGGCGGTGTTCTACCTGGGGGAGGAGGTGGTGGCCGGCGGGACCATCCGGCCTCCCCGCCAACGTTGACTTGCGCCGAATTAAAAATGTAGGGCGGGACTTCTACGTCCCGCCGCCACCGTCTGCGATGACGTAGTGGCGGGTCTCCTGACCCGCCCGCTTCAACCCCTCACCCTAACCCGCTCCCCAAAGGGGAGAGGGGACCGTCGCACACCTCACACGCGGTTTGCGATGATGTAGGGGCGGACCTTCAGGTCCGCCCGCGGGCGACCGTAGACGGTCGCCCCTACGGATTTGATATGCGATGGGCGGACGTAGGGCGGGGATTCTATCCCCGCCGTGTTTTACCCCTCACCCCTACCCGTCGGCGAGCCGCTTCCTGGAAGGGAGAGGGGGACGCTGCACCCCCCTCCCTCGCCCTCCCCCCAGAGGGGGGAGGGGACATGCACCCCCTCACCCCGGCCCGCTACCACAGGGTCTTGATGAGGCCCCAGGTGCTCTCGACGATCTGGGTCGGCTCGCCCTCCCAGTAGCAGCGCAGCATGGCGTCGCCCCAGTTTATCCAGTCGCCTCCGCCCCAGCTATGCCCGGTTCCACCCTCGTCGAAGCCCAGGGCGTCGCAGGTGGGGTAGGTGCCGAGCTGCTGCCAGGCGACCCAGAAGACGCCCGAGTCCAGGTCGACCTCGACGTCCCCCCACTGCCACGTGGTCCCGGAGATGGTGGTATCCGCCAGGTCTTCCCCGGGCAGGCCGCCCGAGTCGCTGAAGACGTGGAGGATGGCCCCCTGGTAAGTGAAGTCGGGCCAGTTGGGGAAAACGTAGGCCCCCAAGCTCGTCACCGTTCCCGGTTGGCCGGTGGTCTTCTCCTCGTCGAACTGCACGGCCCAGTACCCCGAGCCGGTGTACCAGAGCCAGCCGCCGCCGCACACGCCGTCGTCCCAGTAGAACTCGTACACTTCGGCGGCAGCGCCCAGGACCAAGACCACCAGTAAAATAGCGCTTACGTTTCTCACCTTTTTCCTCCTGAGCATTCGGTTCCAGGGACGGGAGCCGTCCTGGTGCACCTGATGAAAAAATGTTTTTGATGTGGGGTGCCCCCTCACTTAATAGCCTATATCATTCGGTATCAATTTTCAAACACGGGTACAAAAAAGGCGGCCCGCCGGGGCCGCCTTCGTGGAAGTTTTTATGAGGCTATCTCGTCTTCGGGATGTGCAGCGGCCGGCCCAGGGCGTCCAGGCAGGCCTCGCGCACCATCTCCGGCAGCGTGGGGTGCGCGTGGACGGTACCCGCCACGTCGGAAAGGGTCAGGCCGTTGTGCACCGCCAGGGAAAGCTCGCCGATCAAATCGCTGGCGTTGTGGCCGATTATCCCCCCGCCGATTATCTTGCCCCGTTCGTCGGCGATGACCTTGACGAAGCCCTCGGAGTGCATGGCGCAAAGGGACTTGCCCGAGGCACGGTAGGGGAAGCGGCCTACGGTGACGCTCTGGCCCGTCTCCTGGGCGTCGTCCTCGGTGGCGCCCACGGCGGCGACCTCCGGGATGGTGAAGACGCAGCGCGGCACGGCGGCGTACTCCACCTCGCCCCGCTCCGTGACCATGTGCTCCACCGCCGTCTCGGCCTCGTAGCTCGCCACGTGGGCCAGCATGTGACCGCCGATGCAGTCCCCGGCGGCGTAGGTCCGGGGGAGGGTGGTGCGCAGGCGGCTGTCCACCACGAGGGCCCCCTGCAATACGCTCAGGCCCAGCCCCTCGACGTCCACGCCGGGAAAGATGGGCCGGCGGCCCGTGGCCACCAGCACCCGGTCGCACTCCAGGTGGAGCTCCTTGCCGTTCCCCTCTTTATGGAAGACGGCCTCGAAGCCCCCGTCGCACTCGTCCAGCCCCAGGACGCGGGTGCCGGTGTGGACGGTGACGCCGGCGCGCTTGAGCTGGCGCTCCAGCTCGGCGCCCAGCTCCGCGTCCTCCATCGGCAGCGCCCGCTCCAGCATCTCCACCACCGTCACCCGGCTGCCGAAGGCGGCGTAGATGGAGGCGAACTCCAGGCCGACGACCCCGGCCCCGATGACCAGGAGCCTGCCGGGAATCTCCTCGAAGCGCAGGGCGTCCTCGGAGGTCCAGGCCAGCTCCACGCCCGGAACCGGCGGCAGGGCCGGCTCGGAGCCGGTGGCGATGAGTGTGTAATCGGAGTTGACGACGACCTCGCCGTCGGGGCCCCGGTAGGTCATCACGCCGGGCGCCTCCAGGCGTCCCTCGGCCTCCACCAGCTCCACCCCCGCCTCCTTCAACAGGCCGCGGGTGCCGGTCACCAGCCGGTGGACCGTGTCGTCCTTCCGCTTGCGGAGCGTCTCCAGGTCGTAGCGGAGATTTTCCAGCTCCAGGCCCGAGCGCCGGAAGCCCTTGCCGGAAAGCTCGGCGTACAGCCCGGCGGCGTGGACCAGGGTCTTGGTCGGGATGCAGCCGACGTGGAGGCAGGTGCCGCCGAGCCAGCGCCGCTCGATGAGGGTCACGCTCGCGCCGAGCCGGGCCGCGCGCAGGGCGCCCACGTATCCGGCGGGGCCGCCGCCGAGGATGCCGATCCGGAGCACGGCTGGAACCTTTCGTGAAAGGGTGTCGGGGCGGGAAAATTAGCACATAAGGCCGCGGCTGTCAACGCGGGAACCGCCGGGCGCGTCACGCCGTTTCTTAGAGCGGGGGCCGGGTCCGCCAATCCGACCCCCTTCCGCCCCCGCCCGCGGGGTGGTACGATTACACGATTGGAATCCGCTCCCCCGGGAGGGAAGACGCCGTGAAACGATTCGCCCTGATTCTGCTCGCCGCGGCGACGGCCGCTCCGGCCGCCTTCGACGCGTACACGACCGGCGCGCAGGGCTCGGTCGCCGTGGCCGACGACGCCCGGGCGCTGTGGGTCAACCCCGCCGGCCTGGCCCACCGGTTATCCGCCGACGGCTACCTCTCGTGGGGCTCGAGCGCGGACGTGTGGGAGGAGTGGTCCGCCGGGCTGCAACTGGGCGGCCTGGGCTTCGGCTACCGGGGCGCGCCCGTCGCCGCGGACCCCGACTCCCGCGAGAATACCTACGGCCTGGCGCTGGGCTTCGGTGCCGAGGCCTTTAGCCTTGGCCTGTCTTTGGACTGGCACAATCGCACGCATACCCCCGAGGACCCGCGGGCCTTCGACATGCGCTTCGGCGTCCTGAGCCGCCCCGTCCAGTTCCTCTCCATCGGCGCCACGGTGGACAACGCCCTGGGCGACCCGCTGGCCGGCGTCCCCCTGGTCCGCACCTGGACCGCGGGCGTGGGCTTGCGGCCCCTAGCCCCGTTCATCCCCGGAAACCAGGACCTTCTCACGGTGAGCTTCGACGTGGGCTGGCGGGAGGACTCCAGCACCGGCGCCGCCGGACCCGGCGAGGCGGAGGGGCTCTTCTGGAGGGTGGGGGCCGAGGCGAGGCCGCTGGACGGCCTGGCGCTCGACTTCTCCTACGCCGACGACGGGACGATGAGCCTCGGGGCGAGCCTGGAGCTCGACTACCTCACGCTGGGCTGGGGCGGGGTGCTGGCCGACGGGGACCTCTCGCGCCAGGGCGCGGCGCTGGCCTTCAGCCTGGAGCGCGGGGAGCCGCTGGTGGACCTGGCGCCGGCGCAGGTGCTGGTGCTCGAGGTTTCGGGGACCATAGACGACGAACCGCCCTTCTTCTCCCTCTTGGGCACGGGGGGCGGGAGCGACCTGACCGACCTGCTGCGCGACCTGAAGCGGGCCCGCGAGGACTCCGACGTGGACGCCGTGCTCCTGAAGATACAGCCCGTGAGCGGCTCCTTCGCCGGGCTGTCGGCGGCGGTGCAGGAGCTCGGGGCGGAAATCGACCGCACCCGCGCCGCGGGCGTCCCGGTCTACGCCGTGTTCACCGGCGAGGGGGCGAACCCGGCCGCCTACTACCTGGCCTGCCACGCGGAAAAAATCTACACCCCCCGGGTGAGCGCCCTGGAGGGCTTCGGTCTCGCCATGCACATCATGCGCTACGGCGGGCTCGCCGAGGGGTACGGGGTGGACCTGGAGACGCTCACCGCCGGCGATTACAAGTCCAGCTTCTGGTTCACCACCAAGGGGGCGTCCGAGGCCCAGGCCAAGGCGATTCAGGACATGCTGGAGGGGGTCCACGCCCAGCTTCTGGCGCTCATCGGCGAGCGCCGGGGCCTGAGCCCGACGCGGCTCGACGAGCTCACCGACGCCTTCGTCATCCACCCCGAGGACGCTCTGGAGCTGGGGCTGGTGGACGGCATCGGGGGCGTGGAGGAGGCGTTGGTGGCCGTGGCGCGCGCCGCCGGAGCGAATCCCGATAACGCGGACGACGTCCCCCTGGTCGAGGTGGCCTCCCGGCGAGACCGGGACTACGAGTGGGGCGACCGGCCCCGAATAGCCGTCATCGGCGCCTACGGCTCCATCGCGGTGGGAAGGAGCTCCTACAGCATCGTGGACGGCTCGAAGGTGATGGGGTCGCGGACCGTGGCGGCCGAGCTCGACGACGCCCGCCGCGACCCGCTTGTCAAGGCGATTGTGCTGCGCATAGATTCGGGCGGCGGGTCGGGAATAGCCTCCGACGAAATCGCCCGCGCCGTGGAGCGCTGCACCGCCGACGGCAAGCCGGTCATCGCCTCCATGGGCGACGTGGCCGCCTCGGGGGGCTACTGGATCGCCTGCCCGGCGGACTTCATCTACGCCTCGAGCTCCACCTACACCGGCTCCATCGGCGTGGTCGGCCTGCTGCCGTCCCTGGAGCGGCTGTTCGAGGAGAAGGGAGTGGTGCGCGAGGTGTACCAGAAGGGGAAGTCGGCGAACCTGGGCGACATCGGCCACCGGCTGACGGACGAGGAGCGGGCGACCATCGAGAGCGAGCTGGCCTACTTCTACGATATTTTCATCAACCTGGTCGCCGAGGGTCGCGGGATGGACCCGGAGGCGGTGCGCGCCGTGGCCGGCGGGCGGGTCTGGACCGGGGCCGAGGCCCTGGAAAACGGCCTGGTGGACGGCCTGGGCGGCCTGCGCGAGGCGGTGGAGCTGGCCCGGCGGGAGGGGGGCATCGACCATCCCGACCCCGACCTGGCCACCTACTGCTCCTTCGGCTCGGTGGTCTTCAAGCGTATCGGGGGGTATCTCTCCGACCTGTTCGGCCCGGAATCTTTCTGGGGGACGGAGCTCGAGCTGTAGGGGCGAGTGTCCGCGCCTGGCTGCGACGACGTAGGGCGGCCCCGTGGGATAAATCCCCTGCGGGCCGCCGCGAATTGAGATGACGTAGGGGCGGGTGTCCACACCTGCCCGCGGGCGACCTGAACGGCGCGCCGTCGGTCGGCCCGTTTATAAGGAAGCCCTCACCCCGGCCCTCTCCCACAGGGAGAGGGGGGCCATCGCACCCCCCTCCCTAACCTCCCCCCAAAGGGGGGAGGGATCGCTGCACCCCCCTTCCCGACCCATCGGTGTGCTTGCGATGACGTAGGGCGGCCCCGTGGGATAAATCCCCTGCGGGCCGCCGCGAATTGCGACGACGTAAGGCGGGGATTCTAATCCCCGCCGCTTTCCGAACGGACTTGAGGGTCCGTTCTCCACGGAAAAGGGTGGAACGCGGGTTCTCCAACCCGCGGGCCGACCCCTTTTTTCGCCGCGTTGGTGCTACAATGGACCGGCCTTAATCCCACATCCCGCCGTGAACGACCCCCGCCCAGCCCCGCCCCGGAGCCCCCTCGGCAGCCAGATAGTCGTCGGGCTGCTCCTGGCGCTCCTGGCGGTCAAGGTGGTGGACCTCCAGGTTACGCAGGCCCGGGAGCTGGCCGCGGCCAGCGAACAGAACCGCCTGCGCCGGGTGCGCATCCCGTCGCCGCGGGGGGAAATCTACGACCGCCGCGGGGAGGTCCTGGCGACCAACGAGGCGGCCTACGCCGTGGGAATCCTCTCCCCGCCCGACCGTCCGCCGGAAGGGGCCGCGCTCCGACGGCTGTGCGACTTGCTCGGCCTGGATCCCGCCGCGCTCCTGGACCGCTTCGAAAACGGGCGGAGCTACCCCTACGAGCCGGCGATCCTCGTCCCCGACGCCGACTCGGCCCTGGTCACCCGGGTGGCCGAGGCCGACCTGGACGAGCTGGTGATTCTGGACCGGCCCCGGCGCGTGTACCCCCAGGGCGAGACGCTGTGCCACGTCCTGGGCTACACCGACGAGGTCCGCCCCGAGGAGCTCTCGGCCCGCTACCGCATGGGGGACCTCATCGGGCGCAAGGGGCTGGAGGCCTCCTACGAGCCGGAACTGGCCGGGCGGCCCGGGGTCCGCTACATCGAGGTCAACGCCCTGGAGCGCCGCATGGGGGCCGCCTCGCGCGCCACGCCCCCCCAGCCGGGGAACAGCCTGGTGCTCTCCATCGACCTGGGGCTCCAGCGCCGGGCCGAGGCAATACTGGATACCCTCACCTACCGCCGGCCCTACGACTGGCCGGGGGACCGGCCGTGGGTCGAACCGGAGCCGGGGCTGCGCGGCTCCATAATCGTCATGGACTCAAACACGGGGGAGATTTACGCCCTGGCCGCGCGACCGGGCTACGACCCGAACCGGGTGGGCGTCCGGGCCGACCCCGACTACTGTTGAAATCTCCCGGCCACCCCCGAGAAGCCGCTCCTGGCCAGGGCCTACCAGTGCACCTACCCCCCCGGTTCCACCTTCAAGCTGGTGGACGCCACGGCCGGCCTCTTGCTGGGGAAGGTCTCCTCCGACGTGACGGAGGACCCCGCCGACACGCGGAAGAAGGAGGAGCGCCCCTCGAGCTACATGGACCAGCCCTGCGGCGGCGTCTTCCACCTCGGCGACACCGCCTTCCACTGCTGGGGCCACATCGGCCACGGCCGCCTGCCGCTCTCCGAGGCCATCGGCTGGAGCTGCAACGTCTACTTCTACCAGCTCGGCCTGCGCATCGGCATCGAGGGCATCGCCGAGTACGGGCGCCTCTACGGCCTGGACGAGCCCACGGGGGTGGACCTGCCCCACGAGCGCGCCGGGCAGCTCCCCTCCGTCGAGCGTCTCGAGGAGCGCTGGGGGAAGAACTGGCCCCGGGGCCAAATCTGCAACAACGCCATCGGCCAGGGCGACGTCCTGGTGAGCCCGCTGGAGCTGCTGACGGCGTACGCGGCCGTGGCCAACGGCGGTCGGCTCCTGGAGCCGCGCGTCGTCCGGCGCATCTTCTCCCCGGACGGCACCCGCCTGCGGGACGTGCCGCCGAGCGTCCGCCGCGATATACACCTGCCGGCGTGGGTCAGGGAGACGCTCGTCCAGGGCTTCCGTAACGTGCTGCGGCGCTTCGGGGTCAATACCTGCGACCTGTGCGGGAAGACCGGCACCTCGGAGAATCCGCACGGCGAGCCCCACGCGTGGTTCTGCGGCTTCGCACCCTCCGACGACCCCCGGGTGGCCGTGGTCATCATGGTCGAGAACGGCGGCTTCGGCGAGAGCTACATCCGGTACGCCAAGGAGCTGGTGGGCTACGTGCTCGACGAGGGCCTGGACGAGCGCGGCGCGGTCTCCTGCCTGGACTTCGAGGCGCTCAAGCTGGCCCGCCGCCTGAACGGGGGCGGAAGTTGAGGGGCCCGGCCGCCAGAAGGGTCCAGCCGGACTGGCTGATGCTGGGGGCGGCGCTGGCCCTGTCGGCGGCCGGGGTGCTGGTCAACGCCTCGGCGGGGGGCGAGGCGGCGCTGGGCATCCCCCGCTGGGCGGTGCAGCTCGTGTGGGTCGTTCTGGGGGCCGGGGCTGCGGCGGCGGCCGTGTTCTTCGACCACCGCAAGCTGGCCGGGGCCGCGCCCTTCCTCTACGCCGCCGCCCTGGTCCTCCTGGCGGCCGTGCTGGTGATTCCCGGCGCCGGGGGGGAGGCGAGGCGCTGGCTCACCCTGGGGCCGGTGAACCTCCAGCCCGCGGAGCCGGCCAAGCTGGCCTTCGTCCTCGCCGGGGCGGCCTACCTGGCCCGGCGGGAAGAGGGACCCGGGGCGAGGCAGGTGCTCTGCTTGGTACTGCTGGCGCTGGGGCCCACGGCGCTGGTCGCCGTCCAGCCCGACCTCGGCACCGCCTTCGTCTTCATTCCGCTGACCCTGGCGCTCCTCTATTGGAGCGGGGTGCCGGGCTGGAAGCTGCTGCTGCTCCTGGCGCCCCTGGCGGCGGCCCTGGCGGCCTTCACCGACACACCGGGCTGGGTCGTCCGCGCGGTGGACCCGAGCCTCCTCGACTCGCCGGTGGGGGCACTCTTCCGGCCGTGGTGGTGGCTGGGGATGGGGGCGCTGACCGCGGGCTGGCTCATCGGCCGGCGCCGGAAGGAGCCCTTCTTCGGCTTCCTACTCCTGGCGGCCGGGGCGGCGAGCGTCGTCCTCCCCCCGGCCTGGAACCTGCTGAAGGCCTACCAGCAGCGGCGGGTGCTGATGTTCCTCGACCCCACCGCCGACCCCAAGGGGGCGGGCTACAACCTCATCCAGAGCCGCATCGCCGTGGGCTCCGGCGGCGTCTGGGGCAAGGGCTTCAACCAGGGGACCCAGGGGCAGCTCGCCTTCCTGCCCGAGCGCCACACCGACTTCGCCTTCAGCGTCTGGGCCGAGGAGTGGGGGCTGGTCGGGAGCCTGGTGGTTATTGGGCTGTTCGCGCTCCTGCTGGGCCGGATGCTCCGGGCGGCGGGGCGGGCCGCCGACCGCTTCGGCTCATTGATTGTCTACGGGGCGACGGTGATGCTCGCCTTCCACGCCGCGTTCAACGTCGGGATGTGCCTGGGCCTCTTCCCGGTGGCCGGCCTGCCTCTACCTTTTGTGAGCTACGGGGGGAGCTTCGCCCTGGTGTCGTGGCTGGCGGTGGGCCTGGCGGCGGGGGTGGAGCGCCGGAGCCGTCTGTCCGTCTATTAGGAGGAAAAATGAGCCGAGCCGTAGCCGTGGTCGCCGGTCTGGACACCTCGGGCGGGGCGGGGCTGGCCGCCGACATGCGCACCGCCGCCGCGCTGCGCGTGCCCTGTGTCGCGGTCCTGGCCGCGCTGGCCGTCCAGGACTCGGGGGGCGTCCAGGCCGTGTTCCCGACGCCGGAGGGGGCCTTCGCCGCCCAGCTCCGCGCCGTGCCCTGGGAAAAAACCGGCGCCTGCAAGCTGGGGATGGTCTACCTCCCCGAGCTCCTGGACCTGTTCCTCGACGCGCTGCCCGCGGGGATCCCGCTGGTGGTGGACCCGGTGCTCGGGGCCACGCAGGGCGGGTCGCTGGCCGCGCCGGGGCTGGAGGAGGCCTTGGTTGGGAGGGCCTTCCCCCGGGCGGCGCTGGTGACGCTCAACACCGACGAGTGCGCCAGGTTCGCGGGGGAGGGTTTCCCCGACCTGCCCGCGGCGCGTAAGCTGGCGCCCCGACTGGCGGAGAGGTTCGGGACGGCGGTGCTGCTGAAGGGCGGCCACCTGGGGGGCGCTCCCGTGGACGTGCTGGCGACCGGCGACGAGCTGTACGAGTTCTCCGGGCGGCGAGCCAAGGTCTCGCCGAGGGGGACCGGCTGCACCCTCTCCACGGGCGTCGCGGCGTACCTGGCCCGGGGGGAGGAGCTGCCGGCGGCGGCGGGGCTGGCGCGGGAGCTGGTGAACCGGGCGGTGGCGGCGGCCTACCCCGGCCCGGCGGGACCGGTCCCGGCGCCGTGAACGAAAGACGGCAGAATTGGCTGATGTGCAGGTAGAACAGGATGACGTCCTGGCTGCCCTGAGGGTGCACCTTAAAGGTTCTGGTTTTTCTGAGGTAGAAGACGTGGGCAGGACCGGAGGGGGCGGGACAGGCCGCGACGCCTCGGCGATTAAGGGCGGCAAGACCTACGCCTTCGAGTGCATCGGCTACGCGGCGAAGGTTCCCGAGCGCAGCCGGGACTTCTACACGGCCGTCTGGCAGGTGCTCGGGAGGTTGGACAGTTACAATATATCCGTCCTCTGTCTGCCTGTACGCTATAAGCTGGGGATGAAAAGGCGGATTGACAACCGGCTTTCGGGCTGGGAGGCTTTGGGAAACGCATTCAAAGGGCGGCTCCACATCTGGTTCTGGGACGGCGGCGATAAATGGGAAGAGAAGGAATGGAATCAACTGTTATCATCGTAGTCGCCGGGCGGTGGCGGCGGCCTACCCCGGCCCGGCGGGACCGGTCCCGGCGCCGTGAGGCCGAAACGGCGCGGCCCGGCGCGTCGCGCCTTTTTGGCACGCCGCGGACAACCCCCCATCAGCCGAAAGCCTGACGGCGGGCCGATTCCCGCCTTGGTCCGATTATTGCTATTCGCGAATATACCCATAAACCCCAAGGAGCGACATGCGACTGGACGTCTCCCCCGAGCTCAACGACGGCTTCGTCGGGTTCTACCGGCGGGTGTTCATCGACGGCGCCCTGGACAAGAAAACCAAGGAGATGCTCGCCGTGGCCTTCTCCTACGGCAACGGCTGCGTCCCCTGCGTGCGCGGCCACGAGGCCAAGGCCCGGCGCCTCGGCATGACCGACGCCGAGTACCGCGAGCTCATCGCCGTCTGCGAGGTCATCGCCGCCGGGGGCGTCCGCGAACGGTTCGTCGAAAGCGCGCATTGAGCCGGACTGTATCACGGAATCGGCATAAAACGGAAAGCCGGGAAACGCCGCCCTTGACCGACCGTTACCGCTGTGCTAGGCTCACCGCCGAAAACAGACAAATTTTCGACCGCTAGGAGGATGAATGGCTTCCGAGTTAGTCGTGACCGGCACCGACGATAACTTCACCACCGAGGTGGAAAAACACGACGGCGTGGCGATGGTGGATTTCTGGGCTCCCTGGTGCGGGCCCTGCCTGGCCATCGCCCAGGCCGTCGATGAAATCGCCGAGGAGTACCAGGGCAAGCTCAAGGTCATCAGGCTCAACGTGGACGAGAACCCCAACATAGCCGCCAAGTTCGGCATCCGCGGCATCCCCACCCTCCTCTTCTTCAAGGGCGGCAAGGTGGTCCGCCAGGTGGTCGGGGCCCAGCCCAAGAAGCGGCTGGTCAAGACCGTGGACGAGGTGCTCTAGTCTATGGTCGACGTGCTCATCGTCCTGGGGCTCATCGGCGGGTGGCTCGTCCTGTCGCGGTGGGTGCTGCCGCGGCTGGGGATTCACACCTGAATGGCCAAGCGCTGCGGCCCCGGGAACGGGCGTCCGCCCGAAGGGGATTGAAGTTACTGCGAAAAATAAAGGCTCCGAAAGGGGCCTTTTAATTACGGCGACGCCGGGGTGAGGGGTGCATGTCCCCTTCCCCCCTCTGGGGGGCGGCTCGCCGACAGGCTAGGGAGGGGGGTGCAGCGGCCCCCTCTCCCTCTTAGGGAGAGGGCCGGGGTGAGGGTCGGGGCCGGGAACGTGATAATCCCCCTCTCCCCGTGGGAGAGGGGCTAGGGGTGAGGGCTACCTTTGAAAAAACGGGCCGACCTGAACGGCGCGCCGTCGGTCGGCCCCTACCTCATCGCAGCGAGGCGCGGTCCGGGGTGAGGGTCGGGGTTGAGAACGTAAACGCAGCGGCCCGCAGGGGATGCAGCCCACGGGGCCGCCCTGCAAAAAGTACCGATACGAAGGCCAAGATAATTAATCTTGACCTTCATCAGGAGCAGGCGCATTTATGGAGGCTGGTTGTAGTTCCTAAGCCCTGCACCTACCCCACAAATAAATGTATGTGTACATCGTGGAAATGTCAACGTCGCACAACTTGTTAACCATGCTCAACTACTCAACTTGACCCGACTCACGGTCGGGGCTATACTTTTCCCCGCCGCAACCGTGACACGCCGTCGAACCCCCCGCAAAGGGAACGGGGGCGGCGCCCGAGTTACCCGGCGCCATGACGGGCCGCTGAACCGGCCGGAGCGAAAAAACTCCCCCGCCGGACAAGCCCGCCGGTCCCCGAGCGACGGCCAACCGAAGGTAACCTCGATGATTCTCAAGCTCTCCGAAGGCCCGCACCCCCGCGTCGAGAGGGGCGAGGGTCCGCCGGTCGTCATGCTCCACGGCATGTTCGGCTCCCCGGACAACTGGCTCCACCAGGTCGAGAACCTCTCCCGCTCCCGCCGCATGGTCGTCCTGGAGCTCCCCATCTTCGATCCGAAGTGGGACGACCCGTCCGTCGAGGGCCTCTCCCGCTACGCGCTGGAATACCTGGACTGGGCCGGCTTCGACCGGGCGGTGTTCGTGGGGAACTCGCTCGGCGGCCACATCGCGCTGTACCTGGCCTGCCGCCACCCGGAGCGGGTGCGGGCGCTGGTGCTCTCCGGTTCCTCGGGCCTCCTGGAGCGGGGCTACGAGCAGGGCCTGCCCACCAACCCCGGCCGCGAGTGGATTTACGGCCGCGTCGCCCAGGTGTTCTACGACGAGAAAACCATCCGCCCCGGCATGGTGGACGAGGTGGTGAACTTCCTCGACTCGCGGAAGAACAAGTTCCGCCTGGTGAAGGTGGCCAAGGCCGCCAAGCGCACGCACATGGGCGCCGACCTCCACCGCATCACCGCCCCGACACTTTTAATCTGGGGCCGCCAGGACGAGGTGACCCCCCTCGAGGTGGCCTACGAGTTCCAGGAGGGCATCGCCGGTTCCGAGCTGGTGCTCTTCGACGAGTGCGGCCACGCCGCGATGATGGAGAAGGCCGCGGAGTTTTCGCAGGTTCTGGAAAAGTTCCTCGACGGCCTGGCGTAAAAAATCGGGGAACCCGCCGCCCCCGGTCCCCCGCGGCTCGGGGGCTTTATACGAAGAAGCCCGCATGTCCATAGTTTCGAGCCTCAAGGTCTCGGTCCTGCGCCGGGCCTACGACCGGCGCATGCGCGAGCTGGACGGGGTGCTGCGGGACCCCTGGCGCTGTCAGGAGCGGGCGTTCCGGGACATTTTATGGGCCGCGTCGCGCACCGCCTTCGGCACCGACCGGGGACTGACGCCGGAAATGACGCTGGCCGAGTACCGCCGCCGCGTTCCTCCCGCCCCCTACGAGGCCTTCGACCCCTACATCGGCCGGATGCTCTCCGGTGAACGGTCGGTGCTATGGCCCGGCCTGGTGCGCGAGTTCTCGCTCACCAGCGGCACCACCGCGGAGCGCGGCAACAAGTACATCCCCTTCACCCAAGGGCTGTGGCTGTCGAACGAGACCGCGGCCCGCGACAGCCTCTTCTTCCACGTCCGGCGGAGCGGGGGCGACTTCGGCGTCTTCGCGGGGAAGATGCTCTTCCTCGGCGGCACCACCACCCTCAACCGGGAAGGCCCCGGCGTAAGCTCCGGCGACCTCTCCGCCATCACCATCCGCCGCCTGCCGCCCTTCTACCGCCCGTACTACCTCCCCGGCTACGCGGTCGGCGCCGTCCCCGACTGGGAGGAGAAAATCGACCGCATCGCCCGGATGGTCCGTGGCGTGAACCTCACATTGATTTCCGGCATCCCGTCCTGGGTCCTGGTGCTGCTGGAAAAAATCCGGGAAAACCACGGCCGCCCGGACGCCGCGCTGCGGGAGCTCTACCCGAACTTCCGCCTACTCATCAGCGGCGGGGTGAACGTCCACCCGTACCTGGACCTCTTCCGCCGCACGGTCGGCCCGGAGGTGGACATCGCCGAGACCTACCCCGCCTCGGAGGCGTTCATCGCCGTGCAGGACGGCGCGATGGGGGACGGGATGCTGCTGGAGACGGACTCGGGCGTGTTCTACGAGTTCGTCCCCGCCGGGCGCATCGGCGAGGATAACCCCCCTCGACTGACGCTCCCCGAAGTTAAAACCGGCGAGAACTACGCGATTGTGCTGACCACCCCCGGCGGCCTGTACGGCTACATCCTGGGCGACACGGTGCGCTTCACCGGCACCGACCCGCCGCGCCTGGTCGTCACCGGGCGGACCAAGCACTTCCTGTCGGCCTTCGGGGAACACCTCATCGTGGAGGAGGCCGAGGAGGCGGTGCGGACGGCGTGCGAGCGGACGGGGGCTCGGGTGCTGGACTTCACCGCCGCGCCGGTATTTCCCGAAAAAAGCGGGGAGCTGCCGCGCCACGAGTGGCTGATCGAGTTCGAGACGCCGCCGGCGGATTTATCGGCCTTCGAGCGGGCCCTGGACGAGCGCCTGGCGGAGCTGAACGCGGATTACGCCGTCCACCGGAGCGACGACGCCAGCCTGTTAGCACCGCAGGTAACCGTTTTGCGGCCGGGGAGTTTCTACGCGTTCATGAAGGCGCGGGGGAAGCTGGGGGGGCAGAACAAGGTCCCGCGATTGAAGAACGACCGCGAGTTCGCGGAGATGCTCCACGGGTTGCAATAATTATTAATTATATCGAAAAAATTCCACGGCGGCCCGCAGAGGGGCCGCCCTACATCGGCCATTTCCTTGCGATGACGTAGGGCGGGGGCTCCGTACCCCGCCCGTTTCGTTTCCTGCGATGACGTAGGGGCGGGTGTCCACACCCGCCCGCAATAAATGCCGTACAACGGGCGACCGTGGACGGTCGCCCCTACGGGGTGTCGGGCGGTTCGAAATGTAGGGCGGGGCTTCCACGCCCCGCCGCGGGTTGCGATGACGTAGGGGTCGACCGACGGCGCGCCCTTTGGGTCGGCCCGTGTTATTTTAATGCAGCCCTCACCCCTAACCCCTCTCCCACGGGGAGAGGGGGACACGTGTCTTCCGGGTTGCGATGATGTAGGGCGGGGCTTCCACGCCCCGCCGCTTCTGCCCCTCACCCTAGCCCGTCGGCGCGCCGCTCCCCAGAGGGGAGAGGGGGCGAGGCCGTCTACTTCAGTCCGTAGTCGTTCAGCTTGCGGTGCAGGGTCCGCAGGCCGATGCCCAGTACCTTCGCGGTCAGCGTCCGGTTGCCCTCATTCTTCGCCAGCGTCATGCGAATGACCTCGCGCTCGACCTGGCTCATGGTCCAGCCCACCGGGACGCGGATCATGGAGGAGGGCCGGATGGCGGCAACGCGGTCCTTGATTTCCGGCGGCAGGTCCTCCACCGTCAGCTCGGTCCCCCGGGCCAGCGCCACCATCCCCTCCACGGTGTTGGAGAGCTCGCGGACGTTGCCGGGCCAGTCGTAGGTGAGGAGGAGGTCCAGGGCGGCGGGCTCGACGCCGGTGACGGGGCGGTCGTGCCGACGGGCGGCCTGGGCGATGAAGCGGGAAATCATGGGCAGGAGGTCCTCGGGCCGCTCGGTGAGCGGCGGGACGTAGAGCTGAACCTTTTTCAGGCGGTAGTAGAGGTCCTCGCGGAATCGCCCGGCGCGCATCTCCTCGGCCGGGTCCTTGTTGGTGGCGGCGATGAGGCGCACGTCCACCTGCAGCGTCTCCTCGCCGCCCACGCGCTCGAACCGCTGGTCCTGCAAAACGCGCAGGAGCTTGACCTGCGTGGCGTGGGGGATTTCGCTGATTTCGTCCAGGAAGAGGGTGCCGCCGTTGGCGCGCTCGAAGGCGCCGGCGTGCCTTTTCACCGCGCCGGTGAACGCCCCGCGCTCGTGGCCGAAAAGCTCGCTTTCGAGGAGCCCCTCGGAGAGGGCGGCGCAGTGCAGCTTGATGTATGGCCCGTCGCGGCGGTTGCCGCGGTGCTGGATGGCGTCGGCCACCAGCTCCTTCCCGGAGCCGGAGGGGCCGGTAATCAGGACGGTGATGTCGGTACTGGCGAGCTGCTCCACCATCTCGAAGATGCGCTTCATGGGCGCGCTCGCGGCGATGATGCCCTCGCCGCCCAGCCGCTCGTCCAGCCGCCCGCGCAGGGACTCCAGGTCCCGGCGCAGCCGCCGGTTCTCCAGGGCGCGCTCGATCTGCAGCAGCAGCTCGTCGGGGTTGACCGGCTTGGTGAGGTAGTCGTAGGCCCCGACCCGCATGGCCTCCACGGCGCTGGCGACGGAGCCGTGGCCGGTGAGCACGATGACCGCCAGGTCCGCGTCGCGCATCCGCGCCCGCGTGATGAGGTCCATTCCCGAGCCCGAGGGGAGCACCAGGTCCACCAGGAGCAGGTCCACCTCGTTGACGGCCAGGGCCTCGCGGGCCTCCTCCACGTCGGCGGCGGCGAGGGTGCGGTAGCCGGCGCGCCCCAGGGTGCGCTCCAGCGCCCGGCTCACCTCCGGGTCGTCGTCCACGATGAGCACCAGTGGCTTGGACATGGCCTATCCCCCGTAAAATTTATTCATTCGCCCACCGGGGCGGCGGGGCGCGCACCAATCGTCAGCTCGGCGACGGCGCCCCCGTCGGGGCCGGCCGCCAGCGTCACGTCCCCCCCGTGGAGCCGGGCCACCTTGCGCGCCAGCGGCAGCCCGATTCCCGTCCCGTCGGGCCGGGTCGAGCTGAAGAGCTTGAAGTGCCCCTCGGGGTCCGGACCGGGACCGGGGCCGTCGTCGGAGATGGTTACCCGCGCCCCGGCGCCCTCGGACCGGCAGCGGCAGCGGATGAGGCCGCCTTCCCGACAGGCGGCCAGGGCGTTCAAGAGGAGGTTCAGCACGGCCTGGCGCAGCAGCGTCCGGTCGCCCTCCACCGGCGTGGGGCGGCAGTCGCACTCCAGCCGCACGCCGGACTCGCGCAGCTGCGGCTTCAGGAATGCGGCCAGGTCCAGGCAGAGCTCCGCCAGCTCCACCTCCTCCACCCGCGGCGCCGGGGAGCTGGCAAAGTCGCGGAAGGCGGTGGCGATGGCGGCGAGCTGGTCGATCTCCCGCCCGATGGCGTCGGCGATCTCCAGGGTCTCGGCGTCGGCGCCCAGCGAGCGCAGGTCCTCCCGCAGCATCGAAAGGTTGAGGCGCATGGCGTTCAGGGGGTTGCGCAGCTCGTGGGCCAGCGCCCGGGCCTGGGCCTCGAAATCCTCCGCCTTCAAAACGCTCCGATCATCCCAGCGGCACCTCGAAAAAACACTTACTCACCCCTTCGCCGGCTCGCCACGGGATAGGGCAGGGTTTATTCAATCACCCAGGTGTAGTCCTTCCACAGGGGCACGTCGCGCTCGGCGAAATCGTCTCCCCAAATCCTGACCCAGGCGCGATAGTCCCCTACCGGCAGAACGGCCTCGACGCTCTCGCCGGGCTTCAAGGGGTCGTCGCGCCCATTGATGTGGTAAATACGCTCTTCGTCCCCGTCCCCGTAGACACAGATTTCAAAAACGTCCCGGTCGTCCAGCCCGTTGACGACTGTCAATCGAGCCGATTCGACCTTGACCGACCACGACCCGCAGGCCAGCGCCAGGAGAAAGACCGTCAGAATAACGGGTTTCATATCCGTCCCTCCCGCGCGGGCACCCGTCCCCGGCTGAAGCCGGACCGGATAAACGCCCTCCCCTCGTCGTCCGGTCGCGGGGGGTCGGGCCGTTAAGCACGACCCCGTTCACCGCCGAGGCGGGGCGCCCGTCCTCACCGCACCCTCACGGGTGTCCGGCGGAACCATCGGTCACCCGAGCCCCAGCTCCCAGAGGTCCACGCCGTACCGCTCCCGGGCGTAATTCTCCAGGTCGCCGAGGAGCTCCCAAAAAACCTCGGGATCGTCCTGGGCGATGTTGTCCAGGGTCGCCTCGAGGCGCTCGGAGGTCCAGCCCACGGTCTCGAGGTACCCCTCGATTTCATCCTCGTCCAGGTAGCCCCGCTCGGCGGCGAGGTCCACCATGCCGTAGAGGACGTCCTTGAGCGGGAGCGGCCCGGACGCATCGCCGATGCCGTAGAAAAGCCCGAGGGACAGGGCGATTACACCGACGGCTATCGCGCTCAGGATGAGGAACAGGCGCTTTGCAGGCGACACGGCACCTCCTTGGCCAAAACGGGAACGGAACTCGGCACGGGCTCGGTCTGCGGCGCGGTCAGGACCCCCACCACCACCGTGACGGACGGCTCATTCATCCTGCGGCAACCCCCGCGACGCCCGGTAGGCGTCCATGAGC
>Ga0180429_10000952_pt1 | contig 24907 bp, 21 predicted proteins | sample SS_ome_FD_132428 | JGI IMG/M metagenome (GOLD analysis project Ga0180429, IMG submission 132428) | Hypersaline lake sediment archaeal communities from the Salton Sea, California, USA - SS_1_S_1 metaG | ecosystem: Environmental > Aquatic > Non-marine Saline and Alkaline > Hypersaline > Sediment ...
ACCTGGACATAAATTCCAGGATTTTATTAAGTAGATTAGCTTTCTAACCATAAGGAGGGTAACAGTGTGAAAATAATTGTCTGCGTAAAGCAGGTCCCAGACACAGCAGCCACTATGACTGTTGATAACGGAGCCATCAGTTGGGGAGATGCGCCGCTGATTATCAACCCGTGGGATGAGTTTGCTGTGGAAGCCGCCCTTAACCTGGCTGCGGATCAGGGAGGAGAAGTTATCGCTCTCTGTCTCGGCAAGGAAGGGGAAACCGAAGCCATCAAACATGCCCTGGCGATGGGCGCAGATAGCGCTGTGATGGTTTCCGATCCAGCGTTGAAAGGTGCCGACAACGTGGCCGCTTCCAAAGTACTGGCAGCTGCCATTCAAAAAATCGGCGATGCTGGTATGGTCTTATTCGGTCAGCAATCAGTCGATACTGATACCGGACTTCTCCCAGTTCAAGTAGCCAGGCTGCTGAAATGGCCTTCCCTGACCCTGGTTTCGAAATTCGAATCAGTAAATCCAGGAGATGGCAAGATCCAGGTCCTGCGATCAATGGAAGAAGCGAGTCAGGTTGTTGACAGCGATCTACCAGCAGTCGTAAGCGTTACCAAAGATTATGGCGAACCTCGCTATCCATCATTCATGGGTATCCGCAAAGCCTCCAAGGCTGAGTTCCCCATCTGGTCTTTGGCAGATCTGGGAATAGACCCACCATCATCCACAATTGGCTGGCCTGAAGTCTCGGAACCTGTTCAAAAGGATGTTGTGACTGAGATCATTGAAGGTGATACACCCGAAGAAAAAGCCAAAACCCTGGTAGAGAAACTAATTGCCGAGAAGGTGCTCTAATGACAAAAAAAATACTTGCATATATAGACCATTTTCACGGCAAAGCCCAGTCTTCCTCATGGGAAGCCCTTGGATTGGCTGCTGTGATAGCAAAGGATCTTGGTGGAGAGGCTGCTGCGCTGGTACTCGGAGAAGGTGTGAATGCGTTAGCTGAATCCGCCTTTCACTACGGCGCTGACCAGGTTCTGCTGGCGGACAACCCAGTTCTGAAGGAATTCAGGCCTGAACCTCTGGCAGATATGATCGCACAGGCCGCCAAAGAATATCAACCCGACTTGATCCTCTTCCCCACCACTTCACGAGGAAGGACTCTGGCCGGCATGGCTGCCGTTGACCTCGATACGGGAGTGATGGTGGATGTAATAGCCCTGGATTGGACAGGAGGTGAAATCACCGCAACCCGGCCGATCTACGCCGGCAAACTAATGGCTAAACTTACCTGCAGCACAACGCCCCAGATCATAACCCTGCGGACAAGGGCATTTGATAAACCAGAACCTGACACATCCCGGTCCGGTTCAATAACATATCTGGATGTCGGTGTTGATACTGACGCTGTAGCTACCGCGATTTCCTCTCTCCAGGAAAAAGGTGGTGGTGTCAGTCTTAGCGACGCCAGCGTGATCGTATCTGGCGGTCGCGGTGTCGCCCTTAATCCGTCTCTGGAACCTCCAGGCGACCTGGATGAAGAAGCCGCTGATATCTGGAAAGCAGAGCAGGGATTTGCCCTGGTTCAGGGGTTGGCAGATGTACTTGGAGCTGCAGTAGGCGCCAGCCGGGCTGCGGTTGATGCCAAATACATCGAGTATGAACACCAGGTTGGACAAACTGGCAAAGTGGTCTCCCCTGATCTTTATATCGCTTGCGGTGTATCTGGAGCAATCCAGCACCTGGCCGGTATGCGCAGCAGCAAAGTGATCGTTGCTATCAACAAGGATCCTGACGCGCCAATATTCAACTTCGCCCGTTTTGGGCTGGTTGGAGATATGCATGCCATACTGCCACCTCTAACAGAAGCTTTGAAAGAGTATCTGGCGGGATAGACTATTCTAGTTAAAAAAGAAAAAGGGACTGAATCCATTGAAAGGATTCAGTCCCTAACTATTTTAGGCACACATCTCATTATTTACTCAGGTCTTGACGGCATCATCAGCACACAGCGGTCAGTGTTATCAACTATGCGCTCGGAATCAGCGCCCATGATCATTCGATCGAAAGTACCTCTTCCGTTAGAAGTCAGCATGATCAAACCATAATCGCCTTCTACAGCTGTATCCACAATCGTAGTAGCCGGACGTGATCCTTTGACCAGGACATCCACCTTGATGCCATCTTTTTCCAAATCGCGGGCAACTGCTTCAAGGAAATTTGTCATTTTGGCTTCTGCCTCAGCGCGTAAATTTTCCACTACATCAGCTGGAGCGCGGTAATTTTCTGTTTCGGGGATCTGGGGAACAGATATTAAAGTGATGTCGCTACCATAAACCTGGGCCATGGTTCGGGCATAGGGCAGAATTTTTTCCGCCTTGATCGATCCATCCAGCGCCACCAACATTTTCTCCGGTTTTCTTCCCAGGTCTTTGGGCTGGACACCCTGAACCAGGTATACCGGTATATTCAAACGCATCATCAGCTTGGATGACACTCCTCCACTCATCCAGTGTTTTTCACCTGATTTTCCGCGAGTTGTTGTTACAACCAGGTCAATTCCTGCAGATTCCACAAAAGCCTGAGTGACTTCTGCGATAGAACCTAATCTGACTGCTTTATCGACTATGAAACCGTCATCTTTCAATTGTTCTATCAGACTGTCCAGATAAATCTCCCGGGCTGCTCGGTCCGCGTTGAATTGCTCTTGAGGCCCGTGTGAATAGGATTTCACACCGGAGAGCAAGGTCATGGAAGCGCCTGTCTCCTGACAGATCCTTTTTGCCGCAGGCAGCGCCTGGGCTGCGTAAACCGATCCATCAAGCAGAACCGCGATCTTATCGATCGTTTTGTGGTCAGTACGCCAATGACTACGTTCAATGGGTTCAGGATCCCAGGTGATCTCAGGAGGAGAAATGGAGTCACCAACGGAAACAGCGGCCGGAGCCATCTGTCCAAAGCCAAAACCTGCTAACAGGGCAGTATCCAGACCACCCAGGTAATCCAGGATCGGATCTGGCTCTCCCAATATAGACCTTGAAATACTAAACCCAATATAAAGGATTGGAATGAAGATCAAATAGGTCCATGCTCCTTCAAAGAAGCGTTCTTCGAAAATGATCGCTGTTGCCCCGGTTGTGAGAATTGCTGCTATCGTCGTTCCAGGTATTAGCAGCGCCATACCGATGGTGAAATTTTCCCGCGCCTTGCGTATCAAGCGTTTGGTCACTGCCCAACCAGTCATGCTCAACAAGATGAAAACACCGGCAGCGTAAATCGCCAGGTAGGTTTCTTCATTTGTCCCGACAAATAAGAAAGCAATACTGACGATGGCAACTTCCAACCAGACTGGTTTATCAGCTACATCAAATTGGTTTTGCTGGCCAAGGTTCGGCGGGATGTAATTTCGTTTTTTCAGACCGAGAGCCAGATTCTGCAATCCCTGGGCACTGGCAGCTGAGGCAGACATCAAAACCGCGATACCGACAATCGTTCCCAGAATCGGCAGAGGTGAAGGCAGCAGCACATCCATGGTTTGAGTGAATACGGACACGTCGGCATTCGTTGGATCGGAAATTTCCAAAATCGCGGGGCCAACGATCAACATCGTTGCCGCAGTTGTTCCCATAATGATCAACAGGCTGTTGAATGCCCTTCGGCTTCGGACCTCATCGGACCCTTCATAGGCGGCAACCAGATTTGCAAACACCTCAATACCAGTCATCACCGCCAGGATTCGAACATAGCCAGCCAGTGTGAAATGGAAATACTCACCATGGAAAGCCGCCAGATTAAAATCTGGCAGATGGAAACCGCGCTGCCAGAGGGTCGCGCCGATCATGACCCACAGCAGCACCAGCACACCAGCCGTGGCCGGGCCAAAAGTACGAGCCGCCATTTTCGGCCCCCGGTTGACCAGCCAGCCGGTCAAAATGCTGAGCGCGATAGCCACAAAAGTCCGGTATTGAATGCCAAAGATTGTGTCGTTCAGCACAGGTAAGCGGTCAGCAATAAATGTCACCATGGCCGCCATGCTCACAAGGAAAGTAAGGGTATATTCCACAAAAGTGATCGCCGCATTGACTTTCACTGCCCAACTGCCAAACTCCTCTTCGCTCAATCCGCTGCCGCCGCTTCCATCAGTGACCCAGCGCATCACCAACCTGTACATGGCAGAAACCACCATGATCGTCAGGATCACCAACCAGATAGTAGCGCCAAAAGTTACCTTTGCCACACCTGCTACGACAATTAACTTCAGGAAGGGCCCAAAAACGTATAATGGTGAGGTGGCGGGATCCCCTCCACCAGCCAGAGCGCCTTCAAAAGCATTATTTAGTTTTGTAGATACCTTTACTGCCATACAATTCTTCCTTTATTCATCCACACATATAAAAAAAGCGGAAGTGTCCCCGGATTGCTGAAGCACACTTCCTCAAAGTTAGGTTTAAAAAAAATAGCAAGGATAAACCCTGCTATCTATTATTTCAGTCAGACTTTATAATTATACCGTACTTCAATGTCCCCTCCAAGACCAACTCTAGGCTGGCATATGAACTCACTAAGATCCCAATTTTTCCTTGATAAAGATGTGGTTTTCCTGAATCATGGATCGTTTGGCGCCACCCCGCGCCCTGTCATGGAAGAATATCAGCGCTGGCAGCGCCAACTGGAAAATCAACCCGTACTATATCTTGGCCGGGAGGTACAGAAATATTTCCGCTTCGCCAGACAGAAATTGGCTTCATATCTAATGGCAGAAGCTGAAAACCTGGTGTTCGTCCCCAATGCTACCTTCGGAGTGAACGTGATCGCCAGATCGATGGATTTCCAGCCAGGAGATGAACTTCTGACCAGCAATCACGAGTACGGAGCCTGTGATAATGTTTGGGATTTCCTGAGTCAGAAAACCGGGCTGAAGGTCATTCGGCAAGACATCCCCTTACCTCTGCCCTCCAAGGAGGAAATGGTTGAGATGATCTGGAAAGGGGTATCTGAGAAGACGCGTCTAATTTTCCTGAGTCAGATCACCTCTCCTACCGCTGTCCGGCTGCCGGTAGAGAAAATTTGCCAGAGGGCTAAGAAAGCTGGAATCTTGATTCTAATAGATGGAGCGCACGCCCCAGGTCAGTTGGATCTGGACCTGAACCGATTGGAGGCGGATTTTTATACGGGGAACTGCCATAAGTGGTTAATGGCTCCCAAAGGCTCAGGATTTTTACATATCCGACCAGAACACCAGGACTTCGTGGAACCATTAGTGGTCAGCTGGGGTTGGGAAGACAACTGTCCTTTTGAAAGTGATTCTCGCCTTCAGGCACTGCTGGAATGGTGGGGGACCAAAGACCCGGCAGCATATTTCAGCACTCCTGCTGCAATTGCTTTTCAGCAGATGAATGATTGGCCCCAGGTGCGGAAAAATTGCAATCAATTATTGGTCAAAGCACTCGGGGAAATCGAGGAATTAACCGGACTGCCATCAATTTACGAGGAGAAAAAGGATAATGCCATTCAAATAGGCGCTGCAGAATGGCCTGCTGATTGGAAAGCTGATAAGCTGCAGACCTGGTTATATGATAAACACAAGATCGAAATTCCTATCATCCCCTGGGAAGATCGCTGGTTTGTCAGAATTTCAGTGCAAGGATATAACACCAAGGAAGATCTTGATCTGTTAATCGCGGCACTCAGCGAGTATAAATCCCTAGATTGATATTTCTATACTGTGCCAAAACGGGCGACGCAGCGCGTCGCCCCTACAAAGGAACGCGGGGTAGTATTTCATAATAATGAATATGGGGGAAATCCAATGGAAAAATATCCGCTCAATCTTCCAAAAAGAAGACCATCTAACCGGCTTCCTGGTTATAAATATACCCAACCAGGTGCGTATTTTATTACGATCTGCACCTACAAGATGCATAATTTATTTGAGATTATTGCCGGAAATAAAGTAATTCTGAATAATAATGGAAAAATTGTTGAATCTGAATGGTATCGTACTGCTGAGTTACGAACTAACGTAGAAATCTATGAAGATGAATTTATCATCATGCCCAATCATTTCCATGCGATTATCTGGATAGTGGATGTAGGGGCGACCGGCTCGGTCGCCCGAGAAAAGTCTAGCAGTATCGATCCTAATTCATTAGGATCAATCATTGGACAATTTAAATCACAAGTTTCAAGAAAAGTGAATCGTATTCGGGGAACACCGGGGCAATCAGTATGGCAGAGGAATTATTACGATCGGATAATTCGGAATGTAAACGAATTGAATTACATTAGAAACTATATTGAGCTCAATCCCAGCAATAACAAGTAAAATCCGAATAGGATATTTGTTTTTTATACCAAAACGGGCGACGCATCGCGTCGCCCCTACACACTGACTTTCAGTATGTCAAGGCAGTTCGTATAATTCCACCAACACACCGCCAGTGCTCTTAGGGTGGATAAAGGCCAATTGTCGGCCATCCTCCATCAATACTGGCTCGTCGTCGATCAATCGTACCCCTTTTTCCTTCAGTTCATCTAGTTTACCTGCAATATCATCCGTTTCGATGCAAATGTGATGCAATCCCGGACCACGCTTGGATAGATACGCAGCCAGGCCAGAATCTTCTGTAGTAGGTTGGACAAGTTCGATTTCGCTATCACCCAAAGGAAGAAAAGCTATCTTTACTGCCATACTGGATATTGTCTCTACATGGTCAAGAGATAAACCCAACTGGGCCTGCCAAAAAGCCAGGGCTTGATCCAGGTCGGGAACTAATACAGCTACATGGTCGAGGCGTTTAAGAACTGTCATGCGTTAATTATAGTGCAGAAGATATCGGTTCGGTTCATTTGGCTGAAGTCATTTTTGGATACATTGAAAGTACATAGTAGCGGTGCACCAGTCACACAGGAATTCGCGGATGAGATTGGCGCTGATGGATTCGGCCTTGATGCCAGCCAAGCTGCCACCCTGGCGAAACAGATCTTCTCCTGATAGAGTGTTCCCAACAATAGCTAAATAGACGCGGCAGTGGCGTCTTTATATTTTCTGCCCATCTCCGGGCATTGATTTGCATTGAGCTGTTAATGTGTCGATCAGGTAAGCTTCTCGTCTGCACTCAATCCTGCAGATTTCGTTCCGCTCGATGATTTGGGGAAATGATATCCTCTTATACTCAAATCCCTGGGCACCGATGGCTTGCCTACTCGAGGACGGGAAGAGAAGTGCAGGGGAAAAAGACGCTGAGACGAGGAATGATGAGACTGTACAATAATATTAAAACCAACCTGCCGGGCGGTATTCCCCCCAGACTTCCCGCAAGGCACCAGTGATCTCCCCCAAAGTTAGGTAGCCCTCCACACATTCAACCAGCAGCGGCAGCAAGTTGTCCGTGCCATCCGCTGCCATTTTCAACTGGATCAGCAGCTCGCCCACTCTCTTCTGGTCCCGCGCTTGCCGCAAGTTCGCAAGGCGTTCTTTCTGGGCTTTTTCCAAAGCCGGATCCACAGAAAGCAGATCCAGGGCAGACTCCTCATCCATCTGATAGATATTCACCCCTACTAAATGGGATTCCCCATTCTCCAAATCTCTAAGCTGGCGGTAAGCAGCGTCAAGGATCTCTCCCTGGATATAGCCGTTTTCAATGGCTGCCAAAGCCCCACCCTGCCGATCGATTTCTTCCAGATATGCCCGGGCTCTGTTTTCGATCTCGTCAGTCAGCTCTTCAACCAGGTATGATCCTCCCAAAGGGTCGATACTGTTGGCCACACCGGATTCTTCAGCCAGGATCTGTTGGGTTCTCAAGGCGATCTGGACTGCTTCCTGAGTGGGGAGACTGAGAGCTTCATCCATGCTGTTGGTATGCAAAGACTGAGTGCCACCCAATACAGCAGACAGGGCCTGCAGTGCGACCCGAACCACATTATTATGTGGCTGCTGGGCAGTGAGTGTGGATCCCGCCGTCTGAGTATGAAAACGTAATTTTTGGGCATCTGGATGGGAAGCTCCAAACCGCTCTTCCATAATCGAAGCCCATAACCGCCGTGCTGATCTGAATTTCGCGATTTCCTCGAGGAAATCATTATGAGCGTTGAAGAAAAAGGACAGTCTCCGTCCGAAATCATCTACATTGAGCCCAACTTTTAACGCAGCTTCTACATATGCGATCCCATTAGCCAATGTAAAGGCCACTTCCTGGACCGCTGTAGAACCCGCTTCCCTGATATGGTAGCCAGAGATGCTGATGGTATTCCATTTTGGTACTTCCGTCTGGCAATATTGGAAGGTATCAGTGATCAGCCGCATGGATGGCTTGGGAGGGAAGATATATGTGCCGCGGGCAATATACTCCTTTAGAATGTCATTCTGAATTGTTCCGCGCAGTGACTTGGGATCAACACCACTCTTCTTTGCGACAGCGATATACATCGCTAACAGGATAGCTGCTGGAGCGTTGATGGTCATACTGGTGGATACTTTTTCAAGCGGGATATCCTTGAAAAGCGTTTCCATATCTTCCAAGGAAGATATAGGCACACCTACTTTTCCTACCTCACCAGCAGCCAGAGAATGGTCTGAATCATAACCGATCTGGGTTGGTAGATCAAATGCTACCGAAAGCCCGGTTTGTCCTTGCTCCAACAAGTAACGGTAGCGCTGGTTGGACTCCTCAGCGCTGGCAAAACCGGCATATTGGCGCATGGTCCATAAGCGCCCGCGGTGCATTGTAGGATAAACGCCCCTCGTATATGGCTTTTCACCCGGAAAACCCAGCCGTTCCTGATATGAAATATCCTCGTCCGGAAAGGAAACCCGTGGTAGTTGGATCCCAGAACCAGTAACGAAGTCCGATTTCCTCTCCGGGAATTTCTCCAGAGCGGGTTTCAGGATCTCCTCCTGCCATTTTTTGCGTTGATTCTTCTTGTTCATAAGGTTAATTATGAGTATACACCAAGACAATAATGTCTTTGGGGATTGAGTCCCTCTTTTGGGATTGAATCCTTCTCAAAGGATTCAATCCCAAAATTAATATATTCCTCTTATTAAACCCAAAACTTCACGAGATATAATAAAAACAAGATGATGATCTGCTTACAAAGGAAAAATCAATGGAAACTAAAACCAAAGAAGTAAAACTAGAATGGCTGCGCTCTCGGATGTTTGTTGGAACGGACCACCTGGGAAATTCGATCGCTATCGGATATCAGCGGGAAGAAGAACCATTTGCGCAAGGGATCAATCCTTCCGATATGCTTTTGTTAGCCGCGGCTTCCTGCTCTGCATACGATGTAGTACAGATCCTCGAAAAAGGGAAACAGCCCCTTGAGGACTTAAGGGTTGATGTCACTGCTGAACAGAGCCAGGAACAACCCTATCCGTATATTTCTCTTCATTTCAATTATCGAGTTTGGGGAGATGTTCCAGCCGAGAAGATCCAGCGTGCCATGCAGCTATCAGAAGATAAGTACTGCTCAGTGCTGGCAACTCTCAAACCTGGACTGACGTTTACCAGTGAATTCACACTCGAAAGCTGATCAGCTGCATCCGGAAGCCCAAAAAGGGATCGAATTATTCAATCGGGGTGATTTCTATAAAGCCCATGATCCGCTTGAGCTGGCCTGGATGAAAACCAGGCCGCCTGAGCGGGATCTATATCAGGGAATCTTGCTGATCGGGTTGGCATATTACCAGATCTCGCTAGGAAATTATCGAGGGGCGATCAAGATGTTCAAAAAAGGTCAACAACGCCTGAATATATTAGGTGATAATCTGCTGGGAGTGAACTTGATCAAACTTCGAACAGACGCTGAAATTGTAGAACACGCCATCCGCCACCTGGGACCAAAGCATCTTCATGATCTGGATCAGGAGTTGATCAAACCCGTTCCCCTGACTTAATGAATTAACAGTCTGGAAGCGGTTCAGACTGTGGATATTGTCAGGAATTCAATCCTCACCCCCCCAAAAAAACTATCCGTATTCCCAGAAGGCAGCTCTTCTCAGTTTTGTCAGTATTATTTTAAGCTCCAGCAAATACTCAATCTTCTTGTTACAATCATCTTCAAGAAGGCAGGCAGGGTATTTCATACACAATAATTGATGACCTTAAGCATGGATCATATTGCTCAACAATTACTATGACCGAAGTAATATCACCCTCAGATCTCAAGAAGATCGAATTATTCAAAGGACTACCGGCCAGGAGGCTGGATTTTCTCGCATCAAAACTGAAAAAACAAGTCTATCTCTCCGGGGAACAAATCATTCGAGCCGGAAGGTCTGGCAATTTCTTGGGGATAGTCGAAAGCGGTGAAGTGAAACTGGAGATGACCCCTGGTCAATCCTTGAGAGCAAGTTCGGGGCATGTCTTGGGAAGTGAGATGCTCCTGGAAGGAAAACCCAGCGAGTTCACGATCACAGCACAAACAGATACCATCATCTGGATCTTGAACCGCTTGGATTGGCAAGCTCCCAGTCCACCACGGCCAAAATATAGACCATTCCTCCATGTTAAAAAAGGGGCCTGGGTAACCTTGGTTGTGATCCTTGTGCTGGCCGTAGCGACATTAACCCTCGGACCTTCTCTTCTCGATTGGGTAAATAACACCCTCCCCAACCATCTGGTTCAGAACGGCCGAGCAGACCAAGCTGAAAATTACCTTCGTTTTGCAACCCGCTTACAACCAGATTCTGCCCGGTTATTTGGGATGCTGGGAGATAACCTGGTTCTGCAGGAGAAAAACCAGGAGGCTATCACAGCCTATGAACAGGCTCTTCTCCTCGATGAATATCTACCCTGGATCCACAATAACCTTGGTGTTGTACTGATTCGGGAAGATCAATTAACCCTGGCACTGGAACACTTTGAAGCAGCAATTGATCTGAATCCGCTAAACACTGTCTCGTATAGAAATCTGGGAAATGCCTATTATTCTCAGAAGGATTGGAACGCTGCCGCAGCAGCCTATAAAGAGGCGCTTGAATTAGACTTTACACTCTCAGAAACAAAAGCAGCCTGGGCAGGTTTGATCCTCAACGAAAGACGTTTGGTTGAAGCACGGCTGGTTTGGGAGGATGTCCTGCTGACAGACCCCAGGCACGCCCTGGCTTTGCAAGGTTTGGGAGTTGTCAGCCTGCTGGAGGAAGATCCCGGCCTGGCCATGTTATATTTTGATGCGGCTCAGTACCTGGATCCAGAAAATATTAACATGCATTTATATATAGGAATGGCTCTTGAAGCAATGGATAAACAATCAGAAGCAGCTGCTCAATATCAATATGTGATCGCTAGAGGATCAGATCCAGACCTGGTAAGTCTGGCTGACTCACTCCTGGAAATCGTTCTGGAATAAGGCTGATCCCGAAGAAAAGGTGAATTTTCACCTTACACCAATGTTTAGTGTTTTTTAAGGAAAATATGGATATAATCCTTAAAGATGAGTAATAAGGAGAGTGCAGGATGAAAAAGTTGCGAAATATCCTATTAATAGCAATTTTTGCAGTCATGGTTGTCGGAATGGTCCCCTCAGCAGCAAATGCCGCCGGCACATTCTACTGCAGCACAAGCGTCACTACCGGCGGTACAGGAACCCTGGATGATCCTTGGGCCTGCAGTGATGACACCCAGTTGGCCAGCGTGGTCGATGATCAGGTCTGTGATATTTACAGCGGTGGAGATCTCTACCAGCTCTTTCCGGATTCCTACCGCTATCACGTCGTAACCTGGTACAGCGCAACTGACTGCCGGGTCACCGCTTCTTACGACTATGCTGGTTACCCACCCTATACGGGAGTTGATTTGGCTACTCCCTACGTGATAGGCATTGTGGCCCTGGTCGGAGTTGGCCTGGTAGCAGCTGGATACATTATCATCCGCCGCCGAAAACAGGTAGTAGCTTAATATAAATAACTGCCTGCGTCACGAAACTGAACTGGCGCGGGCAGTTGCTGTTCTTCACTTAATTATGATCGTTTTGGCTGGGAACATGTCCCCTCACAGACAGCCCAACCAACGCTCATTATTTAAGGACTCCTTTGCCTAGAATTCCTTGGCGCCGCTGGCTGCCCAATATCCTTTTATTAGTTGGTGGCTTGATGCTGCTCTGGGCAGCGCTAGTTTCACTCAAACCTTTCCTGGCATCCTCCCGGCTGGATTCAGGGAATTATTTGCTCACTTCTAATAAGATCAGCCTCCCCCTGCCCCAGTTATCTTCTATCCGGACTCCTGAAGCGACACCGGAAGATGTCTTCTTCTCATTAGTTCATAATCCATATACCCCGACACCAACACCTACGCCTACACCGACACCAACTCCCATACCCGCTGGTCCAGTGATCAGATTGGTGATTCCCAGAATTGATATAGACAGGGCTGTTGTCCCGCTCAGGCAATACAGAGATAATAACGGTCAGATCCAATATGATACCAACTCTCTTTTTGCTACCAGCAGCCGCCTGGATTTGGTCGGCCGGACCCTCACGTCAGGAGATCCCGGTGGAGGAGGCAATATCGTACTGGTCGGCCATAACTACAACCGGGGATGGTATGCCTGGGAAGGTGTATTCGTCAATCTTGATAAACTCAACGCGGGAGATAAGATCGTCCTCTATACCGAACAAGGCGGGAAATACACATATTATGTAAAAAAAGTTGTCCAGGTTCCATATCTCTACAAAACTGCTGCCGAGCTGAATAAACATCTTAATTATTTAGGGCCAACTCATGATGAAAGAGTAACAATGGTAACCTGCGGGGGACCATTTGGGGTGTGGTCTGCCAGAATATATGTCGTAGCAAAATAAAATGAAAAGAGACCGGAATAATGCTATGTGGGTGAGCAGACCAGGGTATGAGACTATGAAATCAAGGCTTTTCACCCATATTCCTTCACGAACTTGTTAACCGATTCATTCTCCCCAGTGATGTTTTTTTGACTATAATTCAGATAAGAATATGATTGGTGGTTGTAGGGTCCATTTGTTAAGACCTGTTGGAGAGGACCATGGCACAAGAATGGTTGAAAAAACTTGATAGCGAAGATCCAAAGGAACGCGCCCAGGCTGTTAAAGAGATCGCATTATCTGGGAACCAGGCCTATTTAAAGTACTTGATCGAGATCGCTGAAATAGACCCTGACGCTCAACTGCGGGAGTATGCAAAAAAAGCTGCCCAGCATCTCTATGCTTCCCAAAACAGAAGTGAACCAGCGCCTGCCCCTGCGCAAAGACCTGCTCCAGCAATCAACAATATACCTGATCCTGATCCAGAGCCCGAACCTGAACCAATCAGCCATGCTCCGGCTGAAACCGTTAAAACCGAATCTGAAATTGATGCTGCACTAGCAAGCCCAATGCTTGAAATGGAAGAAGAAGATCTCTCTCCTGCAAACGTCAAGGAAGCTACCGCCAAAGTCCAGCGGGCATTTTCTCTTCATACCAGTGGTCAAACGAAAAAAGCATTACCCATCTACGCTCAAGCCATGGAGCTGAACCCTAATCTTGAAAAGAACTCCTTCTCAAGGAGTGTAGCTTCGGAACTGACTGGAAAACCAGTTCAGGAAGCCCTCCTGATCCTGGGAGATCCAGACAGACTGAGTGATTTCATCGCAGAAAATTATGGTAAGGCCAAAAAGGGTGGGAAAAAGAAAGGCAAAGAAGACAGCAGTGCTGCACAACCTAAAAAACGCCCTCAAGCGGATAGATCCCAAACCGGTTTGATCCAGACCTGGCTGAGCTTTTTCGGAATGACAGAAGATCTCTTCCTGGCAGAAGAAGAAAAAGCCAATACAGAAGACACTTTCTTATCTGTTCTGGTCTATACAATCGCCTCTGTGGTGATCTTCATGGTCACCGGCTTCGTCAATTTCCGGGAAGTCTTAGTCATATTGAATGAATACACCGAAGGACCAGGCTTCAATATCGGCATGGTATTCTTCTTCATCTTGATCGGTACTGTGATCATGACACCACTGTCTTTTTACCTTACTGTTGGTTTGCAATACCTGGGCGCCCGGATCTTTGGCGGATCGGGGGATTTCAAATCTCATGCCTACCTGATGGCACTGATCATGGTCCCGGCTACTGTGCTGGGTGGTGTGGTCTCTTTCTTAGCATTCATTCCGGTCATCGGTTTCCTGGCAGGCCTGGCGGGTTTCGGTATTTCGATCTATACCATTTTCCTCAATGTACGGCTGATAAAATCAGCCCACAATATGACTACTGGTCTGGCTGTTGCCAGCATTATCGTACCTCCCATCATACTCTCAGCCATCGGAGGCTGTTTGCTGATGACCATAGGTTCCAGTTTGCTGGCAGGACTTTCCCAATTGCAATAGACTTTACAAACAAAGGATATTCTCAAACCTGGGGGGTAGAAAGAAATAAACCCCATCTAGATTGGATTTAAACTTAGGTCAAGATTATTCTGAGATAATTCAAAGTATGAGGTCCCCAAAGCAATTACTGGGTTAATTAAACCTTGCTATCGACAAGAGAGGTACGGTGAGAATATTTGAAATATTGGTAATTAGTCTATTATTCATCAGTTTTATCACAAGCAGACTCCTGAAAGGAAAGAGAAAACCCTTTTACCTGGTTTCCTCCCTGGTAACAGGCGCTTTGTCACTATTTCAAGTCTTCATTGAAGGTTACCGCTGGCAAATGGTGCCCGCTTTTATTTTCGCTATCGGGTTGATCATTCATAGTCTGTTAAGAGTCCGATCGGATAAAGAATTCTTGTTCAATAATAAAGTCCTCAGATCCATCATGTTTGGATTCTTGGCTCTAGTATTGATCGGCAGCTTGATCTTTCCTTTGCTCCTGCCAGTTCCTCCTCTTCCAAAACCAAATGGTCCATATGCTGTTGGAACGATCAGCTACCGTATGACCGATCCAAATCGTGAGGAGATCTTTTCAGAAGAACCCTCCGATCAAAGATCTCTTCTGGTCACTGCCTGGTATCCTGCTGAAATTACAAAAGGGCTAAAACCCAATCCTTACTGGGATAGAGCAGGGATTACAGGGCGTGAATATTCGATCAACGCCGGTATGGGAACCTTCTGGTACAGCCATCTCAATCAGGTTAGAACAAACAGCTTCCAGGACGCTAATCTTGCTGCATCAGGAGAAACATATCCAGTTCTGATTTACTCACCATCCTTTTATGGTCTGAATACGGAAAACACGATCTTGATAGAAGAATTGGCGAGCCATGGTTACGTGGTATTCAGCATATCTCACACCTACGAAACCATAGTTACAGTCTTTCCAGATGGGGAGATCCTGACTGGTAATCTGGAATATATCTTTGAACTTTATGATGCTCACGCAGACATGGAAGAACTGCTCTATGAAGATTATGAACAGGTCACCAAACTAGAAGATCAAATCGCCATCATCCAAGATATTCTTGTTGTCGACGATGAAATTACTAACCTCCTCAAAGCCAGAACAGCAGACGCGATTTTCGTCCTGGATAAGATCGAGAAACTGAACAAGTTTGAGGGAACCTTTCAGGGTAAGCTAAACCTTGATAAGGTTGGGATTCTGGGCTGGTCTTTTGGGGGCGCAACTGCCATAGAAAGTTGCTTGGCAGACTCCCGCTTCAAAGCCGGGATCAATATCGATGGTTGGCCTTATGGTGAGCATTTCAACACCGGGAAGAAGATTGAACAGCCATTTATGGTCCTGCTCAGTGAGCCCGAAGACAAAATGGAAGAGATCGTTGGCGATCTTATCTATCACCAGATCAACAATCAGGCCTACCGCGTGGAAATTTCTGATGCCTGGCATACAAATTTCTGGGATTTCCCGTACTTCTTCAGGATCTACAAATATATCGGTTTTTGGGGACCGATTGATCCAGTGCGCCTGGGTGAGATCAATAAATCCTACGTCGTGGGTTTCTTTGACCGAACATTAAAGGGTCTCGAAGTGGAATTGTTAAATGAATCAAATGATACATTTCCGGAAATCAGTATTTCTACCAGGGAAAACAAACCCGAATAAGAAAAACTTGCTCCAGGCAGATCCTGGTCCATTGAAAATGTTTGATCTTAGATATTGAGAAAGAATTCTCCCCCGGGGAATACTGGTATAAATTGAGCATGGAACAACGAAAATTCGGAAATAACCCTTTCTACGTTTCTCCCCTTGGACTGGGCATTGCTGCCCTGGGCCGTCCGGGGTATATAAATCTCGGCCATGCGGATGATCTGGGCGGTGAATATGATGTCAAGAAAATGGAACAGGGCACCCACACCATGCTAGATGCAGCCTGGGATGGGGGAATACGCTATTTTGATGCTGCCAGATCCTATGGCAAGGCGGAAGCTTTTCTGGGTTCCTGGTTGAGATCACGGGAGATAGCTCCTGAATCAGTTATCGTTGGGTCAAAATGGGGTTATACCTATACTGCTGACTGGCAGGTCGAAGTCCCTGAGGGCCAGGCTCATGAAGTCAAAGAACATTCCTTACCGGTCCTGCAGCGCCAGGAAAAGGAAAGCAAATCCTTTCTTGGCAGCTATCTTTCCCTTTACCAGATCCACTCAGCCACCCTGGAAAGCAATGTACTGGAAAACCAGTCTGTATTGGCCGAGTTGGCTCGTTTAAAAGGAGAAGGCTTGGTAATCGGACTAACAACCAGCGGATCAAACCAGGCAGAAACGATCTGGAAAGCGTTGGAAGTCAAGATTGATGGTGAGCCGCTATTTTCCTCTGTACAATCTACCTGGAATCTTCTGGAGCAATCAGCAGGCGATGCATTAATCGCAGCTCACGAAGCCGGATATGGAATCATCATCAAAGAAACCTTAGCAAACGGCCGCCTGACTGCACGCAATGACTCACCTGAATTTCGTCCACTGCTGGCGCTCTTAGAATCCAAAGCCAAAACCAGAGAGACATCAGTTGATGCCATTTCCCTGGCAGCTGTCCTCCAGCAGCCCTTTGTTGATCTTGCCTTGATTGGTGCAGTTCGGGTAGATCACTTGAAATCTAACCTGCAGGCAGTGGACCTTGCCCGAGATGGATCATTGAATGACCTTTTAGATCAAACAGTACAACCAGCAGAGGCGTATTGGAATTATCGCCAAGATATGCAATGGAATTAAGGCTTGAGTTATCTTTATCTGAAGATTAGAGGATATGAAATGGAGAGTTACTTCTTGATCATTCACAAACCTGGGCCAGCCTGGATGGAAGGCAAGGGCTTTCATGAGCAGAATCTCATGGAGCACGGTTCTTATATTCACAGTCTGCACGAGAAAGGAGTCTTGCTTGAGGGAGGCCCGTTTCTGGATCACAGCGGGGGTATGGCATTGATCGCAGCAGAAAACCTGGTGGCAGCCGGGAAAATCGTTGACCAGGACCCAGCCGTGAAATCAGGAATCTTTTCAGCTGAGATCCGTCCCTGGATGCGTGTAGATTGGGAAAATTATGGTTAAGTCACTCTTTTTTCTACCATTGAAATATAATGCGATCTTAATCATTTGATCAATTTTGCATACACACTGATTATCAACTGATCAACAAGGAGCAAAAATGACTAAAGACCGGACACCCGTCATCGTTGGCGCCGCCAGGACTGCTATAGGAGGTTTTGGAGGCTCTTTATCCATGATCTCTGCACCGGAACTGGGCGGAATTGCTATCCGGGCTGCAGTTGAGAGAGCTGGGATAGACTCTGCCATCATAGATGAAGTCCTGATGGGCTGTGTTGTTCCGGCAGGCCAGGGCCAGGCACCCGCCCGTCAGGCGGCGATCAAAGCCGGCATACCTGACAAAGTCGGAGCAGTTACTGTAAACAAAGTTTGCGGATCTGGGCTGAAGACCGTGATGCTGGCAGCTGGTATGATCAAGGCTGGAGATGGAGAGATCTATGTGGCCGGCGGGATGGAAAACATGAACAAAGCCCCGTATTTGCTGCAGCAAGGCCGAACAGGGTACCGCCTTGGTCATGGTGAAACCCTGGATGCAGTAGTGCATGACGGTTTGTGGTGTCCCTTCGAACATAAGCATATGGGAGAGTCAGCAGAGTGGATAGCTGCAGAATATGACGTCAGCCGTGAGGAGCAGGACCAGTTCGCGCTCAAGAGCCACCAAAAAGCTGTAGCGGCGATCAAAGCCGGAAATTTTAAGGAAGAAATCACCCCTGTTGAGATCCCACAACGCAAAGGCGATCCGCTGATCTTTGATACGGACGAGATCCCGCGCGAGGACACTTCGCTGGAAAGGTTAGCTCGTTTGAAACCTGTTTTTCAAAAAGACGGATCTGTGACTGCCGGCAATGCATCTGCGATATCTGATGGCGCCGCGGCGGTTGTCATTATGAGTGAAGCCAAAGCGGACGAACTGGGTCTGAAACCCTTAGCTCGCATTACTGGTTATGCCAATACTGCGGTAGCCCCGCTGGAGATCTTCACCGCTCCTGCTTACACCATGCGCGCCTTGTTAGAAAAATCAAAAACCACATTAGCTGATTATGATCTGATCGAGCTCAATGAGGCATTCGCTGCCCAGTGTTTAGGAGACGAAAAGCTCCTCATCGACGACGGCTGGGATTGGGAGAAAGTCAATGTAAATGGGGGCGCCATCGCTTTGGGGCATCCAATTGGCTGCTCCGGAACGCGGGTTTTAGTCACCCTGATCTATGCCCTCAAAAAGCACCAGCTCAAAACTGGCATAGCTTCCCTCTGCCTTGGTGGTGGAGAAGCAGTAGCATTGAGCATTGAGATGCTAGTTTAGTTAATACAGAAAAAAACATACATTGATCTCAACATGTTTGGAAGGATTGACTTTTCACAAGTGAGAGGTAAGCCTGCCCTTAGCTGAAACTGGATAAGCCATTATTTTTGTCCTTTTTCTTGACATTTCCCCTCTGAAAAGATACAATCTCCCCACTCAGGGCCGCTAGCTCAATTGGCAGAGCAATTGACTCTTAATCAATAGGTTACAGGTTCGATTCCTGTGCGGCTCACAACAAAAAACCGCCCCCCGGGCGGTCTTTTGTTTGGTGTAAATGGAAAAACAATAACTGTTCAGCTATCACTGAACTTCTGCCCGGGAAGGGGGTCTTTCATTTGTGTCACCAATCCAGCGCTGACCGCCAATAACGCGATCGCCAGGATCAGGGATGGTGTAAATGAGCCGCTCTTAGTCTTCAAGGTTTCCATGATGTAAACAAAGACCACCGCTCCCTGGCCAAAGAGCTGGATCAACCCATTCGATGTCCCTTCCGGCGTGGGATAGGTAATCTCAGCCGCGTACTGCATGCCAATGGGCATAGCACTGACCAGGAAGAAGCCCAGTAAAGTAGCAGAACCGTATAACAACCAACCAGACTGGGCAAATGTCAAACCCATCAGACCCGGGATGGATCCCAAAAAAGCCAGCATCAAGTAAGGCTGGCGTTTTCTGTGCTTATCGGATAAGGCAGGTAGGACTACAGCCCCAACCAATCCGCCTGCGATCATCAGCGCTCCGAGAGTTCCCGCGTCAGAGGGAGTAAAACCGCGTGGTCTGATGATGGCTTCGATCCAGGTGGTCAAACCATTGAATATCCCCAAACCAATGAATGAAACAAGCAAATAGAACCAAAAAGGTTTAATTTTCAGGGCATGCTTCAGACCCTCCAGCATAAGCGCCCGGGTTTCTTCACCTGGGGCACAAGGTGGGCTGGGAGGCGTTTCCCGTGCGAGCACCAGGAACAATACAGATGAAAAAGCTGCTAGACTTCCGTAGATCAACTGCACATTGGATAATGACATGATATCTGCCAGGGCAGGAGTCAGCACCATTCCTAACGCTGTGCCGATCAAATTTGCCAGGGTCACCAGACCAACCGCGGTAGCCCGGCTTTCAACGGGGAACCACTTGGCAGGAACAGTTGTCCAGGCGTTGAGCAAGAAAGGCTGTGCGACAGCAATTCCGATCGTACTCCAAAGCACCAGATTATAACCCACTCCACCAATCCCACGTAGAATACCGAACACCCCCATCAATATCGCACCGATTCCCACCCCGATCCTGAAGCCATAGGTATCAATCACCCAGGAAGCAGGAATCGAAAAGGGGATAAACGCGATCATAAATACCATCGATAACAAACCAATTTGCAGATCAGTTACCGCGTAGAATTCCGCAGCAAGACCCGTGATCGGCGCGTAAGATATCCACAACATCTGGATAGTCAAGTTGATGAACATGAAGACGCCCAGCACAACCCAGCGATATCCAAATAATTTATATTTCTCACCCATAGCAGCTCCTTAAATTCATTTCTCTGATTATAGTTTAAAAATAATTTTGTACGATTCATCACAAATCTATATTAGAATATTAGTGTAACAACATATACACGTGCTTGTTACACACCATTTCAACACCTGGCCAACCGATCTGAAGACCAGGAGAGCCACATGAAAGAAAACCGAAAAGCACTAATTTGGCTGGGAGCGATCGTCGCGGTTCTGCTTCTGGGCATATTCGCCTGGGCACTCGTGGAAACCGGGATCGAAGTCACCTCCCGGGCTGAGTTTTGTGATACCTGCCACGCCATGGAACCCATGACCAAGTCTTATCTGGATTCTACCCACGGTGGAAACAACGACCGGGGGATCATGTCGGCCTGCACCGACTGCCATGTCTCCCACGAAAATGTTTTTGCCCATTTCCTGGGTAAAGCCCAATCAGGGACCCATGATGCCTGGGTGACTTTGACCAGGAAAGAGGGCAATCTGGACTGGCAGGCGCTCAGAGAACGCCGTGAGGAATATGTTTACGATTCTGGATGCCTGACCTGCCACCAAAATCTCGAAGAAGCCACAGCAGACAACGGATTTCATGATATGTATTTCAATCATGTGACTGATTCGAAATGCGCAACCTGCCATGACAGCGTTGGCCACGCCAACCTCAACATGTACCTACTGGAAACCAAATACAAATACCGCTTTGATGAACACAGCCGCAAGTAGATAGGGAAAGGTGAAATATGAGATCCATTAAACCCTTGATATTCTTAGTAATAATTTTTGTGGTCGGTCTTGCTCTCGTATCCTGTACCAGCCGGCCAGCAGCGACTGAAGACGGGGAATATGAACTCACTGACGCTGCCCGGGAGTGCATTGAGTGTCACGCTACAGAAACCCACGGCATCGTAGCAGATTGGGACAACAGCCGCCACGCAGAAGAAGGTATCTCATGCGTTGACTGCCACCAGGTCGATCCAGATTCTCCCATGGCCCTCTCCGGTGTGGAAGGTCACGAAGACCTGGATGTCTCGGTCTCAATGTTGATCCCACCCGCGGTCTGCGGTGAGTGCCACGAGGACCAGGTTGCAGAGTTCAACGCCAGCGGTCATTATCGGGCCCATATCCAGCGAGTTCCCAAAGCCGGTCTCACAGCCCTGGTCGAGGTCCATGAAGGCCAGAATCATCCTGAGTTCAAGACCGCTTCGGATGAAACCGGATGCATGCTCTGCCACGGCATAGATATTATTGTGGACGAAAGCGGTCACCCCACACCTGAAACCTATCCTGTTCAAGGTATCGGCAATGTCTATCCCAATGGCGAGATTGGAAATTGCGTTGTCTGCCACACCCGGCACGCTTTTGAGAAAGCAGAGGCTAGAAAACCACAAGCCTGCGCCAGCTGCCACCTGGGACCCGACCATCCTGATATCGAGATCTATGAAAATACCAAACATGGCCAGATTTACGACACCGAAGGTGGGGATTGGGTCTGGGACAGCGCTTATGGAGAATGGGAACCGGGAGATTACCGGGCGCCGACCTGCGCCACCTGCCATATGAGTGGTATTGGCGACCTTGAGCCTACTCACAACATAAATATGCGCCTCTACTGGAATCTGTGGTCACCGGAAAGTAATGTTAGAAATAGCGATGATGTCATGTCTCCATTACTTGGTTTTGGTGAAGATGGGCGGTCCGAAATGATGGAAGTCTGTTCCAGCTGCCACGTCAGCTCACATACTGCCGGTTATTTTGAAAGTGGTGATAAGGCAGTCAAACTCTACAACGAATCTTATTGGCAGCCTATGGAAGCCATGAGAGTTGAACTGGCAGAGGCCGGGCTGCTGAAAGAGAACCCATGGTCAGATGAATTCATGATACTGCACTATTATATGTGGCACCATGAGGGCCGCCGGGCGCGCCAGGGAGCTATGATGGGAGCCCCTGATTGGGCCCACTGGCATGGATTCTTCCAGCTTCAGCAAAAGCTCTATCGCGCTACAGAGATCTATGAGCTGCGTATGGAAAATGGATCTATAGAAAAGTTTGGGACATATGTAGACAAAGATGAGTAAATTAATAAACCAATCTGAACAATAGTACACATACTAAAAAACACTCCAGTTTACGGAGTGTTTTTTTGTGTTTTTCCATATAGAACCCTCAACCGCGGAATAGAAATCTAAAAACAAGCCTGCTCTTCTCACAAGACAAGAAGAAGTGACAAATGTCAGTAACAAAGTTGCCCTTAATTTGCTATGATGTTAACGTTCACGTTAACGTTAACTTAATTACTGCCCAATCAGGCAATCTCCATATTCCTATATGCTAGAAAAATCCCGAGTTACCCTCCATGATGTTGCCGACCTTGCTGGTGTTTCCCATCAGACAGTCTCCCGGGTGATAAATAAAAGTACAGGAGTCCGACCAGAAACTCGAGAAAGAGTCGAAGCAGCTATCCTTGAATTAGGTTACCGCCCCAATGCCATTGCCCGGTCCATGGTCCAGGGCAATACACGAACACTGGGCTGTATCACTCCCAATCTGACAGATCCTGTTTTCACTCGAATCATCGAAAGCGCCCAGGCAGAAGCACGCCGACTGGGATTTTTCATTCTGATAGGCAGTGCCACCGACGTGGATGAAGTTGAACCACTCCTGGATGAATTATTGAATCGCTGTGTGGACGGATTGATCGTACTCAATGCCCGTGATGATGAGCGCTACAAGCTGCTGGAACCACTCTCACAGGGAGGCTCCCCTATTATCTATATCAAGAACACACCTGTGGATGAGCCTGTCTCATCAGTACATTGTGATGATATGGAAGGTGGATACCTGGCGACCAAACACCTATTGGACTTGGGCCATGAGAAGATTGCCATTATCTTAGGTCTCCAGAACGAGCAATGTACAGGGGAACGGCTGCAGGGGTATAAGAAGGCTCTCAAAGAAGTTGGCTTCTCTGCGGATAATAACCTGATCCTAGAGGGAAATTGGTCCTCTCAATCTGGAAGTGATGCAGCATCAAAATTATTGGAGGATCCAAATCAATTCTCAGCAATCTTTGCATTGAATGACAGAATGGCCGCCGGGGCAATTCGCACACTTCGTGAAGCAGGATACAACGTTCCTGAAGATTACTCGATCGTCGGCTATGATAACGGGCCACTAGCCTCTCTCATTGACCCACCTTTAACAACCGTAGAACAACCCCTGGAAGAATTTGGCAAACAGGCTGCCAGGATTCTTATTCAGAATATTGAGAATGGCACGAAACAAACAGTGAATTTCTGCGCTACACCGGAATTTATTGAAAGACTATCTACATCACGATTTCATAATTAGATAATAAGAAAGTCCAGAAGGAGGTGATTTTCCCCAAACAATATCCCATGGTTTCAATCCCCTAAAGTCATATAAGTATTAGGAGAAGATTATGCATAAGAAAGATATTTGGAAAGTTCTACTGGCAACCGTCCTGTTAGCTTCGTTGATCCTGACGGGCTGCGGCGGTGGTGCTGCCCCGGTCGAAGAAGAACCTGCTCCGGCCGAATCCAGCGATGAGCTGGAAATCTATTCCTGGTGGGCCGGTGACGAAGGACCCGCACTTGAAGCTCTCATCACCGAGTACAACACCCGCTACCCCGACGTTGAAGTCATCAACGCCACCGTAGCTGGCGGATCCGGTGTTGAGGCCAAGGCTGTCCTCAAGACCCGCATGTTGGGTGGCGATCCTCCCGACACCTTCCAGGTCCACGCTGGTCAGGAACTGATCGGCACCTGGGTTGTCGCAGACCGCATGGAAGATCTGACCTTCCTCTATGAGGAGATGGGCTGGTTTGAAACATATCCCCAGGGACTGATCGACATGATGAGCACCGCTGACGGCATCTGGTCCGTCCCGGTCAACATCCACCGCTCCAATGTTATGTGGTACCTGCCCGAGACTCTTGATGAACTCGGCGTGGAAGCTCCCGCAACCTGGGATGACTTCCTGGCTGCTTGCCCCACCATCCAGGATGCTGGCCTGGTGCCCCTGGCACTGGCCCAGAACTGGACCCACAACCACCTTTGGGAATCCGTTGCTCTCTCAGAACTGGGCGTTGACGGATGGAACGCCCTCTGGGCTGGCGAAAAATCCTTCACCGACGCTGATGTCGTGGCGGTCTGGGATAAGTTCGGCCAGATCCTGGCTTGCACCAACGACGATGCTGCCTCTCTATCCTGGCAGCAGGCTTCCGATATGGTTGTCAACGGCGAAGCCGCCTTCAACATCATGGGCGACTGGGCCAACGGCTACTTCGAGACCACCAAGGGCCTCGCTCCTGATGTGGACTACGGCTGGGTAGCCTCCCCCGGCACCGACGGCGTCTTCATGGCGCTCTCCGATGCCTTCGGCCTGCCCCAGAACGCTCCCAATGAGGAAAACGTACTCAACTGGCTGCGCCTGATGGGCTCCGTTGAAGGACAGGATCTCTTCAACCCTCTCAAGGGTTCCATTGCTCCTCACTTCGACTCCGATCTCAGCAAGTACTCCGTCTACGGGCAGAGCGCTGCTGCTGACTGGGGTTCCAACGTTGTTGTTGGCTCCCTGGCTCACGGTGCCGTTGCCAATGAGACCTTCATGTCTGGCTTTGCCGACGTCATGGAGATCTTCCTG
>Ga0180429_10000953_pt1 | contig 24902 bp, 15 predicted proteins | sample SS_ome_FD_132428 | JGI IMG/M metagenome (GOLD analysis project Ga0180429, IMG submission 132428) | Hypersaline lake sediment archaeal communities from the Salton Sea, California, USA - SS_1_S_1 metaG | ecosystem: Environmental > Aquatic > Non-marine Saline and Alkaline > Hypersaline > Sediment ...
CTGGTGCACGTCGAGTCGGGGTTCGAGCGGCTCACCGGATACGAGCCGCAGGCCGCCCTCGGGCGCGAACTCGGCTTCCTGCTGCGCAACGACACCGACCAGGAGGCCGTTCGCGAGGCGCGCGAGGCGGTCCGCGAGGGGAACGCCATCAGCGTGACCCTGCGCAACTACCGCGCCGACGGCTCGCTCTTCTGGTGCGAACAGCGCCACCACCCGGTGCGCGACGAGCGTGGGCGCGTCGCGCATCTCGTCACCGTCCTGCGGGACGTCACCGACCAGGTCCACGCCTACGGTGCCGAGCAAGTGGAACGCGAGCAGGGCGCCGCTGGCGCCGGGGGCGCGCCGTGGTTCGCCTACGGTGCCATGTTCGACGGCCACGGAGCCTTCCGTCTTTCGTGGGTCAGCGGCGACACCGTCGCGGTCCTCGGTCGCGACCGCGCCGACGTCATGCGCGACGGCTGGGCGGAGATGATCGAACCCGAGGCACGAGCGGTCGTCGCCGAGCGCGGCGAGGCGCTGCGTGAGGCGGGGGGGACCCGTCGCGACCGCTACCGCGTCCGGCTGGCGGATGGCGACGAGCGGACGGTCGAGGACGCGGTCTCGGTCAGCTGGGTCGCGGCCGAGGCAAGGCTCTTCGCGGTGCACGGGACCGTGCGCGTCGTCGAGCCTCCGCGCTCGTCGGTGCGCGCCGCCCTCGCAGGCGTCGATCCCGCGACGGGGTTGCCGACCGAGGAGGTCCTCGCCGACCGCCTCGTACTGGCGACCCGGCGTGCCCAACGGAAAGGGGGACGGGTGGCGCTCGTCGCGCTGTCGCTCGACCACTTCGAGTTCGTCGAGACGCACCTCGACGCCCAGCGCGGCGAGCGACTCGAGCGGGAGGCCGCCCAGCGCCTCCGGCGCGCTCTGAGGCGGAGCGACACCCTGGTGCGCGCCGGCCGCGGCGAGTACATCGTGCTGCTCGAGGACCTCCCCGATGCCGACGCCTCGTTGCCGGTCGTCGACAAGTTGCTCGCGTGGGTGTCGCGGCCCTTCGACGACGGCCGGCTGCGGGTCGAGCTGTCGGCCTCGGCCGGCGTGGTGGTCGCCGACGGGCCCATGCGCATCGACGCCTTGCGCGACGAGGCCGTCGGCGCGCTCGCGCGGGCGCGGGCGACCGGCGGCGGCAGCTTCGCGTTCGCCGACCCGCTGTTGGACGAGCGCCTGCGCGCCAGGCGCGCCTTCGAGTTGGAGCTCCGGGGCGCCTTCGCCGGCGACCAGTGGCTCCTGCACTACCAGCCGCGCTACCGGCTGGCTGGCCACGAGCTCACCGGCTTCGAGGCGCTCGTGCGCTGGCGGCACCCCGACCGCGGCCTGCTGCTCCCCGCCGAGTTCCTCGGCGAGCTCGAGCGGATGCACCTGGGCGGCGAACTCTTCGAACGGGTCCTTCCCCTCGCGCTGCGGCGTGCCGCCGAGCGGGCCCGCGTGGGTCACGCCGCGCGCGTCTCCGTCAACGTGAGCGTCGCGGAGCTCGATCGCGACGATCTGGTCCCGTTCGTGCTGCGCTCGCTCGAGCGGGCCGGCGTACCGCCCGCCATGCTCGAGCTCGAGCTGCATGCCGGTGCCCATGCCGATGCCCTGATGCGCTGCGCCCCGCGGTTGGCCTCGCTCCGCGGGCATGGCGTGCGCCTGGCGCTCGACGAGTTCGGTGCGGGCGACACCAACCTCGCCCGCCTGCGCGAACTTCCGATCGACCTGCTCAAGATCGATCGCACCTTCGTGCAGCGCCTGGGCGGAGCCGGCGATCCGGCCGACCTCGAGCTGCTGCGGGCGATGGTGGCGATCGGCCGCGGGCTGGGGCTCACGGTGGTGGCCGGGGGCATCGAGACCGAGGAGCAGCGCAGACGGTTGCGGGCGATCGCCTGCGACGAGGGACAGGGCTACCTGCTCGCGCCGCCGGCGGCCGACGTCGACGGAGCCTGAGCGCACCACGGCGTCGGGGGCATCCTGGCGCCGTCACAGGCGGCGAGCGCGTTGACCACCAGCACGCCCGCGCGACCGTAGTCGGCGATCCCCGCCTCGACGCCTTGCGCGCGCAGGTAGCCGTCGTAGACCGCCTCCGCCGCGCGTTCGACGGTCGCCGATCGGTGCCGTAGGATCGCGGCGCGGCTGGCGGCCCAGGCGTCGCTGGCTGCCGCCGGCAGCGTCGCCCAGACCGCGTCCAGGCGCGCGCGCCAGGCCGGGTCGTCGTGCGCGATCCGCCCGATCTCGGCCCGGACGAGCTGCAGTGCGTGCAGCGAGGCGGCGAAGCGGACGTCGGGGTCGGCACACGCGAGCCCGGCCAAGGTGGCGAGCGCGTCCGTCTCCGCCTCGCGGGCCCAGCCGGCGGCATGCGCCAGCTCGTGGAGGCCAGTGCTCGTCGCCGCGACCGGCGGCAGGCCGCCGTCGACGTGAGGCTCCCGCCACCATGGAGCCTGGAACCCTGCGAAGCCGCCACTGAGGAGCAGGCCGGAGGGCAGCACGCGGACGCGGGCGGGGAGCCGCAAGGGGGTGTCGCGGCCCATCACGAAGGCGTCGGCCGCCGCTACGCAGGTTGCGGCAGCCGCGAACGCGTCGTGCGGCCAGGTGGCGTCGAGCGCGACCGCTTCGACCGCTAGGGGCGCGCTGGTGATCGCCACCGTGAGGAGCCGGTCGAGGACCGCCCAGGTCGGCTCGGCCATCGGTGCCGTCGTGCCGAGCGCGAGCCGTGCCTCCAGCGGCGAGCGGCGGTAGCCGAGACCCCAGGCCAACTCGAAGGTGGGGCCCAACGCCGCGACCAGGGCCAGCACCCAGGCCAGGCGCGAGGTGCGAGCAAGCGTACGCCGGGTCGCTACGACGACGACGACGAGCAGCCAGGCGCCCGCACCGACCAGCGTGAGGGAGATCGGTGAGGTGTCGATCCAGGCCGCGGTCGCGGCCGACAGCGGCGGGAGGATGCCGATGGCCCAGGGGCCGTCGATCCAGTCGGCGGGCAGCACCCTCGAGGCGGCCCACACCGCGACCAGCCCCGCAAGCACCGCCCACGGGCACCACCGTGCGCGCGGCGTCGAACGGACCACGCGCCGCACCCGGGGCAGGCGGGCGGATGGTCGAGGCGTTCGGGACATCGCCCCAGCCTACCGGTCGGTGCGCCGGCGAGCGGGTCGGCCCGAACCGGGTCGGCGCGCCGGGCGCTGGCGGGACGAGGGCCGGCGCCACCCCTCCTCACGCTCGAAGGCCGGCCCGCGCCACACCCACCAGCCGGGCGCCAGCGGCTCGAACCCGCCCGGGTCGGCGCCGGCGATCTGGACGGCCGCCACGCCATGGACGTAGAACGCCAGCCGCGCCGCGCCCCGCACCAGCGCCCTGCGCGCCGAGCGCGTCAGGCAGCGATCGTCCCCGCGCGGCGCCACGACGTGACCGACCCGCCCGGCAGCGGTCTCGGCGATCCGCACCGTCGCCCGGCCGAGACCATCGTCCCCGTCGAGCCACACGTGCAGGCCCGCGTCGATCGGCTCGCCCCACACCCGCCATCCCGCCTCGCGGGTGCGGTACGGCGGAAGGGCGGCCGGGCTCCGGCGGTCCCAGCCTGCCAGCAGCTTCTCCTCGGCGGCGCGCCGGCGAGCCCTCCAGCGGGCGCGTTCGCGTTCGCCCCAGCGCAGCGGGTCCGAGAGCACCTCCTCTGCGACGGCCCGCTCGCGATCGACGTCCGCCTCCTCGTCGAGTTCGTCCGACGGCGAGCTGCCGGCGGCGCCATGGTCGGTGCCAGCCGGAGGGCCAGCGACCGCCGGATCGCCGGGATCGAGACGCCGGGCGCCGCGGCGCCAACCGGCGAGCCCGCCACGCCAACGCACGCACGTTCCCGCCTCGATCGTCACGACCTCGGCCCCCACGGCCTCGAGCAGCCGGGCGTCGTGGGTCGCGATGACGACGGCGGCGCGTGTCGCACCCAGCGCCCCCTCGAGGGCCTCGATCATCGGCAGATCGAGATCGTTGGTGGGCTCGTCGAGCAGCAGCACGTCCGCCTCGCGCGCCATGAGCAGGGCGAGTCCGGCCCTCGCGCGTTCGCCTCCGGAGAGCGTCGCGGCGGGGCGCGACCACGCCTCGCGCGTCAGGCGCACCTGACCGAGCAGTGACGCGGCGCGCGCCGAACCGACCCAGGCCTCGAGCGCCTCGAGCGGCGCCGCCTCGTCGGGCAGCCCACGATCGTGCTGGTCGACGAACCATGCGGCCGTCCCGGGGCGCCACCAGCGCTCGGCCCGAGGGTCCTCGCTGTCGATCTCGCCCGCGAGCAGCCGCAGGAGGGTCGTCTTGCCGGATCCGCTGGGACCGACCAGCGCCCAACGCTCGCCGCCGCGCAAGGCGAAGACGGCGTCGTGGAGCACGTCGCCCGCCGTGAGGTGCGTGAAACGCGCCAGTTCGCCGCCCTCGGTCTCGGCGGTCAGCTCGACGCCGGGTGCCCGTCCCGGCCGCGCCGCCGGTCGGACGGCCTGCAGACCGGCGAGCTCACGCGTGGCACGGCGGCGGCGCACCTCGGCGCGGCGGTGCCCCTGGGCGCGCAGCTCGGCCGCCATCGCCTCGAGTTCGGCGATGCGTTTGCGCCGCAGGCGTTCCGCCTTGGCGTCGGTGCGCCGTCGCTCGTCTTCGGCCCGCCGCGAGCGGGTGTAACCGCCCTCGTGCCGGCGCGGCGGGCCCTCCCCGAGCAGCAGCGCGTGGGTGGCAACCGTGTCGATCCAGGCGCGATCGTGGGAAGCAAACACGACGGCGCCCTCGAAGCGGACGAGGCGCTCGGCCAGCCAGTCGCGGGTCTCCAGGTCGAGGTGGTTCGTCGGCTCGTCGAGCAACAGGACGTCGACCCCCGCGACCAGGGCGCCGGCCAACCGGGCGCGGCGGCGCTCGCCGCCCGACGCGGCGCGAGCGTCGCGGTGCGCGGCGTCCGCGAGCCCGATGCGGGTCAGCGCCTCGTCGATCCGCGCCTCGACGTCGTAACCGCCGCGGTCGTGGAACAGGGCCTCCCAATCACCGTAGGCCTCGAGCTCGGCGGCCGCCGGCGTGGCGCCGAGGGCCGCCGCCCGGCGGTCGAGCTCGGCCCCCAGCTCCCGCAGCGGGGCGCAGGCGGCCCACGCCAGGTCACGGAGGCTGGCACCTGCGGGCACCGCCGCGTCCCCCTCGGTCTGGGCGACTGCCGCCAACCAGGTGCCCGGTGCCCGCCGCACGTCGCCCTCCCGCACCGCCGCGCGCGAGCCACCCGCCAGCGCCTGCAGCAGGGTCGACTTGCCGACCCCGTTGGGTCCGATCAGCGCCCAGCGCTCGCCTGCGCCAATCCCCCAATCGAAGCCGCGAAGCAGCTCGCGGTCGCCACGGCGAAGGGTGAGTCCTCGGGTCTCGATGAGCATGGTCGTGGGGTCGTGCCGCCCTCGCATGATAGGCCGGCGTCTCGCGGGCGTGACGCGCGGGCCTCGCCGCGGAGGGGCCGCGGGACGTAGCCTGGGGCATGCCGCACCCCGCGCTCACGCCCCCCGGCGTCCACCCCGACCGCGTCCGGATCCTCGCGGACGGGCCCCCGCGGTCGTCGGGGCCCGTCGTCCTGTGGATGCAACAGGCCCAGCGGGCTCGGGCCAACCCGGCGCTCGCGCACGCGCTGGCGATCGGCGCCCTGCTCGAGCGGCCGGTGGCGGTCGTCGTGGGCCTGACGCCCGCCTACCCGGAGGCGACGGCGCGGGCGTACGCGTTCATGCTCGAGGGGCTCCGCGGGCTGCGCGACGACCTCGCGCGGCGCGGCATCGGCTTCGCCCTCGGGCTCGGCGAGCCGCCCGAGGTCGCGCTCGCCGCCGCCCGCCACGCCGCGGTGCTCGTGGTCGATCGCGGGTACCTCCAGCACCAGCGCGCCTGGCGCTCCACGGTGGCCGCGGAGGCACCGTGTCCGGTGGTGCAGGTCGAGGGCGACGCGGTGGTGCCCGTCGACGTTGCCAGCGGCAAGGCCGAGTTCGCGGCGCGCACGCTTCGCCCGAAGCTGTGGCGCGTGCTCGAGGACTACCTGGATCCCGTGCCCGACGCGGAACCGTCGCGTCGTTGGCGTGGCGAGCCCGTGTCGGTGGCGCCGTTCGAGGACGTCGCACCGGCGTTGGCGGATCCCGTGGGCCTGCGCGGGCGGCTGGGCGTCGACGAGCGCGTCGCGCCGGTCTCGACCATGTTCCCGGGGGGCGAGCGCGCCGCGGCGGAGCGCCTGCGGCGCCTGATCGACGACGTCTTGCCCGGCTACGCGGACGACCGCAACCAGCCGCAGCGCGACGGGGTCTCGTACCTGGGGATGCACCTGCACTTCGGCCAGGTCTCGCCGGTCGCGGTCCTGCGCGGCGTGCGGATGGCCGCGGAGGCGGCGCGTGCGGCGGCGGACCCGACCGCGGGCGCCCGGGACGCGGTCGGCGTGGAGCGCGGCGCCGACGGCTTCGTCGAGGAGCTGCTCGTGAGGCGCGAGCTGTCGCTCAACCACGTCGAGCGCTGCCAAGACTACGGTACCTACGCCTCGCTGCCGGCGTGGGCGCGGCGCACGCTGGCGGCGCACGCATCCGACCCGCGCGAGCACCTCTACGACGACGACGCCCTGCTGGGTGGCGCGACCCACGATCCGTACTGGAACGCGGCCATGCGCGAGATGCGCGACACCGGCTACCAGCACAACTACATGCGCATGTACTGGGGCAAGAAGGTCCTGGAGTGGAGTGCCTCGCCCGAGCAGGCGTACGAGCGGCTGCTGCGCTGGAACAACCGCTTCCTGCTCGACGGCCGCGACCCGAACTCCTACGCCGGCGTGGGCTGGGTGTTCGGCCTCCACGACCGTCCCTGGGCCGAGCGGCCCGTCTTCGGCACGGTGCGCACCATGACGGCGACCGGCCTGCGGCGCAAGGCGGACCCGGAGTCGTACGTCCGCAAGGTCGAGGCCCGGGTGGCGTCACTGCGGGGGGTGACCGAGTGAGCACGCCGGGACGTCGTTTCCAGGCGGTCGGCCGCAACGACGGCTTCGTGTGCACCGTGTGCGGCGCCGTGGTGCCGCCGCTCGCCAACGGCTCGTGCCGCAACCACTGCCCGGCCTGCCTGCACTCGCTGCACGTCGACGTCATGCCCGGGGACCGGGCGAGCGACTGCGGCGGCGTACTGGTGCCCGTGGCGGCCGAGCGCAGCGGCAAGAAGGGCTGGGTGATCGTCCACCGCTGCGAGCGCTGTGGCGAGTTGCGGCGCAACAAGGCGGCGCTGGACGATCCCGCCTGGCCCGACGACCACGAGCGGCTCGTCGCGCTGGTGGCGGGTGGCCCCGCGTCTGGCACGCGTAGGTAGGCGCGCACCGATCGGCCCGCGCCCACCGGATGGCGGGGCTGGTAGCCTCACGGCATGATGCCTCCAGGTCGCCTCCGCCACCGGATCGGGCGCTGACGTGACCGCCGACGTCGTCCTCCTCGCCGGCCGCGTGCGCACGATGGATGCACTGCGTCCGCTGGCCCAGGGGATCGCCTGGCGCGCGGGCCGCCTCGTGGCGGTCGGCACCCGCGACGAGGTGCTCGCCTGGAGCGGTCCGCGCACGCGCGTCATCGAGGCGCCCGAAGCCTGCGCCCTACCTGGCTTCCACGACGCCCACCTGCACCTGGCCCAGCACGGGCTCGAGCTCGAGCAGGTCGGCCTGGCGGACGCCGCGACCCTCGACGAGGGGCTGGAGCGCGTCGCCGGGGCCGCCGCCCGCTTGCCGGAGGGGAGCTGGATCCTGGGCGCGGGCTTCGCGCTGCAGCGGTGGGGCGTGCGCGGCCTGCAGCGGGCCGACCTGGACCGCGTGGCGCCGCGTCACCCGGTGCTGCTCAGGTCGCAGGACCACCACAGCGCCTGGGCCAACTCCGCCGCCCTGGCGCTGGCGGGCGTCGCTGCCGACAGCGAGGACCCGGACGGCGGGGTCATCGTCCGCGAGGCGAACGGCGAGCCCAGCGGCCTGCTCCTCGAGGCCGCCCTCGAGCTCGTGTGGAACGTCGTGCCTCGGCCAGACGCGGCGACCCTCGGCCGCGCCCTCGACGCTGCCGGCCGCGACCTCGCCGCGCGTGGCATCACGACGGTGCACCACATGGCCTACGAGCCGTCCTCGCACTGGCGGGCGATGGCCAGCAGGGCGAGTCGGGCGGACGGCGGCCCGTACCCGCTGCGGGTCTGGGCGTGCATCCCGCACGCGGACCTCGAGCGGGCCGCGGCCATCGGGCTGGCGACCGGGCAGGGTGGTGACCACTTCGCGATCGGCGGCGCCAAGTTCTTCGCCGACGGTGCCCTCGGCAGCCGTACGGCGTGGATGCTGCAGGCCTACGGCGACGGCGGCCTCGGCATGGTGGAGGACGGTCCCGACGTCCTGATCGAGCGCTTCGCGCTCGCCGCCCACGTCGGTTTCGCGCCCGTGACCCACGCGATCGGCGACGCCGCCACCCGAGCCGTCATCGACGCGCTGGAGGCGACGGCGCCCGCCTGGCGGACGGCTGGCCTGCGGCCGCGCGTCGAGCATGCGCAGCACCTCCACGCCGACGACGTCACGCGCCTGGCCGCGCTGGGCGTCGTCGCCTCGATGCAGCCGATCCACCTGACCTTCGACGCGGCCTCGGTGCGGGCGCTGTTCCCGGATCGCCTCGACCGTGCCTACCGCACGCGGGACCTGCTCGACGCCGGCGTCCCGCTGGCCTTCGGCAGCGACACGCCGGTCGCGCCGCCCGACGTCCTCGCGGGCCTGCGGGCGGCGGTCGGTCGCCTCGGCGCCGACGGTCTCGAGCTCGGACCGGGCCAGGCCCTCACCACGGTCGAGGCCCTCGCGGCCTACACGACGGGCGCGGCCTTCGCGATCGGGCGCGAGAACCGCTCCGGCATGTTGCGCGAGGGCTACGACGCCGACGTCGTCCTGCTCGACCACGATCCGCTCGCGGGCCTCGACGACCTGGCGGTGGTCGCCACGGCGATGGACGGCACGTTCACCCACGGGGGCGACGACCTCACGGGCTGAACCGCGGGCTCAGGCGTCCGGGTGGACCTCCACCTCGCGCAGACGCGCGCGGGGCCCGATGCCCACCGCGAAGGCAAGCACCTCGGCGAGGCGCGCAGGGTCGATCCAGCGGCCGGGGTCCGCCCCCGGCATCGCCTCGCGGTTGGCGGCCGTGTCCAGCGTGCCCATCGGGAACACGGTCACGGTGCGCACGCCGCGGCTCGCGGTCTCCTCGTCCACGGCACGAAGGTAGGCCGCCAGGGCGGCCTTGGAGGCGGCATAGGCGGCCGCTCTGGCGCCCCCGCGGCGCGCCTGGCCGGCGGCGACCCCGATGATCGTGCCCTCGCCGCGTTCGGTCATGCGCGGCAGCAGGGCCCGCACGACGCTCGCGGCCGTCGCGAGGTTGAGGTCGAGCTGACCGCGCACCTTGGCGAGGTCGGTCTCGGCCGCCGGCGCCGCCGCGAACCCGCCGGCGAGCAGCAGCGCCGCCCCCACCGGACCGACCTCGTCCTCGGCGCGCGCGACGGCGTCGGCGACCGCCGCCTCGTCGAGCAGGTCGACCGCGGTCGTCCACGACCCATGCGTGTCGCCCGACGGCGCGCGGCGGTCGAGCAGCACCAAGCGCGCGCCGTCGCGCGTCAGGCGCTCCCGCACGGCGCGCCCCAGCGCGCCGCCGGCACCGGTCACGAGCACGATGGGGCTCTCCATGACGACCTCCTCGGTGGCCCTCCGATGAACGCGCCTGGATGGGCCAGACGCGTCCTGGAGCGCGTCTGGGCCCATGCTATCGTCGCGCCATGGCCTCCGCCGTCGGCCCCGCCACCGCCCCCTTCGATCTCGATGCCGCGCTGCAGCGGGCCCGCGTCGCCGCGCGCCGGCTGCCGGCGGTCGATCGTGCCGCGGCCCTGAAGCGGGTTGCCGACGCCCTGCGTCGCGACGCGGCGGCGATTCTCGCCGCGAATTGGGAGGACGTGGCGCGCGCCCGCGGCGCCGGCGTTGCGGCACCCCTGGTCGACCGGCTGGCGCTCTCCGACCCGCGGCTGGCGGCGATCGCCGACGCCGTCGGGCACGTCGCCGACCTGCCCGACCCGGTGGGCCGGGTGCTCGAGGGCTGGCGGCTGCCGAACGGGCTCGAGATCCGCTCCGTAACGGTCCCCTTCGGCGTGATCGGCATGGTGTACGAGTCGCGGCCCAACGTGACCGTCGACGCGTTCGCCCTCGCCTTCCGGGCGGGTTCGGCCGCGATCCTGCGCGGCTCGGCGGACGCCCTGGCCTCGAACCGGGCGCTGGTGGCCAGCATGCGCGGCGCGCTGGCGTCGGCGCCGGGCCTCCCCCCCGAAGCCGTCGACGCCCTGATCCTGATCGACGATCCCGACCGGGCGCGGGTCACCGAACTGCTGCGGGCGCGCGGCCGGGTCGATCTCGTCATCCCGCGAGGCGGCGCCGGGCTCATCCGGCACGTGGTCGAGACCGCGCGCGTCCCGGTCATCGAGACCGGTGTCGGGAACTGCCACCTCTACCTCCACGACGACGGCGACCGCGACGTGGCGCTCGCGCTGCTGCTCGACGGCAAGGTGCGCCGACCCGGCGTGTGCAACGCGCTCGAGACGCTGCTCGTCCACCGCGACGCGGCGGACGACTGGCTGCCGCGGGCGGCGACCGCGCTGCGCGAGCACGGCGTGAGACTGCACGCCTGCGACCGCGGGCGCTCGGTCCTGGCTGCCGCCGGCCTGAGCGACGACGTCCACGCCGCGACCGAGGACGATTGGGCGACCGAGTACCTCGGCCCGGAGATCGCCGTGCGCGTGGTCGACGGCCTCGACGACGCCATCGCGCACGTGCACCGCTACGGCACGCAGCATTCCGAGGCGATCGTCACGCGCTCGCGCGCGGCCGGCAGGCGCTTCCAGGCGGAGGTCGACGCGGCCGTGGTCTACGTCAACGCGAGCACCCGCTTCACCGACGGGTTCGAGTTCGGCTTCGGGGCGGAGATCGGCATCAGCACGCAGAAACTGCACGCCCGCGGACCGATGGGGCTGCGCGCCCTGGTGACCGTCAAGCACCTGGTCGACGGCGACGGGCAGACCCGCGGCTGACCGGCCGCGGCGTGCCGATGGGCGGGTGTCGGATCCCCGACCGGCGCCGCCGGCCGCCGCCGGGACCTTCCCCGACCAAGCGGCTCGAGCGACGTCCAGGACGGGTCTCCTGGTTTGACCGGGGCGGTCGCGACGGGGTATGATTCGGGGGTCGCAGCGAGCGTCTGCGGCCAGCTTCCGACCACGAACGGGGCGCGAAGGCGACCGGGTTCCTCCCGGCCCTGGCCCTCCCCGTGCACGAACCCCAAGCTGGGAGGCAAACCTTGTCCACCGAGTACACCGCCGACAGCATCCGCGTGCTCAAAGGCCTCGAAGGCGTCCGCATGCGCCCCGCCATGTACGTGCAGGGCGGCACCGGCATCGATGGCTACCACCAGCTGCTGAGCGAGATCATCGACAACGCGATCGACGAGGCGCTGGCGGGGCACGCCCGCACGATCGAGGTGGTGCTGCTCGAGGACGGCTCGGCCGCCGTGAGCGACGACGGCCGCGGCATCCCGGTCGGCGTGATGCGGGACGGCGGGCGACCGGCCATCGAGGTCATCTTCACGGAACTCCACGCGGGCGGCAAGTTCGACTCCGCGGCGTACAAGGTCTCCGGTGGCCTGCACGGCGTCGGCTCCTCGGTCGTCAACGCCCTGTCGACCTTCCTCGAGGCCGACGTCTTCCAGGACGGCCGGCACCACCGCATCCGCTTCGACCGGGGCGCCGTGACGTTCCCGGTGCAGGACATCGGGCCCGCTCCCGCGGGGCAGAAGGGTTCGACGGTGACCTTCCACCCCGACCCCGCCGTGTTCAAGGAGGTCGACGCGTTCGACTACGCGCGCGTGCGTCGCCGGCTCCGTGACCTGGCATTCCTCACGGGCGGCGTGCGGATCGTGCTCGAGGACCGCCGGCAGAAGGAGTTGCGGCGCGAGGTGTTCCACGAGGAGGGCGGCGCGGCGGCGTTCGCCGCCTACCTCGCGCGCGACGAGAAGCGCCTCTACGATGAGCCCCTGCGCATCCAGCAGGAGATCGAGGTCGATCGCGACGGCAAGCGCGAGGTCATCGACGTCGAGGTGGGCCTGCTGCACACCACCGGTTACCAGCCGACCATCCTGACCTACGCCAACATGATCACCAACCGCGACGGCGGCAGCCACCTCACGGGCTTCAAGACCGCCTTCACGCGCGTGCTCAACACCTACGCCCGTAACAAGAGCCTGCTCAAGAAGGGCGACCCCGTCCCGGACGGCAACGACTACCTCGAGGGCATCTGCTGTGTCGTCTCGGTCAAGCTGGGGGATCCCCAGTTCGAGTCGCAGGCGAAGGTGCGCCTGCTCAACCAGGAGGCCGGAACCGCCGTGCAGCAGGTGGTCGGCGAGCGGCTCTCCGAGTTGCTCGAGGAGCAGCCGAAGGTGGGGAAGGCGATCGTCGAGAAGGCCGCCAACGCCGCCCGGGCGCGGGAGGCGGCGCGCAAGGCGCGCGACCTGGTGCGCCGCGCCAACCCGCTCGAGAACGACGAGTTGCCCGGCAAGCTCGCCGACTGCCAGTCGCAGGACCCCAGCGTCAGCGAGCTCTACATCGTCGAGGGCGACTCGGCGGGCGGCTCCGCCAAGCAGGGCCGCGAGCGGCGCTTCCAGGCGATCCTGCCGCTGCGGGGGAAGATCCTCAACGTCGAGAAGGCCAACCTGGCCAAGATCCTCAAGAACGCCGAGGTGCGTGCGATGATCGCGGCGATCGGCGGCGGCATCGAGGGCAGCGGCGAGGACGTCCACTTCAACGCCGAAGAGGTGCGTTACCACCGGATCATCATCATGACGGACGCCGACGTCGACGGCTCGCACATCCGGACGCTGCTGCTGACCTTCTTCTACCGCTACATGCGCCCCCTGATCGACCGCGGCTACCTCTACATCGCCCAGCCGCCGCTGTACGGCGTCCGCACCGCCCGCCAGAAGGAACTGACCTACCTCTTCGACGAGGCCGCTCTGCAGGAGGTGCTCAAGCGCACCCGAGACCGCAAGCTCGAGATCCAGCGCTTCAAGGGCCTCGGCGAGATGAACCCCGAGCAGCTGTGGGAGACGACGATGAACCCCGAGACACGGGTCCTCCAACGCGTGACGATCGACGACGTCCTCGAGGCCAGCGAGACGATCGAGATGGCGATGGGCACCGAGGTCCCGCCGCGGCGCACCTTCATCGAGGACCACGGGCACCTGGCGGTGCTCGACGTATAACCGCTCGCGGCTCAGGCCAGCGCGTTCTCCGGGCGGCCGCCCGCCAGCGCGGCGAGGATGCCCGAGCTGCACAGGTCCGCCATGGCCCGGCGGGTCGTGTCGGTCGCCGAACCCAGGTGGGGCGCGAGCACCACGTTCGGCAGGTCCAGGAGCCCCGGGTGCACCCGGGGCTCCTCCTCGTAGACGTCGAGGCCGGCGCCGGCCAGACGCCCCGCGCGCAGCGCCGCGACGAGCGCCGCCTCGTCGACCAGGGGCCCGCGGGCCGCGTTGATCAGCAGCGCATGGGCCGGCATCAGCGCCAGGCGGCGCCCGTCGAGCAGGTGGCGCGTCGCCGGCGTGAGCGGGGCGTGGAGGGTCAGGACGTCGCTCGCGCTCGCCAGCCCGTCGAGATCCTCGACGAACGTGGCCTCCAGGGTTTCCGCCACCGCCGGTCGCGGGTGCCGCTGGTGGTAGGCGATGCGCATCCCGAACGCGCGGGCGCGCGCCGCGACCGCCGCGCCGATGCGCCCCAGTCCGACGACCCCCAGGGTGCGGCCGCGCAGCTCCATGCCCAGCAGCTGCGTCGCGGCCCAGCCGCGCCATCCCCCCGACGCGACGAGCCGCTGCCCCTCAGGGAGACGGCGGGCGGCGGCCAGCAGCAGCGCCAGCGTGAGGTCGGCGGTGGCGTCGGTCAGGACGTCCGGGGTGTGGACCACCACGATGCCGCGATCCCGGCAGGCCGCCGCGTCGATGTGGTTCGTCCCGACCGAGTAGGTGGCCACCACCCGCAGCCCGGGACCCGCGGCGTCGAGCAGGGCGGCATCCACGACATCCGTCAGCTGCACCCACAGCGCGACGGCCCCCGCGACCCGCGCGTGCAGATCCGCCGTCGGGAGCGGATCCGCGGCCTCGTGCACGTCGACGGTCAGGCCCGCGTCCCGCAGGGGCGCCAGCCACGCCGCCGGCAGCGGTCGGGTCAGGAAGACCCGGCCATCGGTGCCGTCGCCGCCGGTCATCGGCCCGTGCTCGGCGCGACGAACACCGCGGTCGTCAGGGCCGGCACCGTGGCGCGGGTGGTGCCGGGGTAGACCACGGCCGAGCGCAGCGCGTCGGCGTCGGCGCCCGCCGCGAGGGCCGGGTGCAGCGTCCAGCGCCGGGCCGGGTCGCCGGGCAGTTCGAGGTTGACGCGCGCCGGCGAGGCGTTGAAGACCACCAGCACGCGATCGACGTCGGGGTCTAGGTCCGCGAGAGCCGACAGGTCGTCGCGCAACTCCATGACGATGACGCCGGCCGGGGCCTCCGGCCCGGTGGCGTGGAAGGCGACCCTGGCGACCACGTCCTCGGCCGTACGCAACCGGAACAGCGGCGTGTCGCGCCGCACGCGCAGCATGTCCCGGAACGCCGCCGCGGCGAACTCGGCGTCGTCGGTACCGGGCAGCAGCAGCGGGTTCGCCAGCCGCTCGCGCATGTGACTCCATGACGGGCGGTTGTCGCCCGCCAGCGGCAGCCCGCGTCCGAAGGCGGACGTATCGCCGGTCCAGTCGATCGCGTTGAACCAGTCGCCCGCGTCGTAGCTGTTGCGGTCGAGGCTCTTCGACCGCAACAGGTCGGAGCCGGCGTGGAAGAAGGGTACCCCCTGGGCGTACATCGCGCTCGAGAGGGCGACGAGGTGCGCCCGCACCCGCGCTTCGGTCGGCAGGTCGAGCGGCAGCTTGGTCTGGGCGATGTCCCACAGCGTCTGGTTGTCGTGCTTCGAGACGTAGACGACGTGGTCCTGGGGCACGCTGCCGTAGCCGCCCGGCTGCCCGTTGTACGGGACCTGGTCGCCGCGCACGACCTCGCCGTCGGCCCCGACGAAGGTGAAGGCGGCGAGGTTGCCGGCCAGGCCGACGCGCACGAGATCGGCGGCGCGGCGGGCGTCGTCCGCCTGATCTGCCGCATCGAGCCGCGCGGTCAGCTCGTTCGGCATGGTGCCGAGGCCGGTCGCGAAGCCCTGCCGGCGCACCAGATCCTCGCCCGCGTCGAACGGGCCGCCGCCGCGAACCGCGTCGCGCAGGCGGTCGTTGAAGGTACCGGTGCCGCTACCGGCCATGTTGGTCTGGGTGGCGTTGGGCCCGCGGGCGCCGTCGGCGACCTCGCCGAAGTCCCAGCCCTCGCCGTACACGAGCACGGCATCACCGTGCACGCCGTCGGCCTCGGGCGTCAGGGCGTCGAGCACGCCGCGAACGTTCTCCATGTTGACGACCATGTGGTGACCCATGAGATCGAAGCGGAAGCCGTCGACCTTGTACGCACGGGCCCACAACGCCACGGCGTCGAGCATGAGGCGCTCCATCATCGCGTGCTCGGTCGCCGTGTTCGGGCAGCAGGTGCTGGTGTGCACGCGGCCGGCGTCGTCGAGGCGGTGGTAGTAGCCAGGAACGACGCGGTCGAGCACGGAGCGCGGGCTCTGGCCCGCGGCATTGGTGTGGTTGAACACCACGTCGACGACCACGCGCAGGCCGAGGGCGTCGAGCGCCATGACCAGCTCGCGGAACTCCCGCACGCGGGCGGGGCCGTCCGGATCGGTCGCGTAACTGCCCTCGGGCACGAGGAAGTGCCACGGGTCGTAGCCCCAGTTGAAGGCGTCGCGGTCGCGCGCGGCCTCGACGGCCTGCTGGAAGGCCGGCGAGGCCGACGGCAGCGGCAGGTCGGGGAGCTCGGGCTCGATCCAGCTGCGGCGGTCCTCGTCGATCGTGGCGATGTCGAAGGTCGGGAGCAGGTGGAGGTGGGTCAAGCCGGCGTCGGCGAGCGCGGTCAGGTGGGTGACGCCGGCCGTCCCCTGGAGACCGAAGGCGGCGTAGGTGCCGCGCAGGTCCTCGGGCACCGTCGCATCGGCCGCGCTGAAGTCACGCACGTGCAGCTCGTAGATCACCGCGTCGACCGGGTCGGCCAGCGGCGGCTTGACCAGCGCATCCCAGCCGTCGGGCGCGAGGGCAGGATCGTCGAGGTCGACGATCTGCGAACGCGACGAGTTCATCCGCAGCGAGAGGCTGTAGGGGTCGGTGACCAGGTTCCGTTCGATGCGCCCCGTGCTGGGCGCGTAGGCTTCGACTTCGTAGAGGTAGTCGCGGCCCCACCAGTCGGCCTCGCCGGCGGTCGACCACACGCCGGTGCCGTCATCGCGGGCCATCGGTAGGACGCTTGGGTCGTCGCCGTCGAACAGGTGCAGGCGAACGTCGAGCGCCGTCGGCGCCCAGAGCGAGAGCACCGGCGCGTCGCCCTCGCGGTGGACGCCCAGCGGCGCGTCGGTGGCGAAGAGGTCGTCGAGCACGCCCGGGACCTGCAGGCCGGTGGCGTCGAGCAGGCGACCGTCCGGGCCGACCATGGAGACGGCCGTCTGGCCACGCAGCAGGTCGCGCGCGTCGCCGGACTCCCGTGGGTCGAGGCGCAACGCGGTGAGGCCCGACAGGTGTGGGAAGCGGGCGATCACCTCGGCCGGCGGACCCTCCAGATCGACCGTCAGCGGGACGGCGCCGCCGCCCGTCAGCGCCCCGTCGACGATGGCCAGGTCGGCCTGTTCGGAGAAGGACAGGGCGTAGCTCGCGCCCGGAAGCGGCAGCCCGACGTCCCACAAAATCATGTCGCGGGTCACCCAATGCGCCCGCTGGGCGGCGAGGTCGCCGCCGCCCACGTCGCGCAGGTCGGGGCGCTCGCCGAACACGGTCGCGCTTCCCGAGACGACCCAGGCCTCGTAGCCGCCGCCGTCGTGGGCGAACGCGTCCTCGAGCCGCAGGAACATGTCCGGGCCAGGGTCCTTCTCGTCCCCCTTGTGCACGATGAAACCGACCTGGTTGGCGTCCTCCGCGAGGCGGATCGTCCAGAAGACGCCGTCTGCGGTCGTGCCCGCCGGCGTCAGGCCGTCCGCCCAGGTGACCTCTTCGATCGCGTCTTCCCACACGTGCAGCGTCCAGCCGTCGTAGGCACCGTCGGGCCGGTGGTAGTGGAGTCGGGCCGTGCCCGCCTCGGGGGGACCCAGGGGCCGCGAGGTGAGGATGCGATCGCTGCCGGAGACGAGCCAGATCTCACGGCCGTGGGTGTCGAGCCGCAGGAACATGTCCGGCCCGGGGTCCTTCAGGTCGCCCTGGTGGACGATGAAGCCGACGCGCGCGGCGCCTTCGGCAAGGCGAACGTCCCAGTACACGCCGTAGTCGCTCACCCCAGTCACCGGCAGGCCGTCCTGCCAGGTGACCTGCTCGACGGTGTCCTCCCACACGTGCAGCTCCCAGCCGCCGTAGTCGCCGTCCGAGCGCTGGTAGTGCACGCGGGCGACGTCGTCCGGGAGCGGCGGCGGATCGCCCTGGGCGAACGCGCCGCCAAGGCCGGCCAGGGCCACGATCGCGGCCGCCGCCCAGAGGGCGACGCGGGTCGAGCGGGACGACGGTCGGGTCGAGCATGGGTGCATGGTTGCCTCCGGGGGGCGGCCCATGGGGCGCCTGGAACGGTTCGCGTTGCTGGTTTCCCTTCGACCGCATCAGCCTACCGCGTGGCGTCACGGGCCTTCGTGAGGCAAGGGAGCGGGCGGGGCCCCATGAGGGCGGGCGGCCCCGAAAGGCCGCCCGCTGCGTCGCGTGGTGGGTCCCGCCGATCGCGTCGGCCGGCCCGGTCGTCAGGGGATCCCGAGCTCCTGCCGGAGCGCGTACACGTCGGTCATCTGCAGCGCCGCGGCGCGCCACTCGGTGACCTCCTCGGCGGTGTAGGGCTCGAACGCGTCGCCGAGGACCTCGACGTCGTCCCAGGCGGTCAGCACGTGGTTGAGGATGCCGGCGACGTCGGCGTCGGAGAGCGCGGCCGCCAGGCCGGGCATGACGCCGTTGTAGCTACTGCCCTGGACCTCGATCGCGCCCATCATGCCGAAGAGCACGAGTTTGGCCGGGTAGGCGCGGTCCGCGGCGACGAGCTCGCCCACGTGACCCGCGATCGGTGGGAACGCGCCGGGGATGCCGGCGCCGGTCGCCTGGTGGCAGGCCATGCAGTGCTGCGTGTACAGCGCGGCGCCGTCGACGTCCGCCTGCGCGAGGATCTCGGCGCCGGCTTCCGCCGCAGGCTCGGCCTCGGGAGCGTCCGCGGGCTCGGACGCGGCCACCGGGGCCGCGCCGCCCGCGTAGAGCGGTTGCGCGACGCCGCGGTCGACGACGAGCTGCATCGCGTGGCCGATGTCGATGCGTGCGCCGTCGCCGATCAACTCGAAGCCGGTGAGGTCGGCCTCGGCCGCCTGCAACTGGTTCTGGTACTGCGCGTCGTCGACGGTCACGAAGCTGCCCTGCGGGCGGGCGCTGGCGAGCAGCAGCACGCCCACGATCAGGGCGACGGCGCCGATGCCGCCGAGGAAGTAGGCGCCGCGCACCTGCTCGCTCGACACGAGGTAGCGGGGGTTGGGTCGGTCAGACATGGCGGACCTCCGGTCCGGCAGCATGGGGCTCGGTCGCGTGGTGGGCGTGTTCGGCCGCGAGCAGCCTGGGATCGCGCTCCGGCACCACCGAGCGGGCGCCGAGGCTGCGGAGGAAGGCGGCGAACCAGATGCCGCCGAGACCGAGGAAGATGGCGGCGTCGCCAAAGCCGGGCAGGCCGGCGCGGCCGATCTCGGGGGCGACGTACCAGTAGACGTGCAGCGCCTGGTTCAAGAGCGCCCAGCCGGCCATGAAGGCGAGGACGGCTCGGCCACGCTTCACCCAGCGCGAGAAGAGGATGAGGAAGGGCAGGAAGAAGCCGGCCACCAGCAGGTAGACGCCGAGGCCCTGCCAGGGTTGCTCGTACAGCCGCAGCACGTAGAAGGTGTTGGTCTCGACGACGTTGTTGGTCCACTGGATGATCAACTGGCTGACGTTGACGTACGCCCAGAACATGATGAACGCCATGAGGAAGTTGCCGAGGTCCTGGAGGCGCTTCTCGGTGAGCAGGACGTCCACGCGTGGGCTGCGGCGAGCCATCCACACCATGGTCAGGATGACCAGCGACATGGCGCTGATCGCCTGGCCGATCATGAAGATCAGCCCGTAGATGCCCGACCACCACTCGGGCGTCAGCGACATCGTCCAGTCGGTCACCGCGAGCGTCATCGTCAGCACGTAGACGACCAGCCACACGGCAGCCGTAGCCTTCAGGCGGTAGCCGATCAGGCCGGCGCGACCGAGGTCGGCGGCGTCTTGCTCGCGCGCGCCGCGCAGGTAGATCCAGGCGGCCAGCAGCCACAGCGCGAAGTAGATCACCGAACGGAGCACGTACCAGGTGGCGTTGAGGTAGCCCGCCTTCCAGGCCACCAGCTTGTGCGCCTCGACGTAGGCGGCGTCCGCCCACGGGTAGAGCTGCGGGATGAAGAAGGCGACGGGCAGGAAGAAGAGCAGGGCGATTGGCAGGGCCGAGACCATGGCCTCGAGCGGGCGCCTGACGACGGCGCCCCAGCTGCCGCCGGCCATGTGGTCGATGAGCAGCAGACCGAGGCCGCCGACCGACAGGCCGACCCAGAACACGAAGCCCATGAGGACGGCGCCGGGCAGGCCACCGTTGCCGAGGGTGCCGGCCAGGCCGGCGGCGACGCCGACCACGCCAAGCGCGAGCGCGATGACGGTGGGGCGGGCGGTGGCGATGGTGGTGGGGGCGGCGGCCATCAGCGGACCCGTCCTTCGCTGTTCTCGAGTTCGAGGCGGACGTCCGTGGGCACGTCGTCGAGGGTGGCGTTCTGCGAGAGTTGCAGCGCCTTGACGTACCCGGCGATCGCCCAGCGGTCCTCCGCCGGGATGCGCGAGGCGTAGCTGTACATGCGGCCGAAGCCATTGGTCATCGCGCTGAAGTAGTAGCCGACGGAGGCGTCGAGCAGCCGCTGGTCGTGGAACGAGGTCGGCGCCGGGAACCCGCGGCTGACGATCATGCCGTCGCCGGCGCCGGTGTGCCCGTGGCACACGGCACAGAAGATGTCGTAGCGCTCCTGCCCGCGCTGCAGCAGCTCCAGCGTCAGGTCGACGGGCAGTTTGGTGACGAGCCCGCTCGCGTCCTGACCCGTCAGGAACACCGGATCGATCGCGCCCTCGCGGCGCGAAACGGTGCCCTCGAGCGGCGGGCGCATCCCGGCGCCGTCGGCGAAGAACTCGGAGCCCTGCAGCGGGCGCAGGTTCGGCTGATCGGCCATGTTGCGGCCGCAGCCGGCGAGCAGGAGGGCGATCGCCAGGAACGTCCCCAGGCGCAGGTACGCCCTCGTCATGACGCCACCCGGTGGACCGCGACGGGCCCGGTCCCCTCGAGGAAGCCACGGACACCCTGCTCGTCGAAGCGCGGATCGACCGTCTCGATGCACAGGTAGTAGCCGTCGCGGGTCGCGCGCTCGAACCCCGGCGTGTTGAAGACCGGGTGGTACGGCCGCGGGAGGCCGTTGCGGGCGAGCATGTACAGCCCGGCGGTGAACGCGGCGAGCAGCACGGTGACCTCGAAGGTGATGACGACGTAGGTGGGCCAGTCGTGGAGCGGGCGGCCGCCGATGTTCAGCGGGTAGAAGACGGCCGCGGAGTACCACTGCAGGAAGTACCCGGCGGCCGCGCCGAACAGGCCCATGGCGAGTACCACGAAGCCGAGGTTGGTCGGTGCAAGCCCGAGGGCGTCGTCCAGCCCCTCGACGGGGTGCGGCGTGTAGGCGTCCATGCGCGTGTAGCCGGCCTTGCGGGCGGCCTCGGCGGCGACGAGCACCTGCTCCGGGGTGTCGTACTCGGCGATCACGCCGAACAGGCCGGTCGCGCCGGCGGTGGCGGTGGTCATGCGCGCACCTCCCCCCGGTAGTACGCCTCACGGATGGACTCGTAGGCTTCCGGTCCGTGGTGGGCGTCGTGGTGGGCGAGTTCCTTCATCTCGGTGGTGGCGATTGCCGGTAGCAGCCGCAGGAAGAGCAGGAACAGGGTGCCGAACAGGCCGAAGGAGCCGGCGTAGAGGGCCCAATCCCAGAAGGTGGGGACGTAGTTGCCCCACGAGCTCGGCAGGAAGTCCTTCGTCAGCGACACGACGACGATGACGAAACGCTCCAGCCACATGCCGATCGACACGAAGATGCTGATGAGGAACAGCGCCCACGGGGTCTGCCGCACGCGGCGGAACCAAAGCGGCTGGATGGCCAGCAGGTTGCAGGCGATCAGCGCCCAGAAGGCCCACCCGTGGTCGGCCCCCAGCACACGGTTGTAGGCCATGAACTTCTCGAACTCGACGCCCGAGTACCAGGCGTAGAAGATCTCGACGACGTAGCCGTAGACGACGATCAAGCCGGTCGCCAGCATGAGCTTGGCGGCGTTGTCGAGGTGGCGCAGCGTGATGAGGTGCTCGAACCCGAAGGCGCGCCGCAGCGGGATCGCCAGCAGCAGCACCATGGCGAAGCCGGCGAACACCGCGCCGGCGACGAAGTAGGGCGGCATGACCGTGTTGTTCCAGCCGGGCACTTGGCTGATGGCGAAGTCCATGGCGATCGTGCTGTGCACCGAGAGCACCAACGGGAAGCTCAGGGCGGCGAGCAGCAGGTAGGCGCGCATGTAGCGCTGCCAGGCCTTCGCCGAGCCGTTCCAGCCGAGCGCCAGCGCGCCGTAGAGGAGCTTCTGGAAGCGCGACTTGGCGGCGTCACGCAGCGTCGCCAGGTCCGGGATCAGGCCGATGAACCAGAACAGCAGCGACACCGTCGCGTAGGTGGAGATGGCGAACACGTCCCAGGTCAGCGCGCTGCGGAAGTTCGGGAACATGCCGTGGGTGTTCGGATAGGGCATGAGCCAGTAGAAGACCCACGGACGGCCGATGTGCAGGATGGGGTAGAGGCCGGCGCACACGACGGCGAAGATCGTCATCGCCTCGGCGAAGCGGTTGATCGAGGTGCGCCAGGGTTGGCGGAAGAGCAAGAGCGCCGCCGAGATCAGCGTGCCGGCGTGGCCGATGCCGATCCACCACACGAAGTTGATGATGGGCATCGCCCACGACACCGGCTGGTTGTTGCCGAAGATGCCGACCCCGGTGGTGACCAGCCGGACGACCGAAACCAGGTAGAGCCCGAGCAGCGACAGGGTGATGCCGAAGCCGATCCACCACCAGGTGGGCGTGCGTTGGGGGCCGACCAGGACAGGCGTATTGACGACGTCGTCGAGCATACCGGCCGTCTGGCCGGGGGCGATGACGCGGTTCGTCTCTGCCACGTTCCGGGGGGCGCCGGTGACGACGGCCATCAGAGGACCCCTTCCGACCCGGTCCGCGACGCGCGCGCCACGTCTGGGTGCGGGTTGCCGACCCGCGCGAGGTACGAGGTGCGGGGCACCGTGTTGAGCTCCTCGAGCAGCTTGTAGTCGAGGACCGAGGCCTTGGCGGCCACCACGGCACTCTCCGGATCGTTGAGGTCCCCGAACACGATGGCCTCGCTGGGGCAGGCGCTCTGGCAGGCGGTGACGACCTCGCCGTCCCGGATTCGACGCCCCTCGTTGCCCGCCTGGATGCGGGCGGCCGAGATGCGCTGCGTGCAGTAGGTGCACTTCTCCATCACGCCGCGGCTGCGCACGGTGACGTCGGGGTTGTGCGCCAGACTGAGCTCGCTGGCGTTGACCGCCAGCTCGGCGAACTGCAGGTAGTTGTAGCGCCGCACCTTGTACGGGCAGTTGTTGGCGCAGTAGCGGGTGCCGACGCAGCGGTTGTAGACCATGACGTTCAGGCCCTCGGCGTCGTGCACGGTAGCCGCCACCGGACACACCGGCTCGCAGGGGGCCTTCTCGCAGTGCTGGCAGGCGACCGGCATGTTGTAGAACTCCGGGTCGTCCAGGTCGCCCTTGTAGTAGGCGTCGACGCGGATCCAGTGCATCTCGCGGCCGATGATCACCTGCTCCTTGCCGACGATCGGGACGTTGTTCTCCGACTGGCAGGCGGTGACGCAGGCGTTGCAGCCCGTGCAGACGGTCATGTCGATGACCATCCCCCACGCGTAGCCCTCGTACTTCCAGTCGGGGAGGATGTCCGAGACCGGGTGCGTGACGGGATGGACGAACTTCGGGTGTTCCGGCTCGGCCTTGAGTTCACCGAGCGTGCCGGAGCGCACGATGTAGCGCCGCTCGCCGGTGCCCTCGAGCGAGTGGTGCGTCTGGGTCGTCGCGAGCCGGTGGCGCCCGCGCACGCGCTCCGCGGTGACGGGTCGCGACCAGGGCTGGGCCGTGGTGCGCAGCGGGTAGACGTCGGCCCCGACGCCGTCGCCCACGCGGCCGGCGGCCGTGCGGCCGAAGCCGAGCGCGACGCCGATGACGTCGGGGGCCTGGCCCGGCTGCACCCACACGGGCAGAACGACCTCGGCACCGTCGACGCGCAGCGCCAGGCGGTCGTGGCTGCGCACGTCGAGGCGCTCGGCCGTGGCCGGCGCGAGAATGGCGGCGTTGTCCCAGGTCAGCTTGGAGAACGGGCGCGGCAGCTCCTGCAGCCAGCCGTTGTTGGCGTGGCGGCCGTCGGCCAGCCCGTGGTCCGCGTGGAAGTGCACGAGGAGGTCGCCGCCCGCGGGCAGCGTCAGGTCGAGTGCGCGGGGCGTGACGCTGCGTTCCGGCGCGGCGCTGCCATCGACGACGCCGAGGTGCAGGGTGCGTCGCCAGAACGTCTCGAAGTCGCCGGATACCCGCTCGCGCCAGGCGTCGCGGATGACCTCGTAGCCGCTGCGCTCCGGCCGCCCGAGCAGCGCCTCGAGGAGCTCCAGGTCGCTCTTGCCGCCGTAGAACGGCGCGAACAGCGGTTGTTGGATCGTGACGCTGCCGTCGAACGCGCGTGCGTCGCCCCACGCCTCGAGCGTGTGGGTGCGCGGCACGTGCCAGGTCGCGAGCCGGCCGGTCTCGTCGAGCTGTTCGCCGAGATGCACCGTCGTGGCGGCGCGCGCCATGGCATCGGCGAAGCCGAGGTCGGCGGGCGCCGTGAACGCCGGGTTGGCCCCGACGACGACGAGCAGGTCGACCGCGCCGGCCCGCAAGTCGGCGACGAGTTCGCGCAGGTCCTGGGCGTGCTCTCTGGGCGCGGCGGCCACCGGGGCGACGTAGCGCACGGTGGTCCCGACGTTGCCGAGCTCGACGTTGAGGGCGTGGGCCAGCGCATGCACGGCGGCCGGTTGGTCGGCCCCGGCGATGACGATCGAGCGCCCGGCGTGGGCCCGCAGGTCCACCAGCAGGGCGTCGATCCAGGCGCGCGGAACGCGCGCGGGCAGATCGGCCGCGGGCGCGCCCGCGATGCCCAGCTCCCCCGCGACGACCGCGGCCAGCGCGGCGACGTCGGCCGGCGCGAGGGCCAGCCGGTGGTCGGCCAGGGTGCCGGTCGGCGTCGGCGTGCTCTCCACCTGCCACAGGCGGTTCATGTCGTCTTCGGCGGAGCGCACGCGACGGCGGCGGGCGAAGTCCTTGGCGTGGCGCAGGCGCCCGGGGCCGACCTGGGTGAAGTCGGCGCCGAACGAGAGCACGACGTCGGCGCGGCGGAAGTCGTACACGGGTGCGACGTCCTCGCCGAACAGGGCCCGCACGCCGGCGACGGCGCCGTCGGCATGCAGCGGGTCCCACTGGTGCCAGCGCGCGCCGGGGTGGGCGGCGAGCAGCTCGCGGACCTGACCGGCGA